>Ga0272442_10008636_pt1 | contig 12869 bp, 5 predicted proteins | sample SSMForm2O_FD_200262 | JGI IMG/M metagenome (GOLD analysis project Ga0272442, IMG submission 200262) | Marine sediment archaeal communities from Little Sippewissett salt marsh, Falmouth, MA, United States - SSM-Form-2O | ecosystem: Environmental > Aquatic > Marine > Wetlands > Sediment ... | reverse complement strand
TACGGCTATGGATCGCGCCATCGGAACGCTGCGGCGGCATCTTGCTGACGAGGACCTTCGGGATAGCACCCTCCTTTGGTATTGCGGCGATAATGGTGTCCCCGCCGAAGCCAGCGTGACGACGCCCTTCCGCGGCTATAAAGGCCAGGTGTATGAGGGTGGGGTACGAGTTCCAGCTGTCATCGAATGGCCAGGAAAGATTCCCGAGCCGCGCGTGTCAGACATGAACACCGTCACGAGCGACATGCTTCCCACCGTCTGCGATTTGACCGGATTGGCCCTCCCGGACCATCCTCTAGACGGCATTAGCCTGAAATCCCTGATCGACGGCAACATGACCAAGCGACCGACGCCGATATGCTTCTGGAGCTACGAAGCGGGACGCGAGTCACGGAACGGGAAGCCCTATATCGAACCCAGACTTCAACAGGGGACAACGCCCTTGGTCAAACTGATGGGCGGCCGCCCAACGCGTAACTTCCGCAACTTTCATCACCCGACTATCACGGAGCAGGACTTTGCCGGCCCCAGGGCCATTCTGGACAACCCCTACAAGCTCGTAGTAGGCGGGCAACCTGGAGAGCAGCACACAAGAGAACTGTTCGACCTCCGCCATGACCCGGCCGAGGAAAACAATCTTGTTGACACCGAACCCGAAGTCGCCGGGAAGTTAGAGCAGAAGCTTCGCGACTGGCAAAAGTCGGTGCTCAACAGCCTAGTCGGCGCCGACTATCGGTAGCCGCAGTCGGGATGAAGATGGCGTCAAGAAAGAGCAGCTTCCTTGCCTTCCCCTATCCATCTAGACTATCCGTATGTGCGCGGCCTATTCACAATGGCCACATGCACTTCAGAATCAGCCGTCGCAATCCGAGAACGCTCCAAAGAAACCGCCGATTACCTTTGTCGTAGCACAACAGAGGTTATGGAATAGCAGCCGTACGTCGCGAATGGGAGCACACGAAACCCTGTCGAGCATAAAATAAGCATAATCGAGATAGGCCCGTCTGGCGTCGGTGACACATCCGCGGAGCATAGGATAAGCATAACGCCTGAAATCCGTGCCGAGGGGCAATCGCGTAAACAGTTAAAAGAAAAGAAGTTGTGCAGTTGGAAGACGCGTGGCGACGTCGGGTATGGAGCAGAAAACACCTTCGCTGTAAGTTGCTCATAGCAAAGTAGTTATCGTGGAGGCGGTGGGAATCGAAGCCGGGGAAGGGATGTTTTCGTAACCCGTTGACAAGCCATCATATGTGGCTTAAGCCGCTGCTTTGTAAGAACTTCCATGAGTCTTAGGTCTATCACGACTTATCACGTTTGCGTACGTTTTTGTTTCAAAATGCTCCCGTTTTGCTCCCGCGAGAATGCGCGTATTCCACCTTTACCAGCACGGACGGTTCGGCTGGAACCCGAAGGGTCAGCACAGCGGTGGCGCCGTTTGCCTTGACCGGCGCTGGCACCCGCCCGTCTACGGTGTACGTGTAGCGGCCGGCCGGCAATCCTTCGACAAGCAAGTCCGTCTCGTGTGCGAATGGAGCGCGGTTTTCGACGCTCAATTCGAGTGAATCGAGACCGCGCGAAAGCACGATAGGTTTGTTTGCGGCAAAGCCATCACGGTTCAGCGAAAGATGCAGTCGCTTCTCTCCGAGAACAGCGCTGAACCGCTGACGCACGCCATCGCGCGGTATGACGCTATAGCCACCATCGACAGGTTTCACCTCTCCGCCAAAGGCGAAAGGCCCAAAGAGAGGGTCGTTGAACAGCACCGTCCGCGCGGCCTCAATCCCGGCGACAAGGCCATGGTCAACCTCCCCGCAGACTGGCCACGCACCGCGAGGGAGATTCTTCGTGGCCGAATTCCATTCATCGCCGACCTGTCTGGGTTGAAATCCCCAACTCATGGCGCCGTCGTGAAGCGGACCGGGCGTCCAGAAGCCAAAGTTGGATTCCTCATCACCGGTATTCATCAGTGCCCAGGAACTAAGCAGGGAGGCATACCCAAGACGAAGGTGGGCTGCTGGTTGCGGATCGTGGCGTAGCGCATAGTCGAGTACGCCCCATCCACCCATTTGCGACATGTAACTGAGCGTGTAGCTCGCGCTGCCGCAACCCCGAAAATCGCTACCCAATGACCAGTAGTTTGTCTCAAGCACGCCACGGCAGGCGAGGTTTGCCAGGTGTTGGCGATGCAGAAATGTCTTGTGCCGCTTCGGATCAATTTCCCGGTGGGAGTACCAGGTATCGCTATTACGGTCGTGCCAGAGCTGGGTGTCTGGTCTCAGCGTGTTCCGCAGCGCATAGTCTGCCGCGGTATACGTGGATTCGTAGGCTGTCGAGTCGATGGGCATCTCGGAGGTAAAGGCCCAAGGGTTGTCGTAAATGAAGTACTTGACCTTCTTCTCCCATTCGCCTTGCAAGAACCCAGCCTTGGCCTGTTGCCCTTCAGCCTCGAGGGCGGCGATAAGCGGAAGGAGATACCTCTCGTGGAAATTGCCGATGGTGTATTGCCAGTACACCCAACCCGTGAAGCTCCAGCCGCCTTCCATGCGAATATTTGCGGGCACCTCGAAATAGGCCCGTGCCGTTCCGTAGGCGCGTTCGAGATATTCGGCGGCATCGAGTTCCTTCACCAGGTCAGCACGTTGCTTGGCAATGCGATACATGTCAAAATAGAGCGCGAAGTATGTGGTGTAGTCAAAGGTCCGCCACATCCTGCATGCGCTTGGTCCGCCGGGGCGGCTGATGCCCTCGTTCAGCGGATCGCGGTTCGTGTTGCGATTCTGATACCAGGAATCACTGCCGTAAATGCCGTAGGGATAGGGAGTCTCCTTGTCCGTACGCTGGTGCCTTCCCCAGACGAAACGCTTGATGAAGTATTCCAGGGATTCGATCTCCTCACGGTCCGGGTAAGCAACATTCTTCTCGGCAACAAGAAGGCACTTGCTGTTGGAGGGATCGTCCGAACCACTCACCGCATAGGGGTGCTGTCCCCCAAGATTGTCCGGTCCCAGCAGGTTCTCCCCCTCGGGCAAGCGTCGGTCCCAGAGACTGTACAGGCCGTCGTACCATTTCGATGGGTTACGGTGCTGCTGCTTCTGGACAATGAAGGCCGCCCTCTTCTTGATCAGCGTCTCCAGCGGCTCCGTAACGAAGAACTCCAAGGGCATCGTGTGGCCTTGTGCATAGCGAAGCACCAGACAATTTTCGCCCAGGCGGCCGAACTTCACGCGGTAGAGATGGGTGTCCCCGCCACGTTTCCCGAGGCTCTCGACCCTCGTGTCCGCGGGAAATTCAGGCGCAATGGCGTCAATTTGGTGAACCGAACGCAGCGCAATGCGTGCCTCCAGGTCGCGGGGCACAACCATGCCAGGTACAACCTGAACGTCGATGCCCCCGTTCTCCCGAAGCAGCCGACGAACGCCTTCATATGAGTCAGCCCAACGAAAGGCAAAGCTATACTGCGCCTCTTCACCGAGTTTGAGATGCCTGCTCGTGCGCGGTTGACGCCAGGTGCCTCGTGTCTCGCCATCAGCATACGCCTTGGAATGCACATAGACGCTGTATCGCTCTCGCCCAAAGGCGTAGTCCATCTGATCTGCCGTGAAGAATTCCAAGTGCGTGTCACCCTCGGGCATCATTACAAGAAAAGGGCCCGTGCCTTTCACAGGAAGCCAGGAGACAAAGGAGCCGTGCCCCGCGACAAAGGTGTGTCTGAAGACGCGTCTATTGAAGGTCTCGGAAGCGTCGTTTACGTAATCCGTGTGCATCGGCAGAGGCAGCGCCAGGTCACCGATCTCGACGGCGTGGGGACCGGTGTTCTTGACACGCACCTCCCAGTGAAGCTCTTCGTCCAATAGTCTGAAGGAGGACCGAAGCTGGACATCGCTGCTATTTTCCCCGAGGCGTCGCCACGGCCCGGAATCGCCCTGAACCTGCAGCTCGACCCGCCCGAGAGCCTCCCCAGGACGGATAAACTCAATGGCCTCCCCTTCACCGGCGTGCCGAAGGCTGACGAGGAAACCGCTTTTCGGGTCGCTCGAAACAACAAACAGCCCGTTGTCTGGACCGGTTGATTCGGCCGAGGCACCATACGCCACACCGGGCCAGGTGGCCACAGACACGGCAGCAACGAAAATCACGGCACGGAAGCCAAGTATTGCGCCTAGTGGGTGCGCCAATGCCTCACCCACCTCTCTATGCAAGACACTGCTCCTTAGCAGAGCCGGCGCGCGCGGTGGTAGCGCACGGGCTCCTTCGCCCGGTGATTCGCCACCTTGTTCTTGGCGATCCATTGCCTCTGACATCTTCTAAAGCTCTTTCCTGCGGACAAAGACCAGATCATCCGCCGCTTCCCCCGGTCTGTCTGGCCCGAAGAAACTCCAGATACTCAAGTAACTTGTCTTCGCGTGACCGGCCAAAGTCTTGCCGCAAGCTGGGTTGCGTGAATGCCTTCCTTCTCCGCCCCAGGAACAGGGTACCCGCTTGTTCGAGTTTGTCGGCATAGGAGACCTCATAGAGCTCGCTCAAGCCCCGATGATGACAGCCAAATCTGGAGTAGGCGGGATCTCAGAAGACAACAGATTCTGCTCCTGTTGTGCTGGTCTTACGCACGTTATGCTTCCGGGACTTGACAGATGCTGTCCCAATATGAATTGTATGAAAATAACGGCGGCGGCAGCAATCGAATGCCGCGCTTTGAAGCACGCGCGTTTGTGATTGGGTCTCGTTTCGTAGGATACTGTGGCCATCAAGAGTGACTCTTGGGTCATGCAAGCAGAAAGAGGTGTTTATGAAGACCAGTCGTCGATCCTTTCTTAAGCAAGTATCTGCCCTTTCGGTGGCTCCCCTGATTCTCTCCTCGAACGTCTGGGGCGCCAAACACAAACCGAGCGGCCGTATTGTAATGGGCTTCATTGGGATGGGCAAGCAGAGCCGGGGACTTCTTGGCGGTTTCCTGCACCGCAAGATATGCCGGGTGGTGGCGGTCTGCGATGTGGACACGACGCGCAGGCTGGACGCACAGAAGCGGGTGAACGAATTCTATACCGGAAGGCCGGAACTCGGCACGCCCGACTGCGCCGCCTATAACGACTTCCGCGAATTGATTGCGCGGGACGATATCAATGCGGTTTGTATCGCGACACCCGACCATTGGCATGCGATTCCCACGATCGCCGCACTCGAATCGGGGAAAGACGTCTATTGTGAGAAGCCGTTGACGCACAACATCCACGAGGCCATCGCCGTCATGAAGGCGGTGAAGAAGAACAAGCGCGTCCTGCAGACCGGCTCGATGCAGCGCTCCATGCAAGAGTTCCGCGTCGCCTGCGAACTCGTGCGAAACGGCGCCATCGGCAAGATCGACCGGGTCGAGTGCAGCTTCGGCCCTCCCGGCATTCCCTGCGACCTGCCCGAAGAGCCCATGGAACCCGGCCTCGATTGGGACATGTGGATCGGCCCGGGGCCGATGCGCCCCTACAATTCCGTACTCAGCCCCCGCGGTATGCACGACCACTTCCCCAATTGGCGCACCTATAAAGAGTATGGCGGCGGCATGGTATGCGACTGGGGCGCCCATCACCTCGACATCGCCCAGTGGGGACTCGGCATGGACCACAGCGGCCCGAAAGAGGTTCATCCGCCGGCGGATCCCAATGCCACATACGGCGCCGTGCTTCATTACGACAAGGGCATTCGCGTCATCCACAAGGAAGGCTTTGGCGCGCATTTCTTCGGCGAAGACGGCGAAGTCAAGGTGAACCGGGGGCGATTCGAGTTCCTGCGCGACGGGAAAAGGGTGGCCGGTTTTGTCAATCGGGAAGAGGGCGGCTCCCTCGAATCCACCATCGTCCAGGTCGAGAGAGACTTCCTCAGCGACGCCAAGGTCAAGCTCTACAAGAGCCGCGACCACATCCGGGACTTCATCGACTGCGTCCAAGCCCGCACCCGCCCCATCACCAACGAAGAAGTCGGTGGCCGCAGCGCCATTTGCTGCCACCTGATGAACCAGGCCTACTACAACCACGAAGTCATCAAGTGGAAGCCCAAGCGCATGCGTTTTGCGCGGCATGGCGGCAAGGAAGAATGGCTGACACGCGATTACCGCGCTCCCTGGAAACTATAAAGCAGCGGCACATGGTGACATCGAGCGGTTTCGGGAGGAGCCATGGGCGCCTATCGCACACGTGAACGCTGTTTGGTGACAAGCGCAAGCCACCACCGGTGTCAGCCCGGGCGACAGGTTCGGCGTGTTTCCTGCCGCGCTGCGCGCCTTATCCGGGCGCTGGCCTTGCTGGCGCTGCTGATGCGGTCGCCTTCCGTTTGGGCAGCGGCGCCCTTCGACTACTTCACCAACTCCTGGAACGTGATTGGCTTGAAGGATTACGAGCGGGGCACACGCATCGCCCCGGACAATGCACTGCAGTTGGCGGATGAAGCCGTGCTTCGGATACGCATAGGGCGCAAGCTGACCGCCCTGAGCCGGGAACAGACCAAGACCCTGCTCGAGGGTTGGCTTCCGGTCATCCTGATCGCGGCCCAGGATGGGCCGGTGCGCTACGACTTCAGGTTCTGGGCGACGCCTTTGCCCACGGTGAAGGATTGGAAGAAAGCATACGACTGGCCTGCCGAGGGAGAGAATTTCCTCAACTGGATACAGGTCAGGGTCACCAACACCGCCACCGAAGAGGCGCAGGCCCGACTGGCGATGGCGTCCAAGCCGGTTAGGCCGGATGCGGAAAAGAACCTGTCCTGGACCTTGGCGCCCGGTGCGAGCGCTACGGAGACGGTGCGGGTCCCATTTTGGCCCGTCGACAATCCGTCGGCCTTCGCTGAGGCCGATCCCAAGCGATGGTTCCAGCGGACTCTTTCGTTCTGGCAGCGCGCCTTGGCCTCCGCGGCCCACATCGAGGTTCCGTGTCAGAAGGCCAACCAAGCCCTGAAAGCGGCCCACGTGTGCCAATTCATCGCCAGCGACCATGGCGAGGTGCACGGCGGCGAAGGCTTCTATGACCAGTTCTATATCCGGGACGGCGCGTACCAGGTCATGGAGTTGGAGGAGGCCGGCCTGTGGGATGCCGCCCGCAAGGCCGTACAGCTCTACCTGAAGCGCCAACGCGCCGACGGCCGCTTCGAGTCGCAGAAGGGGCAGTTCGACGCCAACGGCCAGGCCGTGTGGGTGTTGTGGCAATTCTACAAGATCACCGGCGACCGGGCATGGCTGGAGACCGTCTATCCCGCAATGCGCCGCGCGGTGGACTGGACGATGCAGGCACGGCGCGAGGCGCCTGCGGATTCGCCCACCGCCGGGGTGTTGCCGAAGGCCTTGGCCGATGGGGAATTCCTGTGGGCGGGCGAGAACCACATCGTGGGCTATGACTTCTGGAACTTGCGGGGTATGCTGTGCACCGCCGATGCCGCCCGTATTCTGGGAAAAGCGGCCGAGGCTGCATCGTTGACACAGGAGGCGGCCTTGTACCGTGCGGCCATCGATGCGGCGTGGAAACGCACCGGCTTGGCCCATTTCCCGCCGAGTTGGGAAGGGGCCGGCACACACTGGGGCAACACCGAGACCCTGTGGCCGACCGAAATCTTCGACCGTCAGGATCCCCGCGTAGACGCCCTGATCGAGCACGTTCGCAAAGATTTCGGCGGCGGCTATGTCGAAGGCACCATCCGCTGGCTCGGACAGCCGGACGCCATCCATCCCTACATGGGGGCCTATACCACCATGGCCGACCTCGTTCGCGGCAATGACGAGCAAGTGGCCCAGGATTTCTACTGGTATCTGCTGCACTCGACAGCCGCACACGCCTTTCCCGAGGGGATTTACTTCAAGCGCCGCTTCGCCTGGAACGATACCATTCCCCACGTCACCGGCGCCTGCAACTACGCCCTCATGCTGCGACACATGCTCCTTCACGAAGAAGGGGACGAACTCCACCTCCTGAAGGCCGTGCCTGACTGGTGGCTCGAGGACGGTAACGTCATCCGCGTCGAGCGGGCACCAACGTACTTCGGCGAAATGAGCATGACCATTTACGCCAAGCCGGACGGCGTACAGCTGAAACTCGAAGCCCCCAAGCGCCTGGCGCCCGCCAAAGTCGTTGTACATCTGCCGCAATCACGGCCGCTGTTGAATGCCCCCAAGGGCGTGGAGGCCGCACAGCGGCCGGACCAGAAGCAGCGTTGGGATTTCACCACCATCGTCAAACGCTATACCGGCTCCGCCGGATGAGGATGTGCCCACGCGGGCGGAAGAATGATAGAAGACAAGGAAATATACCGTGAATAGATGTGTCGCGTTTTGTTGTTTTGCCTCTGTCTTGTGCGGCTTCTTGCTTTCGGCGCAAGCCAAAGAAGAGCTTTCGGCGCGTCTCGATCGGGTCCAGGCCTCGCATCCACGCTTGTTCTTCACGGATGCCGAAGCAGCGGGATTGAGAACGAAAATCGAGGGCGATGCGCTGTTGCGTGGGGCCTACGGGCATCTCTTGGCGGGGGCGGACGCAACGATGGGGCAGGACCCGGTGAAGCGGGAGAAGGTGGGGAAGCGGCTGCTGGGGGTGTCGCGTAGGTGCTTGCAGCGGGTATCGTATCTGGCGTTTGCGTACCGCATGACGGAAGAGCGGCGTTATCTCGAGCGTGCCGAGCGGGAGATGCTGGCAGCGGCAGCCTTCGAGGATTGGAATCCGAGCCATTTCCTGGACGTGGCCGAAATGACGGCTGCGCTGGCCATCGGCTACGACTGGCTCTATCACGGGCTCGGCGAGGAGGCCCGAACGGCTATCCGGGGCGCCATCGTGGGGAAAGGGCTCGAGACCTCGATGAAGGGCGGCGGCTGGGTGCGCACGACGAACAACTGGAACCAGGTCTGCCATGGGGGATTGGTGTTGGGCGCTCTGGCGGTGTTGGAGGACCAGCGCGGCTTGGCAGAGCGAGTCATCGCGCGGGCCATCGAAAATGTGCCGCGGGCGATACACGAGTACGAGCCGGACGGGGTCTATCCGGAGGGCCCCAGCTACTGGTCGTATGGCACAAACTATAATCTGCTCCTGGTGGCTGCGCTCGAATCGGTCTTGGGCAGCGATTTTGGGCTGCTCGCGGCGAAGGGCTTTCTGAAGACGCCCGAATTCTACCTGCATGCGACGGGGCCTACGGGACGCTACTTCAACTTCTCGGATTGTGGAGCGCGGGGCGGCGTTTCGCCGGCGATGCATTGGTTCGCGCAACGGCGCGGGGAGCCCTCGTTGCTCTGGCACGAGAAGGAGAAGTTGGAGCAATTTGCGGCGCAGAAGCCAAGCGCTAGCGGCGACCGCATGTTGCCGTTCCTGTTGTTGTGGAGCCAACGTATTGATGCGGTCAGCCCACCGCAGGCCTTGCATTGGAAGGGCGGCGGCCGCACGCCAGTAGCCATGTTTCGCACCGGCTGGCGGAACGACGCGACCTACGTGGGCATCAAAGGCGGGTCGCCAAGTTCGAACCACGCGCACATGGATACGGGATCCTTTGTCGTGGATATGAAAGGCGTGCGCTGGGCGGTCGATCTGGGAAGCCAGGGCTACCACGGACTCGAGTCGCGGGGCATTGACCTCTGGAACAAACGCCAGGAGAGCGAGCGGTGGACGGTGTTTCGCCTGAACAACCACAGCCACAACACGCTCGTCGTGGACGGGCAATTGCAGCAGGTCAAGGGCAAGGGAACCATCACGCGGTTCTCGGATGCGCCGGACCGCCCATTTGCCGTCGTGGACATGGGCCCGGTCTACGAAGGGCAGCTGGCAGGGGCGCGGCGGGGCGTGCGGCTCTTGGGCGAGTCGGTGCTGATTCAGGACACGATCAAGACGCTGGTGCATGCGGCGTCCGTGCGGTGGGCCATGGCGACGCAGGCCGCCGTGACGCTCGAAGGCGGCCGGCAGGCGGTGCTGCGACAGGACGGGCAGGCCATGTCGCTTCGCGTCCTTTCCCCTGGCAATGCCATGCTCGCGGTGTACGACATCGAAAAACCGCCGCGCGATTACGACGGAGAAAATCCGAATACGCGCATGGTTGGCTTCGAGGTGCGCCTTGCCGCGTCCACAGCGGCGACCTGGGCTGTTCTGCTCGAACCGGGCACCGCTTCGGATACGCAGCCTGCGCTGGATGCGCTGGAGAACTGGTAACCCGCAGCCCGCGCCCTATCAAGTCGTCCAATACCAAGGCCACTACCACGCTCACCAGCAAGAGATCTGTCCCGAGAACGGTCCGGGTGCATGTTTCGGGCGCGGCCACCTGTTTCGGAGGCAAAGGTCAGGGCTTCACTTAGGCAAAGGTTGGGGTCAGGGCTTCACTTGCACACTCTCGATCAATAGGCGGCAAAAGTTGGGGTCAGGGCTTCACTTGCACACTCTCGATCAATAGGCGGCAGCACCGTTCTTTTTCGGCGCTTTGTGCAAGTTCACGGAGTTCACCATGGAACCAACCTGATCCCTACTTCAACACGCGGTCATAGATCGACCGGTATCCCCCGCCCATGTTGTGGCCCGTCCACAGGTGGTAGTCGAGGTCCGTCCAGGCGGCGCGGTACTTCTTGTCGATGGGCTCGGTGGCGGTGAGGATGGCCACGGCCGGGTTGCCGCCCTCGCCAGGCAGGGCGACGACGAGTTCGTCGCGGAAATCGCCGCACAGATCGGCGACCATGAGTACCCCGGCGTTCGGTAACGGATTGGGCACGACCTCCGGAACCTCGACCGGCTCTTTGCCGTCGAAGTGGGGCAAAGGTGGGGTCAGGGCTTCAATTGCACACTCTCGATCAATAGGCGGTAGCAGCGTTTTTTCGGCGTTTTGTGCGAGTTCACCGAGTTCACCATGGAACCAACCTGATCCCTACTTCAACACGCGGTCATAGATCGACCGGTATCCCCCGCCCATGTTGCGGCCCGTCCACAGGTGGTAGTCGAGGTCCGTCCAGGCGGCGCGGTACTTCTTGTCAATGGGCTCGGTGGCGGTGAGGATGGCCACGGCCGGGTTGCCGCCCTCGCCAGGCAGGGCGACGACGAGTTCGTCGCGGAAATCGCCGCACAGATCGGCGACCATAAGTACCCCGGCGTTCGGTAACGGATTGGGCACGACCTCCGGAACCTCGACCGGCTCTTTGCCGTCGAAGTTGCTGAGGCGCGCACCGTTGGCGCTCAGCAGTTCGCGCGTGGCGTCCCCGTCCCACTCGGCAGGTGTGTAGCCCGAGGGGAAGGGGTCGAGCAGGAGCCGGCCATCGGCCGCGAAGAGCAGCAAGTGGTGGTCGTCGTGGCCGGCGCGGTTGGACACGCATTCGATGCCGGGCGAGCCCGCCCAGATATCCGAGGACCAGCCGCGGTGGCCGTGGGTCCAGTGGGGGTCGTCTTCGCGGTTGTGCTTCCAGATGACTTCGCCGGAATCGGCGTCGACCATGTAGACGCCGGCGTGCATACTCGATTCGACGATGTAGAAGACCTCGAGGCCGGGCCGTTCGGGCAGGTGGTCGTGTATCGACACGATGTCGGGGTGTTGCCGGTAGATGGACCAGCGCAGCGAGCCGTCGGCGTTGAGGCAGGTGGTCCCGTCGAAGACCTCTTGCTTGCCGTCGCCGTCCACGTCGGCCACCTCGATCTTGTGTCCCCCGCTGCCGCAGGTTTCCGCGAAGCTCTGGTATTGCCAGCGTTGATTCAAAGTCGCGTCGAAGGCGGTGAAGATTTCGTTCTCGTAGAGCCCGCTCTGGGTGATCACCGCGGGGTGTTCCCCGTCGAGATAGGCAATGGACAAGTGGATGCGTGTCGAGGAGCCCTGGAAATCGGAGGCCATGGGCGGCCAGGGCGCCCGGTGTTTCACCGCGCCGCTCATGCCGTCCAGAATGGCCACGTAGACCGCGTCGCCGTCCTGCAGCCGCGTGATGACTTCAGCCCGGCCGTCCTGGTCCATATCCCACACGTTGAACGGCACGTTGTTCGCGTTGCCGAAGCAGTGCGCGTGCTGGCAGAGGTCTTTACGCCATAAGGAACGGCCGTACGAGGCGAAAGCCTCCAACTGGACCGGGATGCCGGGGTCTTGCGACATCTCGCGGTTACCGTTGTCCATGCGAATTACACAATCGAGTGTGCCGTCGCCATCGAGGTCTCCGACAATAGGCACCAGGCCGCCCTGTTTGACCAGCGGCTCGAATACGGCCACACGCGGATCCAGCGTTTCGGTCACGCTCGCGCCGGCCCATTCCGAGCGGCGCAGCATCGTGCCGCTGGGGTCCTCGGGCCGCACGTAATATTGGTAGCGCATCCCGGTGTGCAAGCCGCTGTCCACGAAAGAGGTCCCCTGGGACACGGGCGCCTTGGATACGCGCATCCCGGCGCCATTGCGGCCGCTGGCACGGTATACATGGAAACACCGATCCGGCGGGTCGCCCTCGAGCAGGCCCCAGCTCAGCAGTATTTCACCGTTGCCGCGCGACACGGCACAGAGCCGGCGGGGTTGTACGCCCCAATCCACGCCCTGTGGTTCGCGCACCGGGCGGAAGCCGACATCCGGCTGACGCATGCCGGTTTGCAGACCCACGCTGTAGCCGCAGCGCAGATAGGCCGCGCCCCGGGCCCACGAGCCGCCCACGACGCTCTGCGACTTCATTTCCGGGTCGTCCAGGCGGTAGATCCATTTTCGTGTCGCCGGGTCGTAGTCATTCAAGATCATCTGCCACACGTTCCCCGCCATGCCATAGAGCCCGTACCCGTTCTTGGCGCCCCATCGTGCGGGTTCGAGGTAGTCCGGCCAGCGGTCGAAGCGCCGTGTGCCGTCCCCATCGAAATTCGCGCGGCCCGCGGGGTCGTCATCACCCCAGGGATAACGGGTGCCATTAAGCCCGCCCCGGGCCGCTT
>Ga0272442_10008634_pt1 | contig 12869 bp, 12 predicted proteins | sample SSMForm2O_FD_200262 | JGI IMG/M metagenome (GOLD analysis project Ga0272442, IMG submission 200262) | Marine sediment archaeal communities from Little Sippewissett salt marsh, Falmouth, MA, United States - SSM-Form-2O | ecosystem: Environmental > Aquatic > Marine > Wetlands > Sediment ... | reverse complement strand
CGATGGGCACGATCCAGTCGCGCAGCGGCACCTCGCCGATCGGCGAGCGGCGCTGCGGCCTCGCGCGCAGGTGCGCGCGGCCGAGCGACACGGCGCGCGACACCTCCCGCCCGTTGATCAGCGCCCCGTAGAAACGCGCGAGGAACTGCACCGCCGTCTCCACATACACCGAGTAGGCCATGGCCACCACGCCCCGCGCCCCGGCCTGGAGCAACTGGTTGCCGATCGAGGGATAGAGGGCCTGGGGCCGCGTCATGCCCGACTGGCAGGCGTTGAGCACCACCACCGGCACCTGGCTGGTGACCAGCATATCGCCGAGCGTGCCGCCGTCCACGCGCTGGGGCTCGCCCTCGTCGTTCTCGAAGAGGAGCCGCCCCTGCTCGTCCTCTGCGCTGTAGAAGCCATGGCCAGCCCCGCCCCCGGGGAAGGCGCCGTGGCCGTCGAAGTGGAGGACGTGGTAGAAGCCGGGCTTCTCCTCAAGCACGCGCGCGAGCTGCTCGAGCGTGGGCGGGCGGAGCACATCCAGGTGGATGCGGTCGCGATGCTTGCGGAAGAGCTCGAGGAGACGCCGGGCGACGGAGTGGAAGGGCACGTCGTTGTCGCGGTACGGTCGCGAGATGACGAGCAGGATGTTGAACGTCCCCTCGTCGGCCCGCTCCTCGAACGGGTGGAGCGTGAGGCCGGGCTGGCTGCGGACGAACGACGCGGCGTGCTGGGCCAGATAGCCGCCCTGGCCGAGTGCGGGGTCGCGCATCAGCTCCCAGGGAATGGCGATGCCCTCGTTGCCGCCCGCGTGGACGGCGATGCGGGTGTTCGCCAGGTCGTTGCGGACGGTGGCGATGTAGGGGTCGTGGGGTGCACGGCCCTCGCCGAAGATGGCCTCGAAGAGGCGCGCGCCCAGGGCGTCCATCTCCGCCTCCACCTGGTCGGCGCGGGTGCGGAACTCGCCCCAGGGGAACTGAAGATACTCCTCGAGATACCACTGGATGCGGCGGCGCTCCTCGTCGGTCACCGAGAAGTCGAAGGCCGTCTCCGTGGCCTGCGGCTGGCCGCGGTCCAGGGTGAGCTCCACCCGCACCTGCGCGGGGTCGGCCTGATGGAAGAGGGTGAGGTGGTTCACGTGATGGATCCCCTCCAGTCTGGTCTGTCCATCCTGCACGGCACGCCCAAACAAGTTTGGGCGTGGCACCCGGGACGCTTTCTGCTCGTGTTTGCCCTTCCTGCACGGCACGCCCAAACGAGTTTGAGCGTGGCACCCGGGATGCTTTCCGGTCGTGTTTGCCCTTCCTTCACGGCACGCCCAAACAAGTTTGGGCGTGGCACCCGGCTGTACCCGGTCTGGTGCCTGAAGGCAGGGCGCTACTTGCCTTTGCCGCCTGTGAGCAGGGCGAGGGCTTTGCCGAGGATGGTATCGTGCTTCGAGCGGTCGGCCATCTGCTCGAGGACGCCCATGGCGATGGACTGCGCGGTCTCGTCGGGAATGCCGCGCTCGACGAGCCAGGCGACCACCTCGGCCCGCCGCTCGAGCACTTCGGTCTCGCGGACGGCCTGGTCGTGGTCGAGCACGTTCTTGGCCCAGCGGAAGAGCACGTAGGCCATCACGCCGAGGAGCACGGCCCCGGCGCTGATGGGGCCGAAGTGCTTCGGAGCCCGCTCGCCTGCGACCTTGGGCGCAGCATCGGCGGCGGCGCCCTCCAGAAAGCTGCGCAGCTCGGGGTCGGCCAGTGCAAGCCGCTCGAATTCCTGGGAGTCCAAGGTGCTGTGCCCTCCTCTTTCGTGCCCAACAGGTTCGGACATGTCGGTGCCTCCCTGCCGCATCTCCCCAGTTGTCCCGTGGAGCATACCGAATCGGGGGCGGGCGATCAACCCGGATTCGCGGGGGATCGTCCCCGCCCCGTGAGAAGGTCACGCCCTTGCCTATCGACTTCTACGGAGAATCGTGGTGAGCTGTGGAGGCAAAAGCCGTGTTCACTGGAGACTGTTTCGCGTATAATACGGCGGAGCGCACGAAGGGAGCACGACGATGACGGACCACGAGCTCGAGGAGCTGCTGAGCGAGGCCGAGTCCGACCGGGTCGAGCGGAAGAGCTCGGCATCCGACATGCCGGCCATCCATCAGGCGGTGTGCGCCTTCGCGAACGATCTGCCCGACCACCAGCAGCCCGGCGTGCTATTCATCGGCGTGGCAGACGACGGTGAGGGCACGGGCCTCGACATCACCGACGATCTCCTTCGGCGGCTCAGCGACATCCGTTCGCACGGTAACATCCTTCCCCTGCCGGCGATCACCGTTCAGAAGAGAGCCCTGAAGGGCTGCGAGGTCGCCGTGACCGTCGTGCAACCGTCCGATGCGCCGCCGGTCCGTTACCGCGGCCGCGTGTACGTTCGCGTCGGGCCGACCACCCGTGTGGCGACACGGGAGGAGGAGCGCCGCCTCGCCGAGAAGCGCCGTGCCCGCGATCTGCCGTTCGACATCCGTCGCGTCCCTTCTGCAACGCTCGACGACCTGGACATGGAGCTGTTCGTGCGCCGCTACCTGCCTTCCACCGTGGCCCCGGACGTCCTGGAGAGCAACGACCGCTCGGTCGAGGAGCAGGTCATCTCGACGCGCATGGCCACGGCGGGTCCGCCGCCGATCCCCACTGTCCTCGGCGTCCTCACCCTCGCCACGAACCCCAGGACGTTCATCCCCGGCAGCTACGTGCAATTCCTGCGCATCGAGGGGCATGAACTCACCGACCCCATCAAAGCCCAGAAGGAAGTCGGCGGGCCGCTGCCCGACCTGCTGCGGCGGCTCGACGACGTCTTCGAGGCCCACATCTCCGTTGCCTCGGACGTTGCCAGCCAGTCGGTGGAGACCCGGCGCCCCGACTACCCTATCGTGGCGCTCCAGCAGCTCGCCCGCAACGCGATCCTCCACCGCAGCTACGAGGGCACGAACGCTCCCGTCCGCATCACGTGGTTCCACGACCGGATCGAGATCCTCAACCCCGGCGGCCCCTTCGGCCAGGTGACCCGCGAGAACTTCGGCACGCCCGGCATCACCGACTACCGCAACCCCCACCTTGCCGAGGTGATGAAGAATCTCGGCTACGTGCAACGCTTCGGCCTCGGGATCCCCCTCGCGCGCCGCCAGCTCGAGGCCAACGGCAACCCGCCGCCGGAGTTCGCCATCGAGGGGTCACACGTGCTGGTGGTGTTGAGGAAGACCTATGAAGAAGGAAGACCGTAAGGCCGGCGACGCCGAGATGCTGCCGGAGTACGACTTTGCCGACGGGGAGCGGGGCAAGTACGCGGCACGCTATGCCGAGGGCACGAACCTGGTGGCACTGGCCCCCGACGTGGCCGAGGCATTCCCCGATTCCGAGTCCGTCAACGACGCCCTGCGCTCCCTCATCGAGCTCGCCCGCAAGGTCCCGGCGAAACCCCGCTGAGTGGCCCCGCGCAATCTCCTGCCCCCACAGAGCCCCTCTCGTCCACGCGCTCGCGGTCCCGCCTCCCCGGGCGGCGCTTGCACTCCCCTGCCGCCGTTGCCATAATGCTTCTTCCGCGTGCTCGCGCGGGCGCCCCCCCGTCCGAAGCGCAGGAGGCTGCCGCATGATCCAGCCGGCCGACGACGCGTCGCGCGAATTCCCCACACTGACAACCACGGGCGAGGCTACCCAGCTCATCGTGGATGGCAAGCCGTGCATCATGCTCGCGGGCGAAGTGCACAACTCGAGTTCCTCGAGCCTGGCCTACATGGAGGCCGAGGTGTGGGACCGCCTGGTGGACCTGCACTGCAATACGGCACTCGTGCCCGTCTCGTGGGAGCTGGTGGAGCCGGAGGAGGGGCGGTTCGACTTCACGCTCGTCGACGGGCTGCTGGCCGCCGCGCGCCAGCGGGGCCTGCGGCTGGTGCCCCTGTGGTTCGGGACGTGGAAGAATACGTGGTCGAGCTACGCGCCGGCGTGGGTGAAGACCGACCTCGATCGCTTCCCGCGCGCCCAGCCGCTGCCGGGCAAGAACTGCGGCGCCATCTCGTGCCTGTGCGACGCCGCGTGCGAGGCCGATGCCCGGGCCTTCGCCGCCTTCATGGCCCACCTGCGCGAGGCCGACGGCTCCGACCACACGGTGGTGATGGTGCAGGTGGAGAACGAGACAGGGCTGCTCGGTGCGGGCCGGGACCACAGCCGCGCCGCCGAGGAGGCCTTCCGCCAGCCCGTGCCCCAGCAACTCCTCGACCACATCGGCGAGCACGAAGCGGCCCTCCACGAGGAGTTCCGCTGGCTCTGGCGCACGTCGGGCCGCATGGCCGCGGGCGCCTGGCCGCAGGTCTTCGGCCACGGCGCCGACGAGGTGTTCATGGCCTGGCACATCGCACGCTACGTGGACCGCGTGGCCGCGGCGGGACAGGCCGAGCACCCCCTCCCCCTGTTCGCGAACGCCTGGCTCGTGCAGCACGACAACCAGAAGGCGGGGGAGTATCCCAGCGGCGGGCCGGTCTCGCGGATGATGGACGTGTGGCGCCTGGCCGCGCCGCACATCGCCCTGGTCGCCCCGGACATCTATCTGCCCAACTTCGCGGCCGTGTGTGCGGACTACGCCCGTCCCGGCAACCCGCTGCTCATCCCGGAGGCCCGCCGCACCGAGGTGGCCGCCGCGAATGCCTTCTACGCGATCGGCCAGCACGACGCGCTGGGCTTCGCCCCCTTCGGCATCGAGGGGATGCCCGCCGACGACCTGCTGGGCGCGAGCTACGAGCTTCTGGCCCACATGATGCCCGTCGTGGCCGCGCACCACGGCACGGGGCGGATGATCGGCATTCTCCAGGGCGACGAGGAGACGCAGGAGGCCGAGCTGGGCGGCTACCGTCTTCGCGTGCGCTTCCGCGGCCCGATCGAGGAGGGCACGCCCCCCGGCGGCGGCCTGGTCATCGCCACGGCCGACGGCGAGTACATCGTGGCCGGCCTGCGCTTCGCCGTCGACTTCCTCCCTCTGCGCGACGCTCCGCAGAACGTCGATTTCGTGGCGCTCGACGAGGGCACCTACCACGACGGCGAGTGGGTGCAGGGCCGCCGCCTCAACGGCGATGAGTATCGCCTGGTGCTGGGCGACCAGCCCTGCGTCCGCCGCGCCCGCCTCTACAGCTACGCATAGCCTGCCTTCACCCAAGGGACCTCTCGCCCTCCCACGTCCACCTCAGAGGCTGCTGGCGTCAGGAGGAGGTACTGCCGCCTGAGCGCCGGCGCGAGCAGTTCCACCCTTACAGGATGGGATGGTCTTGGGTGGCGATGGCCAGGACGTAGCTTCGCTGGGGCATGAGGAAAGACGACGCGGAGCGTCGAGGACATTGCGTCCCCACGCAGAGCGTGGGGACGAGGAGGGTGGGTGCAGAGCATGGGGACGAGGCGATCCTCAGCCCGGCTTCGCGGCCAGGGCCTTCTCCACGGCTTCAAGAACCGCGCCGTCCATCGGCGGGGTGCGCGAGCCGAAGCGGGCGACTACGCGGCCATCGCGGCCGACGAGGAACTTGTTGAAGTTCCACGTGACCCCGCCGCCGAACTCGGGGTTGGTGCGCCGGCTCGTCAGGTGGCGGTAGAGGGGGTGCTTCCAGGGCCACCAGACCCGCGTCTTCGCGAGCATGGGGAAGGTGACGCCGTACTTCTGGGTGCAGAAGCGCTGGATGTGGCGGTTGCCGAACGGCTCCTGGAGGAAGAGGGTGGTGGCGGGAACGCCCAGGACCACCAGGCCCCTGTCCGCGTAGCGCGTGTGGAGGCTCTGGAGCCCGCGGTACTGCGGGGTGAGGCGGCAGAAGCTGCACGTGTTGACGATCAGGAGCACCTTGCCCCTGTAGGCGGCCAGGGCGATCTCCTTGCCCTCGATGCTGCGGACGGTGAAGTCGTAGGCCGTTGTGGCCTGCGGCCCTGCGGTCCTGGGCGCGCAGCCCACGGCGAAGACGAGAGCCGCGGCTGCGACGATGAGATGTCGGGGCACGGTGTTCCTCGTTATTCGTAGAGCGCCTCTCGCACGGTGCGCGCTCGCGGGAGGCAGGGAGTGGAGATGGTCTGGTCGCGGGGTGAGGACACCCCGCCCACAGAGAGTCTGCGTGCCATTCATTGTGGGCGGGACGTGCCCGTCCCCGAGAGAAGATCATCCTCTTGCTCATCCTCCTCGGCTGAGAATCGCGGCGGGCCACATGGGCGGAGAGGGTGCCTCTTCGCCGGCGGAGCTCAGCGGCGTCGGGCGATCGGCGCCACCCGCGGCCCTACCACGTCCTCGAAGTCGCCGTAGGCGAGTTGGACGAGTTCCTTGTGGGAGCCGGCGTTGAAGGCGATGGCCTCGTCCTCGGCGAGCGCCACGTCGACAACCGTGTCCATCCCGAACAGAATGCCGAACGGAGGCATGGCTCCGACCTCGCAGCCGGGGAAGCGGTCGGCGAACTCGCTTTCGTTGGCCAGCTCGGCGGAGCCGGCGCCGGTGGCCTGCTGGAGGAGGCCGAAGTCCAGGTCGTCGCACGCGCGCAGGACGGCGAGGGCCATGGAGCCGTCGAGCTTGACCACGACCACTTTGGCCATGTCCTTCCCCGAGATGTGTGCGGCTGCGGCCACCTCCTGGGCGGTGAACGCCGGCGAGTGGGTGATCACGACGTACTTGGTGCCTCGGCCGTCGAGGAACTCCTTCAGCTTCGCAGCAGGCATCGCGGTCCTCCTTACCACAGAAGCCCTGAATCGTGGCGCGACGTGCCCGGTGATCAGGCCAGAAGGACCATGCCGGCCGGCGGCAGGGCGAGCCGCACAGCCGACCGTGCGTGCATGGCCTCCACGGTGATGGTTTGGTCGTCGGGCGGGTGGCGCAGGTCGGCATCGGCCCAGTCGCCGCGGTAGAGCACGCGCATTGTGGTGCCGGGCGGATGGAGCGCGGCGTCGACGGTCACGGCGGCCTCCCGAGGCTCGGTGCCGTGGGTGTTCAGGGCGACGAGCACCTCCTGGTCGTAGAGGATGCGCGACCAGGGGGCCAGGTGGCCGGGCGGCGGGGCGGCGAACGGTCCGGTGCCGATGGCCGTCTCGCGCAGGTACTGGCGGCCCCGACGCAGGGCCAGGCCGACGGCGTCGGTGCGGTTGCGCACGCGTGCGATGGCGGCGCAGCGCAGGTAGGTCGGGTGCTCGGGGTCGAAGAAGTGGCACCCCGCCGTCCTGAAGGCGCCGAAGCTTCCGCCGAACATCGCCTCGCGGATGTAGCGGTCCTCGAAGGGCACGTTGCCGTGCGGGTCGAGCGGCTCGATGGTCGCGTCGTGGCGGTCCACCGTGCCGTCGAGCGCCTGCTCGGTGCCGTAGTAGATGCAGGGGATGCCCAGGGTGGTGAGCTGGGTGCCCACGGCGTGGGCTATCTGGTGGTGGCAGGCGGGGGTCGTGTTGCGGGCGGCGAAGCGGTGCTTGCCGCGGCCGACCATGTCGTGGTCGTCGAGCACGGAGACGTGGTAGCGCCCCGTCTCGCGGTGGCTGCCCAGGCTGTCGTGGCCGCCGAACATGGCGAAGAAGTCGGCGGGCGCCCGAAGCCCCTTCGCCATGTCCGCGAGCCATCGGGCCGGCTCGCCGATGTCGAGCGCGGCGTCGATGTTGCGCCCGAAGATCTCGAGGTAGTTGCGGGCCATGCCCGCGCCGCCCGTCACTTCGCCGAGGAGCAGGAAGTTGTGCTTGCCGATGGCCTCGGCGTATTCGCGAATGGCGCCGCAGAAGTTGCGCGAGGCCTCCCACGCGACGTGCTTCACGGTGTCGATGCGGAACCCGTCGCAGTCGCTCAGGGCGATCCAGTAGCGGTAGACGTCGATCACCGCCGAGAGGACGTCGGGGCGGGTCAGGTCGAGGTCCTTGAGGTTGCAGAAGTCGCCGCGGCGGAACTCGTTGTCGGGGTGGAGGGGATCCTCCCACGGCTCGGGGTTCCATCGGCCGATGCGGCCTGCCCGCGTGTACCAGGCGACGTCCTGGAACTCGCGGGGCCACACGCCGTCGCCCTCGGCCGCGATGGTGGGCGTGCTTGTGCCGGTGGCCGAGCGCCAGCCGTGGAAGGGATGGGGCGGGCGGAAGCGATAGCCCACCGAACTGTGCGGCTGCCCGCCGGCGTCGTAGAACCAGTTGTTCCCCGTGTGGTTGTAGATGATGTCCAGGAGCACGTACATGCCGCGGGCGTGTGCGGCGTCCACCAGGTCGCGCAGGTCCTGGCGGGTGCCGAAGCGTGGGTCGACGTCGAGGAAGTTCTGGATGCCGTAGCCGTGGTAGGTATCGAGGTCGGGGCGCTGTCGCCACACGGGTCCCAGCCAGAGGGCGGTCACACCGAGGTCGGCAAGGTAGGGGAGCTTGCTGGCCACGCCCTTGAGGGTGCCGCCCTGGAAGCCCTTGCCGGCCGCCATCCAGGCCGCGGTGTCGGGTGCGGCGCAGGTGTGTGGGGCGGCGCGGTCGAAGGGGGGCCGGCCGTCTTCGCCCCCGTCGCTGAAGCGGTCGGGCAGGAGGAAGTAGAGCACCTGGTCGCGCCAGTCCGTGGGGCTGGGGTGCACGGGACCGCGCGGGGCGAGCGCGGCGGAAGCCAGCTTGCTGGGCGCCTGCGCCTCCACGGATGTGGTCATCGCGACGGACCTCCGTGTCTCATGCCGTCGGGCGCCTCGGTCCGCTGGAGCCCGGCTGGCCGCTCTCGTGCGGAGCGCCCCTGAACTCCCGTCCTCATGCACCAGGATAACACAGCCAGACGGCCTGTCAAGACCTCAGCGTGCATCCCGCGTGCGCGCGGCCCGCCGAGCTTGCGGCGGCGCAGGCCTTACCGTACAATGGAATCTTCATGCAATGCGATCCCCACCAGGGACGCTGCCAGCCCGCGGGCCGTTGTGGCCCGCGTCCTTTCGGGCCGCGGCGTGCTCTTGTGCTGCGCGGTCGCACTACATCGAGAGGACCTTCTGTGAGACACATCATCGCGATCGTCGCAGCACTGGGCGCCGTGTCGTGCGCTCGGGCTGCCGAGCAGGCCGCCCTGGCGTCGGGCAAGCAGAAGGTGAGCTACTGCCTGGGGCTGAACATCGGCCAGGGCATGAAGCAGGAACAGGTGGAGATCGACATCGATGCGTTCGTGCGGGGCCTCAGCGACGCCCTCTCGGGCGCGAAGCCGGCTCTTACGGAGGACGAGGTCCGCGATGCCCTCACTGCCTTCCAGAAGGATCTGCGGGCCAAGGCCACCGAGCGCCGCAGCAGCGAGGGCGCCAAGGCGAAGGAGGAGGGGGCCGCCTTCCTGGCCGCCAACAAGAAGAAGGAAGGCGTGGTCACCCTGCCCAGCGGCCTCCAGTACAAGGTGCTCACCGAAGGCAAGGGCAAGAAGCCCAAGGCCACGGACACGGTGGTGACCCACTACCGCGGCACGCTCATCAACGGCACCGAGTTCGATAGCTCGCGCCGCCGCGGCGAGCCCGCCACGTTCCCCGTCAACCGCGTCATCCCCGCGTGGACCGAGGCGCTTCAGCTCATGAGCATCGGCTCGAAGTGGATGCTCTACGTCCCCTCCGAGCTCGGCTACGGCGAGAACGGAGCGGGCAAGGCCATCGGCCCGAACGCCACGCTCATCTTCGAGGTCGAGCTCCTCGAAATCAAGTAGACGCGCCGCCTCCGTGCGGCTATACTGACGGCACCATGGCCGACACGGTGTTCGCACGACTCGAGCGGTTCCTGCACGATCAGGGCGTGGCCTTCCAGGTGACGCGCCATCGCGCCGTGTACACCAGCGAGGAGGCAGCGGAGGTGCGCGGCACCCCGCTGGCCAGCGGCGCCAAGGCTCTCGTGTGCAAGGGCGGCGAGCAGTTCGTCCTCTTCGTGCTGCCCGCCGACCGCAAGCTCGCCAGCAAGCCCGTCCGCCGCGCTCGTGGCTGGCGCAAGCTCCGCTTCGCCACGCGCGACGAGGTGCGCGAGCTCACCGGCCTGGAGCCCGGCTCCATCCCGCCCTTCGGCAGCCTCTTCGGCCTCCCCACATTGTGCGACAGCCGCCTCGGCGAGAACGAGACCATCAACTTCAACGCAGGCGACCACACCATCTCCGTGAGCCTGCGCTACGACGACTTCCTGGCCGCCGAGCGCCCCGAGCTCGGCACCTTCGCCACCTGACGCACCGACGCGTCGCACCGCTCTTCCGCACGAGGGGGCCGCTCCATGACCGACACCCGCATCCACCGCATCCTGGCCGACGTGGGGGCCATCGCACTGCCCGGCGCCTACGACGCGCTGTCCGCCAAGATCATCGAGCGCGTCGGCTTCCCCATGGCCTTCGTCTCCGGCTACTCCGTGGCCGCCACCGCCATCGGCGAGCCCGACCTGGGCCTGCTCACGCAGACCGAGATGGTCGAGCGCGCACGCCGCATCTGCGGCGCCGTGAGCATCCCCGTCATCGTCGACGCGGATACCGGCTACGGCAACCCCCTCAACGTCCACCGCACCGTCTCCGAACTCATCGCCGCCGGCGCTGCCGGGTGCTTCCTCGAAGACCAGCGCTGGCCCAAGAAGTGCGGCCACATGCGCGGCAAGCGAGTCATCGAGCACGACGAATACGTCCAGAAGATCCGAGCCGCCGTGGACGCCCGCGCCGGCCGCGACTTCTTCATCGTCGCCCGCACCGATGCCCTCGCGGCCATCGGTCTCGACGAGGCCATCGCCCGCGTGACCGCCGCGCGCGAGGCCGGCGCCGACGCCAGCTTCGTGGAAGCCCCACGATCGGTCGACGACCTGGCCGAGATCGGGCGACGCGCCCCGGCACCCAACGTCGCCAACATGCTCGAGGGCGGCAAGACCCCCCTCGTGCCCACCGACCAGCTCGCCACCATGGGCTTCCACATCATCGTCTACCCCCTCTCCGGCATCTTCGCCGCCGCACAAGCCCTCGACACCATTTACCGCAAGCTCCGAGCCGATGCCACGACGCGAGGCGAGGAAGGCCGCCTCATGTCGTTCGCGGACTTCAATGCCCTCATCGGCGTGGACGCCAAGTACGCGCTCGCCGAGCGGTTCGGAGCCCAGTAGCTCATCCTGCCCGGCGTCAGCCCCGGGCCGCAACACCGTTTGCAGCGGCGCGGCGGCTGTGTTACCCTCCAGTGCATGGCGGCCGCTACCACCAGCAGCAGGAGTCTCACAGCCCGCGTCGCCCCCCCTCCCGGTTCCCCACCCGCTCGCAGAGAGGCAACTCGATGGTCACACGCCCGAAGCTCGTAGCCTTGGCCGCCGTGCTGGCCGCGGCTCTCATCGCACCCGCCGCGCTCGCCGGCGAAACCCCCTGGACCGACGACGCCAAGGCGGCCCTCGCCACCGCAGTCAAGGACGGCAAGGACCTGCTCATCAACTACACAGGCTCCGACTGGTGCGGTTGGTGCACCCGCCTGGATAAGGAGGTCTTCAGCCAGGAGGCATTCGTGGCCGAGGCGCCCAAGCACTTCGTCTTCCTCAAGCTCGACTTCCCCCGCAGGAAGCCGCAAAGCGAGGCACTCAAGAAGCAGAACGCCGAATGGCGCGATAAGCACGGGATACGCGGCTTCCCCACCATCCTCCTCGCCGACGCGACGGGCAAGCCCTACGCCAAGACGGGCTATCGCCGTGGCGGAGCGGACGCCTATCTGAAACACCTCGACGAGCTGCGCGCCGTCCGCGAGCAGCGCGATGCCGCCATGGCCAAAGCCGCCGCCGCGCAGGGCGTCGAGAAGGCCAAGCTCCTCGACGAAGCCCTCGGCGTCCTCGATAGCGCACTCGTCATGATCGCCTACAGCGACGTCGTCGACCAGATCCTCGCACTCGACGCCGACGGCTCGGCCGGCCTGAAGAACAAGTATGCCGCCATGGCCCTCGTGGCGAAGGTCGAGGCCGCCATGCGCACCAACAAGATCGACGAGGCCAACGCCCTCATCGACCAGGGTCTCAAGGACTGCGGAGGCACCGGCCAGCCCGCACAGAACCTCCTGTTCTCCCGCTCCCTGATCCTCTACCGCCAAAAGAACAAGCCGGCCGCCAAAGCCGCGCTCGAGGCCGCCATCAAAGCCGCCCCCGACACCCCGAAGGCCAAGCAGATCCAGGCCATCATCGCCCGCGTGTTCAAGGACACGAAGTAGCTACATCGCATCGCCGCGAGGGCGGACGCCAGGCCATCTTCGCAGTGGAGGGACCAACGTGGCCAGGAAGCGCGACAGGCTGTTCCCCGTCCGTCTCGGCATCATCCTGGCCGTAGGCACGGCGTGCATCATCGCCGCCGCCATCTACGGGCCGTCCGGTCGCCGCACCCCGGCGCCCCCCGAGACCCAGGAGGAAGGAATCGCCCTCGTCCGCGACATCCTCCGCCGCGTGCGGCCGACCGAGTTCGGGCGTTCGCCTCGGGGCACCCTCCTCTCCGAGACCATCGAGGACTTCCTCCAGCGCGGCCGCCTCATCTTCACCCCCGACATCGCGTCGCAGGCCCTCTACCGCCGCGAGGGCACCGGCTACGCCGTGCTCTATGTGAAGGCGCTGCGCATCGGAGGGCGAGTCGTCCACCAGACGCCGGAGGAGGTCGCCGAGGGCATCTACCACGAAGCCGTCCACGCCAGCCAGCGCCACGAGCACGGCTCGAGCATCGAGGAGGAATGCGACGGCTTCTGTGCCGGCCTGTGTGCGGGGGCTGCGGTCACGGGGCGCGCCGAGCCCGAGCTGCTCACCATCGAAGGCGCCCCCCTCGCCCAGTTCGTCACCACCAGCTACCCCGAACTCCCTCGCAAGCCCGACTACCAGCCCGTCAGTGCCTCCCTCGATTGGCTCAAACGCCGCACCGGCCTCCGCTGACCTGTGCGGGCTTTGGGGTCACGGGCTTTGGGGTCAGGTCTTGACATTTGACATTTCTCGCCT
>Ga0272442_10008633_pt1 | contig 12869 bp, 5 predicted proteins | sample SSMForm2O_FD_200262 | JGI IMG/M metagenome (GOLD analysis project Ga0272442, IMG submission 200262) | Marine sediment archaeal communities from Little Sippewissett salt marsh, Falmouth, MA, United States - SSM-Form-2O | ecosystem: Environmental > Aquatic > Marine > Wetlands > Sediment ... | reverse complement strand
GCTGTAAGGAAACGCTTCATATTTTCTCCCGAGGCGGGGATGGGTTTTCCAAAGATATGTGGGGAGCCGTCCAGCTCGATTCGCCATGTTCCTTTTGATCGATGATCCGGGTTTTTGATGATGATATCAAAGGTGTCGCCCTGAAAGGGACGGGATATTTTCGCCTCGCTCCAGTGGGGAGGCAGGCAGGGAACCACGAGGAGCCCTTCCCACTCGGGCCGGATCCCGAGGATCCATTCGAGGCAGATTTTTCGAAGCCATGCGGCGGACCCGGTATACCAGGTCCACCCCCCCCTTCCGAAATGGGGGGAATCGGGTCCCTCGACGTTACCGGGGGTTACGTACGGTTCCACCATGTATTGGACTGGATCCAGGCCGCGGTCAGGGGGGGACAGTCTATTAAACATTTTCCATGCGGTTTCAGGGCGTCCCATCTTGCATGCGGCCTGGATGGCCCATGTGGCCGCATGGGTATACAGTCCCCCGTTTTCCCGTGTGCCGGGGGCATACCTCGTGAGGTAACCCACCCGGGGATCCGGGATCGAAAAGGCGGGGGAGAAAAGAAGGGGGCCGTATTCCCGCAAAAGGTGTTTCTCAACCGCGTCCATGGCCATTTCCGCGCGATTTTCATCCGCCGTTCCGGAGAGGATCGCCCAGGTCTGGGAATTGAGGAAAATCCGGGCTTCATCGTTTCGAGCGCTCCCGAGCGGCGAGCCGTCATCCAGGGTGGCTCGAAGGTACCACTTTTCGTCCCACCCGTGTTGATTCACGGCATCCCGGAGTTGATTTGCCCGTTTTTTCCAGTTCGATGCCTTTCCCCCTTCTCCCCGTTTTTCAGCGACAAGGGACCATTGGTTTAAAATGAGGTGGAGGAAATGCCCGAGCCACACGGATTCGCCCTTTCCCTGGAGCCCGCAGGCGCTGAGCCCGTCGTTCCAGTCGCCCTCGCCGATCAGGGGGAGTCCCCGGGTGCTGAATCTCGCAAGGACCTTCTCGATGGCGCGTTCGCAATGATCCCAGAGTGTGGTTTCCTCGAGTTGATCCACGAATGGTTCCTTTTCCATAAGAACGCCCAAATCGCCCGTTTCCTTGAGATAAGAGAGGAGCACAAACGGCAGCCAGAGGAGGTCGTCGGTCATTTTTGTCCTGAGCCCCACCTCGCTCAAGGGGTGCCACCAGTGATAAACGGCGCCGTCTTCGAACTGGTGCCGGGCGTGAAGACGGATCTGCCTTTTACAGAGATGGGGAGCGTGGGGAAGGAACACGTGGCTGTCCTGGAGTTGATCTCGGAATCCGAACGCGCCGGATTGCTGCCAGTACCCGGTTCGCCCCCACAGCCGGGAGGAAATCGCCTGGTATGGGAGCCATGTGTTGTTCAAGATGTTGAAGGCCGGATCGGGCGTGTTCACCTGAACCGCGTCCAGGTGCGAGTTCCACATTTCCTTCACCGATTCGAGGGCCTTTTCCATGGCGTCCCGGTTTTGGAACGGTTTCACGAGGGATTCGATGTCCTCTTCGTTTTCCGCGGCTCCCAGGGAGAACATGACGATCTTTTCTTCCCCCGGGGCGAGTTCGAGCGGGAGATAGAGGGCTGCCACGGGATCCTGGTGCCTTCCGAAACCGCCGCTCCTGCGATCGGGATCCGTTACCCATGCGGGATTTTTCCAGTCCCCGTGACGACCCAGGAACATTTCATGATCGCCCGTTGCCTGAATCTTTTCCGGCGTTTCCCCTCCCGGGAGCCAAACCTGGTGGAAGGCCGCGTGCGGCCATGTGGTGTTCCAGTGTCCGCGTTTTTCATCGGGCACTTCCCAGATATGCTTGCGAGCGGAGATGAGTCCCTTTTCCGGGTGATATGCGGTATCGTGAAACAACCGGTGGAATTCGCGCTTGGAATCCGGAGCCGCCCCCAGGCACCAGGAGAGATGGGAACATACCCCGAGGCGGCGGGGCCGGTTCGATACGTTCCTTATTTTCACTTCCCACAGTTCGAATGTGGAATCCGGGGGGATCGTCAGGGTCCACTCTGTTTCAATTTCTTGAACCCTCTGTTTCAGAATCGTGTAACCGATTCCGTGAATGCAGGAATAACCGGACGCATGAGGGAGGGTGGGTTGGAATGAGGCGCTCCATGTTTTTCCCGATTCGGATTCATGCAGGTAGATCCAGCGTCCCCGGGCATCCCTTATAAGATCCATTTCCCACCGGGTGAGAACGGAGAGGGTGGAGTGATCCAACCAGGAAAATCCGCCCCCCGCCTGGCTGACCACAAGTCCGTACCGTTCGTTCCCGAAGATGTTCACCCAGGGCCGCGGGGTGTCCGGCCGGGTGATCACGTAGCTGCGGCCATCCTGTGTAAAATACCCGTATTTCGTTTCGAACAGGTGTTTCTTCCGGGTGCTCATAACACTCCTTTCATCCCTTGAGTCCCGTCATGGTGATGCCCTCGATAAACCTCCTCTGGAGGATGAGAAAAATAACCACAATGGGAAGAATCGTCACTGTGGCTCCGGCCATGAGGAGGCCCCACCTTGCGGTGTGTTGCCCGCTCAGGTTCGCCAGGGCGAGCGGCAGGGTGAACATGGATTCCTTGTGCATGACAATCAGGGGCATCATGAAATCCGACCACACGGCCGTGAAGGTGAATATGGCCAGGGCGGCCAGAACCGGCTGGCAAAGCGGCAAAACAATGGTCAGGAAGATCCTGAATTCGCGGCATCCCTCGATCCTGGCCGATTCGAGGTAGGAATCGGGAATGGACATCATGAATTGCCGCATCAGGAAAATGCCGAAAACGGAAACGGCGCCGGGTAAAACCAGTCCGAGGTAGTTGTTCAAAAGACCCATGGATTTCAACATGAGGAAAACCGGAATCATGGTCACCTGGGCGGGAACCATCATGGTGAGGAGGAACAACCCGAAGATCCGACCCCGCATGGGGAAACGGAACTTGGCAAACGCGTATCCCCCCAGGGCGTTCATGAACAGACTGACCGCTGTAACGGATATCGTGACGATGATGGAATTCAAAAGGTTGCGGGCGAATGACATTCTCTCGAACAGCTCCCCGTAGTGCCCCCGGTCCATTGGAAGGGGAATCCACTTGGGCGGCCACGAATGAATCGCCTCTTCCGTTTTCACCGAGGTGGTAATGGTCCAGAGAAAGGGGATCACGGCCAGGATAAAAAGGAGAACAAGGATTGCCATGATCGAAATGCGGGCCGGGAGGCTATAGTCTCTCATTACATGGCCTCCTTTCTCATGGCCCACCTGAGCTGGAAGAAGCTCAGGACGGCGATGGCGAAACAGAGGGTATAAGCCATGGCGGATGCGTAACCCAGGTGGAAGAAGCGAAATCCCTCCTTATAAAGGTAAAGCACAACGGAAAGCGTCTTGTTCTGGGGCCCTCCCATCTCCGTCATCACGTAAGGTTCGGCGAAAAACTGCATGTACCCGATCGTGGTGATGATGGTGATGAACAACATGGTGGGGCGGAGGAGGGGGAGGGTGACGTGACGGAATGTATGCCACCTTCCTGCCCCGTCGATGGATGCCGCCTCGTAAACGGCGGGTGGAATGGCCTGGAGTCCCGCAAGAAAGATCACCATGCTGTACCCGAAATTTTTCCACACGGCCAGGATGATGAGGCAGGGCATGGCGAGGGCGGGATCCGCGAGCCAGGATTGCTCCGGCATTCCGAAAAGTCCGATCGCCCAGTTCAAAAGTCCGTGTCTTGGGGAGTATATCCATCGCCACACAACCGCCACGGCGATCAGGGGAGTGACCACGGGGAGAAAGTATCCGGTGCGGAAAAATCCCTTGAGGGGCGTTTTCGGGCTGTTCAGAAGCAGGGCCGCCCCCAGGGCCAGGCCGATGGTGAGGGGTCCCGCGAATATGATGAAATAGCCCGTGTTGAACACCGCCTGCCAGAAAAGCGGATCCATGATCAGGCGGAGGTAGTTGCGAACCCCCACAAGCGAGGTTTTCCTCCAGTCCCCGATGGAATAAATATCGAAATCCGTGAAACTTAAGAAAAGCGATGCCAGGATGGGGAGAAACATGAAAAGGGTCAGGTGAACGAGTACCGGGAGGAGAAAAAGCACGGGGGTGATCCATTTTCTCCAGCTGGTGAGTTCATGCCTGATACGGTAGAGTAAGATAAAGATCCCGGCGATGAGGAGGAGCGGGAAAAGAACGAGGAGAAGAAAACCCCGCCGGGCAAGATTGCCCTCGCCGCTTCTTCTTCCGTCCATGATCCGCTCGAGGCTTTTTTGCAGTTTTTCCGCGATGCGGCCGGGAGGCGTTCCCCCGAGTACCAGGTTTTCCATCTCGTTCTTGATCTCTTCCGCCATGGCCTCCCAGCACTCGACCGCCGGTACGGCACGAGCCTTTTCCAGTTGAGAGCGGAACACGGACCAGGTGGGGCTTTTCGAAAGCGAGGGATCGTCCCATGCCTGCCGGACGCTCGGGAGATCGCCCGTGATCTGGTACCATTTCATCTGGACATCCGGACGCGAGAGATACTCGATGAATGCCCATGCCAGCCCGGGGTTTTTGCTCTGGCGGAAAATCGCGAGGTTCGAGCCTCCGAGGAAGGAGCTCCTTGTTTTCTTTCCCGGAACCATGGCCACCTTCCATTTCCCCTCGAGATCCGGCAGCCGACGTTCGTATTCCCCCACCATCCACGGCCCGGTGATCCAGGAGAGGAAATAGCCGTCGCGAAAGGCCTGGAACTGGTCGATCTGGCCCGATTCGGCCTTTGTGGTAAATCCCCGTTTGAAAAGGGACTGATAAAAGGCCAGGGCCTCCCTGGTTTCCGGGGAATCGATGATCACCCGGGTGTTGGTATCATCCAGGACGGATCCCCCGGCTCCCCATATGAAGGGGAGGATCAGGGCCTCGTCGCGGCCGGAGACATTGATGGCATGTTGATCCGTTTGACCGTCCCCGTCGAGATCACGAGTGACTTTTGCGGCCATCCGCTCGAGCTCTTCCCAGGTTTCAGGGAAGTGATCCCATCCGGCTTGTTCGAGGATGTCGGAGCGATAGAACACCACCCGAACGTCCACATACCATGGCACGGCATATGTGGTATTGTTCCAGACCGCGGTGGCAAGGGAGGAGGGGAAGAAGTCGTCTTTGTTTAAATCGGGCGACTGTTCGATCATGGAATCGAGGGGGAGGAGGGAATCCATGGCTGCGAATTCCGGAACCCAGGTGGTTCCGAGCTGGGTGACGTCCGGTGCGATATTGCCGGCCACCGCCGTGATGAGCCTGTCGTGCGCGCCGTTCCATGGGACGGGTTGGGTATGGATGCGGACCCCGGGATTTTCCCTTTCGAAATCGCGTGCCAGGGCTGGGATGCTGTTGCCTTCACTCCCCATGCACCACACGGTGATTTCGCCCTCGATTGGTAATGCGGGGAGTGAAAGTGGTATTAAGAGTGCGAATGTAATGAGGAATTTTTTCATGGGGAGTTGCACTTTCAAGCATAAATAATGAAAACGTTTTTACATTCCGCTGTTTGATCCGTCAAGGAAAAATATGGAAGTATATGGGGTTTTTTTGAAAAAAAACAGTTGACAACGAATTTCCGATATCGATAAATCTGTGTCATATATTGAAAACGTTTTTACAAAAATTACCTCGTTCCTTTCTTCTTCAGGGAGGTTTTTCAAGCGTTCTTTCATACAATATTTATAAAGAGGAGGTATGGTTATGAAACGCTTTACCATTTTTCTGTCGGTTATCCTGGCTCTGGGGACTTTTTCCTCCATGGCCCAGGGGCAGCTGACGACCATTTCCACCTATGAAAGGCATAACGTCGGGGTCAACTGGGGCGACGCAGCCTGGTTCGGATCGGCCTCGGTGAGCGGACTCGATACGGCCCATGCCAATACCGGCTCCCGCGCCATGAAGGTGCAGTGGACCACGACAGGGGGCTTCGGGCTCGCCGGAATCCGCACCAATGAGTTCCTCTCGGAAAAGGGAACCGGCCTTTCCACCGGGTTCACGGCACAGGTTTACGTCGAGCGGGTCAGCGGCACCGGAACGCCCCAGATCAAGATCGAGGCCACCAACGAAAGCGGGGGCGGCATGGGAGGTCCCGATACCGCCCTCACCCTGGACTCCTGGACACAGGTTACCCTCCCTGCGGGAAGCATTACGGCAAACCACAAGCAGCTTGGATTTATCTTTATCGAGAACGGCTCCAACGGCCAGTTCAATTTCTGGATCGATACGATTCAAAGGGAAGGGGTCATGTGGGACGATTTCGAGGTGACCAATCCCACGAGAGTGGCCCCCTCGAACGTGGCGGCCACCCATCGCGGGGAAGCCACCCTGGCAGGCAGCTCCCTGGCAACAGCCGGTCCCACACCCACCGAGGACGGGCACGCCTTCGGAATGACCTGGTCGGGTGAAGGGGACGCGGCCGTGGAAATCCAGCACCTCTTCTCACCGGCACTCGATCTCACGGGAATTACGAAATTGCGCGTTGATATGTATGTCGCCGGAAGCACCATCCCCACCAATATCCAGGTGTTTTTCTGGGACGGTTCCACAGGTGCATGGTCGCCCAACGGCAACGTTACGGCCAATGACGCCTGGGAGACCATCGAGTACGATATCACCGGTATCGGCGGTGTTCCGGCATTCGACATCACAAGCGTGGACGAGGCAAAGATCGTAATCACCGGTCTCACCAACGGAACGGTGTTCGTGGATAAGATGCAAACCGTGGATGACATAGTATACGTGGATTCCATCATCCGCGCCTCGGACGATCCCACCACGGATGCCGCTAGTGTGGATTTCACGGTCAGCTTCACCGAACCGGTTTCCAATTTCACGGCATCTGATTGCAGCCTTACCACCACCGGAAAAATCAACGGAGCGTCTGTTTCCGGCATCGAGCCCTCCTCCGGCCCCTCAGACACCTACACCGTAACGGTCGATACCGGGACCGGTGACGGCAACATCCGCCTTGACGTTGTGGATCGCGACACGGTGACCGATTCGGGCGGTTATCCCCTTGGCGGCACGGGGATCGGAAACGGCGATTATTTCGAAGGAGAATATTACGCGATTTATCGCTCGACGCCTCCCACGCCACTGGGAGATCTTGTCGAGGAATACGAAACCCACAACCTCTGGACCGTCACCGAATTCGGAGATTCCAAGATCGTGATCTCCGGTTACGACGGCATGCACTATACCCAGGGGAGCGAGGCCCTCAAGATCGAGTACACCACGACCCCCACGGTTTCTTTCCGCGGCATTGCATGCCAGCCCTTCCCGGAGGAGATCGGGAAACGGCTGGATTCCGGGTTCGAGGTGGATCTTTACGTGGAGGCGGTGGGAGGCGCCACCGGCGTTCCCATGGGAAAGATCGAGCTGGTCAGTGCGGTCGGAGGCGGGAACGACAACACGGGCGACGTTGCCCTCTCCCTCGGATCCAATACACTGACTCTCAATCCCACGAAGAATTATAACCGCATGTACCTCCTCTTCATCGATGGAGGTGCATCGGGCACGTTCAATATCTGGATCGACGATATCCGCCGCGACGGGGCCCTGTGGGAGGGATTCGAATCCAGTTACAACACCCAGATTTTCCCCTCGAACATCGACGGTTCCGTAACGAGCGAACGCACCCTCGGGGGAGTGACCCTGGCCGATCCCGGCCCCATTCCCATCCAGTCGAATCACGCCTTCCGGATGTCCTGGACCGGCGAATCCGACGGGAAGGTCGAGATCAATCATCTTTATCCTGGAGGTTTGAGCGTTCTCAATAAAAGGTATCTCGTGCTCGATGTGTTCTTTCCCAATCCCACCACCCTGCCCACCACCTTCGGCGTTTTCTTCACCGACGGGGTGGACGGCTCTTTCCATACCGCACCGGTGATCCCGGATACGGGACAGTGGCACACGCTCGAGATCGATCTTGCGGGAATTGCCGCTGCCCTCGACGAAACCGCGATAACGGAACTCAAGGTCGTGATCGAGGGTACCAGCTCCGACGGAACGGTATACCTGGACAACATGAGGCTTTACACCCCGGCCAAGGTGGATCTGTGGAAGCTGTATTGACGGTTCGGCGTCGCCGGGTGTTTTTAAGGAACCCCGGCGGCGTCCTTTTCTTTATCAAAAAATCAGGAGGCATCAAATGCGACATCTGATCCTTATCACGATCTCTACTCTTCTCCTCACTGTTTCCGTTCAGGGGCAGTGGAAAATTTACGAGGATTTCAACGATCTTTACTGGGAGGCCCAGGAGTGGCCCCTTACCGAGGGGGCGACCATCACATGGGATGAGGGCCGGTCCATTTCCGGGAAATCATCCCTTAGCACCACCATCGATTGCAAGGGGTGGGGAGGTGGTTTGAAGGTAACCAACGCACCCCTGACACAGCCTCCGACAAAGGGAATGAGCGTTTCGATCCTCTGTGAACCCCAACCCGGAGCCACCGGGGTGCCGGCTGCCAAGCTCGAGGTCTATCCAGCGGGCGGCGGCGATACCATGGGAGGGCCCGATACGCCGCTTGTTCCCTGTAAATGGACCACGGTTCCTCTCCCTGCCTCGAATGTGACAAAGCCTTTTTCCGGTTGCGGCATCATCTTTCTCAAGGCCGGTGGAAACGGGAAATACAAGATCTGGGTGGACGCCCTGATCAAGGACGGCGAGGTGTGGGAAAACTTCGAGTATTCCCAGAATTCCCACCCGTGGAAACCGGTCAATATAAACGGGGCTTACGAGTATCACCTGGTTGAATCGGGATACTCCGGAATGCCCGCCCTCCAAGGCGGCACCGCCGTGAGACTGGCCTGGAAGGATGATTTGGACGGTGTGGAATTGAAACAGTTTCACACCAAACCGCTGGATATCACGTCATGGAAAAAAATCCGGGTGCGGGTGGCCCTGAAGAGTGGAACGCCAAAACTGAGACCCAGCTTATGGCTTTTCGACGGATCAAAGGGATCGCTTGCCATGGGACCGCACATCGAGCCAGCGGGAAGCTGGCAGGATATCGATCACGACCTGGCTTCCCACCGCGGGATTATCGATTTCAAACATATCACCGAGATCGGAGTGGTTTTACACGAATACAACGGAAAATCCGGAGAAATCTTCCTCGACCGGATCCAGTACGAGTAGAGAGGCGGCTTGCGGTGAGCGGTTAGCGGAAAGCGGTCAGCGATTGAGGATTTTGGGGGAGTGAGTACTACGAAGGGGATAAAAGGGGTTCATTGTGACTTTTCCAGAGGGATTTTTATGGGGGGCGGCCACATCGGCTTACCAGATCGAGGGGGCTGCACGGGAGGATGGCAAGGGGCTGTCTGTGTGCGATACGATCTGCCTGAGACCCGGTGCGGTGAAATTCGGACATACGGGAGATATCGCATGCGATCACTACCACCTTTTCCGTGAAGACGTGGCCCTGATGAAGCAAATCGGTCTCCAGGCCTACCGCTTCTCGATCTCATGGCCAAGGGTTCTTCCCGGGGGCATCGGGACGGTGAATGAAAAGGGACTCGATTTTTACGATCAGCTCGTGGATTCTCTCCTCGAGGCGGGCATCCAACCCTGCGCGACGCTTTTTCACTGGGACTTTCCCCACGCCCTTTATTGCAGGGGAGGGTGGCTCAATCCGGAGAGTTCCGACTGGTTCGCGGAATATACAAAAGTAATGGCCGGTCGCCTCGGGGATCGCGTCAAAACCTGGATCACACTGAACGAACCCCAGGTTTTCATCGGTATGGGTCACATGACCGGCGAGATCGGGCCGGGGGAGCAGCTCAACTTTTCGGAGATCCTCCTTGCCGTTCATCACGTGCTCCTGTCCCACGGGAAATCCATCCTCGCCCTTCGTTCCGAGCTGGGAAAAGGGGTCAATCTATGCCTTTCCAGCGCCCCGAGGGTTTTTGTTCCGGATGAGGAAACTCCGGAATGCATCGAGTCGGCCCGGCAAAAGATGCAAACCATCGACGGGGATACATCCACTATTTTTCACAACACCTGGTGGCACGATCCGGTCTTCCTGGGAACATACCCGGAGGACGGACTCGAACAATTCCGGGAATACCTCCCAAACATCAAAACCGGGGATATGAAAACGATCCATCAACCCCTCGACCTTTTCGCATTCAACAATTACGGGGCGGAACGGGTTGACGTGAAGGGGGAGATCGTGCCCCCCCTCCCCGGATGCCCCAGGACCCATTTCGGATGGACCGTGGAGCCATCCTCCCTTTACTATTCCTCGCGGTTTTTCTTCGAACGATACGGAAAACCGATCCTCGTTACGGAAAACGGCATGGCGGGCATTGACTGGGTTTCCCGGGATGGGAAAGTTCACGATCCCCAGAGGATTGATTTTCTCGAGCGTTACCTCGGGGAATATTGCAGAGCGGCAGGGGACGGCGTGGATATCAGGGGGTACTATCTCTGGTCTCTTCTTGATAACTTCGAGTGGGCCCAGGGGTATTCCCAGCGTTTCGGGATCATCCACGTGGATTACAAAACCCGGAAGCGAACCCTCAAGGATTCCGCCCTCTGGTACAAAAAGGTGATCGAAACAAACGGCGGGATCATTGGAACCTGAATTCCTCGGAAACCAAAGCTAAGCGTTTTGCGAACATAATACAAACACGAATAGAGACGCAAGAGACATAAGAGATTCTGAGGATGAACCGGCTCACTTGGAATTTCCCAAATTACGCCCTGGTGTTATTATGAGATATCAAATCGTTGGATTCCTTTTTTTCTTTCTTTTTTTCAAAACCTGTCCAGTCCCTGCCGTTACCGCACGGGCGAGTTCCGGGCAGGGGGATTACCGGCCTGAACTCGCCATCGACGGCGATATGAACACTCGGTGGTCCAGCGAGTTCAGCGACGATCAGTGGATCGTGTTCGATCTCGAAACGAGCAAAACCATTGTGGGCATCCGCCTTTACTGGGAAACGGCATACGGGCGGGATTACGATATCCAGATCGAGGATGAAAAGGGGAAGTGGAAAAGGGCGGCCCCGGTTCGAAACGGCGACGGCGGAATGGACGAGATCTATTTCGGCCTCCGAAATACGAAGAAAATCCGCCTCCTCGGTTTGAAACGGGGCACCGGTTGGGGATATTCCCTCTGGGAGGCAGAGATCCTCGGGAAAGAACACGAAAGAACCTTCCAGGCCTCCTCGACAGGTAAAGACGCATCGCCTGAAATGGTCATGGACGGGGATCAGGAAACCTCCTGGATTTCCGGGGAGAATCGGAAGGAACGAGAGTGGCTCCTTATTTCCTTTCCCGAAAAAACAAGTTTCGGCGGGCTCCAGATCAGCTGGAAAGGGAATCAATCCCCCCCCTGCCGGATCCAGGTCCCCCGGGAATCAGGGGAGAAATGGCGAACGATTTATGAAAAGGGCAGGGGAGGATCGCCCCTCGAGGATATCTTTTTTTCCAGGGAGGAGGCGGAAAAACTCCGCATCCTGTTTCCCGGAACACACAGGGAATCCGTGGGGATCGGGGAGATCGTTCTGAAGGGACCCGATGAAACATGGAACCCGGTAAGGCATTTTGAAATGCTCTCCCAGAGGCTTCCCCCCGGCGCCTTGCCCGGCTGGCTCCGGAGAAAGCAGACCTTCTGGACCGTGACCGGACTCCCTGGTGAAAGAGAGGAAAGCCTGATCGACGAACAGGGCCGCATCGAACCCTCTTCAAAATCGTTCAGTCTGACCCCTCTTCTTCTCGTTGGAGACAATCTTCAAACAGCTGAGGATTTCGGCGTCTCCCAGGGACTCGAAAAAGGGTGGGCCCCGATTCCATGGGTCAAATGGAGGAAAAATGATCTCAGCTTAACCGTCACGGCCCTTACCGTAAAACCGGGCGTCACCGTTGTGGAATATTGCATCGAAAACTCCGGAACCAGTGAGAGGGACGTTTCCCTGCTCCTGGCCGCTCGCCCTCTCCAGATCAATCCCCCCTGGCAGCACGGCGGTTTTTCCCCCATTCGCGACGTCCGCTGGATTCAGAACCAGCGATCCCTCATTGTAAACGGCCGGAAGGCCCTGAGCACGGATCCGGCGCCCGATTTTGCAGCGGTGAAGGCAAGGGACAATCTGGACATTGTGGAAAGACTCATCGAAAAAGCGCGGACAACGGATGCGGCGGGAGATCCGGACGGCATCGCATCCGCCGGGCTCCGGTACGATCTTTCCATCCAGCCGGGAAATGAAAAAACGGTGTATGTTTTCTTTCCCCTCAAACATGATCCTTCCAAACCCGTCCCCGCTTCCATGGACCATAGCCGTTTCCTCTCCCTGAAACAGGAATACACCGCATTGTGGAAGGAATGGACCGGCAACTGGGACCTGGATCTCCCGGATCAACGATTCGAGGATAGTATTCGTTCCAACCTGGCCTATCTTTTGATCAATGCCGACGGTTCCGCTGTTCAGCCGGGTTCCCGCAACTACCAGCATTCCTGGATCCGGGACGGCGCCGTCAGCGCCACGGCCATGCTGCGTTTCGGACTGTTTGACCCGGTTCGAAAATACCTCGAATGGTTCACCTCTCATGTAACGGATGATGGTTTTGTTCCCTTTTTGATCAATGCCGAAACGGGAGAGTCCCCCGTTTGGAGCGCCGATTGGAAGGAGTACGATGCGTTCGGGGAGTATGCCTTTCTCGTTCGGCAGTTCGTGGAAATCACGGACGATACAGAGGCCATGGAAGAGGTCTGGCCCCCAGTGAGGGCCGCCCTCGGCGAAATCCGTCGTTTGAGGAAAACGCGCCTTCAACCCTCGTACAGGGGCACGCCCTTTTACGGCATCCTGCCCGAATCCAACAGCCACGAGGGATACTTTCCTGCAAAGCA
>Ga0272442_10008632_pt1 | contig 12870 bp, 14 predicted proteins | sample SSMForm2O_FD_200262 | JGI IMG/M metagenome (GOLD analysis project Ga0272442, IMG submission 200262) | Marine sediment archaeal communities from Little Sippewissett salt marsh, Falmouth, MA, United States - SSM-Form-2O | ecosystem: Environmental > Aquatic > Marine > Wetlands > Sediment ... | reverse complement strand
CTTATGAACAACAAGTGGCTGTAACGCCGAGGCGAACTTTTCAGGTGCTATTATGACAAGATCATAGTCTGAATTACCGCTATTAACGATAGGTTCCATCTGAATAGAATTCCCTTGTATATTAACATTTACGGTCGCTGCAACTATATTTATAGAACTTAGTAACAAAACCAGCCCAATAATTATTACCAACGCTTTTTTATTCATGATATAAAATATAGTATGTCATCTTATAAATTTTATGTTTTTATATGTTAGTATTGTAACAAAACGTTATCATTTATGTTATTATTACAACAATGTTATAATAAACAAAAAGACAAAAATTGGAAATTTGTTTGTTTTTCATCGAACAAGAAAAACTGCCATTTTGTCATTTTGACATTTTATCGCCATAACTTTATATATCTATTGTGATAAGTGTTAACAAGATACACAATAAAATGTAAGAGGCGGGCAAAGATTGATTAAGGAGCAGAGAAAGAACATCCTAAAGATTTGCGTTTTTATTTTGTTTGCCAATCTCCCATTTCTCTCTGCAACACAATTGATTGGCATGGAAGTTTTTCTTGATTCGTTCGAGTGCCCCAAAGATTATGTATATTTCCAAGCAGATGAACAGCTTATGGAAGGCATTAAAAATAACGATGACTACTTGATACTTCAAAAAACGAACCATCCTAAGTTCACTCTAAATGAAGGTGATACAATTCTCTACAGTAATGGAAATGATGTAGTATTCTGTAATAAAATCTATTCAATAAGTTGCATCGGCACTTTTAAAAAATATCATGTCGCAAATATGGGTGAATATCAAACAAACTATCCTGTTTATGAATGTCAGATTATTGGCAAAGTTGTAAGCATTGTTGATAATAATCTATGGAATGTTCTGTCAATAAAACTATGGGACATTTCAATTCATAACTTGAATGCTCACGCGCTTTTCATTAATAAATAAATTAGAGTCTATGTGAATCTATATTTTCTGAAGAACCGCTTGCAGTCAATAAATCTTGCAATGCCTTATGATATTTTTGAGGGGGGGAACCAAGTAATTTTTTAGCATATTTCTTGAGAAATTCTCCATATTCGATCTCTACCGGCGAATACTGCCATTTTTTATCCTTTCCCTTGCCAAACACCAATAAAAACGCATAGGAGATGGACTTTGCCTTTGATGTATCTGGTCGCTTTTTTATAACAGCAAGAGCTTCTTTTTCTCCAAAGGTCTTGTATGACCGTGCAATATTATCTACAAATTTAGCCAATGGAGGCAGTGAGCCATATTGTGGAAGCTGAGATAGTATTTGCTGACGCTCTTTATAATTGAATATAACTTCCAAGATATTTGATGGTGTTTCATCCAGATCGGAAAATTTCTTGGCCATCGATTCGTCATCAATAATAGATGAAATTGCATTTAATCCGTAATCCTCCCAAAATTTTTCTAATACTTTGTTGGGTGTCACGTTATCTAGAACAACTGGTTCATCAACTTGCTCAAGGACAAGTTCCAAGCCCTTCCTTTCAAAATTATTTGGTTTAAGTGCATCGATGAAATCATTTGCATTTGAACCGTATGAGTTACCATCTAATATAAACAACTTTTCACCAGATTCTTTCAGAGACTCCTTGCGATGCTCTATGTTCTTTCTAATAAATTCTAGATCAGTCAACAAGCCTGAAAGATAATCATCGACATGCAGTGTTTGTTGTCCGGATTCTAAATCCTTCTTTACAACATGACCAACAATCTCTATTGAGAAATCAGAGGAGATGTCTGACGTAATGAGATATTTACTTATGTTAAACATAGTATTTTTTGTGGATTTTACACAATCCTCACAAATTGCAATAATGACATCTGCAGATTTCCAGTGTATACGAAGATAGTATTTTTTCAATATGTCTTTCTTTTTAGCTTGTTCCCTTTTTATATGGTCGCAAACTACCATGCCATTGGAATATGAAAAACCAACTTTGCCCATGACATAGCTTACGAATTCCTTTGGTGGGTTGGCTTCTAAACCTGTGGAAGCAAATCCATCATCCCATGAATAAACATGTAATCTCTTTTTCAATGAGATGTCTTTTATTCCCAATAATCGTAATACTGGATCATCAAAATGTTGAACGGCGATCAGTTTTTCTTTATCTGCTTTTCCGCGTTGAGCATATGTAACGTCCCCCGTAGAAAACTTTGCAACAGCCAGATATGGTGCTTTTTCAGAATGTGCGATAGATAATGTTCCAGCTAGAGCACCATCTAGACCTCGTTTTTTTGACAATTTTTCTAATTTTTTAACATCGTCACTAAATTGGTGAACCTTACTGAGGTTCTTTTTTATCTTTTCAAGATGTTTTCGTGAATAATCGTCTGAATATTCTGGAAGAATGAGATAAGGGTCCCTTTGAAGTTGTTTTGCATTTTCTACCAATTTCTTTTCCATGGATTTGGCTGCCGTTCTGGCAAATGTTCTCATTCGTCTCATTTTTTTTGCCATTACAAACAGCCCCTATATCATAAATAAGTTCAAGTAAATTGCTGTTGTGTAACAAAAATTTATTTATTATCATTAACTGTTCTGGTTTTTGTGGTAAATTTGGATGTATATGATGTAATACTTTCGAGAAGGAGTATAAGACGGTTTCAACAAAAACCAATTAAACTTGAATTGTTAAAAAAATTTGTTAATGCTGCAAGATTAGCGCCATCTGCTGCAAATTTACAGCCTCTTGAATTTTTTATTGTGACTGATAAAGAGTTGCGTAGTGAAATTTTTAATGCTCTTAGTTGGGCCGCTTATATAAAGCCAACATGGGCCCCATCTAAAGACGAAAGGCCAGTTGCTTACATAATAAATATCATTAAGGATCCCAAGAATCCATGGTATATCAGAGATGTCAGTCTTTCATCAGAAAATATAGTCCTTGCTGCAGAAGCTGAAGGAGTGGGTAGCTGTATATTGTGTAAAATCGATAGAGCAAAGATTAAGGAAATCCTAAAATTACCAGAAGAGAGTGTTGTAGACTCCGTTATCGCTCTTGGTTATAAAGCCGAAAAAGCAGTTGTCGAAGATATGAAAGACTCTGTTAAATACTGGAGAGATGAAAAAGAAGTTTTACATGTTCCTAAAAGAAAATTAGAAGATATGATTCACATAAACAAATTTTAATAGTGCAGAGGATGGGATTCGAACGCCAAAATGCCGGTAAATAAAGTATTTTTATACTCCTATACTACTTATAAACAAAGTTAAGATTTAATTTTGGATATAAAAGTGATTATTTAGATAATTAGTTAATTCTGGTAGTCTTTTGTTTCTTACCGCGCATCCTATATCGAATAAATGTGTTCCATCGTCAGTAATAATTTTAAATCCAGTTTGAATACTATTAGATGGTAATTTCACATCTTTAATTTCCGGTTTTTCTATTTTTATTGAACCTTTATTCTCTTGAACAAATCTATCCAATAGTTGAATATAATTATCTGCATTTTTGAATTGGTCGATATCTCTATTATATTCATTGTTAATAGAATGGCTTCCTTGTATAATCCCAGGAATATTTAAAAGAGACATCCTTTGCCCATATTTAGGAATTTTTCCAGATGATAAAAAATATATTGCTTCAGGTGTAAAAACGAGGCTACCTAAGTATATACGAAAAGATGTGCGTCTTGCACATAGATTAAAAATGCAGATATCATTTGTCATTTTATCCTCAGAAAATGAAATCAATCATTTTCACTTATAATTTCCTATTTTTTGTTAATATTTAATTAAAATAGTGCAGGGGAAGGGATTTGAACCCTTGGACCTCTGCAGGACAAGGCCCTGAACCTTGCGCCGTTGACCAGGCTTGGCTACCCCTGCGTAAGCACAGCAATTAAATATTTGCTATTTTAGTTTGTCGTGTTTCATTTTTTACTTTTATTCGAAACCTTTACAAAAATTCGAAATTTATGTAATAAAGTATTTAATGCAAGTGATAAAATAAATATATTGTAGGTTTGCAATAGATTCCCCTTTCTTGGAATGTTGGTTGTATTCCCTAGCAACTCTATTGCATCCATATCTTTTAAGGAAAAAACTAACTTATTAATTACTTAATTCTCGAAGGTATTTCAAACCACGGCACTTCAATAATTACCTTATCGCGTTGACCACTATGCCCAAAATCCCCTCCTTCCCCAAGACGCTCCCCATGATCCGACGTAATGACTATTTTTTTATCTGGATATTTATCAACAATTCTCTTTAGTAGTGTTAAAATAATTTTTAAATCTTCAGTGTATGCCTTTATAACTCCTTTTTTTCCATATTTCAGATAGTAATATGACAAAGCATTAACTGGCAATCTTCCCGTCATTTCTCTCAACTTACATAGTATTTCATCACTAATGACCGTACCAATGAAATTTTGAAAGTTTTCAAAACTTATCTTTTTTACTTTAGCAGGCAAGTCATCTGAATAGTAAAGATATGGGTCATGAATTTGGTAATATTTACTGATTACTCTAGAGTCAGGATAATTTTCAATAGCCTTTATTGTTTCGTCTGTCATTATCTCGGGTGAAATTGACCTAATCTCTTCATCATATCCAAATTCCCAAACATCTACAATATCTTTGAATATTTTTGTTGCGTCTAGGCCTCTCATCATTTTACCGTATTTCAGTCTCTCAGAAAAGATTCGTACTTGTTCGTCACTAGGGCCTTTAGAATTTATCCATTTATGTGATGATACAAAAACTGTATCTTTTAATGTCTCTCCACAAAATATCTCTGCAAACCAAGAGCCAGTCCATGTTGCTGGAGACTCGGCTAGTTGAAGTTTGCCCATCTTTGGAAAAAATTCTTGATATACTTCTTTAAAAATGTCATAACGACACGCATCAATTATAAGAAGAATATCCCAAGAGCCCCCATAGATTAATGTTCGTTGATCAATCATTTTTTTCACCCAATTTACCAATCGAAAACGATGCAACAGATTTAAAAATCCGATATTGAAAGAATGCACCGACTATAAGATTCATATGGTATGTTAGCAGTCTAAAGAGTATTACAAACACCCCAATTAGGGATGTACTTATTAACATGCCGTAGAGGCCGACAAGACCGACTTCGGTAACGCCAACACTTCCCGGCAACGTAGGCATCATAATAATAACTAGTAAGAGAACTTGTGCAGCGTACGATTGAATAAAGAAAGGCGAAAGCCCTAGACCTAATAATATCATTGATGGTTTTAAAAAACTCACAGACCATATCATTACCGTAAGTATTCCTCCTTTTAGTAATGATTTCTTTTCCTTGCCCGAGAAGAAAACCATGCTGTGTTGAAAGTTGTCTACTTCTCTATTAATTTTTTTTACAATCTTTGTACTTTTATTTCCTTTAATCTTATTACTCAGCCAAATAAGAGCAGCTTTAGTTTTTTCTGGGAATTTAATTGCATAAAAAAAGAGGACTACAAAGATCATAAAGACTATTACGCCGATAATTACTCCAGATCTAATTACACTGAGTTCAATATAATCTTTAAAAATAAAAAGGGCTATTGGGACACAGATAAGAACATATACTGCATCAAGCAAACGCTCACCAATCACTGCTGCAGTTGCACCACCAAGAGTCATACCTTCCTTTTTTAAAAGATGTATTCTAACTGGTTCTCCGCCAGCCATAGATGGAGTAATACAAGCAAGGAAATTACTTGTTATAATGATCTTTGTTGTTTGAACTAAACTAAGTTTTAAATTTTTATCAATTGATTGGCTCATAAGTCTTAATCGTGCACCCCATACAAACCAACCTAAGATGTTGAGCGCTCCTGCTGCTACAAAAAATTCATGTCTAATATTTACAGTTGATAGATGTTCAAATGTGCTTGGATTTATGGTGAGCTTTAAAATTATCACAATAAGCGTTATGCTCAAGAGTAAACTTACAATAATTGATAACTTTGTTTTATTCATTATTTGTTCATCGATGTTGGTGTTTTTTCATTTATAGTAATTACATAGCTTATCAAATATTTTTTTAAAAAATAAACGATTTGTTTTTTTAACCAAATACCAGCAAATTATAAGTATTTCTTCCAACATTGCCTCCCGATGAAAACCTTATGGCCCGGGTAGTGTAGCCTGGCAACATATGGGACTGTGGATCCCCTGTGGCGGGTTCAAATCCCGCCTCGGGCCCTTCAAGTTAATTTTTAAAAATTAGTTAGTACGATGTAAAAATATAAAAAAGGGAGGGAAAATAAATTTCCTCATTTTGAACTTCTATTTCTTGCTTTTTCCACTAATTTCTTTAACTATTTTTTTACCCCAGTCTTCTGCAACATCTTTAAATCCAAAACCAAATGCTATTGCAATTGCTGCTGCAAAACCCCATGCTAGTGGTGTAGTAAACGAAAAGATGATAGATGTATCAATTAGCCATTGATCAAGGGCTAGCACAATAACTACAAGCGTAAACACTGCTCTGAAAAAAGTAGTTATTATGCCAGTAGGTTTTACTCCAAATTCCAAAGATGTATTTTTAATAAAGGTTATCATCCATTCGATAGCTAGAAGACCAACAATTAATACAAGTAATCCTGCTAAAAGATGAGGAATGTATAAAATTACTGCATTTACAAAATTATTAAGCATTTCAATTCCTAAAACATCGATTGCAACAAGAATGAATACCAAATAAAAGAAAATCGATATTATTCCTCCAATTAAACCTGCGAATGTGGTATTCAAAGCACCTAATAATTTTTTCATTGCTGTTCCTTTAACCACACGTTCATTTAGTTTTGCTCGATCAATAAGTTTTTTAATTGCTCCGCCAACAAGTTTACCAACAATATATCCAACTATTAAAATTATTATCGCTGCAATAATTCCAGGCAACGCATTAATCAACATTTCTCCAACGTTTCCAAAAGCTTTTCCTAAACCTTCCGATATAGATCCTACAACCATATCTCTTTCTCCCCCTATAATAATTAAAATAATAGCTTCTTACCCCTATAATTACTTATCGGTCTTGCAATACTTAATAAAAAAAATAATATAAGGCTTTTAACTTTTGTGATATGTGCCCACCTTGGACCCTAAAAAGAGTATGATATGAAAGAAAAAGAAGTTAAGAAAATTGTCAAAAAACGTTACAGCGAAGTGGCTAAAAAGAACAGTTGTTGTTGCGGCAGTACATGTAGTTCAATAAGTGATGAAGACATTGCTAAATCCATTGGTTACTCTAATGATGAAATCAATATAGCCCCTGGTGCCAACCTTGGTCTAGGATGTGGCAATCCAACTGCACTTGCAAATATACAAGACGGAGATATTGTTTTAGATTTGGGCTCTGGTGCTGGTTTTGATGCTTTTCTTGCTTCAAAAAAAGTAGGTCAATTTGGAAAAATAATTGGCGTAGATATGACTGAAGAAATGGTCGAAAAGGCTAAGAAAATTGCCAAAAAATATGCTTATAAGAACGTAGAATTTAGGCTGGGGGATATTGAAAATTTACCTGTTAAAGATGAGTCTATCGACATCATAATAAGTAATTGTGTTATTAATCTTGCTCCAGATAAACTGAAGGTTTTTAAAGAAGCGTACAGGGTGTTAAAAAAAGGTGGAAAAATGTATGTTTCAGACATTGTTTTATTAGAAGAACTTACCGAAGAGCAAAGAAACAACGAAGAACTAATATCAGGATGTGTAGGTGGTGCGTTGTTAAAAGAGGACTATCTAAAAAAATTGAGAGATGCCGGCTTCACTGTAAATATTCTATCAGAAAATTATGAAATAGGCAAAAAACAGTATCAAGGGATTCCTCTTGAAAGTCTAGGGGTTGAAGCAGTTCGTTCTTAATTTTTTCCCATCTTACAACTATTACAAACGCTGTGTTGATGGTCATAACATTGGTTACAAACTATTCTACCACACAAATGGCAGGTAAACATAGCACCCGGTTTACCACAAATGCTGCATAATCCCATAAGATCCAAAATTATCCCCCACCAAGATGAATCAATTTCTTCTTCAATTCGTCTAAAGAAAGGTTGGTTACAACTAATGGAATGTTTTCGCGCTCGGCCAATTTAATTGCAAGAGCATCAACAGACCCTGGTTTATGATAGACGACGATTGATGGTTTGACCGGATGAACACGAACAGCGATCATTGGACTTCGCCCGTATTTTATTCCAGTAAATACCAACGCTCTCTCTGTACTCCATCCATAAAGACGCGCATAATCTGTAGAGTTGATAGTCTCGATTGTCTTGACACCATCAACAAGTGTAAACCCCTTTATATTTGTCTTCAATCCTACTTTTTTAGAAGTTAAGACATTTCCTCCAATCTCCTTAATGAAAGTACTAAAAGGTATGGCAAATGAGTAATCTACCATCTCTAGAATTCCTTCACGTGAATCAATCATAGAATCGTATTGATGCAGAATTTTCCCACCACGACCTTCATCAATCTCTACGAAACCATCAATGATCTTTTTTACCGTTTGTATGCCCGGAGATCTCCTCCTCCCAGATTCATAGTCACTTATAACACTAGGGGATATATTCAGATATGCTGCTAGATCAGTCTGACTAATATCAAAAATATCTCGCCATTTACGAATTGTTTGGCCGGGATTTGGGCTAAGGGTAATCTCACCTGCTATTTTTTCAGATAATGCATCCTTTATATTCATTTCTTATCCCACGGGTTTGAATTTATATCCGTAGTAAATTGCACCCATATATCCATCTTCTTGAATCTTCCTGAACGTGGATTCCACCTTCATACCAATTTTAATATCATCGACGTTACAATCCACAATCTGGGCAGTTAAATGTGGCCCCTCATCAAGTTCAATAATTGCAATTGGATAAGGTGCTTGTCCCTCAAATTGATCAGGAGCATCGTGAACAATAGAATAAGTAACTACCTTCCCTTTTCCTTTGAGCTTCTTTGTTTCCATCTTATCAATACTTTTACGTCGACAGTATGGACATGATTCACGTGGTGGGAAGTAAAACTTTTTACAGGCACCACATTGATTTCCAATTATGCTATAACGTTGTGGTATCTCTCTCCAAAATCGAGGTACTGCTCTATTTTCCATATCACATCGCCTCCAATATATGCACAACACATGACGCGCCCGTACCACCAATATTGTGAGTAAGTCCAATCTTTGCATTTTTTATTTGTCTTTTATCAGCTTTACCCTGGATTTGTGCAACAATTTCAGCAATTTGTGCAACTCCAGTTGCTCCAATAGGATGGCCTTTTGCTTTCAAACCACCACTTGTATTAACCGGAATTTCTCCATCTAATGTCGTAATCTTATTTTCAATAGCTTTTCCACCTTCTCCTTTCTTTACAAAACCAAGGTCTTCAATAGCTAGGATTTCTGCAATAGTGAAACAATCATGAACCTCTGCTACATCAATATCTTTGGGTTTTAAATTCGCCTGTTTATACGCCATCTTTGCTGCATAAACTGTGGAATCAAAGGTACAAATTTCCCTTCGCCCGTGGAGAGCAAGTGTATCCGAGGCTTGACCGGATGCAATAATTTTCACGGGATTATCAACATATTTTTTTGCTTTTTCAGCAGCACAAAGAATAACTGTAGCAGCGCCATCACTAACTGGAGAGCAATCCAACATTCCAAGTGGATAAGCCACAGGCGGAGCATTAATAACTGCATCTAGCGATATTTCCCTTTTGAATTGAGCATTTGGATTAAGCGCTCCATTTGCATGATTCTTTACTGCAACTTGAGCAAGTTGTTCCCTTGTTGTACCATAATCTTTCATATGCTTTGTTGCAATCATTGCATATAATCCGGGGAATGTTGCACCGAAAAATGCCTCCCATTCCTGATCTGCAACAGTTGCCAAAGTGCTAGTAGCCTCAGTTCCTACAACATCAGTCATCTTTTCGATACCACCAACGACAACGATATCATTGATACCAGATGCAACTGAGAAGTATCCCTGACGAACTGCAAGACCTCCAGAGGCACATGCACTTTCCACTCTAGTAGATGGAATGTGCAAATGAGAGAAACCAGAGCAGTCTGCAACCAATGCGCCTATATGTTCCTGGCCAATAAATCTCCCCGAACCCATTGATCCAATATACAATGCATCAATCTCTGTTCCAGAAACTCCAGCCTCAAGTATAGCTTTAGCTCCTGTTTCCGTGATTAATTGACGGAATGATTTATCCCAAAGCTCTCCAAATTTTGTTACTCCTTTTCCAATAATAGCAACATCTCTCATTGTTATCACTCCCAATACAATAAATCCCTATATTTTGCATAGGTTGAATAATCAATATATTCTTTATTTTCCATAAATTGAGAAACCAACGGAGCTTTCTTGCGAGAAAATTCTGAAATCTGTTCAGTCACAGTAATATCAAACGAATCGCTCCCTGCACCAGATCCATAACTCGTAAGAAATACTCTGTCCCCTGGCTTTGCAACGTCAAGAACTGATGCAAGGCCAACCATTGATGCTCCAGAGTACGTATTTCCAATCATAGGACACAATAATCCCTGTTGAACTTGTTCTTTTGAAAAACCTAGTATTTTAGCCACTTTTAGTGGAAATTTTCCATTAGGTTGATGAAATACTGCATACGTATAATCATCTGGTTTTGTGCCTACGCGTTCCATGAGATAATTGGCACTGCTTGTAATGTGTCTAAAATAAGCAGGGGCACCAGTGAATCTTCCACCATGCGCTGGATATTTCCGCCCTTCTCGACGCCAGAAATCAGGTGTATCTGTAGTAAATGAATATGTGTCATTAATTGTTGCAATAATCTTGTCTTTTCCAATAATAAACGCAGCTCCTCCTGCGCTTGCAGCATATTCTAGCGCGTCACCTGGCGAAGCCTGAGACGTGTCTGCACCGATAGCTAGCCCATAAGTTATCATCTCTGCTCTAACCATTGACATACAGGATTGAATAGCTGCAGTTCCTGCTTTACAGGCAAACTCATAATCAGCAACCATAAGACCTGGAGTTGCACCAATAGCTTCACCCACAATAGTTCCAGTGGGCTTTACAGCATAAGGATGAGACTCGCTTCCAACATAAACCGCACCAATATCTTGTGGATTAATGTTGCATCGCGAAAGGGCAGCTCGTGCTGCTTCTACACTAATAGTTGCAACATCTTGATCGAGTGAAGGAACTGATTTTTCAATGATTCCCAGACCATTAGCAATAGTTTGAGGATCTTTTCCCCATGCTACCGCGATATCTGCCGACTTTATCCTAAATCTAGGGATATGAACACCATAACTGACAATACCTACTCGTTTCATGATTAATAACCAGTCAGTAAAACAACAAGGATTATTTATAATTGACGATTAAATTTTCGTCTATCAACGATGGCATAAAAATGTTATAATGTGATCTTCTTTCCTTGTTTCAAAGCCTCGACGGATTCATCGGCAATCTCACCCAATTTTTCTTTATCCATCACGGCCTTACGAGCACGGACGTTTTGATCTTTGATGGCATTTTTGGCTTCTGCCCATCGTTTGCGCCGCTCGCCTTTAATGGCAATAATCTTGGATCGCATCTCAAAAGCTTTATCATGAACCTTTTGAGCCTCTCTTCTGATTTCAACATATTGCTCGTGTTTTTTATTGGCCTCAGAAATGGAAACAGAAAGCTCGTTTACTAGTTTCATGTATTCTTTATGTTTCTTCTGATTTCCATCATAGTACTCTTGAACCTTCTTATGCTCCTCATCAGCTTTCTTGAAAAGTTCGTCAATAGCATTATCTTTATCTGAAATATCGATTTCAATTTCTTCCTGTTTATCAAGTAGTTTCTTTGTACGTTTATATTCTGCCCGCTTCTTACGTATCGTCTCTATAAGCTCATTTTCTTCAGCCGGAGCCATTGGAACAGTTTCCTGTCGATACTCGAGCATCTGAACATCTGCTTTCAGTTCCTCTACACGCAATGGTAAGTTCCTAAAAACCTCACCTTTTCTTTTTCGGCGAGCATCAATTAATTTTTTTGCTTGTTCCTGAAGTTTATTACGAAGATCTTTGTGATGTCTCATCTGTGCAACGAGTTTGTCCCTCCCCTCCTTAGCCTTCTGCATCTTTTCTTTGAGCCCTTTGCGTTTTTCATGGATCATGTCTCGCTCTTCACGAAACACCTTTGCCATGTCATTGAGCTCGTTTCTTTTTTCTATAAAAGACTGATGCTTCTTCTCTGCATCTCGAAGCTGTTCTATCCCCTTTTTCTTTGAAGAGTCATCGGGCATGAGAAACACTATAACCTTTACCTATTGCAAATAACCGATATTAATTAACCTCTATATTAACCTCGTTTTTACCTTTTACGGCAACCCAAGGTATCTCAATATCGGCGTATGCGCCACGGGGGATAGTAATATCCTCTACTTTATTCTTTTCCTTGCTATTTACATATAAAACAACACGGACATTACTAGCAGCCGCATTACCTTCATTTCTTAGTTTAAAAGAGGTTATTACCTTGTCTCCTTTCTTGAACGATGTTGGCCAGTGAATCATACCGCTGATTCGTAGTTCTGGCTTTGCATCTTTGATTATAGTGACTGTTGAAAGCTCAGCGGTTTTTTGTTTTTCTACCACTTTGGCAACGACACCTACCTCTATCCAGTCGTCTGGTTTTACGAAATCGGTTGGTTTGACAGTTAAAGTGACGGTTTTTGATTGTTTTGATTCAAGGGCTATGCTCTCTGTATCAAGAGATACTTTCCAACCCTTATTAGATGGATCTTTTACTGCACTAACTTCGTAACTTAGTCCATATTTGTAAGGATTCTTG
>Ga0272442_10008631_pt1 | contig 12870 bp, 19 predicted proteins | sample SSMForm2O_FD_200262 | JGI IMG/M metagenome (GOLD analysis project Ga0272442, IMG submission 200262) | Marine sediment archaeal communities from Little Sippewissett salt marsh, Falmouth, MA, United States - SSM-Form-2O | ecosystem: Environmental > Aquatic > Marine > Wetlands > Sediment ... | reverse complement strand
TTACATATACCCCCCCTTGATTTTCAAATTCCAGAACGATTTTTTAATTTCTGATACTAAAACCAATTATTATAATTAAATTTCAGAATAATAATTATTTTTTAATTCCACAACCATTTTTAATTTATATTATTAAAACCAATTATCATTTTCCTCATTCCAAGAAAACAGAAAAAATAAATTGCTTTAAAACAGATTTAGAAAAATAAAAACAGAAATATAGAAAAAGGCTATTGAATTTAACCTTTATTAGAGATAGTAAAATACCTCTTTATTTTATGATAAGGATAGTTTAATATATGTATTTGAGGGTTGTTTTCTATCCATATTCTTTCTTCTTTTGCCCTTTTTAATTTTAATGTAGCTTTATTTAATCTTAATAATGACTTTCTTAATATTCTCTTTCTTAAAAAACAACCAATCTTAAATACTATTTCATTCATTTTATTTCGTTTAATTATTTATCAGGCTCAAATATTTCATGCAGTATTGTTATGAAAGTTATAATTATTCCGATTAATCCTACTAATTCTGAGCAATACCAAAATTTAAGAAAAAACCATAAAGAGGGGATTAATGATATAACTATAACAACAGGAATTCTTATTATTGTTTTACAAAAGAAATATAATGCTATTAATATAAAAAATATAAATACAAACCATATTATATCGGTTAAACTATCATTCGGACATGACATAGTAACTAAAAATAACTCGCTTCCTGTATTTTCTGTTACAATACTCTCGATTATTTGATTTCCTGATACACAGTTTAATTCCCCAACGGACTCGAAACTATTATAATAATTTTCTTTATTAAACCATAATTTAACCTTAACTATATCTTTGTCTATTCTTTCAATCTTTGAAATTAAAATATTAGGATTTTCAAAATCAATCCAATATTTCCCTGTGATAAGCCAACCCTTATGAGCGTATTGATTCATAATATAGATATATTCGTCAGAAGAAACAATAAATTCCATATAATCAGTTTTATTTAATCTTTCAGTATTAAAACTAATTCTGTCCGATTTTTTCTCATAAGTGAAAACTGTATTATCTGACGAAATCATTATTTTTTTATCAAATATTATTTTATTATTGCCTATCGATGTACTTATGTTTGTTTTATTTTTTGTATGACCATCGCAGTATTTATATTTACAGGTTGTCGTTCCAGTTATAAGCGTTTGATTCGTAAAATTATAATATTGGACATATAATCCAGATACAGCATGATTAAAACCATTATCGCATGACATATTAAAACTAAAAAAAGAATCATCGCTACATTGTATATTCCATTTATGATAAGTCCCGTTTGTTATGTTTATATTATTGATTATATTTAAGCATATTGGATAAGTTGTATCGATAGTTAATTTATATTCTGACGAATTATCATATCCACAATTTGCTTTATAATAATATTCCCCGTCAGTTGTTATATTATATATTCCTGCCGGATTATTATCTATTACTAAATCATATTCTAATGTTTTATTTTTAAGATACAAATAATGATTATTATTTTCACAAGAAAAATTTATATATTGTGGTAAACTATTATTTATGGTATTATTTGTGGGAGTTGGTGGATTAAATTTCGCTTCATATTCTATAAAAGGACATGAACGTATACTATAATTCCATATCATAAGATTATCTATTGTTATATTTCCTGTTGTTCCATAAGAATAAAAAGAAATTTCTTTTTTACTCGCAGATACAGGTTTATCATCAGATATATTTTCAATTAAAACTTTATTAGAATAAATTTCACAAAAGCCAATAGCTGTTTCATTTCTAAAACATTTTACAGATATTTCTGTATTATTATATGCGTTTACTGAATATTGCGCCAGTGGTACTCTTATTTTCATTCCGCTATTTTCCCAAAATAAAACAATATCTTTACTTGGATTATTATCTGTTTGGTCGGTTCCCATACAAATACCTGTTCCATCTAAAAGAGAATTTGTCATATTGACATCAAATTGAATATAAAAACCTTTTTCCTGATAAGTTATATTTGCCTGACATAGAATTTTATCTGCCAAAACCTGATTTATGACAAGCTTATTATTAAGGATGCTATCATAGGCATAATTATCCCATTCATGCCCTGATGTCGATATACCGACAGAAGAATTATCTTCTCTATTAAAATTATCTGCAAATAATGTTTTATCAGTTGTAAAATCACAATATCCTGATATAGATACAGCAAATAAAATAAGTGTCATTATCCATATTATATTTTTTATTTTCATGCTATCAGCCCGTATTTATCATTATTATAATTTCGTATTATATTTTCTGATTCAATTACATTAAAACAATCAAGGCACAAATCATTAATTGAGCAATATTTACATATATATTTTTTACATTTTTTACATCTAAAAATTATCTGATGCGTTGCACGGCAATTTTTGCAAAATTTTCTTTTTTTCATTTTTTCATGTAAAGGGGATTATTTCGTTTGCTTTATGTAAAGCACAAATTAAGCCAATTAACCTTATCGGTATAAATATTATATCCATAATTATAGGCAAATCTCCGAAAGTCCAGAAAAACATTTTAAGTATAGAAGATATTATTGTAGTAAATGATAAGCTGTCATAATTCCCATCTTTTATACTTAATGTATCCTCGATATTATCAGTTGTAGGCGTTACGCTTTTCTCATTTAATGAATCATTAATAATCGGCAAAGCAACACCTAAAGCAACAAAAAATAATATAATGCCATATAATATATAATCGTTTATATCACTCGCCATTATTGGCTCCCTCTTCCCGATACTAACTTAATTATAAATAATACGAAAGCACCTGCCGATACAATAATGATACTTAATATTATTCCTGTTGAAACATAGCCTAATAATCTTCCTGCTAAAAGCCCGATAAAAAATAGGAATACAAAACCAAAAGTAAATAATGATAGACTTTCCTCCCATAATTTAAAATAAGCCAAAGCCCAAAAACTCAAAGCTATGACAAAAAGTATCCAGATTAAAGTCCTGCCTATATGCAGATAATCATCTATTGCATCAATATATACATCAGTAACAGCCCCACCTGTGGGTAAATTTAAACTATCATCCTCATCTCCTTCCTCGACACCATCGTATTCCCATTCATCGTAATTATCCCCGAACTCAAGCCCATTTAAGCCGACAGAGAAAGGAATATCTAAGGTTTCAATTCCCGACGGGTTTCCTGTTTCTCTCGCAGATAATCTTATAATCCCGTTTGAAATAGTCTTATTTATCTTTAAATCTGAATCAGTAAAACTAAAAATTGTGCCTGACGAATAATTTAAACTCCATTCAGTAGTTTGATTATTATCATCATTATAATATAAATCTAATTTAGCATTAACATAATCATTATCATAATCCTCAATTTTGAAACGGATTTCAAAAGATGTATTTATTTTCCATGTGCCTGAAGTTGAGGGATTAAAATAATAATAAGTTATACAGGTTTGTTGTGAACAATCTCTATTACTCCAACCATCATTAATATAACCGAGATTAGAATCTGTAATAAAAATTAAATCCTCTCTATTTACAGCTTCATAATCTGCCGAAATTATAGCGTTTTGCTCTGAAGGAATCTCATATATTAATTTCATTTCGCAAATTTTATTGCTATCGCATAAAGTTGTTGAATCATCAGAATATGGTGGTATTAATTTCAGAACACCGACAGATGTTAATAATTCGTGCTTATTTTCTCCCCCTGTTGATTCGTCAGAATATTGAACAGCATGAGTCATTCCTGAATTTAAGTATTCTGTTGCTGTTATATTATGTAAGGTATTATCGTATATATAATATACATAATTATAAGTGCCTATTCCTGAGCCATAGCGGATACATGAGAGAGCAATCTCTGAGTCTTCTGGATAATAACCTGATAGACATAAATTTCTCGAATCCCCATTAATAACGCCTGTCATCAGTTGCAAATTACCCAAGAATCTCATATCAAAAGTTGCGACTTCAGGATAATCTTCATAAAAATTCCCGTTAGAATGCCATACATAAATTTTCGATGTACTTGTAGAGGAATATTTGAATCCTAAGCCTAACTCTAAGCCATTACTTGAGCCATCGTCAAAATTCCATACAATAGGAGAAGTAATTAAAGGGTCATGCAGAAAATCAGAGCAATCTTGAGAGCCTATCCATGCGGTTGTATCTGAATAAATTGTGCTATATTCTGCTATATCTAAATCACTATCTATTTCTAAAGCGTAAATTGTGGGTCGCTCTGCTCCTACATTTCGGACATGATAAGCTGATATAAAAAACTCATTCTTCCCGTCATTATCGTAATCTTTATAAGGAAAGGATATTATTTTTGGTAAGCAATAATAATCTGACGATGCTGTTCCGTTTAATTTTTGTACCATTCCTGCACCATGAGTTGAATTAAAACCGAACATATATAAATAATTTCCATTCGTTCCCTCTCCTGCGAAAACACATTTTTTATCCCTGCATTGAATCCCTATCCGCTCCATGCCCTGATATTCTACATAGTAAGATAAATTAAGAGAGTATTCTTGATAAATATGAGTTGTGTTATATTCCAATATTGTCATATTGGTATTTTGCCCTGAATCTTTTGTATGTGTTATGAATATAATTTCTTGATAAATATCATCATCCATATTCTCGATAATTATATTTGATATATCATTCCCTTGTGTTATGGTATATATATCGTCAGTAGAAATTAATGTTGATTTTTCAAAAACTTTTATATTATGATTATCATAAACGATTATTTCTTTTATCCCGTCCGCGTCAATATCAGAAATATAAGGCTGTTGCTCTGCCGATGTCAGAGTGTAATAAGTTGTTTCTGCTTCATTTACAAAATCAATATAATATCCCAAACCTGCCTGAAAATCAGATGCGATTAATCCTGCCCTTGTATAATCCGAATCAGCATAACAAAAAGAAATTAAAATTAATGACAGAAAAAATATTATCGTTTTTTGTTTCATGTTTTTAATCCTTTTTTATTTTATATATGATGATAAAAATAAAAATGCTAAATTTAAATTTTTAGTTTTCGAGTTAATTACCTCGATTTTCCGCCTGTGAATGACATCACAAGTTTAGAAATCAGCATGAAAACACCGATACTCAAAAGGCTCAATAAAACTCCACCTGTGGAATAAAAAGACGAAAACTGCAAATTTGCTACACTCGAAAGCGATGAGATATTTGAAATCAAGGCTGGTAACATTGTTACAAGCATCGTTGCGATTATCTGAACGCCTATTATACCAACGATTATCCCATAGACAAGGCTCATGTCAAGCCCTTTTATAGCTGAACTCCAACTTTTTTTTGCCATGTTGATAAGCACCCCTATATATAGGTCAGAGGATAGAAAAGTATATAAATCTTGGCATACTTTAGGTGTCTATATGGGCATCAAAAGGGATACTAAAAAGGCAGTAATTGAAGGGAATAGTCGCTACTTACACATAGTAAATATTAAGGTAAATAAAAAGGACGAATTAAGGCTTATGAAAGAATGTAAAGATTTATATCTCGAACATCATCCAGAAATGGAAGACATAAAATTATCAAGAAGATTTATGTTTAAAAAAGTTGTGGATTTTTATCTAAAATGACAGAAAAAGAAATTGACAAAAAGGAATTAAAATTAATTCTAAAAGAAAAATTTAATAGAGATTTTTTTAATAGTGTTTTAACTGCTTCATTTATAGCCTTAATTACATTCACTATTTTTTACAGCGTCTTATCCGCTAATATTCAAAACGAATGCAATATTTTTATCGCAGAGAATTATTTATCTGATAAAGTATATTATGACGAGGAATTAAACGCATTTATTCCAATAAATAATTATAATGATAGTTTAAATCTCCCTTTTTATTTTAATTTTAATAATTCAAATATAAAAATAGAAAATGTTACAACAGATGGACTTATTCGGGAATAAATTATATTTCATAAAAGATAAAAATACCTGTGAACATGACTATAAAGAAGAACGGGTTTATTCAAATGGAATCGAAATTAAAAGAAAAAAATGTAAAAAATGCGGATTTATTAATTTTACTCGATAATATTTATCGATTAATATTTATAATATCTGAAATAATTTTTTATGGTTTAATTATGATACTTTATTTTTTATCTTTTATATTTTTCTATTGTTATGACAAATTTCGTGCCTGTCTTTCCTTATTATTTATGCTTTTAGCTTTTTTACTATTTATATTTTTTTACCTTAAATCACGAAAAATATATACGGGGGATAAATAAAAATGGGAAATAAGATATTTTATAAAGGAGTAATAAAATTTTATAAACATACAGAAAATTATGGCTTTATTGTTCGTGATGATGGAGATGAGTTTTTCTTCCATAGAACGGATTTAATCAAAAGAGATGCGATATTAAAAAAGGGAATGAAAGTAAGATTTAGATTAAGAAAATATCAGAATCCAAAAAAAGAGATTAAAAGTAATTTAGTTGGTACACAAATAGAGACCCTTAATTAATGCTCATAAAATAAATTATGAGGGAGTTAAAAAATGCCAAGAAAAGAAACTAAAAAACTGGATGTGACAAAGTATGTAGGCACAAAAACAAAAATAGAAAAAGCATCTGTCGAAATGTCAAAATATGGCAGAGTATTAAAGATAGAATCTGAGCCTATTCCATTAAAGGATGGGGATAAACTGCCGAAAGATGCAAAACTGACAGCTTCCGTTATATTAGGAATAGTGTGTGATGCTGATAATAACTATTATATTGGTATTGATACAAGAGCCGATAAATGGCTATTATCACATGGATTAACAGAAAACGACATTAATGTAATTAGCTTAAATGTCGGCGATGTTGTAAAACAGTTAATCGGTAAAGAAGTTGTATGCCAAAAAAACGAAAACGGGTTTTTAGAAATTGCTTAAAATCCTGTTTTTATTTTTTATTTTTTATTTTTTAATAATTTTTTATCTTATAAACTCAAATGGTAATCTTATGAAAGCTATAAGGCGATATATAAAAGAACATCAAACAATAGATATAAAGCAATTCCATCATTTTATCATTATGCTTATATTATTTCCTTTATTTATCATAGATTATAAGACAGAAGAAAAATATTATGAAAAAAGATAAAAATGACAATCAAAGAACAGATACAAAAAGCAAAAGAGAAAATTAAATCTGAAAATTTATTAACTCTTTTAAATGCTTTTTCATTTTTTATTATGAGTATATTAATGCCAATAGTTATTATATGTTCAATCGGCGACTCAATAATAAAAATTCCATTTAATTTATATAAAGATTTAAAAGAATTTATTTTATTCTGCATGAAAGACGAGTTTTAATAAAAATGATAAAAATTATATTAGGTGGAGTCGGAAGCGGAAAGAGTATAACAGCCATAAAGGATATTATAAAAACAGAAACTAATGGCAAAAGTTTAATATTCACTAATTTTAATGTAAGAAAAAAGGGGATATTCAGATTAAAAGAATCCCATATAATTAAAAATTTTGGCTCAGAAAAAAAGCCCGATTATAAAGTAAATTTTGAATTTTGGAATGATTTAATAAAAAAAGGAATTAAATTTGATATATACATAGATGAAGCCCATAATATAATAAATGCCCGTCGCTCCATGTCTAAATGGAATATATTATTTAATAAATGGTTTACTCAAATAAGGAAAATCTTGGGGGATATGAAAGAACACCATTTAATAGTTATTAGTCAAAGAAAAAACGCTATCGATTTAACTGTAAGGGATTTAGCTCAAGAGATAATTTTTTGCCTGAAAAAAGAATTTAAGCCGATAAATACAGAAATCGAGCCAAATAAATTTAAATTATGCCCGAAAACATATATTTTTTTATTTCATTTTGAGGGGATGAGGATGAGTCAGGATTTTGAATTATTTTTAATGGGCAGTAAGACTTACTCAAAAATTACTTATTTTTTAGCGAATCCTTTTTTTAAATATTATAATAGTTTTCAATTACTAAATTTTGGCGAGGGAAGTTTTATATGACAAAAACAAAAAAACAAAATAAAAAAATAGATACGGGAATTTTTGATAAGGTTATTGTTCAGGGAGAACTTATGAATAAAAAAGTAAAGGCAATTAAAATCCCTATCGAAAGAAAAAATGACGGGAAAATTGATTTTATTAAGCATAAAAAAGATAATCTAACAGTAACCGATGGTACCTGTAGAGAATTAAAGCGAAAGAAAAAACTTTTAGATTTTAAAAACATGAATTTCGGATTTAAAGATAACAGAAAATTAAAAAAGCATCCTGAATCTACTTTTTTAATAGAGATGCTCTACTCAAACGGCACATCAAAAACTTTTGTAATAAAAACAAATAAAAATACTTTTTCAATAGATGAGAAAATATATTATCTATTTTATGAAGAGTGCTATTTTGATTTAAGTATGAATCAGTTTAGGTTAATTTATCACGAATCATGCCCTGTTCCGATTAACAGAGAGATTATGAAAATAGGAGATGATACATATTTCAGCGTTACGCCTGACAATCTAAAACCATTAGTCGAAATGCGTTATTTAGAGGTATTGACTACTCCTATAAATAATAATAAAATAAATTGGAAAATGTTATTGATTATCGGGGGGATAGTAGCATTAATAATATTCTTATTTTCAAAAACTGTGAAATTTGCATAAGGTCAAAAAATGAAACCAAAAAATAAACTTGAGGAAATTACTGAGGATTTACATAAACAAGAGCATATTTTTACAGAGCAAACAGAGCTAGGGGCTGTTATGGAGAATCTTGATAGGGATACAATAGATAAAAATACGCAGATGTCATCAATAGATGTAAATACAAGATTAACAGATGAGGAAATAAAAGCCTGTGTTGTTTTCGATGAGTTAAGACGAAAAAAAATAATTCCCGAAGAATGCCAAATCACTAGACAATTAAAAAGATTAAAAATATCTCTAAATGGAAAAGGGAGAGAGGAAAAGGTGCAGATAGTTTCATCGGACAGAGAGCAAAAATCAGGAACGGGTTTTGGCATGAGATTAAAAAACTTATTTGTGCCGAATAAATAAAATGCTATTCAAATATTACTTAATCGGTTTTATTGTGTTATTAATATTAATAATCATTTTAATCTATGTAAAAATAAAAAATAATATTTATTTTAAAAGCAGATATGATTAAGGGAATGAGAATTAATAGGGGGTTGCTCTTTGTTTTCCTACCCACTAATAAATATTATTTCTCCCCTATTAAATCATATTTGCAAAATAATTTTTCTTTTTATTTTTTTATTTTCTTCAAAAATAATGGGTTTTGAGTATTGTAATTCATTTTGATTAAATTTTGATTCCCAAATTCTTTTATTATCCTCTAAACTAAAATTTTTAAAAACCTCTATTATTTCGTTTACAACGAGGTTTCTCCTTAATGACTCTTTGAATTTTACAAACTTTGTATAGCTTATTTTAGGATTTAGCATTAATTTATTAAATTCGTAAAAACTTAATTTTTTACCTAAGCCTTTAATTTTTACCCTATCAACAAATTTATTTTTTTCAATTCCCTGTAAACTATACATCTTTGGTTTTACTATAATGCCTTTTTTTATTATCATTTCGAGTTTTAATTTTCCTAATTTATCGGAATCTAAAAATTCTTTTTTTGTAATTAATGAATCTGTATCAACATATAAAGGGTTACATCTAAAGATATAATCAAATAGTTTAAGTCTTGCGTATGATGTCGTATATAAAGCCCAAATGGGAAAACAAAAATTGCTCGGTTTTGAAAATGCTTTTTTTATTCTTATAAAATTTCCTTTTCTTTCAAAAAAATTTAATTCGTTTAATTCTTCTAAACTATCGGGTAAAGGTATCCAATTATCCCTATCCCTGAATTTTTGACCGAATTTTCCATAAAGACTATTTAATATTATTTTCACGATATAAGCCATTGATTTATTTTTCTCTTTTCTATATTTCAATCTTAACGCATATAAATCATTAACAAAATCTTTATATGGCTCACAATTATCAATATAGTAATAAGTTTTATAAACTTTTAAAATCGTATAACCTAACTCTACAGCTTTATTTATTTCTTCATGTGAATACCAACCTTTTATTATTCCTGTGGGAAAGAGTAGTTTTTTATCAAAGCGAAATGGCAAAATCGGATAAGTTGTATTTTCTGGAATATTAATTTTAATAAGAGATAATCCTTTATAATTTTCAATATAGAAATTTGTATTTTTATGTGTTATCCTTTGCTTATTTGGGTTTGGGTATTCATTAATCATTACTGAGGGATATAATGAGTTAATATCATAAAGATTATAATCCTCTATATATCCTCTTGCGTATGCCTGACAATTTCCGCCATAATACCCTTCAAAATGATTATCTAAATCATCGACATTATGTCCGATATAATAATCTTTTAAATATTTATTTCTGTATAAACTCATAGATACTTGTGCAATCGTATCCTTTGCGTTTGCTCCAAAAAAATTAAAGGCATCATAAAGATATTTTAATGATAGAGCTGAAATTTTAGAATCTGTTAAATTATAATTTCTTAAAATTTCTTCTTCTTCTTCATTTTTAGGTTTCTTTCCTAAAAATTTCGGTTTTTCTAATTTTGGAATATTAATTAATTTTCCTAAATTCTCAACAGATAATCCTGCATAATTTAAAGTATCTAAAAATAATAATTTATGAGATTTTGTCATTTTATAATTTTTATTAAATGCCTTATTTCTTAAATAAGTTTTAGCATAAAGTAAATTTGAGCCACGCCACAACATATTAAAATTAAAAATCTCGTCAGAATCTAAGAATAACCCTAAAAAATCAAAGCTTAAATTACTCGCTGATATTATGGAATTTTTAAAAATTTTCCTTTTAAAATAATTTATAAATTCTGTTTTATCATAGAAAAAATTAATAAATTTTGGGTTTTCATTCCAGATACTCCCCATATAAAATTTATTTTTATTGCCATAAGTTTCAATATCAAAACCAAATATTTTTTTATTGAATTTTTTATATTTAGTAGGTTTTAAAATTCTCATTTTTATAAATTTTTATAATATACAATCCCCCTTTCAATCATTGAGTTTTTATTATCAGAGAAAATTTGCTCTCCAATATCAGCATCATAATCATGCCCGTAATATTCGCTTAATAACTCAAATGCTGATTTTTCTGCTTCATTATAAGCCTTTTGTATAGGGTAATTTTTTTCATGTTTTCTGCTTCTCGCTGTAATAATCGTTTTATTAACTTTTATTTTAACAAAAGCCTGATACATATAATCAGGTTTTAATTTATAATTTTCTGTTTCTGTTTCTTCAATTTCTGCATAATTAGACAATTTAAATAATTTTTTGTTTTCATATAATGAGTTTGTTTTTTTAAATTGTATTATTGCGTCTTTTTTTCTGAAATGTTTAGAATACCTTTTTTTATCTAAAATTTCATTTTTTGAGTTTATTAAAACAATATACCTTTTACCTCTGTATAATATTGTTTTTATCTTCATAGGATAATAAAGCCCTATGTCTATTTAAATACTATTCTTTCGGATTATATAGTTTGAGATTTATATATTCTAAAAACTATATTTAGGAATATATATTTTATAAAATATATTTCAAAAAATATAATGTTGCACAGTTTTAAAAAATAGAAACATTTATATACTGTGCTATATTCGTAATATCATAAATAAATGAGGTATAAAAATGGCAACAAAGCAAAAACCAAAAACAGAAGAAAAAACAGAACTGACACCGGCAGAAGAACTGAAGAAATTAAGAGCAGAGCAGAAAAGGGAGAGAGAGGAACTTGAAACTAAAGTAAACACAGAAAAAGAGGAACGAAAACAGCTAAAAGAAAAAATAGTTGAGAATGCAGAAAAGGTTATTAAATGCGTTTCGGAAATAACTGACAACACAAAAGGACAGCGACAGATTTTGCTTAGAGCATACAAAAAACTTTTAGCTGACGAATGAACGGGGGATAATTCCCCCTTAATCTAAAATGACACAAAAAATAGACGGGAAAATTGAAACTGACGAAATCTCAAAAATTTTGAGAATCCATGACGAAAAAGATAAGATTATTCTTGAATTATGTTCATATTTTGAAACTGTTTTAAATGATTTTGATTCGGAAAGATTTAAAAAGAAATCTATTAAATCTATTAAGATAAATGTAAATCATAACCAAATAGCGATTCAACAGATGATAGATGAGGTAACTGAAACTTTATATCAGGCTTATGGGAGTGGAACAGGTGTATTATTTGGAATACCTGCTGAATTAAGACCTTCGGTCAGAGCAATAGTGAAAGTAGTATTAACAAGAGAGGAGAAAAAATGAAAATAGGAGATAAGGTATATATTAAACCATGCTTACAAGAGGGGGATATTTTTCGCCTTGAATATTTTAGTATTCGTGTAAATAAAGAAATGCTTGAATATCGAGGAACTTGGCAAACTATACACACTATCCAAAGTAATGGAACTTTATTTTTATATCCATGCGGTTTTTTATGGCATAGAGATATGGTTATTTTAGAGGATGAGGAATTTAAAAAATGTGATATATGCAAATACAATAAAATCCCTTCAAAAAAAGAAATATACAGTAAAAACAAAAACAAAAGCTTTAGAAATAGCAAAAAAGGGGAATAAAAGATTAGGATAACGCCCTGTTGTCTTTCATAACAATACTGCATGAAATATTTGAGCCTGATAAATAATTAAACGAAATTTTGTGAATATAAAATG
>Ga0272442_10008629_pt1 | contig 12873 bp, 7 predicted proteins | sample SSMForm2O_FD_200262 | JGI IMG/M metagenome (GOLD analysis project Ga0272442, IMG submission 200262) | Marine sediment archaeal communities from Little Sippewissett salt marsh, Falmouth, MA, United States - SSM-Form-2O | ecosystem: Environmental > Aquatic > Marine > Wetlands > Sediment ... | reverse complement strand
GCACAAGAAAATCGATCTTGACGGTGACCTGCTGAGTTATGAAAACGGCCGCAGTTCACCGTCCGTCACCCATCAGACGTTCATCGATCTTTTGAAGAAAAATGGAATGGAGTTCGATGAAAAGACAATACAAAAGGAGTTCATGCAGGAAAAGAGATTCGACTTCGAGAAAACATACTCCTATACGACACTATCGGCAATGCACAGGAAAAAATTCGGATATACCATCTATGCGGTGCTGCCTGAGATATCCCTGCACAGCCCCAAATTCGTAAGCAAAAACCTTTCCACGAAATGGTTTGCAGAGCGTGTCAAGTCCATTTACATCCGGGGCATGCGCACACGCATCTGAGGATGAAACGGGCGGACACACAGGTCCGCCCCTACAGTTCAACAAATCAACGATGCAACACATCAACAATCCTTCCTCTTCGTCTTACAGGATCGCTTTTTTCATTTTCCACTTTCCACTTTTGACCTTTGCCTTTTGACCTTTGACTTTTCCCTTCCCCCTACTCCTCATCATGCAGACCTTCAAGGCGATCTTCAAGATCGGCGTAGATTTCCTGAAGCTCCTCAATCATATCCTGATCGGCTTTCCACATCCCCCTGCTATTGGCCTCAAGCATTCGTCCAACGATATTCTTTATGGCCAGAGGGTTCAGATCCGCAAGCCGTTCACGCATTTCAGGATCGAGAGCATAGGTTTCTGCCGTTTTTTTGTAGACCCAGTCATCGACGCTTTTCGTGACGGCATCCCATCCGAGCATATAGGTCACCCGGTTACTGATCTCTCCTGCGCCGCTGTGACCGTGCTTCAGCATACCCTCAAACCATTTCGGGTTAAGCAACTTTGAACGGTACTCAAGCCTGAGCGACTTGCTTGCGTCGTCAACTTTGATATCGGAGGTGAATGACTCGACGTAATTCAGTTTAACATCGCTTGTGCGGGTGTTGCGCTTGCGTGCAGCAAGCTGAAGCGAGCCGGATGATGAAAAGTAGTGATCGATATCGGAGATACCGAACTCAGTTGAATCAACCTGATGAACCACTCGATCAACGGTTCCAAACAGACTGTTGAGAATCTCCGTCTGTTTTTCACCTTTTCTGCTGCCTCCATAGGCGCAGCTGTTACGCCTGAGAAACAGTTCATCCAGATCGTCGTCGCTTTCCCATGCTGAATCCTCAACCATATCATCAACATAGGTACCGTAGGCGCCTGGAGGCTGCGTAAATTGTCGCGATGTCGCGCTTTCGAAATCCGCTCCATCAGCCAGAGCCTCGTCGACATGCTTCTTGATATAGTTCATCTCATGCGGCTCGTCAGCAGTGGCCGCTGCCTGAACGAGTTTGTCGAGCTGGTCCATGAGATTACCGAAAGCATCCCTGAATATAGGACTTAACTGCATGAGTACGTCGATCCTCGGACGTCCGAGCTGTTCAAGCGGAACAAGCTGGTAATGACTGATCTTACCCTGAGCGTCATAGGAGGGTTCAGCCCCGGCAAGTCTGATGACAACCGCGACCGCCTCACCTTTGGTCTTGATGGTATCCAGCCCCCACAACACCTGGGCGATGGTTTCAGGATACTGACCATCGTTCTCCTCAAGGTGTTTGCTGACAAGCATATCCGCGATTCTGGTCCCCCGCTTGAAAGCCAGCTCCGAAGGTATACGCCATGGATCGATAGAATGGATGTTGCGGCCGGAAGGAAGAACGTTGACGCCGTCCCTTACCAGATCTCCGCCTGGTCCGGAAGAGATGTATCGACCATCAAGCACCCGTACAAGAGAGTCCATCTCCCCGCGATTGTCGCCCAGAGCACGGAGGATATGCGCGCCTTCGCTGACGAGACCATCAACCATTGCCAGATGTTCTCCGGGCAACTCCTGACCGTTAGCGATATTCCTGAACACTTCCTGAGGACTTTTCCTTTCAAACAACACTTGCTGGATAAAGTCTTTGCATGACTGATCAACTGTTTCCCGTAGCTCTATAGCCTCGCTTTCTCCGCTTCTTGAACGTTTTGCAAGCTCTTCATAGTTTGCAAAATGACCGTTAGTACCGGAACAGGACATAAACATTCCCGGAAGGCTCATGCCGTTTTGCCCCCTGTTTTTAAGGGTTTCAGTAACCGTGACAAGCTGCGAATCAAGCGGGCTCGACTCGCCGAACACATGCAGTGAATTTGAAATCAGACGATTTTCAAGCTCAAGCACGTAACTGTAGAGACGGCTGACAAAATCCCTGAACGTTTCATCCTCACTCTTCGGACAGTCATCGGTAAGATTCAGGAGTTCGGCTTTCTGCATAATCGCCATTTCAACATCGCCTGCGTCAGTTGAATCACCGAGGTTGCGTTCACGATAATCGGCAAGCAGATCCTTCATTGCCGGCAGTTCCTTGTAAAGTCCCGCTCTTGAAAGCGGAGGAACGACATGAGACACCATAGTCGCAAGGCCTCTGCGTTTCGCGATGGAGGATTCACTCGGATTGTTGAGGGGATAGATATAGAAGTGCGGGATATCCCCGAGTAGCGCGTCCGGCCAGCAGTCGCCGGTCAGGCCGGTCTGCAGGCCCGGCATCCATTCAACAGAACCATGCATACCTACGTGAACAAGCGCATGGGCCTTGAGGTCACGGCTGATCCAGCGATAGAAGGAGATGTACTGATGATGGGGCGTATTGGCCTTGTCGAATAACAGTCTCATCGGGTCGCCCTGCACACCGATACGAGGCTGTACACCGATAAATATATTACCATAACGTATACCGCCGATAAACACGTTATCCGTTCCTATAGGAACTATCTCACCCGGAAAACCCTGCCAGCGCTCTTCGATTCGCTCCCTTTCCCTTGAGGTTGTCAGCTCCCTGAACTTCTCGGTGTTTATCTTCAGAGCGTCCGGCTTTCCATTCTGGAACTGGTGATCGGTCGCCTTGTCGAGAGCTTTGAACAGTTCTTCCGGATCCGAAGGAAGTTCTCCAGTAGTATATCCTTCCTTTTTCAACCGATGCAGCATAGCAAGCAGTGACTTGGGAACATCGAGCAGGGCAGCACTGGCTTTTTTACCCAGTCCCGGAGGATAATCATAGACAACAAACGCGATTTTCTTTTCCTTGTTGGATGCCTCTCTCAATCTCAGCCAGTTTGCCGACAACCCTGTCAAACGGTCTATCCTTTCAGGTACAGTCTCGATCTTTCCGTCCTTGAGTGCCCCGAGGACTATCGGACAGACAGCTCCGTCCATTTCAGGTATAGAGTAGGTAAACGTTATCTGCATGGGCGAAACGCCAAGCTCGTGCCACGACTCGAAGTCCTGAATCAGCAGCGGCTGGGACACGATATAGGGGACATCCAGCTTTCTCATAATCTCGTCACGAGCTTCTGCCGCTGTACCCGGTTTGGTCGATCCCGCAGGGCCGCCCACAAGACCGAAACCCATCATGTTCACCAGCAGATCGAGTTTTTCCTTGACAAACCAGTCTCTGACCAGCACGTGTCCTTCCACGCCCATAACAAAAGAGGGCAGCACCTTGAGGCCTCTGCTCTCGAAGCCGCGGATCGTATCGTCGATATAGGTTTTTTCCTGAAGCAGGTGTTTGCGGAAAAACAGCAAACCCACTTTCTGCCCCTTATTGAAGTTTCTTCCCTGTTTTTTTGACCAGTTCTTGAATGATTTTACATCCTTGAAATATTCTGGAGCATCCGGGTGATAGAGGCCCATATTCGGCACATCGACAATAGGACCGACCTCAAGCTGCTCGTTACAGTACTCTCTGAGAATCAGCCGGAACATGTTTGCAATGTTCTCGGGAGTGGGCTGCATCCAGTAGGAATACACAAGTAGCCAGTTCTTGAAGTCTTTCGCTTTTTTCGGAACAAGAGGAAGTATCGTCCGCATGATCTTCATCAGCTTCATGTAACCGTAAAGAGCGTCCTCGTCACGCCCCTTCACCAGCATCTTGGCAATCTTCTTGACCGACTCAGGCATTCCTCCCTTGCCCTCTCCGACGGCATAATTTCCAACTTTGGTCAACGCCATGGCATCCGGCATCGACTCAAAAATAAAGATGGTTTTCTCCTGGTTGGAGGCCTGCTCGAGCTGTTCACGGAACCAGTCAACCTGATCCTTGAACTGGATCATACTCATAAATACGCAATCAGCTTCGGATATAGCTTTTGCTGCTTCAGGATTCTGTTTTTCCAGATCTACATCAGTCCACTGGGTAAGTTCGGCTTCACCATGCAGAAGGTTGATGATCTTTTTCCAGAGATTGGTGTTGTATTGCTCGAGTCCGACAATCGCTGTGATTTTCCTAAGCTGAGCCATGACCTGTAAATCAAATAATTAATAATACTGAAACCCGACCCCATCAAGAGAATACCGGAAACACGGTGAATCTACCCTTAAGATAATAGCCAAAAAAACAAAAACCTCCCCAGTCATCAATCACAACGGGGGAGGTTTCGTGAAATCTATGAACACAAATCGTTCAACTCAGAGCTGCCATCGCGATCTCTTCAGCTTTGGCGTTCGGCAGATAAAAATACCGTCCCCCAAGTTTTTCAGCAAGCTTTGGCGCTTCTCCGCGTGAAAGATAGTTCATCTGGGTATCGATAATAACAGAAGCGACACCCTCTGCGAATATGGTGGCTGAAATGGCTTCGATCTCCTGCTGCACCTCCTCTTTTGTGGCTTTTGGCGCATCGGGATCATATGAGGACTGCAGACTGATATTGCCGCGACCATCGGTAATCACAACAAACATGATTTGTGAAACACCTTTTGTCCGGGCCTGTTTTGCCGTTTCCAATCCAAGAAATAGAGCAGAAGCAAGCGGCGTTCCTCCGCCGGTAGGCAGAACATCAAGCTCTCTCTTTGCTCGATCGACACTCTGCGACGGGGGAAGAAGAAGCTGGGCCTCCTTTCCTCTGAAAGAGATCAGTGAAACCTGATCACGATGAACATACGCATTCTGCAGCAGATGTGATACAGCACCCTTTGCCTGGCGCATGCGGTTCAATGCCATGGAACCGGATGCATCTACCATGAAGATATACAGGGTTCCGGACTTGTCACGAAATTTCTTGATCCTGACATCCTCTTTATTGATAATCAGGGCGGTCTTCACTGCACCGAACTTCTTTTTGCGTTCCTCTCTGCGACTCTCCTGCCATGGCGCCGCTGAAATCAGCGTTGGGATAATCGCGACCTTTCCACTACGCATTTCACCTTCCTGGGAACGGACAAAGCGGCCACGACGATTGTTGAGCGCTTCTCCACGGCTTCCGGACCTGCTTTTCCTTTTTGCCGCGAGAGAAATATTCATAATGTTGTCCGGCAGCTCAGTCTCTATGGCTTCCATCATCAGCTCCTCGATCATGTCCGGAGTTTCCTCCTCTTCCTCCTCCTCATTAGGATCGGAATTGTCTTCAGGTGCGTCCTGGTCTTCAGATTCTGGACTATCCGGCGGCATCTCTTCGTCCGGAGGCATATCGTCCATAACCTCCTCTTCCTGCGGAGGCATCTGCGTCGCTCTGGGAACCAGCACAAGCTTGAGAGCAAGTTTAAGATCATCCTCGTCAACGTCAGTACGCTGCGCAAGGGCTGCACTTGCAAGAGCGGCTTTAATGGCGAAAATATCGGCACGGTTACCCTCTACCCCAAGACTTACGGCAGACTGAATCAGTCCCTGCATCTGCTCCTTAGTCATGGAAACAAGCGGAAGCTGCTCTTTTGCGGCCTCTATCAGCCCCCTGAGCATTTTCAGCTCATCGTCGGTGTCTTCAGCGTCTCTTTTCCCGAGTACACAATTGACAATCAGCTTACGTGCCCTGTAATCGTTCTGGGTGGTGAAAGGAACAATCATGCCTACCCGGTCAAGAAGCCCCATACGGACGTCCCCGTCGGAAGGGTCATAGGTTCCGATCAGCATGAATTTCGACGGATGCACCTCACTGAGCCCTTCACGTTCAACAAGTACCGCTCCTCTCGACATGGCATCCATGACATGGGAAACAGCGGAACTGTCAAGAAGACTCAATGAATCAACGTAAAGCACGCCCTGGTGAGCCTTGGAGAGCACGCCGTGCTGCACGACACGCTTTCCCTGAAGAAGTGTCGCTTCGAGATCAACGCCTCCGATCAGCCGGTCTTCCGTAACATTCAACGGCAGCTCAACAAAAGGGGTATCTTTAGAAACGATACCGGAAAAAGCCCTTGCAAGAGTGGACTTGCCGGACCCGACAGCCGCCGGAACCACTACCCCGCCAAGAGAAGGATCAACGGCAAGCAGCATCATCGCCTGCTTTGCCAGATCCATTCCAACAATATCGGTAAAAGCTATCATTATACTTCTTCTACTTCTCCAAGTACTTTAGCAAGTTCACGATCGATTTTTTCGCCCGGATCCATAACCTCCAGCGGATCTTTGCGCAAGCGATGTCGTAAGCAAAGCCCTGCAATCTCCCTGACATGTTCGATGGTAACCACCTTGTCGCCATTGAACGCTGCAAAAGCGTTGGCTGTTCTGGTAATGGTCAACTCACCGCGATGTCCGTCGATACCGAGCTGCATACAAAGCTTTGCAACATCGGTAAGAACTTCGTCACCCATAGTTACTTCAGATAGCAATTCCTTTGCCTGAAGAATCTTTTTCTGCAGTTTATTCTGTTCTCGCGTCCATTTTTTCAGAAAAGCCTGCGGGTCATCATCATAATCGTGCCGTCTTTTCACAATTTCAACTCTCTTGGCAACATCGAGAATAGTTATAATCCTCGCGTGCAGTCCGAAACGGTCAAGCAGCTGAGGTCTCAGTTCACCCTCTTCAGGGTTACCCGACCCGACAAGAACAAATCGTGCGGGATGGCGAATACTGATTCCTTCACGTTCAACCACATTCCTGCCGCTGGCAGCAACATCAAGCAGTACATCCACAAGATGGTCATCGAGAAGGTTCACTTCGTCGATATAAAGAAATCCACGGTTGGACTGAGCAAGAAGTCCAGGCTCAAATGCCTTGACGCCGCTTGTAAGCGCCTGTTCAATATCAATGGTACCACAAACACGGTCTTCAGTCGCGCCGAGAGGAAGATCGACAACAGGTACAGGAATATCCTCTATAGTCATATCTTCAGGAGTCATCGCCTTTGCGCCTTTCTTCGGCTTTTCAGCCTCGAGATAATCAGAAACAGAACGGTTGTACACATCGTCCTTGACTCGTTCAATCATAGGAAGCACCTCTGCAAGCGCCCGGACAGTAGTACTTTTACCGGTTCCCCTGTGGCCCATAACGAGCACACCGCCAATCCTCGGATCGATGATATTCAGTATCAGGCTGAGTTTCATTTCTTCCTGACCTACGATTGCCGTGAAAGGAAACGCCGTCCCTTGCTTCTTCTTTGTTCTCGCTTTCTTTGGGCCGGAAGCCTTAGCGGCAACTGAACCGGACTTTGCTTTCGTACTTGCTGTTTTCTTTGCAGCTGAAGCAGTTTGAGTCATAATTGATGATTTTTTAAACACCCCAACCCTATACGTCTACTCCTGCGGGAAAAGGCTTACTTAATTGAATACGTTGTACAATTAAAGCATGAATTTATGCTTTTAAAAAGAGAATAGAAAATGCTTTACAAAAAAGGCTCAAAGAGCCCCCTTTTTCTTTCTTTACCACCCGCCTTTGAACAGTCGCCAGTCACCAGTCAGCAGTCTCCCTTTCTCTCAGTCTTCCATTATTCAATAGTCATTTGACAGTAGACAATCCACCTTCGCTCCGCCACCCACTCATCGCTCAGCACTCAGCACTTTCTTCCCCTGTCTCCAATCACTTTTTTTCTCATTGTCATGCCGGACCCGATCCGGCATCCCTCTCTCCACGTCTTCTATTACTCAATAGTCATTTGACAGTAGAAGTAGACACTCCACCGTCACCCACTCATCGCTCATCGCTCAGTACTCAGCACCTTCTCCCCTGGTCTCCAATCACTTTTTCTCATTGTCATGCCGGACCTGATCCGGCATCCATCTTTCTTGCATATTGACATCGACATGGATCTTCGGGTAAGACCTGTGAAAAATGCTCCCTGATTTCACGGGTCAATCCCGAAGATGACAGAAAGATAAAACTCCGGTTTCCGACCTCCCTTTCTCCGTCTTCCATTATTCAATAGTCATTTGACAGTAGACACTCCCCCCTCGCCCTCTCTCCTCTTGTCACCCGTCACTTCTCACTACTTGTCACTTTCCCCCATTCACCCCTTCAACGCGTCCTCTGCCGCCTCCTTTATTGACTCGGAAAGCGTAGGATGAGCATGTATCGTTTCGGCAATCTGTTCAGCGGTGACTCCAAGACTTCGGGCGAGAGAAAGTTCTCCGATCAGTTCAACCGCGCCATAGCCCAGCACATGACCGCCAAGAAGAACTCCGGAGCCTGCCTCAAATACCAGCTTGACAAAACCATCCCGATGACCATAGGCATTGGCTTTTCCTGATGACGCGAAAAGCGCTTTACCCACTCTGATGTCAAAACCCGCCTCCTCTGCCTGACGTTCGGTATACCCGACGCAGGCAACGGATGGCTCGACATAGACACAACGGGGCATTCTTGTGTCATCGACCGGCTCGCATTTCCTCCCCGTCACACCCTTCACAGCAACTGCGGCTTCAGCCGAAGCTTTATGCGCAAGCATCATCCCGCCCCGTACATCACCTATGGCGAAAATATTCGGGACATTCGTGCGGCACCTCTCATCTGTCACAACGAAACCTTTCTCTGTCGCAACTCCTGCTTTTTCAAGTGCAAGCCCTTCTGTCTCCGGGGCAACACCGACCCCAACAAGCATGCAATCAGCATCCATGACCCGCTCACTGCCGTCAGGCATACCAACAACAGCCCGAATACCGCCATCCGCGGCTTCTGCTCTTTTTACCACCGCTTCGTTGATAATCTCAATACCTGCCTTGACAAGAGATCGTTTAAGACCATCTCCGATGTCGGCATCTTCCAGCGGAAGAATTCCCGGCATCAGCTCCACCAGCGTAACATCGCTGCCTGCAGCGTTATAGTACCACGCCATCTCGACGCCAATAGCTCCGCCGCCGATGATAAGCATCTTTCCGGGCACAGCCTGCATTGCAAGCGCCTCACGACTGGAAATAATGGTTTTTCCGTCGAACTCCATACCGGGAAGCGCTCTTGCTTTGCCCCCGGTCGCTATGATACACTGTTCCGCGGATATTGTTTCTTCAACCTTGCCCTCACGCTTGATTTCAAGCCTGTGAGCATCGGCAAACGAGCATTCACCTCGTTTCAGCGCGACATTATTCTGCTTCAGCGTATATTCTACACCTTTGGAAACGGTAAGAACTACCCTTCGGCTCCTTTTCACAGCCTGAGCTACATCAACAGCGGCATCATCGATTCCGAGGCCAAAAGGTCCAGCATCATCTGCAAGACGGAAAACTTCGGCACTTCTGAGCAATGCCTTGGTTGGTATACACCCCCAGTTGACACATACTCCTCCAATCGCCCCTTTTTCAACAATACATACCTGCAAACCCGACTGCGCGGCTTTTATCGCCGCTTCAAATCCGCCGGGACCCGAACCTATCACGGCCACGTCATACTCAAAAGATTTTCCTCCTGACTCCTTAGACATAAGAATTGCGCGGTTATTGTTATATAGTGATACTCACTCTGAAACCCCGTATTACCAGATCCAAGATGCAAAAACAGCAGGTAAAAAGCGAACAGGAAAAACAGGACAGAGAACATCAGGAACCGAAAAAAATGACGCTTCAGGTTGCACAGACCCAGAAACCGATGCGTATCGATGTCTATCTCGCCCAGCAGGTTGAAAACGCCACCAGAAACAAGGTTCAGGAAGCAATTTCGGAACACCGCGTACTGGTTAACGGAAAAACCGTCAAAGCCAATTACAAGATAAAATCTCTCGATACCATAGAAATCACTTTTCTCCGTCCACCCGCGCCGGAACTCGAGCCGGAAGATATCCCCGTCGACATCATCTATGAGGACGACGATCTTATGGTGATCAATAAAGCTCCCGGCATGGTGGTCCATCCCGCATTCGGCAACTGGACGGGAACGCTTGCCAACGCCATCCTTCACCATCTCGGCACGGATGCAGAAAAACTCGATACAACGGAATTACGTCCCGGCATCGTTCACCGGCTGGACAAAAACACCTCGGGACTGATCATTGTCGCCAAACACGCTACGGCCCTGCACCGTCTGGCAAAACAGTTCGCGGAGCGTCAGGTCGAAAAAAAATATCAGGCGATTGTATGGGGCGTTCCGGACCCTCCTGAAGGGATCATCAAAACAAACATAGGCCGTTCGATACGCGACCGTAAAGTAATGACCTCCTACGATTTTGAAGGAAAGGAAGGAAAAACAGCGGTAACAGAGTACCGTGTAGTGGAAAACCTGCGCTATTTCTCCCTTGTCGAGATGATCCTCCACACAGGCCGAACGCATCAGATCAGAGTTCACCTCAAACATATAAACGCGCCTATTCTCGGAGACGAAACCTATGGAGGGGCCGGAGTAAAATCCCTTCCCTTCAGCAAAAGCGAAAGCTTCGTCAAGAACCTCCTGGAGCTGATCCCGCACCAGGCGCTCCACGCCGCGAGCCTGAGCTTTTTCCAGCCCACAACCCGTGAAAGGATTACCCTATCGGCCCTGCTCCCGGAAGATATGCAGGCCGCACTGGATAAGATTAAAAGAATGTTGATGTGTTGATGTGTTGAACTGTTGAGTTGTTGAACTGTTGAACTGTTGAATTGTTGAGGCGGACCTGTTGGCCCGTTTTTTTCGGTTTGTAGGGGCAGCCCCCCGTGGCTGCCCGTTTGAGTGGAGCACACACCCTGCTCGAACTCTGCCGACTGAAAACTGCCTACAGCTGAATCATGCTAACATATGGATGCCGGATCAAGTCCGGCATGACATAGGCGAATCGTCATGCGTAACTGGTGATCTACAAAAACATGAACCGGAAACCGGTATCTTGTTTTTAATTCGCTTTTTTTGCCTTTCACCTTTTGACCTTTGACTTTTGACTTTTCTCCATCTCGATCCTGAACAAATCAAATTTGTAACCAACTATGAAAGTTCTTGCCGTAAACGGAAGTCCCCGAAAAGAGGGCAACACGCACAAAATGATCATGAAAGTATTTGAAGCCCTGGAAGAGGAAGGCATTGAAACCGAACTCGTGCAGGCAGGCGGCAAAATCATCAGAGGCTGTCTGTCATGTTACAAGTGCATCGAACGAAAGGACAGACGGTGTGCTACGGGAAACGACATGTTCAACGAACTGTTTGAAAAAATGCTTGCTGCCGACGGCATCATCCTGGCTTCTCCCACCTACTTTGCCGACATCACCCCTGAGCTCAAAGCGATCATCGATCGCGCAGGTTTTGTCTCAAGGGTAAACGGTCAGCTCTTCCGGCACAAGGCAGGCGCTGCCGTTATCTCCCTCAGGCGCGGGGGCGGAATACACGCCTATGACAGCATCAACCACCTTTACCAGATATGCCAGATGTTCATCGTCGGTTCAACATACTGGAACCTCGGCTTCGGAGGCAGAATCGGAGATGAAGTATCCGGCGACAAAGAAGGAATGGAAAACATGGCGGACCTTGGGAAATCAATGGCCTTCCTGCTTGATAAACTCAATAGTTGAAACGCTCTCCTGCAAGAATACCCGATCGCTGTCGTCGAATATATGAGAGACGCCTGCAGGAATTACATGTCAGGTTGAAAATATAAGGGCACCTCTATTTATTGTCGTGAGAAGCCCGAGGACAAGGCGGACGGAGCGGAAAAACCGGAGAGTACACGACGTACATGAGGGTTTTGAGCACCGCCCAACGCAGTAATCGGGCTTCGGAACAAATAAATAGAGGTGCCCATAAGAACATTGCATGTTCTGTCACCGATGAAATACACCAGGGAGAATGACATTATGAAAAACGGAAAATTACTGTTTGCCGCAGCGCTAGCGACAACAATGTCTTGTCAATCGGCACCTGCGCGAGCCGACGTCAGCGTTCACATCAATCTGAACGCTCCACGTGCGGCACTGTTCCATCCGATTTATGACAATGACTACTTTTACAACACGGGTTACTCACCCAACCTGCTGTTCGTTCCTCAGCTGGGGTTCTATGTATCGGTAGGGTTGCCGTATGATCTGCTTTTCTTCGACAACTTCTACTATGTCTATCACAGCAATAACTGGTATCATTCCAGGAATTACAGCGGTCCGTGGGTAGTGGTTAAGCATAACAGGCTTCCACGCACTATCAGAAACCATCATTGGCGCGACATCCGTCATTACTCTGACCGGGAGTATCGCAGGAACGCGAACCACCGCTGGCTGAAACACCGCCACAACGCGTATAAACACGAGAAAAAAAGTATCAGGAACAGCCGCTATTATCATGAAACCAGGAGCGTCCAGAAAAAAGTCTACCGGGAACAGCCCGATCGCAGAATTCAAAAAGCATTTAAGATCAGAGACAACAATGATCGCCGCAGAGCCTACAAGGGGATACACGACAATGACCGAAGGAGAGCTGAAAAGATAAAACCCGAAAACAGCACCAAGCGGATTTACAGGGATAAGAACACAAAAACCTGGAAAAACCGATCGGATGAACGGGCATTCGTCAAGGAAACGACCAGAAAATCTACAGTATGGAGAAACACAGACAACGAACGGAAACAAAAACGCTGGGCAGAAAACAGAATCAGCCGCAAGGATGTCAGAAACGACAAGAAAGAAAACAGATCCCGTGAAAAAAGATGGGGAAGAGATGGCGGCAGATAGATCAAAGGCCACGGCGAAA
>Ga0272442_10008628_pt1 | contig 12873 bp, 10 predicted proteins | sample SSMForm2O_FD_200262 | JGI IMG/M metagenome (GOLD analysis project Ga0272442, IMG submission 200262) | Marine sediment archaeal communities from Little Sippewissett salt marsh, Falmouth, MA, United States - SSM-Form-2O | ecosystem: Environmental > Aquatic > Marine > Wetlands > Sediment ... | reverse complement strand
AAGATTGGAGGGTCATCCCCTCCAAGTGTTTTTATTGGTCGAATAGGCTATCCAAAGGTCTCAATCGGTCCAATGATCCCACCTGTAATGGGAGATACATCAATCATAGACACTCCTGAATTATGGTTAGACAGAAGCATTGATGATATTGTTGATTTCAGATCAATGCTTATCCGTGGAAAACATACAATTGATGTCTTTGACGTTGAAAGCTCAAATAAAATTGTGGAATATACCAGGGAACTTGCACTTGCAAAAAACAGTGTCTTCACTGAAGCCATTTTTAAAAAGAAACCAGCTGGTAAGATTTCCTTTTATGATGAAATTCAACCGCATGGCCCATCAGCACCTATTAAAAGATTCGACATCTCCAATCCTAAATATGAACAGAACATCGAGAGAGCCTTCTATGATACTGATCTAAAGGCTAGAGAAGCAGTAATTGGATTGTATAAAAATGGATTGAACGTCTCAAAAATCCAACGTGCCTTTTCAGTTGGGGCATTTGGCATAAAAAGAAACAGGAAATTTGTCCCTACAAGATGGAGCATCACTGCTGTTGATTCATCACTTGGTGAAGAGTTGATGAAAAAGACCAAATTCAATTCTTGGATAAATGAGTTCAGGGTTTATTATCATGATCAGTTTGATAATAGATGGGCAATTATTTTGATGCCCTCCGAATGGCAATATGAGCTCATTGAGGCTTGGTATCCAAATACCACTTGGAACCCCTATGGCCAGGAGATTTCAATTTTCAATAGTTATGAGTTCTATAAAGGAAGAAAAACATATGCCGAAATAGGAGGTTGCTATTATGCAGCTAGACTGGCTGTAAATGAGTTATTGACAAAAGAAAAACGACAGGCAGGAGTTGTCATACTAAGAGAGGCTCATCCAGGGTATATCATGCCAATTGGTGTGTGGAATGTAAGGGAAAGTGTTAGAAGGTCACTTAAGCAATCATATGAGAAATTTGACACTCTTGACAAGGCATTGGTTTTCATATCCAGTAAGATGGATATACCTATCCAGAGATGGATCAGAAACAGTGCTGTTCTTAAAAACCAACTTTTTCAAAAAAGACTTGAGGACTTTTAGAGGATTTTATGATGATAGTCAGACAAGTAAGATGCAAAACAGCTCTTTCTTCTTCTTCTCTGCCTGGTCTTGATTATTCTTTAAACCCTTATCGTGGTTGTCAACATAATTGTGCTTATTGCTATGTTCCTAATGTTTTACGCATAAAGCGTGAGGATTGGGGCGGTTTTGTTGATATCAAGTCAAATATCCCTGTTGTTCTGGCAAAGGAGTTGAAGAAGAAAAACAGGGGAGTCATTGGCATTTCTACAGTCACTGACCCTTATCAGCCTGTTGAAAAAAAATTTAATTTATCAAGGTTCTGTCTTGAACAGATTTTAAGATATGATTTTCCTGTCTGCATTCAGACGAAATCCGACCTTGTTACTAGAGATATTGATATTATTTCTAAATTTACAGATTCTGAAGTTATGTTTAGTATAGGAACACTGGATGATACTCAGAGAAAAAAGCTTGAGCCATTTAGCTCTACCATAAACGATAGGCTAAAGGCTATGAAAAGATTTAAAGAGGTTGGTATCAGAACAACCGTTTTTTTTGGGCCCATATACCCAACAATAAAATTCGAAGAAATATCAGATATAGTTGAGACCTTTGTTGACTATGGTGCATCGGAAATAATGATGGACAAATTTAACTTAAAACCAGGTATTTGGAATAATGTCCAAGAAGCTTTTCCATATCATAAAAATTTGATCGAAGATAAACAATTTTACAAAAAAATCTTTTTTGAAACATTGAAAATATGCAAAGAAAAAAAAGTTAAAGTTGTTAATGCTTTCTAAACAGAATCATCAGATTTAGCACCTTCACATGATCCGATTATTCTAAATGAGGCGCCCCATGGCCCATGGTAATAGTATATAAAATCACAATAAATCCATCCATTAAAATTTTTAATAACAAATTCTTGCTGTAGAATTATATTTGGAAAAACTAAAAAAACCAGAAACCACCCATCATGGATCTACAAGTACTAACAATGATATCTGTGTTTTTTATCCGTCCTATTAATCCTTCATTATAACAGGTTGAAGATTCTTCGTACCAGTAATCCCCATTAAAATTATCTAGATTTTCTGGGAAAATATAATCCATGAAACCCATACCAAATACAAAGTTTTTTCTATCTGCTTTGTTTAATTCTGACTCTTCGTTATCTGGTAATTTTGTTACAATATTTTGTGCTGCTGAACTATGTGAAATTGTAACTGTTAGTAAAACAAATAGTAATAAAATGCTAGCTGCCTCAAAATATATTTTTTTCTTTTTTCGTTTCATTTTTACATTTCCTCCATCAGCTTCTGAATAGCAAATAGTCTACAAGGTACAAAAAAATATGAAAAATTCTTGTTTTTAACGATGAAGACGATCCCGAGCTATCTTGGTAATACTCATAGAATCTATAAATCCAGATTGCAATAACAATTGTTTTATCTCATTTAATGATTTGTTGCTCTTTGATAAATCAGCAATTATGTCCCAGCGGGCTTTTTTTCCTCTTTGTGAGCTTTTGGATTCGGTAATTATTAGGTCTATTTTTAAATCAGCAATTTTCTTTGCGATTTTCGCAAGGCATCCTGGCGTATCACCGAATTCAAACTCCATTTTTACAAGGTCTGTTGGTTTACCATATATTGGACTGATCGTCAATGAATCAGTTTTTCTATCCAAACTGATCAATACTTCGTCACCTTCTTTTAAAACTAGGGCTTCTCTAAATTCATTAGGTATAACCAATCTGCCTCTTGTATCTAATGTGATTATTGAGTTCATATTATCTCCGTGGGAATTATGTGGGAATATGAAAGATGGGTTATATAAACTTTTTGTTATATCAAAATAATATTCAATTCCCCTTATAAAATTAAGATATATTAAATTAATGATTCTTAGAAAATGATTTCATTATCAGCATTATTTAAGTATAAGGACTGTATTACCAAAAAATCCAAATTATTTAAATATTGTAAATTAAAGTGATAGATATGGCAAAGGCAAGATCACGAGCAGCAGCAAGAAAAATTAAAGACAGATGGCGAGCAAAGAATTGGTATAATATTGTTACACCACCTTCATTTGATAGTATTACCATTGCAGATACTCTTGCAGATAGTCCTGAAAATCTAATAAATAGAGTAACTGAGGTTTCATTACAGGAATTAACTAATGATTTCAGAAAATCACATATTACTTTACATTTTAAAATAAATAAAATCACTGACTCAAATGCCCATACTCAATTTGTAGGCCATTCACTTACATCAGATTATCTTCGAAGAATGATCAGAAGAAGAAGGTCAAAAATTGAAGGTGTCTATGATGTAAGAACAAGAGATGGTGCTGTTATTAGGATTAAACCTTTTGCTACAACTGATAAGAGAATACAAAATTCACAGAGAAGGGTTGTTAGAGATGCAATGAAGAATACAATATATGGCATCGCTAGCAAATCAACACTATCTGAATTTGTAAAATATATTCTTGATGGAAAAATTGGTAGTGATATCTATAAGAACTGCAGAAAATTATACCCTGTAAAAAGAGTGGAAATTTTCAAGACAGAAGTCATTTCTCAACCAACAATTGTAATAGAGGAAAAGAAACCAAAGAAAAAAGAGGAACCAACTGAGACTGAAGAAAAAGAGGGAAAACCAAAAAAGAAAGAGGAACCAAAGGAAACTGAGAAAAAAGAAGAAAAGCCAAAGAAGAAAGAAGATAAAAAAGAAAAACCCGAAGAAACAGTAAAAAAAGAAGAGAAAAAAGAGAAAACAGAAAAAACCAAAGCGAAAGAAAAACCTAAACCCAAAAAGGAAGCAAAGAAAACAACTGCAAAAAAGGCAACCAAAAAGACCACAGCTAAAAAGGAGACAAAAAAACCGGCAGCAAAAAAGACTACTACCAAAAAAACTACAAAGAAAAAAACCACTAAAAAATAATGATCTGTTCTTACCCTTTTAAAAGAATCTTTTTTATATATTTAACCTAATACTAAATATTGTCCAAATGAATAAATGGGGAATATTTAGTTTAATAATTGTAATTATCTTGTGTTCAAGTGTTCTATTAGTAAATAATGTAATTGCGTGTAAAGATATTGTTGCTTGCGGAAATTCAACTGCAGGTGATTATAATCTTTTATTGAAAGTAAGAGACCCTAGTCGCCCTGGATTGCAAGTTTTAACCATCATACCTGAGGGATATGAATACGATTATCACCACCCATGGTCTGGAAAAAAAATGAGTTTCACAACAGATCATAAATATATTGGGATTTGCACAAAAGGCGATACCATTCCCAACATTGTAAAGTCAGGGATGAGCCTTTCTGAAACTGGAATAGCTTATGGCGATGCAGATACCAACTCAAAAAGGATAAACCCTTCGAGAAATGCTTGGGATGATTTTGATTGGATAAGATATGCATGTGAAAAGGCAAATACTGAGGAGGAAGCAGTTGATCTTCTTACCAAAGAAGCTGTGGATGAACTGCATGCAACAGGTGTTTCAGAAAATCTTTTTGTTGTTGGTCCTAAAACAGGATATATTATCGAAGCAAATGCGTTTCAATATAATATCAAGGAAATAGATGAAGGGATAGCTGTAATGTCAAACTATCCAAAGGCACTTTGGAAAACTCACAGAATTGACCTTTTTCCTATCTCAAACACCTTTGATAGAGTGGTTGAGAAAAATGTTAGGAGATTTAGTACAGTGAGGTTAGGTTCGATTTTTGGCATCAGAATTACAAATATTGGAGCTAATGAAATTTCTGCAAAACCAATTTCCATATTTCATGCAAAAAGATCAAACTCTTTAGGTGTTGTAACAAAAATCCAAGTTGGAGATAGAGAAAATGTAGGTTTATTCAGTGTACAGGTTTTGGATATAAATGGTAGAAGTGCCAAGGTCCGTGTTACAAATAAATATAAGGCATGGGAAGAGGAATTATTGGGGCAGATTAATAATAAAATTGATGGAAAAATTTCAGTTGAGGATATGATGTATTTTTCAAGATTTGACAGAGATGATCTAAACGGTTTAAGACCCATGTGTGAAGATTTTTTTAAATATGAGGCTGTAGCTATTTATAGGATTCCATCAAGATATTATGATATACTCAGCCTTGGTTGGTTTTCGCCTAACCATGCATGTTCCTCAATTTATGTTCCATTCCACATATGCAATAATGATATTTATACACCTTACAAAACAGGTGATGCTGCAAGAATCTCATTAGAACTATTTAATATATATGACCCTAATGTTTTGGCCTCCAATTTTAGTAGGGTTGAAAGAATATTTTCAAATGAAATAAATGAACTTGAAGAAATATCAATTGAATACATTGTTAATGATACAGATGTATCAGAATTTTTCACAATAATTGATTCAAGCATGCAGAAACAGGCTTATTTAACAGAGGAAATTTGGATAGAAATTGATAAATCCTCCAACAGGGGAAAATTGGCAGGTGTTATACAAAATATCTGGGGAGAAGATTATATCACAACTCTTGAGAATATTGAAATCGCACTTGAAAATACAGATAAAATTTCATATCCCAAGATTGTTAGACAAAGAATTATAGATATCTCATTTGATATTTGCGAATCTAGGATTAATGCAGCAGGTGCTCTTGGAAAAAACATTGATTATTTATTTGACAAATATTCAGATGCTTGTAATCAAGTTATGGTTGGCAATTACGATTCTGGATTTCGTAATTTAAGACAATCATTTATTGGTGCTAACAACCTTATCAAAGGACAAGAAGAAGGAATTCAAGTTTTTTCTGAAAACGAGGAATTTGATACCGATAATGCTTTTTTATATTTTCTGTTGGTTATCCTAGCAATTGTATTTTTACTTGTATTTTCACGTTTTAAAATAAACTTTGAATAATCAAATCAAAAATATTAAAAAACATTTTTATTTGACTAATTCAGGGGATTGTTTGAGCAATAATAAAGAGATAGTTGTGATTGGTTGTGGTGCTGCAGGGGGGACAGCTGCCCAATTTGCACGAAAAACCAACAGAGATGCAAATATTACAGTAATTGAAAAAGAAAAATATCCAGAGTACTCAAAATGTGGAATTCCCTATACTATATCTGAAATAATTCCTAAAATAAGTAATCTCATTGAGTTTTCTGAGGACTGGTTTGAAAATTCAAATATCAATTTGATGTTGAATACCGAGGTTGAAAGTATTGATACGAACAAAAAAATCGTATTTGCAAAAAAGGGAAATGAAAAAATAGAAAAATCCTATGATTCCCTAATTATTTGCACTGGAGCAGATCCAGTTTCTCCTCCAATTGAAAATCTTTTTGAAAATGACAAACTCTCAGGCAGGGCTTTTTTCGTAAGAACACTTGATGATGCAAAAAATATCTCATCTTATGTCAAAAAACATGGAAATGCCGCCATCATTGGAGCAGGTCTTATAGGTCTTGAAATGGCTGATAATCTGAATAGGATGGGTATGAATGTTACAGTAATAGAGGCCTTACCCACAATTTTAGCAAATTCCATTGATAGTGATATGTCAAAAATTGTACATGAAAAAATATCGGAACATGTTACAGTTTATACTGATCATGTAGCAATAAAGGTTGATAAAAAAAATGAAAATGTCAATAAGTTATATTTTAAAGATAATCAAACAGACCAATTAAAGGATATTGAAACTGATCTGCTCATTATTGCAATAGGTGCAAAACCAAATGTTAAACTTGCAAAGAAAATTGGATGCAAAATTGGCAAGACCGGTAGTGTTGTTGTAAATGAAAAATCCGAAACATCGGTTGATGATGTTTATTCTGCAGGGGATTGTACTGAATATGTTGACATTATTACTGGCAGGCCTGTTTGGGTAGGTCTTGCAAGTATTGCTGTCCGTCAGGCAATATCAGCTGGAATAAATGCCTCAGGTGGTTCTTACAAATATTTAAGTGGTGTACTTCAGACAAGGACATCTGAGTTTTTTGACCTTGAAATTGCCGCGGTTGGCCCTATTTCAAAGAATTTATCAGATTTTTCCACGGTTTCAGGTAGGTTTGTTGGGTCATCTAGACTCAGTTATTTTCCAGGTGGTGAACCCATTTCAATAAAGGTCATTGTAAATAGGGATAATGGGCATATTCTTGCTGCGCAAGCAGTTGGTGCTAATGCTGCCCAGCGTATCAACACTCTAGCCTGTGCAATACTTGGAAATATTGATGTTGATACTTTTAGGAAAATGGAAACTGCATATGCGCCTCCCATTGCTCCTACTCTTGATGCAATATCCATTGTCTGTGATATTGTCGCTAGGAAATTGAAACAAAAAAAATAGATTATAAATGAAAATTTTACATATCGCTGACACTCATCTTGGCTATTCTGCCTACCGTAGGGTAACTGAAGATGGTGTAAACCAAAGAGAAATTGACACCTATAGGGCCTTTAAGCAGTTCGTTGATCACGCGATCAAGACAAAACCAGATCTGATTATTCATGCCGGTGACCTTTTTGATTCGGTAAGGCCAAACAATAGAGCAATTACTTTTACCTTAGATCAAATTCTTAGACTCTCTAAAGAGGAAATACCCTGTGTGATAATCGCTGGTAATCATGAACATCCCAAGCTCAAGGAAACTGGCCAAATTCTAAGTATTTTTGATCACATCGAGCACATCTACCCTGTTTATAAAGCAAGTTATGAGAAATTATCCTTTAATTTTAAAAACAAAAAAACAACAGTGCATGCAATTCCACAATGTGAGCTCAAAAAACAGTTTGAAAAAGAGCTAAAGAGACTTTCCCCTGATAATGATGCAGATTTCAATATATTTGCCTCACATGGTGCAGTTACTGGTATTCAGGTGTTCAGCATGAGCGAGTTCAATGAGCTGATTATCCCTGCAAAGGTGCTCTCTAGGGATTTTGATTATATTGCTCTTGGACATTATCATAGATATACAAAGCTTGCGAACAACGCGTTTTACTCTGGTTCAACTGAGTGTTTTACATTTACAGATGCACCTGATGAAAAGGGATTTATTGAAATTGATCTTGAGGAGGATAAATTAGAAACCTCATTCATAAAGCTAGATATCAGAAAGATGATAGACTCAAAACCAATTGTTTGCTCTAATCTCAAACTTGATGATGTCATGAAAAAGATAAAAGATGCAGTGAAAGACATTGATCCAAGAGAAAAAACATTTCGTATAACACTTGATGATATCCCCTCACACCTATATAGGAATCTTGATTTTAAAGAGATACAGAAATTTAGCAGTAATGCTGTCCACTATGAGATAAAGGCAAATGTTGTCAAAGAGGGAGAGACCAGACCTGCAGTTAGTTCTAAAATCGAGGGGCTTCTAAACGAATTTGAAAATTTCCTTAAGAATCAAGACCTCAAGGATAAAGAGGCGCTTATGGACCTTGGTATAGGCTACATTGAAAAGATTGAAGCAAGAAAGGAAGGTAAATGATACTAAAGAATCTAACATTAAAGAACTTCAGGAAATTCAGGGATGTGACAATTGATTTCCCAGACGGAATAACAGGTGTTGTAGGATTAAACGGGGTGGGAAAATCCACCATTTTTGAGGCAATATCTTGGATTTTATTTGGGACAATTGCTGCAAGAACATCTGCAGATGAGATAAAAAGGGTTGGAACAGTTTCTTCTGATAGGTGCAGAGGTGAGCTTGAATTCATATTTGAGGATTCAAATTATAGAATAGTTCGTGAGATGCATGGAAAGAGCAGTAGTGCTACCGCAACTGCATCTGTTAATGGAAAAATTGCTGCAACCAGTGCTGAAACTGTCAGTAAATTTATACAGAAGAAACTTGGTATGGATTTTAAGTCTTTTTTCACTAGCATCTTTGCCAAGCAAAAGGAACTCAATGCTCTTTCCACAATGGTTGCAAGTGAAAGAAGGCCATTGATTCTCAGAATGCTTGGAATAGACTCACTTGATGATGTTATCAAGGAGATAAAATCTGATAAAAGGGAAAAACAGGCAATAATCGATAAGCTTGGTCAAGAACTAACAGATGAGAATGGAAAAGATAAAATCGACATCTATAAGCATGAGATAAAAATCCTTGAAAAACAGATAGATGAACATAATAAACTGATTAAGGAAATCAAAGAGAGGATTGATATATTTGGTGATGACATTAAAAATCTGGAAAAAAAGCTTGGAGATAGCAAAAGGGATTATGAGAAAATAAAGGAAAAAAATGAAAAATTGTCTCATAAAAAGACACTATTTGAGGAAAAGGAGAAAATTGTTACAGAGATTAAAAGACTAAAAGATAAAATAAAAGAGAGAAAGGATACTATTGAACCTTTAAAGAAAAAATCCTATACTTTTTCAAAGATCGAAAGTGAGCTAAAAACGTCTGAGAATAGACTTAAAACATTAGCTAAAAAGATCGAGGACCTTGTAAAAAGAATTGAGCAAAAAAAGACCCTTGTTTCCAGATTAAAGCAGGATATAAAAACATTACAGGATAAACGCAACAAAATCAAAGAAATAGGCCCTGATGCCCAGTGTCCCACTTGTGAAAGAGTGCTGGCAGGTCAATATCAAAAGCTCTTGACGAATTTTGATAATGATATATCTAATAAGAACAAACAAATAAGTTCATTTTTAAATGAGATAGAAACCCTTGATGATGAAAGGCAAAGGACATCTAGAGAGCAATCTGCACTTGATAAGAAGAACAGTTATTTGAACATTCAATTAAGGGAAAAGGAAAGGATTGAAACAACCATAAACAATATATCTAATGAACTTAAATCAGAACAGCAGGAATCGGAAAGAAAACAAAATAGGGCAAATGAATTAAGATCTATAGAATTTGATATAGAAGAATTCAAAAAAATTTCTTCACAGGTAAATGAGTATTACAAAAAATATCAAGACTTTTTATCTGTCCTTGACAAAAAGAAAGAAGAATTCAGTAATTTAAAGATCGATTTTGAAAGAAAGCAAAGCTCTAGGAAACTGGTCGATCAAAAAATTATCAACTTCAGGCAGCTTATAGCTAATCTTGAAGGATATCAGAGGAAGATAAAAGAGGAAAAGGTCGTGGTCCAGCATCTTGTTATGTTGTCTGAGATAATGTCTAATTTCAGGACCCACTTGATTTCAAGGATTCGTCCCACCCTCGCATCATACTCTTCTGACTTTTTTGACAGGCTTACAGATGGAAAATATAGGGAGCTTGAACTTGATGAAAACTACAATCTATTGGTTTATGACAATGGAAATGCCTATGGCATAGATCGATTTTCTGGTGGTGAAGAGGATTTGGTTAATCTTTGCCTACGTCTTGCAATCTCTGAGGTCATTACTGAGAGAGCTGGCGGTGCCTTTAATTTCATTATTCTAGATGAGATATTTGGCTCTCAGGATGTTTACAGGAGACAAAACATAATGAAGGCACTTAGCTCGCTTTCCTCTAAGTTCAGACAGATTTTTTTGATTACTCATGTAGATGATGTCAAAAACTACATGGAAAATATAATCTATGTCAAAGAAGACGAAAATGGAATTAGTAATGTAAAGCTGGAGTAGAATTAGATTTCTTATACGGCTACTCTTCCCCAACTGCGGCTTTTACATTTTGGACATACGAATATTGTTATGTCTAATCCGTTGCTTATCTCCAATGGCAGCATAAAGTTAGTTTTACAGTTCTTGCAGTGGTATATAGGAATCATTATACTACCTTCTCTAATATTTATTCGGTAATTATTATAGATAAATATATTATATACCAGTTTAAATAATTATACCTGTTTTATATCGACAAATGACGATTTTATTTATGTTTTTAATCTCCGATATATTGGAAAAATATTACATTTTTATTATTGCAGTTGGGACAACTTGGAATAATCTTTCCTTCAGGTTTTTTAAAATAAGATCCACAAATTAGACATTCCCAGGTCATATAAATCATCCAGATCTACATTTTTATAAGATTATATTTGATTGTTGTAATATTTAAATATTATTTGGAAAAATCACAGTTTGGATTTTTTTACTATAAGTAGTTCATTTATGATATAAATCCAAAATTTACCAAAGTGATGCGGTCACTGGCCAAGGTCAGTTGGAAAATTTGCTGATTTTAACTAGGAAGAGGAATTCAATTTTTTAAGATAAATTTAAATTTTTCCACATCTTTGTTATTACAAATGGAATTTATAAAATTAGATATTAACAGTCATGACCTACAAAAAGTAGCAGAATTGATATTTGATACAGAACCTACAGTATTTTCATTGTTGTTTGGAAAAAACAAAGATAAGGCATTATATAGAATAAAAAATGTTGTGAAAATTGGAAAAAATTCCTTTGGACATGAACATATCTATCTTGCATTTGAAGGTGGTCAAATATTTGGATTAACAGTGATATACAGCGGAGATGAAATTGATTTAAAAGTTGAATCAGATAAATTCTCAGAGGCACTGGATTTCTTTGGACGTTTGAGACTGTTTTTCTATGAGAAAGTTTTGTTGGATAGATTATTGATTACCAAAATTGAAAAAAATGATCTGTACATCAGCAATGTATGCGTTGATAAAGAAAAAAGGGGAAAGGGCATTGGTAACTTTATTTTGAAAAACATAGTGGAATATGCCAAATCCTGGCAATGTGAGAGGATTATACTTGATGTTTCAAAGAATAACAATGCTGCAATTAATCTATATAGAAAGATTGGTTTCAAAAAAAATATTGAAAGGTCCTCAAAGATTTGGAGAATTACCGTAATCAATATGATTAAAAATTTATAGAACAAGTTTTTTTGCCGATAACTAGTTTGCCTTTAATTTAAAATCAATCTTTAGCTTAATTCCAAAGGTCTCTTCAAATAGGTCATTTGTTGATTCCAATCCCTATTTCTCAAGTTCACATTGCTCATTTGCAATAATTTTCGTTTTTTCAATTTACTAATTTAATATATTTGATTTTTTATGTGTAAAGTATATACTCAATATCTCTAGTAATTATTTTGCCCCAGATAATGAGCGTCCATTGCAATATGGACATTTTGGTGCTGTAAAACCATTGAATCTTTTAAAGTTCATCCCGCAATCAAGACATTTCCATATCATAAATATCAAATTCTTTAATTAGCCTCTAATTTTCTTATAATAATACATAAGTATATTGTGACAAAATTACATATGAAGAATTTTTGAATTAATTATAAACAAATATGGGCCTAGCCGGATTTGAACCGGCGACCTCCGCCGTGTGAAGGCTTCTTGACCCATTAATTTGACCTAAATAATTACGTAGATTATTATCTAAAAAAGTGCTAATCCTTATCTTATGATGCTTAGCTAAATTTAACAAATCCTGGCTTATAGTAATAGTCGTGCGAATCTTTGTCATATAGCTAAAAAGTATATACTTTTCCCATAAATGTCTTATGCTGAATATGTAAAATTATGAGCCCTTTTTTTTTATAAAATTAAAAAAAATGGCAGATTACCTAATAACAAGTGTATTAGGAAAATCTAACCTTTTATAAATTAGAATACCCATTAGTTATGGAGTCTTTTTTGCTTTTGTATGCAACTCTCACACGTGGGTTTTACATCTTCGTTTTCTTCGTAGACAGCGTAATTCATTGTGTTGATTTTTCTCCCACAATAGGTTTTTCCTACTGGAACGTCCCTATAATTGACCTCTGCTAGATGTATTAAGGGTCTGCGCCTATATGATTTTCTGTACTTTACACA
>Ga0272442_10008627_pt1 | contig 12873 bp, 5 predicted proteins | sample SSMForm2O_FD_200262 | JGI IMG/M metagenome (GOLD analysis project Ga0272442, IMG submission 200262) | Marine sediment archaeal communities from Little Sippewissett salt marsh, Falmouth, MA, United States - SSM-Form-2O | ecosystem: Environmental > Aquatic > Marine > Wetlands > Sediment ... | reverse complement strand
CTTGTCTTATGGCCCGTCTACTGCGTTACATCCACCCACACGTATCCCGATATGCGCAGGTGGATGTGCCTTGTAGACAAACCATAATCCGGCGCATTCGTGTGGAATTATTTCTTACCGTGACCCTTACACCTGGGAGAGTATTAAATATGGAGAAAATGAATCCCGTGCAACCTTTGTTTCCCCATTTGCCGAAACGTCTCGAGGGCTTGGAGGAGCTGGCGGAAAATCTTTGGTGGAGCTGGAATCCAGGCGCACGAATGCTCTTCAAGACACTCGACCGGCAGGCCTGGAAGGAAAGCGGTCACAACCCCGACAAGATGCTCAGGGAGTTACCCCCCGAACTTCTGGGAAAGGCCGTCGCCGATGCCGACTACCTGCGTCAATATGACGCTGTGCTGGATGTATTCAATACCTACATGCGGCAAAAAGAATGCCGCCTGCTGGGACCTGTTTCCCGGGATCACAAGTATGCCGTGGCCTACTTTTCCGCCGAATACGGTCTCCACCGCTCCCTACCCTTTTACGCCGGCGGGTTGGGTTTTTTGGCGGGAGATTACATAAAAGAATGCAGCGACTTATGTATCCCGCTGGTCGCTGTTGGTTTCATGTATCCGGAGGGCTATTTCCGGCAACAGATCCGGGATGACGGCTGGCAGGAAAATCTCGTCGAGTCCATCAACCGCGAGGTCGCTCCTATTTCCAAAGTGATGGGCAAGGACGGACGGCAACTCTTCGTTAAGGTGCCGCTGACCGATCCCCCCATCTATGTCGCGGTGTGGAAAGTCGCCGTCGGGCGTGTCTCCCTCTATCTGATGGACACGGATATCGACATCAACGATCCCTGGAACAGAGGCATCACCGCCCGGCTCTATATCGGCGTTCTAGAGCAACGCCTGCGCCAGGAAATCGTCTTAGGACTCGGTGGCGCCGAGGTGCTCAAGACTTTAGGGATAGATCATTTCCTCTTACACTTGAACGAGGGCCATGCGGCCTTCGCTCTTTTGGAGCGCATCAGGGCAACGGTATCAGCGGGCAAAGACTTTGCCGCGGCCTGCGAAAAGAATATCAATACCACCATCTTCACAACCCACACCCCCGTTTCTGCGGGCCACGATGTTTTTCCCTTTCAGTTGATCGAAAAGTATTTTAATACCTACTGGCCTGATCTGGGTCTTGATCGCGACGCGTTTTTCCAATTAGGAATCCATCCGGAAAAACCGGGCGCAGGATTCAACATGACCGCTTTTGCGCTGAGGTTATCAGGCTGTCGGAACGCCGTGAGCAAGCGGCACGCTCAAGTCTCCAGAGAGATGTGGCGGAGCCTCTGGCCCGACGTGCCGGAAGATCAGGTCCCCGTCGATTACGTCACCAACGGCGTCCATGTGCCCACCTGGATCGAACCGAAAATAAAGCTTCTGCTGGACAAGTACCTCGGAACCGATTGGCTGGATAAGCATGACGATCCGGCCATCTGGCAGCTTCTCGACAACGTCCCCGACACCGAGTTGTGGCAAACGCACTACTGGCTCAAGGTGAAACTGATCGATGCGATACGGGAACGTGTTCGCCAACTTTGGGCCAATGGGGATGCCAGCGACTCCATCATGCTGACCGGTGGCGCTTTTCTGGATCCCTCGGTTCTTACACTCGGCTTTGCCCGCCGGTTCGCCACTTACAAAAGGGCCCTGTTGATCTTCCAGGATCTGGAGCGTCTTAAAAAACATCTCCAGGACCGCTGGCGCCCCATCCAGATCATCTTCGCCGGTAAAGCCCACCCCGCAGACGATCCCGGCAAACGGCTTTTGCAGAACCTGATCAACCTGGCGCGCAATCCACAGCTTGGGGGCAGAATTGCCTTTGTGGCGGATTATGGCGAACAATTGGCGCAGTACCTGGTGCACGGGGTGGATATATGGCTGAACAATCCGCTGCCAAGGGTTTAAAAGACGTTGAAGGATAAGTGCGTGCCTGTCCGGTTAAGCTATACAGAACGACATAAATCCTTGCGCATAATACACAGCGTTCTGCGAGTATGACCCCAAAAAGCTAGCTTTAAATTCGACGATACAAAGGGCCAATACGAAATTAATTGTGACGCTGTGTATAACGATATGAATAGATAAGATATGCAGTAGAATTCGAATAAAAAAAACGAGGGGTGGTGTCGGTGGCCATCATGTTCCTCTTTACACCGTTCGTGATGTCCTACCCGATGATGGACTGAGATAACGTACCGGAATGGAAACGGAAACCATCTTAATCTTGCTGTTCGTTGTGGCCACGGCCGTGGCGATCGCGGTGCAGCGTCTGGCCGTTCCGTACACAGTGGCCTTGGTCTTCACCGGCCTCGTGTTGGGGCTGTTGCATGCCTTCGAAGCACCCCACCTGACGAAGGCACTGCTGTTCAATGTGTTCCTTCCGGGGCTGCTCTTCGATGCCGCGTTTCACATCGAGTTTAAACAATTCTGGCGGAACCGCCTCACAATTAATTCTTTGGCCCTGCCCGGCGTGGTGGTGGCGATCGCGTTGACGGCCGTGATTTTGACACCGGTCGCCAACGGGCTTCATTTCGTGCAGGATTTTACCTGGAAACACGCGTTGGTGTTTGGCGCGATTATCTCCGCCACCGACCCCATCGCCGTGGTCGCAATCTTCAATAGCCTGGGTGTTCCGAAACGTCTATCTGTGTTGCTCAATAGCGAGAGCCTCTTAAACGACGGCGTCGCAATCGTATTTTTTACGCTCAGTCTTGCGCTCGTGACGGGAACGGTGGTGACGGCCGGTGGATGATCCGATGATCGAGATCACGCTGACGACGATTGCGGCGTACGGTTCGTTCCTGGCCGCCGAGCACTTTCATTACTCCGGAGTGATTGCAACCGTAACGGCGGGTATGCTTTGCGGAAACTACGGCGCCCGTGTCGGCATGTCGCCATCGACCCGGATCGCCGTGGAGACGTTTTGGGAATACGTCGCCTTCGCTCTCAACTCCATCGTCTTCCTTCTGATCGGCCTGGAAGTGCACTTTCAGGCGTTGCTGGACTCCTGGCAAGTGATCCTGGTCGCCTATCTTGTGGTCACAGGCGGCAGGGCGCTGATCATATTCTTTGCCTCGTCGCTGCTGCGCAGGACGCGGGAACGAATTCCCTGGGCGTGGAGCGTGATCCTGACCTGGGGCGGGTTGCCCATGGTGCTGGTCCTCAGTCTCGCAAAGGATTTCCCGCATCGGGATTTGCTGGTCTCGATGACCTTTGGGTCGTTATTCTTTCGATCCTTGTCCACGGGTTGTCGATGTCGCCTCTGCTGCGGTGGCTGGGCATTGTGCGCGGGCACGGAGAACGCGCCGCGTACGAGTTGATGCGTGGTAAGCTGCAGGCAGCCCACTCCGCCCTGGAGGAACTCGACCGAATGTCACACGTCCATTTCGCCAATCCCGAGGTGCTCGCAAGTCTCCGCCGCGAATATGAGCAAAAAGTCGAGCGCGGTAGTGCAGCTCTGGATGAGCTGCATCTCGAGAGACAGCAACTTCACGCAGAGGAAGTACAATGGGCACGGCGGCATTTGCTGCTGGTTGAAAAAGGCGTGGTGATCGATGCCTTTCACCGCGGACACTTCAGTCAGACTGTCCAGGAGAAGTTGCTTGCGGATATCGATGCGCAGTTACTGCGTCTCGAATCTTCATAACATATCTTAAATATTCCCAAAATTATTTATTGATCCTTCCTAATACACATTGTATGTTTCATATAAACCAATCAAGGAACATGATACGGTTTTGGATCTTCTTGTTATCTTTTCTAAGCAAATTCGCAAAACGATCACATTACAGTGCCGACTTTACCAATGAACAGCAAGCAACCCTCTGGAAAAATAGAACAAAAATTTAAGAAGTTTGGGGACGATAAAGGAAAGTTACAAAACTTTATTGAAGTCTTTGACAATATCCTGGGTTCGATTCGTGAACCTTTAGTGGTGCTTGATTCAGATTTGAAGGTTGTAAAAGCCAATCATTCCTTCTACCAGACCTTCAACGTCAAGCCTGACGAGACCGAGGGAGTCTTAATATACGATCTTGGCAACCGGCAATGGGACATCCCCAAGCTCAGAGAATTACTGGAAGACATCCTTCCTCAGAATACCATATTCCATGACTTCGAGGTGGAACATCACTTTGAGACCATCGGCCGAAAGATAATGCATCTGAATGCCAGACGGATCTACAGAGAGGTAAACCAAACCCAGCTGATCCTTTTGGCCATCGAGGATGTGACTGAGCGTGAACATTACAAAAGAAATCTTGAGGAGATTGTCAAAAAGCGAACGGCCGAACTTATCCTCGCAAGAACAGTGGCGGAAGAAAGCAAAGATCTGGCTGAAACCGCCCTTCATGAAACGAAGAAGTTAAAAGAACAACTCGAAGCTGAGAGAGCTTATCTTCAGGAAGAAATCAAACTGGAGTACAACCATGAGAACATAATCGGCAAAAGTGATGCCATCAATTACGTGTTTTACAAGGTTGAACAAATTGCCGGCACTGATACAAATGTCCTGATTCTCGGCGAAACCGGAACCGGCAAAGAGCTGGTGGCGCGAGCGATTCAACACTTGAGCCTGCGTAAGGATCGCGCATTGGTTAAAATGAATTGTGCCGCACTGCCTTCAAACCTTATCGAAAGCGAACTCTTCGGCCATGAAAAAGGTTCTTTCACCGGTGCTCATTCGAGGCGGCTGGGGCGATTTGAGATTGCCGACGGCGCTACCCTGTTTTTGGATGAAATCGGCGAACTGCCGTTGGAATTGCAGCCCAAGTTGCTCCAGGTGATACAGACCGGAGAGTTTGAACGCTTGGGCAGCTCTAACACGATAAGAGTCGATGTCCGAATTATTGCCGCTACCAATCGCAACCTGGAAGAGGAAGTCCGCAAGGGCCGATTCCGGGAGGATCTCTGGTACCGGCTGAATATTTTTCCGATCACCATGCCGCCGCTCCGGGGGCGCATAGAAGACATCCCGCTGCTTGTGAATTTTTACGTCCAAAAAATTACCAAGCGGTTGGGCAAGACCATTGACATCATTCCGGCGAGCGCAATGAATGCCATACAAAATTATCACTGGCCGGGAAATGTTCGCGAGTTGGAAAATGTCCTTGAACGGGCGGTGATCAACTCCTCGGGTCCCAAACTGCGCCTGGTAGATGAACTCAAGAAGCCGCTCAAGGATTTAAGTTCAAACCAAAAAACCTTGGAAGCGGTCGAGCGCGACCATATTGTCAAGGTACTTGAACAGAGCAATTGGAAAGTCGGCGGCAAAAACAGTGCGGCTGAAATCCTTGGCCTCAACCGCAGCACCCTGCGCGCCCGGATGCGTAAGCTCAATATCCGCAAACCATAAAGTCTCATCCCAATATCAATCCGATCTTATCATTTTCCGCCCATAACACCAAGGGAACCGGAAATGGGTCATATATGGCAACCGGTCATATATGACCCTTCTGTTTGTGACTTTTAATGACCGCCCTGTAAATGCTTTTTTAACTAATTATTGTTAAATATCAGAATGATGGATGACGTGACACTGAAAGCCGGGAACCTGGCACAAAGATTGAATTTATAAAAGAAAAAAATACTGAATAGCGGCAAAGCCATTCCCCTTAGCCCCTTTAGCCGAATTATAGTTTTTCGACAACGTCTACAAGCCGTGCACAGCGAACGACATGTCATAAGAAGGAGACAAAAAAAGTGAGGATGAGCGTCAAAAGGATTCTCCTTACCCTGCTCAATTTGAGAGCGCGTTTCGGCAGAACCGGCCTGGCAAAAGAGGTCGCCGGCAACGAGCCGCCGTTGCGCTCGGAACTGTTCAGCAGCGACCAGATGAAGCAGCACGGCAAGACGCTGGCAGCCACGCACAAGCTGAGTTTGGGACGCGCTTCGGACCGGCTTCTGACGCGTCTGGCCGAGAATGAAGGTGTCCTGATTGAAGCCCGCAACCTGCTGATGGCGGCAGTTAAGGACAACCGCCGGATTGTGCCGGCCGGGGAATGGCTGCTCGACAACTTCTATCTGATCGAAGAACAGATTCGCATGGCCAGGCGACACTTGCCCAAGGGTTACAGCCGGGAACTGCCGCGCTTGCTGAACGGCTCATCGGCCGGCGTCCCACGCGTGTACGACATTGCGCTGGAGATTGTCTCGCACGGCGATGGGCGGGCGGATCCGGAAAGTCTCAGCAGTTTCGTGGCCGCCTACCAAACGGTGACCATCCTTAAGCTTGGCGAATTATGGGCCGTCCCGATCATGCTGCGCCTGGCCCTGATCGAGAATCTGCGCCGCGTTGGAACCCGGATTATTGCCGACCGGACCGACCGCAGCCGCGCCGAATACTGGGTTGACCAGATGACGGAGATAGCAGAGAAAGACCCGAAGAGCCTGATTCTCGTGATTGCCGATATGGCCCGGTCGGACCCGCTGCTGGTAAGTTCATTTGTAGCGGAATTTTCGCGGCGGTTGCAGGGACAAGGCCCTGCCCTGGCCTTGCCGCTCACCTGGATTGAACAGCGACTGTCCGAGTCCGGCCTGACCATCGATCAGTTGGTGCGCTCGGAGAACCAGACACAGGCTGCTGACCAGGTCTCGATGAGCAACAGCATCGGCAGCCTCCGTTTCCTGGGCGCGATGGACTGGCGCGAGTTCGTCGAGACGATGAGCATTGTCGAGCAGACCCTGTATGAGGATCCTGGCAACATCTACGGCAAGATGGATTTTACCACCCGCGATCGCTACCGCCACGTCGTGGAGAAGACAGCGAAGGGCAGTCCGCACTCCGAGAGCGAGGTGGCGCGCAAAGCAATCCAACTGGCGCATGCGGCCGCTGCCCGGAAAGGCGGCGACGACCGTACGGCGCACGTCGGGTTCTACCTGATCGACAAAGGATTGGCGCAGCTCGAACGAATGGCGGAGATGCGCCGATCTCCCCTTGAGGCTCTTCGGCGATTAAGCCGTCAGTTCCCTTTGCTCTTCTATCTGGGAATAATAACGCTGATGACGGCTATTTTCACCGGGAGTTTGTTGGCGAAGATGCACACCATGGGGTACCAGATTGGGCTGATCGTGCTGATAGGTCTCCCCTTGCTGCTGGGCGCAAGTCATCTGGCCGTGGCGCTGGTGAATTGGCTGACGACATTACTGGCGACGCCGCGCTTGCTGCCGCGAATTGACTTTTCCGAAGGAATTCCTTCGGAATCGCGCGCCCTTGCCGTCATCCCGACGATGCTCACGAGCACGCAAGACATTGAGGATCTGGTCGAGGCGCTGGAAGTTCGATTTCTGGCCAATCGAGAGGAACACCTTCACTTCGGTCTGCTGACGGATTTCCGGGACGCGCCTGAGGAAACGCTTCCGGAGGACGAACCTTTGTTGCAGCTGGCCCAAATGAGAATTCGAGAGTTGAACGAAAAGTACCACGGCCCAAAAGCCGACACGTTCTTTCTTTTTCATCGCCCGCGCCGCTGGAATCCGCAGGACCGGATCTGGATGGGGTACGAGCGCAAGCGCGGCAAGCTTGCGGATTTGAATGGGCTTCTGCGCGGCGGATCAAGTGATCGGTTCTCCCTCATCGTTGGGAATATTGCCGTGTTATCGAACGTGAAGTATGTGATCACCCTGGACACGGATACGCAGCTTCCCCGCGATTCGGCATGGCAGTTTGTGGGAGCCATGGCGCACCCGCTGAATCGGCCGCGGTACGACGAAGACAGGCAACGGATCGATGAGGGGTACGGCATCCTTCAGCCCCGGGTGGCCGTGAGCCTGCCGGGAATGAAACGGTCGCGATACGCGCGATTGTGCGGGAGTGAGCCAGGCATCGACCCGTATACCCGGGTTGTCTCCGATGTCTACCAGGATCTTTTCGGTGAAGGCTCATTCATCGGCAAAGGGATCTATGATGTAGATGCGTTCGAGCGGGTCCTCAAGGGACGCTTTCCCGAGAACCGGATCCTCAGCCATGACCTTCTGGAGGGATGCTACGCGCGGGCGGGGCTGCTCAGCGATGTGTTGTTGTACGAGGAATATCCATCCCGCTACAGCGCGGACGTAAGCCGTCGGCACCGCTGGATTCGCGGGGACTGGCAAATTGCCCGCTGGCTGCTGCCGGGCGTTCCCGACCTCGAGGGAAACCGCCGGAAGAATCCGCTATCCGGGGTGTCCCGCTGGAAGATTTTCGACAATCTTCGTCGGAGCCTCGTACCGGCGGCGTTGACCTTGTTGTTTCTCCTTGGCTGGGCCGTCTTGTCCCCGCCCTGGCTATGGACCCTTGCCGTCGTCGGAACCATCCTGATCCCCCCCGGTATGGCCTCATTTCTGGATCTGTTTCAGAAACCGGGCGACGTGCGGATGGGGCAGCATCTTGCGGTCATGGTGCGCTCGGCCGGCAGGCACTCCGCTCAGGCGGCTTTTACGCTCACCTGTCTCCCCTATGAAGCCTTCTTCAGTCTGGATGCGATTTTGCGCACGGTCTGGCGAATGTGGGTCACCCACAAACGACTTCTGGTGTGGAACCTGCCGAACGTGGATAACCAAAGCCGCACAGACCTCGCCGCCTCCTGGCGGACAATGTGGTTTGCCCCCACCCTGGCCGCTGCGGCGGGGATTTATCTGACCATTGCGAGGCCGGCCGCACTCGCCGTGGCGGGACCCATCCTGGGCCTCTGGTTTGCCTCTCCTGCCATCGCCTGGTGGATCAGTCGGCCGCGCGCGCGCCGGCGAAAAAGGCTAACCGCGGATCAGACCCTCTTTCTGCGGAAGCTTTCCCGGAAAACCTGGGCGTTCTTCGAGACCTTCGTCGGCCCTGAAGACAATTGGCTGCCGCCGGATAATTATCAAGAGCCTCCTGTTGCCGCGGCCGCGCATCGCACGTCGCCGACCAACATGGGACTTGCGCTGCTGGCGAATTTGTCCGCCTACGACTTCGGCTATGTTTCGGCCGGACAGCTCATAGAGCGCACGGGGAATGCGTTCCTCGCGATGCAAAAATTGGAACGCCACCAAGGCCACTTCTTCAACTGGTATGACACCCAGTCTCTGAAACCACTGCCACCGGCCTATATTTCGACGGTGGACAGCGGGAACCTCGCGGGCCATCTTCTGACCTTGCGGCCGGGTCTGCTCGCCCTTCCCGATCGCCGAATCCTGACAGCGCAATGGTTAGACGGACTCGGCGACACCCTGCGGATTCTCGTGGACGCTGCGGGAAAAGCCGCTCCCATCCAGCTCGATCAACTCCAGAAGGAGCTGGCGTCGGCATCCGTTTCCCGACCAATAACGCTCGCAGCGGCACGGCTGTACCTTGGCCGGCTGGCGACATCAGCAGTCGAGGTGGTGGGCAGTTTTGACGTGGATCCCGCAAGCCAGGCAAGCGGGTGGGCCAGCGCCTTCGCCCGGCAATGCCAGGACGCCCTCGATGAGTTGACGTTTCTCACACCGTGGACCTTGCTGCCACCGACTTCTCCGGACAAACGAAACGACTTTGGTGGCCTCGATGAGATCCCCACACTGAACGAACTGGCCGGATTTGAAGGGGAGTGGCTGCCGGCCATTGAGGATCGCCTCAGCTCGGAGGCAACCCCCGAGGGAAAAAAGCGTTTGAGTGAGCTTCGCCGGCTCATCACCCAAGCAAGCCGTCGCGCCAGAGAAAGGATTGCGGCCATCGAACGCCTCGCGCGGCAATCCGGCGAACTGGCCGATATGGCGTATGACTTCCTTTACGACAAGGCGCGTCATCTGCTGGCGCTCGGCTACGACGTCGCGGAGCGACGCCGGGACCCGAGTTACTACGATCTTCTGGCTTCTGAAGCGAGGCTTTCCAGTTTCGTAGCGATTGCGCAGGGACAACTACCGCAGGAGAGCTGGTTCGCCCTGGGTCGTCTGCTCACTATAGTCGGTGGAGAGCCGATCCTGCTTTCGTGGAGCGGTTCGATGTTCGAATACCTGATGCCGCTCCTGGTGATGCCGGCGTACGAAGACACGCTGCTCGACCAGACCTATAAGGCGGCTGTGGCCAGGCAGGTCGAGTATGGAAAAAAGCGCGCCGTGCCGTGGGGCATTTCGGAATGTGGTTACAATGCCATTGATGTACATCTCAACTATCAATACCGCGCTTTCGGTGTCCCGGGCCTGGGGCTCAAACGCGGGCTCGCCGAGGACCTGGTGATTGCGCCCTATGCCTCGGCGCTGGCGCTGATGGTGGCGCCCGGGGAGGCGTGTCAGAACCTCGAGCGGCTTGCTGCCGAAGGCTTTGAAACCCGGTATGGCTTCTACGAAGCGATCGACTACACTCCCTCGCGCCTGCCGCCTGGCCAAACGAGCGCCGTGGTTCGCTCCTTCATGGCCCATCACCAGGGCATGAGTCTCCTGTCTTTGGCCCATCTGCTCCTGGACCGCCCGATGCAGAAGCGCTTCGAGTCGGATCCCTTGTTCCAGGCGACCATGCTGTTGCTCCAGGAGCGAATCCCCAAGGCGACGGCGTTCTATGCGCATACCACCGAACTCTCCGAGCACCATATGGCTTCCGGCGCTCTGGAGACGCCGATACGCGTTTTCAGCAGTCCCGACACGCCGAACCCGGAAGTGCAGTTGCTCTCGAACGGCAGATACCACGTGATGATCACCAATGCCGGCGGCGGTTACAGTCGCTGGAAGGACCTGGCCATCACCCGTTGGCGCGAAGACCGCACCTGTGACAACTGGGGCACGTTCTGTTACATCCGCGACGTGACCAGCAGGGAGTTCTGGTCGACCGCATATCAGCCGACGCTCAAACGATCGAAGCATTTTGAGGCCATTTTCTCGGAAGGGCGAGCCGAGTTTCGCGGCCGCAACCACGACTATGACACCCATACCGAGATCGCTGTTTCGCCCGAGGATGACATCGAACTGCGGCGTGTCCGCATCACCAACCGCGCACGGACGCGCCGCGCGATCGATGTAACCAGTTATGCGGAAGTGGTTCTGGCACCGCAAGCCGCGGACGCACTGCATCCGGTGTTCAGCAATCTTTTTGTGCAAACCGAGATCATCCGCCGGCAGCGAGCGATCCTCTGCACGCGCCGGCCCCGATCCCAGGGCGAGCAGTCGCCCTGGATGCTGCACCTGATGGCTGTGCATGGGGCAGATATCGGAGAAGTCTCCTATGAGACCGATCGCATGCAATTTATCGGCCGCGGTAATACCGTCGCCGATCCACAGGCGATGAGCGGGGCTGAGGGCTTTTTTACGGGGGCGCTCTCGGGCAGCGAGGGCTCCGTGCTCGATCCGATTGTCGCCATACGCTACCGGATAACGCTGGATCCCGAAGAATCGGCAACAATAAACATGGTCTCCGGCATCGGTGAAACCCGCGATGCCGCCTTACGCCTGGTGGAAAAATACCAGGACCGGCGTCTCGCGGATCGCGTCTTTGATCTGGCATGGACGCATGGCCAGGTGCTTCTGCGCCAGTTCAATGCCTCCGAGGCCGATGCGCAACTCTATGGGAGCCTTGCCAGCTCGATCATCTACGCCAATGCTTCGCTGCGAGCCGACCCGAGCGTCCTCATCAAGAACCACCGGGGGCAATCCGGTCTATGGGGATACGCCATATCCGGCGATCTGCCGATTGTGCTGCTGCAGATTGAATATCCGGCCAATATCGACCTGGTGCGCCAACTCGTAAAGGCCCACGCCTACTGGCGTCTAAAAGGACTGGCGGTGGACCTGGTGATCTGGAACGAAGATCACGCCGGATACCGACAACTCCTCCACGACCAGATCATGGGGCTCATCGCCGCCGGCACCGAAGCCAAAGTCATCGATCGGCCGGGCGGCATTTTCTTAAGACCTGGCGACCAGATATCGGAGGAGGACCGCATCCTGATCCAAGCGGTCGCGTGCGCCATCATCACCGACAGCCGGGGGGGCTTGGCAGACCAGATCAACCGGCGCAGTCTGGTGGAAGCTGCAATGCCGCTCCTTTCGCCGACCCGAACCCACCGCTCCGAACCCCTGGCAGTGGCCGCATTGCCTCGCCACGATCTGATGTTCTACAACGGGCTGGGCGGATTCACCCCGGATGGGCGTGAGTATGTCATTACCACCGCACACAGGCAGGTGACGCCGGCGCCGTGGGTGAATGTGCTGGCCAACCCGCACTTCGGCACCGTCATTTCAGAAAGCGGCCTTGCCTATACCTGGAGCGAGAATGCCCACGAGTTCCGTCTCACTCCCTGGGGGAACGATCCCGTCGGTGATTCGAGCGGAGAGGCGTTCTACCTCCGTGATGAAGAGCGCGGCCACTTCTGGTCCCCGACGCCGCTGCCCAGCCGCGGAGCGATGCCTTACGTCACCCGGCACGGCTTTGGCTACAGCGTTTTCGAGCACACCGAACGCGGCATCCGCTCAGAGTTGAAGGTTTACGTGGCCCTGGATGCACCGATCAAGTTCATGGTACTCAAAGTGCGAAACGAGTCGAAACGATCACGTCGACTCTCCGCTACCGGATACGTGGAATGGGTCCTTGGCGACCTGAGACCGAAATCGAGCCTGCACGTTATCACCAAAATTGACCCGAATAGCGGCGCACTGTTTGCGTGGAACCCTTATAACACGGAGTTCCGCGACCGGATGGCGTTTTTCGACGTGGACGATACGACTCGCACCGTAACCGGCAATCGGACTGAATTCCTGGGACGCAACGGTACGCTGAAAAGTCCAGCTGCGATGAAGCGAACGCGCCTTTCCGGCAAGGTGGGGGCCGCTCTGGATCCCTGTGCCGCGATCCAGGTGGTCTTCGATCTATCTGACGGGCAAGAGCGAGAGATCATCTTCAGGCTCGGCGTCG
>Ga0272442_10008626_pt1 | contig 12876 bp, 9 predicted proteins | sample SSMForm2O_FD_200262 | JGI IMG/M metagenome (GOLD analysis project Ga0272442, IMG submission 200262) | Marine sediment archaeal communities from Little Sippewissett salt marsh, Falmouth, MA, United States - SSM-Form-2O | ecosystem: Environmental > Aquatic > Marine > Wetlands > Sediment ... | reverse complement strand
AGAAAGCGGAGAATCGATCGCGCCTGCGGATACATCTTCCCCGGTCTGCGCATGAAACGCTCGGCCGACATGGTGAACAACTCCTCCCATTTCGTCAGTCGGCCGCTCTTTGCCAGGCGCTTGACGATGTTCGTCCGCTCATTCGGCCGGAACACGACCGAACCGGATTCGTCCAGTTCATAATCCTCGTACAGGGTCGCCAATCCTTCCTGGATCCAGATGGGATGCGCCCGGCTGATCCCGAGGCGTTCCATGTGCCCGTAATGGAGCGCGTGGACAAATTCGTGACGCAATGATCCGCCGATGTTCCGCGCCACCAGCCGGCGCAGACCGTGGTCGTACCGACCCCCGATGGCGTCATCATTGAAGATGGCCCTTGCGTGAACCGGCGCGGGCACCGCGATGAGCACGTAGTAGTCCGGCGGCGCGCCGAACAGCGTTTCCGTCAGATGATCGGCCTCGCGGGCAAGCGTCCGGCACATCTCCGCGAACGAGGTCTCATCCAATGCGGCGGCGAACACCAGCCGACGCTCCTTGTCCACCCGGAACAGATATCCTTCCGTGCCGTACGTTTCCTTCCAACGGCGGATCGCCTCCTCGGCGCCGGTGCCGGCGACGCGCTCGGCCGCTTCGAGAATCGCCCGGTACATTTCCGTGTCGCGGATCGACTCGAGATCGGGATCACGCTTCATGTACTCGAAGTTGCAGAAGCCGTGCTCCACCGCGCGGTACAACGCGCCGGTTGCACGATCGCTCCGGCCGAGGCGGCAGTGCACGCACGCGAGGTTGTAGAGCATCTGGGCGTCGTTCGGCCGCTGTTGCAGGTACTCCTCCAGAAGACCGGCCGCACGCTCGTTGTCGTTCGCGTCCAGGGCGCGCACGATCGCCTGCTCCAGCGCAAACGGGTCCGATACCGCCTGTCCGTGCACCGCGCCGTGCACCAGCAGGCAGATCGACGCGATGATCGCAAGCCATTGACCCATACCCATAGGCCCGCTTCCTCCACTATGGATCGTTCGTCGTATGGTACGCCACCGATCCACCGGCGGATCCGCCATGCCGCGTATTCCCGTTCGGTGCGCGTCGGCGTCGGCCGTGCGTCAGCCCCCGATACCGCCGCGTGACGATTGGGCGACGTCCCGAGCGTTGTATACTCCCTTGGGCCGGAAGTGTGCCGCGCCCGAGCAGCTAAGGGCCATCCATGAAAAAACCACTTCAGCAATCCGTGGTGCTGGCCCAGGCTCTGCGCCACGTCAAGGCGGGCCATCCCGATCAGGCCGAACCCCTATGCCGCCAGGCCCTGCGCGCCAACAAGAAAGATGTTCAGGCGATCGGTCTGCTCGGGCAGATCGCCATCATGAAGGGCCGCTTTGACGAGGCGGTCAAGCATCTCCAGAAGTGCGTCGCGCTGAGTCCCAAGCAGTTGCAGTATCACTCGATGCTCGCCGAGGCCCTGGCCGCGGGGGGACGCTACGACGAGGCGCTCGATCGGTACGAGAAGATCCTCAAGCTCAACGCGCAGTACACGCCGGCCGTGTCGGGCAAGGCGGAGGTGCTCAACCGGCAGAGCCGTCACGAGGAGGCCGCGGCGCTCTTGGAACCCGTCATCGACCAAGGCGGCGACGATGCGGGAATGGCGGTGGTCTTCCTCCGCGCCGCGGCGCGCACCGGCCGGTACGACAAGGCCGTCGCCGTTGCCGCACGCCACGCCCAGAACCCCGACGTCTCCCCGGAGATGAAGCGCGATCTGCTCTTCGCCCTCGGGTTCCTCCACGAGCGCGCCGGCGAATACGACCGGGCGTTTGACGCCTACACGCGGGGCAACGCGCTGTCCAATCGCGCCTACAACCATGCCGAGAACACCGCCCGATCGGATCACATCATGGCGACGTTCACCGCCGCCGCGATCGCGGCCGCGCCACAACCGCCGCATCCCTCGCATCTTCCCGTCTTCATCGTGGGGATGATGCGCTCCGGCTCGACGCTCGTGGAGCAGATCATCGCTGCCCATCCCGCCGCGCACGGCGCCGGCGAGCTGACCACGCTGTTGCAGATCGCCTCGTCGATGCCGCTGACGATCGGCTCCACCGTGTCGTATCCCGCTTGCGTGGCCGATCTCGCTCGAAATGACGTCGACAAGCTGAGCCGGCAGTACCTCGATCATGTCCGCCGACTCGGCCGCGGGGCGAAGCGCGTCACCGACAAGCAACTGGACAACTACCTCCACGTCGGCCTCATCTCCATCCTGTTTCCCGAGGCTCGTGTCATCCACTGCCGCCGCAGTCCCGTCGATACCTGCTTGTCCGCCTTCACCCAGAAGTTCCCGCCGGGCATCTATGGCTTCACCTCCGACCTGCGGATGCTGGGGCAGGCCTACCGGGAATACGATCGCCTGATGGATTACTGGCGGGAGCTGGCGCCCGTTCCCATGCTCGAAGTGCAGTACGAGGAGCTCGTGGCGGACCAGGAGGCGGTCAGCCGCCGCGTCATCGACTTTTGCGGCCTGCCGTGGGATGACTGCTGCCTGCGGTATTACGAGACCGGCCGTCCGGTGCTCACGCTCAGCATGAATCAGGTCTCGCAGCCGATCTACCGGACCTCCGTCGGCCGGGCCGATCGGTTCGGGCATCACCTCGATCCGCTTCGCGAGGCGCTGGCAGGCAAATAGAATCGTCGATCGTCTCTTCGACACAGAACCGCGAGGGACTATGAGCGGCTTCAGTCAATCATCCGTCCTGGCTCGGGCAGCCAAGCATGTTCAGGCCGGAAATGCCGATCTGGCTGAGCCTCTCTGTCGTGAAGTTCTGCGCAAGGACAGGAAGAACGCCCTGGCGCTGGGGATCCTCGGACAGGTGGCCGCTTTGCGAGGCGAGCAAAGCGAGGCCGCAAAGTGCTTCGAGAAATGCATCGCCCTGGAGCCGCAGAAGCCGGAGTTCCATTCACTGCTCGCCGAGTCCCTTGCCTCGCTCGGTCGATACAAGCAGGCCCTGTCCCGTTACGAGAAACTGCTCAGGTTGAAACCGGGCTTCTACCCGGCTGTTACCGGCAGGGCGGAAATCTTCTACCGTCAGCGGGAGTTCGACAAGGCGCTGGGCGTGGTCGAGCCGTTCATTAATGACGCCACTGAGGATGGCGCGATGGCGGTGGTCTTCCTTCGTGTGGCGGCGCATGCCGGCCGGTACGAGAAGGCCGCCGACGTCGCGTCGCGCCAGCTCGCCGACACCCGGCTCACACCCGAGATCCGCCGATCACTGCTCTTTGCCCTGGGACACCTCCACGAACGGGCTGGCGCCTATGACGAGGCGTTTAAGGCGTACACGGAGGGAAACCGACTCTCCGATCGACGCTACAGCCACGAGGAGGATGTCGCCCGGACTCATCAGATCATGGCCGTGTTCTCCGCCGACTCCATCGCCGCCGCACCCAAGCCTGCACATACCCCGGAATTGCCCGTTTTTGTCGTCGGGATGATGCGCTCCGGCTCGACCCTCGTCGAGCAGATCCTCGACGCCCACCCTGAGGCGCATGGCGCCGGCGAGCTCATGACCCTGCCCCGATTGGCCGCCGCCATGCCCCTTACGATCGGCTCGACCCTTCCCTATCCACAATGCGTCAGGGATCTTTCCCTGACCGATGTCGATCGGATCGGCGGCGAGTATCTCGATCATGTCCGCCGGCTCGGCCGAGGCGCCAAGCGCGTCGTGGACAAGCAGCTCGGCAACTACCTGGATGTCGGGTTGATCGCGATCCTTTTCCCACATGCTCGGGTTGTTCATTGCCGCCGGGATCCACTGGATACGTGTCTCTCGATCTACACGCAGAGGCTTCGGGCCGGCATCCACGGTTATGCCTCCGACCTGCGGATGCTGGGGCAGGCCTACCGGGAATACGAGCGCCTGATGGCCTACTGGCGGGGGCTGGCGCCGATCCCGATGCTCGAAGTGCAGTATGAGGACCTTGTCGCAGACCAGGAAGCCGTCAGCCGCCGGATCATCGACTTCTGCGACCTGCCGTGGGATGATCGGTGCTTGCGGTACTACGAGACCGGGCGTCCGGTGCTCACGCTCAGCATGAACCAGGTCTCCCAGCCGATTTATAGGACTTCCGTTGGCCGGGCCGACCGGTTCGGGCATCACCTCGATCCGCTCCGCAAGGCGCTGGCAGGCGAGCCGGCACCGTGATTTCCCTTTCCCGCGCCCGTCGCGGAGCCGGTTGCGCGGCAGCCACTGCGTCACCGGCGCGGCCTGCCGACAACGCCGATCACCCCAAAAGAGACATCGCGGGCCGAAGCCCGCGATGTGCAATGGTTCTGTAGCGTTTGGATCTTTTTGATCGTCGATCCGGGACTCAGTCGTCCTCTCAGCGCCGTCGCCGCCTGCCGAGGCCGGCGAGGCCGAACAGGGCCAGCGCACCTGGCGCCGGCACGAAATTGCTGATGGTCATGTACGCCTGGCCGCAGCAACCGTCCCAGCTCCAGACATAGAAGCCGATGGTGGTTCCTGCGCTGACGTCTACTTCGACATGGCCGGATCCGCTGTACTCCGCGTCACCGATAAGGTAGTAGTACGTGCCGCCGACGATGTACCCGGCGTTGTCATAGGGCGGGCCGTCGAACGTGCCATACTCCCAGTCGAAGGCGAAGGTGCAGTCGAACTGAGCCTCGATGGTCAGCGTGGTGTAGCTGTAGGAGCCGCCGGAGTCGGTGCCGTAGATCGTCACCTCCGCAGGCGCACCAGCGTCATCCAGCCAACCATCGTCCTGGGCGAAGAAGTCCCAGTTGGCAATGTCGTAGTAGCCAATGAAGTCGGCTGCGGCGTTGCCGGCGATGGTCGCGGCAGCGGCGCAAGCGACTAACGTTCCTAATCTCATGGCTTTTTGTCCTTCTTCGTTATCTCCTAGGGCCCAAGAAAGATATTCCTCCTTCACCGAAGCACTTTTCACGCTCATCGGGTAGCACGAAGTTGCCGCGGTCTTGGAGACGCGCACACCTCGCCAGGGGCGCGACTCCCTCGCTCGGTGCAATACCCGACTCCGCCTTCCGGCGAAGACCGGCCAAGCCCAACCCACCTCGGGCGCTGCCCGAGCGGGCTGGCTCTCTCTCTTCTCGGTGGCTGTGCCGGCGCGCCGGTTTCGGCGCTGCGGCTTCATCCTGCGGCTGCACCATATCGCAGCCGCTGAACCGGCACGATGTCTACAATACTGCCGGGGCAGGTCCTGTCAAGCTGCATTTTGGCGATTTCCGCCGGATTGCGGCGGATACGGGCCAGTCGGGCGCCGGCGCAAGCAGAGCACCTTGGACCGTTTTCCACAAGACGCACACACCCAGGTTCCCTATTCCTCCAGCCTTTACGCCGACCCGGGTGGCGGCAGCCGATTGATCGTGTTATCGGATCCTCCAGACCCCCGAGATGGACGCTCGAATTGTCACTCCCTACGTCCGCCGCGCGGAACGGCATGGTCAGTTCGCCAATGTCCGAAAAAGCACATCGCGGGCTGAAGCCCGCGATGGCTGGCGATGGTTCCGCACCGACTGCGGAGGGTCTGGGTGCTAGCGTCAATCCTGACTCAATGATCCTCTTAATACTGCCTGCGTGAACCGGATGGCCGGAGAACGAACAGCGCCACGACTCCCGCAGCCCGAGGCGCGAGCCGCGCCCGGGGCGCGACTCCCTCCCGTGGTGCAACGCCCGGCTTCGCCTCCCGGCGAAGACCGAACCACTCCACCCGCCGCGCGCGCCGGCAGGCATCCTCTCTTTTCTCTTTACGGCATAGGGGCTGCACTCTCTCGGGTGCAACCCTGACTGATTGCAGCACGACAAGCTACCGGACTCGGGAGATATGTCAAGTGCTGATTGTGTCTAACTTGTTGTAGTTCAACGGTTTATATATACGGTTGTCGGGTTTCCGCTCGTGCCGGATCGAGGCGTGATACCCGCGCCGAACGCCGCCGTGACTTGTGGCGTGCTTCCCCTCCGCAGTGAACCGTGATCGACGCGGCACCGCCAGTGGACAGCCATCCGGCAACTCGTCAGACTGTTCCCAGTTGCTCGCATCGATTGGTTTACGAGAGGAGCACAACCGTGGCTGACAGTGTCTACAAAGTCATCGAACTGGTCGGAACCAGCGAAAGCTCGTGGGAGGACGCGGCCAAGCGAGCCGTGCAGGCGGCCGGCGAGAGCCTCAAGAACCTCCGCATCGCCGAGGTCAACAAGCTCGATATGAAGGTCGAGGATGGGCGGGTCGTCGCGTTCCGCGCGCGGGTCAGCCTCTCGTTCAAGTACGAGCCGTAAGACTCGGCACAAGGTTCGTCCCCCGGGCGACGACCGGAGCTCGATGAACAGGCTGCCACGTCATCAGGCACGATCGGCCGTGGGGGCCGCCCCCGCGCTTATGCACGTTCCTGCCTCGGGCGGGGCACGACTTCGACATGCCCGCCGCGGATGCGGAGACGATCCTCGGCGAACAGCCGGATCGCCTCGGGATACGCAATGCATTCCTGCTCGAAGACCCGCGCGGCAAGCGCGTCCACGTCATCATCGCCCAGCACCGGGCACCGCCGCTGCACGATGATCGGGCCGTGATCGTACTGCTCGTCCACGAAATGGACGGTGCAGCCGGATTCGGCCCGCCCGGCGGCCAGCACCGCGGCGTGCACCCGCTCGCCGTACATCCCCTTGCCCCCGAACTCCGGCAGCAGGGCCGGATGGATGTTCATCACCCGACCGACAAACGGCTCATCGATGCGGAACATCCGCAGGTAGCCGCACAGGCAGACGAGATCGACCCGCGTCTCGAGCAGCCAGGCGGTGATTGCGTCGTGCATCGCGTCCTCGCTCGTGAAATCGCGCTTGCGGGCGATGCGGACCTCAAAGCCCCGGCTCCGGGCCCGCTCCACCCCCGCGATCTTCTCTCGGGACGCGATCACGAGCGCCACCTCGGCGTCGAGCCGCCCGGCGTCGATCTCGTCGGCGATGTTCAACACCGTCCGCCCGCCCCCGCTGATCAATGCCCCGATGCGCAACCGCCGAGTCATCGGGCGAACTCCGGATTGGGAACCAGGGGAGTCACCGTGGGCGGTGAGTTGAAGGGGATCGGCCGGCCGGCGGCGTTCACCGACACCATTGTCAGCGTTGCCTCCGTCACCAGCACCACGTCCCGCGTTGCGTAGCGCATGGCCTCGACGCGGATCCGCACCTGCACCGAGCTCGTGCCGGTCTCGTGCGTCCGGGTGAGGAACTCGACGACGTCGCCGATGTGGACGGGGGCGTGGAAGTCCACCCGGTCGACGGACGCGGTGACCCATCGGTGCGTGCCGTGCTCGCGGGCCTCGATGAACGCGGCCTGGTCGATGTAGCCGAGGATGACCCCGCCGTAGATGATGCCGTAGGGGTTGGCGTCCTTCGGCATGAGGACGACGCGGAGCGCCGGGCGGAATCCACTGTCGGTGGTCATGACCGCATGATCCCGCCGGTGGGCCGAGGTGGCAAGCCGGCGTCGGGGGCCGGGGCGCCGCCGGGTGGAGCAGAAGAGCTTGGGCCGGACCCGCGCCCGGTGCTCGCCGGCACGGCCGCCTCATCCTCGGTGGCACAGCCGTCTCGGCTGTGCGAGCAGAAGATCTGCGAACTTCCATTATCCCCGCCCCCCGACGCTGGCGCAGCCGTCTCATCCTCGGTGGCACAGCCGTCTCGGCTGTGCGAGCAGAAGATCTGTGAACCTGCATGCCTGCCTCCCCCGGACCCCGCCGCCGCGGCACTCGCATCAAGAAGCGCGTTCTCCCGCTCTGGCCGGGAGGTGCAGGCGCCCCCGCGCGCCGGTCGATAAAGACCCAATGAGCGATCTCCCCGTCCGCGTCTCCATCCTGATCCCGAACTACAACAACGGCCGGGCAAGCGCCAAGGACGGCCGGCGCGATTTCATCGCCGACCTGTTCGAGTCGCTCCACGCGACGCTGGCCGACGATCCGACGCCGGTGGAGATTCTCGTCGCCGACGACGGCTCGACGGACGATTCGCTGGAGACCTGCCGGCGGTGGTCGCAGCGGACATGGCGCGGGGGCGAGCCGTTCTGTCGGCTGATGGAGTTCGAGCACTGCGGCGTGCTCAGCGTCGTCGCCAATCGCCTGACCGCGGCGGCCCGGGGGGAGATCTGCTGCCGGCTCGACGGCGACATCGTCGTCACCACGCCCCACTGGGCGGGCGTCCTCAGCGGCATCTTCGATTCGGGCCCGCCCAATCTCGGCGTCGTGGGGCCGAAGCAACTCGGGCTGGACGGCCGCATTCACTCGGCGGGAAGCTGGATTCTCCACCCCCGCGGGCACCACCACGTCGCGCAGGGCGCGATTCCGCAGACGGTGACCCGCGCGATCGAGATCGATCACGTGATGGGGTGCTTCTACTGCCACCGCCGGGAGATCTGGGAGCAGCTCGGAGGGTACGACGAGACGCTGCTGCGCGGCCAGACGGTGGATTTCGGCCTCCGCGCGCGGCTTGCCGGCTGGCGCGCGTTCTCCGTGCCGAACATCGAGTTCATCCATGCCCACGCCGATCGCGTGGTGCGGCCGACCGAAGCGGATTCGGATGAGGGGATCGAACGGACGCTGGATCGGTTCACGGAGAAATGGGGTTTCGATCGGCTTGCCGCGGATCTGGATGACGTCGCCGAGCGGTATGCGGGCACGCCGCTGCTGTGGAACGCGCGGGTGTTCGGCCCGTCGCAGCCCTGGCCGCCGCCGAGCGCCGGGCCGCAGGACATCCAGCACAGCGAGTGGGCGCGATACGCCGGGGACGACGGCTACCGCCAGGCGATCGATCTGCGAGCCCGGCTTGTCGAACATCTGCAGAATCAGCTTTCGCCGCGCCGGCGCGTGCTGCACGTGCGCAGTCGCGCCGGGCTGCTGTGCCACATGCTCGCCCGCGCAGGTCTTGCCTGCATCGGCATCGACCCCGACCCGCACTACGTCGATCTCGCCAGGACGGTGTGCAACGGGGAGACGTATCCGGCGACGCGTCCGACGTTCCTCGTGCAGGATGATCGCCGGCGCCTGCCGCGTGACGACGGCTCGATCGATGCGGTGCTCCTGTTTGACGTGATGGAGACGCATCAGAATCCGGTGGGGCTGCTGAAAGAAGCGCGCCGCGTGCTGGCGGACGACGGTGTGATCGCGGTGGTGACGAAGGAGCGGAGTGCGCCGTTCGACGCCGATTACGACACGCTGCACGCTTACCGCCCGCACGAGCTGACCTTGCAGATCAAGGCCTCGCGGTGCTTCATCCCGGTGTCCGTGGAAGGGTTCCCCGCGATTCCCGGGGCGTTGGCGCTCTTTGGCATGCGTCGCAACGAGGCGGACCCGGCCTTCAGGGAGGGCCGCAGGTCCGACTACTTCGAATCAGCGCCGACGGCCGACGCGGCGGTGTAGATCCTGCCCTCCGGCTCGAACCGCAAACGGCGCCGATTCAGCATGCGCAGCGCGTCCAGGCGATCGAAGTGCAGTTGCAGCGCCCGCACGTCGCCGCCGATCGGACGGCCGGTCGCTTCATGCCACGCCGGCAGGAAGCGCTCGATGAGCAGCGCGCGCCGGCGAACGCTCTCGGCCCAGTCGCCCGTCGGCCGGCTGGTGAGCAGTCGCAGCGTTTCGGCCTCGCCCGCCAGGAGCATGCAGAGCGCCGTGTCGGGGTTGAAGTCGCCGTCTTTCCGATGCAGCGCCCGGTACGCAAACTCCTTCGGATCATCATCTTCAACGGGCCGGCCCAACGCCCACAGGGCGAGGCGCTGCGTCGTTCTGACCGCGCCGATATCCTCGATCCCGTAGGCCTGTTCAAGCAGTTCCTGATGCTTGTCGAGCAATGCCGCCAGTAGCGCTCCGGCTCGCTTCTCGTCGTCGTTGAATGAACGGATCCACGTCTCGGCCTGCGCGGCCGCATCGCTGGGGGTGAGGTGACGCTCGGCCAGCAGCGCGGCGGCATGGACGCTGCCGTCGGCCTCGGCCGGATCCAGCGAAAGGATCTCGGCGAGCGTGTCGGGCGGGACGGTGCGCCGGCGCCATGCGGCAAGACGGCGCCGGGCGGGCGGCTGTGACGCATCGGTCGCGACAAGGCGGGCCTGCGTCTCGTCCACCGATTCGCTGCGCGATTGCAGCGCGTAGCGTGCGGCCTTGCTCCCGGCGTCGGCGAGCCGCTTCAGCGCCCGGCCGGCGCGCGGATCGCGGCTGTATCGGAGGATGTATTCGAATGCCGGGCGGGGCTCGCCGTCCCACGCCGCCAGCATGTCAAGCACCGCAGAGGCGTCGTTCGGTGACCATGCCGTCTGCCGCAGCAGGGCGGCCTCGATGACGCCGACGGGTGTGTCCATTGTCGGCGCAACTTGGTCATCCGTTGGCTCGGCCCAGCTCAGGGCGAGATGACGCATGCGCTGAAGATGCTCGTCGTTCGATGGCATGTCGAGGTGTGCCAGCGTCGACGCCCGCCCCGGGCCGAGGAAGGCGCAGCACGCCTCGAAGGCCCCGCGCCTCGCATTGTTCGCATCGCTCCGCGACAGCGCTTCGATGATCGGCAGGACCTGTTCCGGAGCAAGGTCCAGCGGGCATTCCATCAGGAGTTCGACGGCGAGCGAATGCGAGGCGCTCTCCGCGGCTGCCGCACGCAGCCGCAACTCGCGCAGGATGAGTCGGTGCGGCTGATGCGACCACCCCCATCGATCAATGCGCCGCAGCGCCGCCGTTCCGTCGAGCAGCGCATCGTCCTCCGCCTCCGCCAGACGCCTGCTGAGCTCGGGCAGCATCGATTCGGCCCGGGGCGGTCTGCCGTCGGCGGGACTGTCCAGGAGGAATGACCAGCCGCGTTCGCGCGCGGCCGCGTCGGTGTCCCCGATCGCCCGCAGCGCCGCGTGCAGGCGATACGCCGGGGCCGCCAGCCACGCCAAGACGGCACCGAGCACCATCGCCAGGATCAGAGTGGTGATCGTGAAACGTCGCATTGCGGCAGGGAAGTGTATCGCGCGCAACCGATCCGTACGCAGGCGAATCTGCGGGCTCACCCGGGGCAAGCCCCGGGCTATGTCGGGCTGCAGCGCGGTAGGATGGGCGGATGCTGAAAGACACCTATCCGTACTATCTGGCAAACGAACCCGTGGCTGCGAACACCGACCTGCCGGTGACCAACAAGTACACGGGCGAGGTCGCCGCGCGCGTCGCCCTCGCCGATGTCGACGCGATGGAGCGCGCGATGGCCGCCGCGGTCGAGGCGTTCGACGAGCTGCGCCGCTGGCCCGCCTACAAGCGCAAAGCCGTGCTCGAACATGTCGTCAATCGCATGAACGAACGCGCCGAGGAGATGGCCCTCGCCCTGTGCATCGAGGCCGGCAAACCCCTGACCTTCGCCCGCGGCGAAATTACCCGCGGCATCGACACCTTCACCCTTGCCATGGAGGAATCCACCCGCATCTACGGCGAGGTGCAGCCGCTGGACATCTCCCCCCGCGCCGACGGCTATGAGGCGATCTGGAAGCGCTTCCCCATCGGGCCGTGCTGCTTCATCACCCCGTTCAACTTCCCGATCAACCTCGTCGCCCACAAGGTCGGCCCGGCGCTGGCGGTCGGCTGCCCGTTCGTGCTCAAGCCCGCGTCGAACACCCCGATCGGCGCGATCATCCTCGGCGAGATCCTCGCCGAGACCGATCTGCCCGCCGGCGCGTTCAGTGTTCTTCCCTGCCGCGGCAGCGATGCCGAGGTGATGGTGCGCGATGATCGGCTCAAAAAACTCTCGTTCACCGGTTCCCCGGAGATCGGCTGGGCCCTGAAGGCCCTCGCCGGGCGCAAGAAAGTCGTCCTTGAACTCGGCGGTAACGCGGCCTGCATCGTCGATCGAGACGCCGATGTCGAATACGCCTGCGATCGCATCATCCTCGGCGCCTTCTATCAGTCCGGCCAGAGTTGCGTGAGCGTGCAGCGCATCCTCGCACACCGCGACATCTACCGGCGACTGCGCGATCGGCTCGTGGAGAAGGCCGCGCAGCTCAAGGTTGGCGATCCCCTCGACGAAGACACCTTCCTCGGCCCGCTCATTACGGAGGACGATGCGAAGCGCATTGAGTCATGGGTGAATGAAGCCGTGAACGCCGGCGCGAAAATCCTCGTCGGCGGACGGCGCGACCGCTCCTTCTATGACGCCACCATTCTCGAAGACGCCCCCCACGATGCGAAGGTGAACCGCTGCGAGATCTTCGGCCCCGTCGCCACCCTCGAAGCCTTCGACGACTTCGACGACGCCCTCCGCATCGTCAACGACAGCGACTACGGCCTTCAGGCCGGCGTGTTCACCCGCGACATCCACCACGCCTTCCGGGCCTTCAACGAACTCGTCGTCGGCGGCGTGCTCATCAACGACATTCCCTCCATGCGCGTCGACAGCATGCCCTACGGCGGGGTAAAGAACTCCGGCCTCGGCCGCGAAGGCGTCCGCTTCGCCATGGAAGACATGACCGAGATCCGGCTGATGGTGCTGAACCGCATCGGTCAGTGAGCCCTTTGAACTCTGCGTTCATTAACGCGCACAGGCAGCGCCCACACCAACACCGTTGGGCGCGTCTGGAGCCTGTTCAATCGCTCTGTAATCCGTGCGTTCCATCAGATCTCCGTGAAGCACCTTGGAGCGCGCATCGATGAGTTCGAGTTCCGGTTCACCGGCCGGGAGAATCCATAGATCATTAGGGACGTGATGTATCAACTGGTGGGCGAGATCGATCTGGAGTACAAGGATCTAGAAGCTATCCCAAAACCGCTCGAAGTAAGAGCAGAGCACATCCGAGATGAAGATACCCCTGGAACAGTCGCGTCGTCTTTTCCCACCGAATGCATAGCCGGCGGAAGTGCTGGATCCACGC
>Ga0272442_10008625_pt1 | contig 12878 bp, 6 predicted proteins | sample SSMForm2O_FD_200262 | JGI IMG/M metagenome (GOLD analysis project Ga0272442, IMG submission 200262) | Marine sediment archaeal communities from Little Sippewissett salt marsh, Falmouth, MA, United States - SSM-Form-2O | ecosystem: Environmental > Aquatic > Marine > Wetlands > Sediment ... | reverse complement strand
ATCGACGATATCGCAAGATGCAGAAGAGCATATACCGTGTACGCACGAAGGCTCATATCCGTCAACGGATTGCCCTGGATATGCAAAGAGATCTAAACATGAAACATGTACCCGACACGATCCATACTTTACAGATAGATAGAGCGGCTTAAACATGGAAAACGAGATAGTGACTATGTCTGGAATTATGCTTCAGTCTCAAAAAATCACTGTTGCCTGAAAGGATTTTCCTTGAGGCCTTCATATCACGATCCGTCAACCACGTTTTGTACAATTTGAATTGCTTTTGGACGTAAGTGCTCGGATTTTGAGTGGTTAATTATGACACAGCATATTGAACCGATCGGAATATTGTTGATATTGAGATGAAATTAGGTCATTATACCGCTTGAAGCATGCAGGAGCATTGCCGTGAAGTGTATATGGGACATCCCAGATAATATTTTTTACGTTGAAATCAAATTTTCGATTAATGTGTCATGAGTTTAATCTGCAAGGAGAATAGGATGTTATCGAAAGCCAGATTGATTCATTCCCTTTCCACCACCCTTTTTATATCCGGTCTGTTTTGGTTGTTGATGATTACCCCATCTGCAGCACAAGGGAACATCACGTCCCCGGAACAATATTTCGGATTTCAGATGGGGACAGACCGAAAGATAGCCCGTTGGGATAAAATCGTGGATTATTTCCAACTGCTGGAAAAGGAGAGCGATCGAATCAAGGTGGTAAACATGGGACCTTCGACCATGGGACATCCCTTTCTGGTGGTTTATATGTCTTCCGCAGAAAATCTGGTAAACATGGATCGGCTCCAAAAAGTCAACCAAATGATCAGTGATCCCCGGGGTTTATCCGAAGTAGAGATCGAGGCTCTCATCCAGGAAGGCAAGGCCGTCATTTGTCAATCTATGAGTCTGCACGCCACGGAGATCGGCGGTACGCAGATGACGCCGGAACTGGCCTTTGATCTGCTAACTCGGCAAGACGAAGAGACCCGGCGCATTCTGGATAATGTGATGTACATCATGATTCCGTCTTTCAATCCCGACGGTCAGATCATGGTTACGGACTGGTATCGGGAGACGGTAGGCACCGGGTATGAGGGGGTGAGCTTGCCCTGGCTGTATCACAAATATGCGGGCCATGACAACAACCGCGATGGCGACTTTCTCAATCTGGTCGAGTCGAAATACGCGGCCAAGGTCATATATGTGGATTGGCCTCCTCAGGCCTATATCGACCATCATCAAATGGGTGGTTATGGGGCACGGTTTTATGTGCCCCCTTATTGCGAGCCTATACGCCCGTATGCCGATCCGCTGATCTGGCGGGAAATCAGTTGGTATGGCGCCCACATCGCCTACAAGCTGGAAGAGAACGGAAAGCAGGGCATTCTCAATGCGGCACAATACCCCGGTTGGGGACATTTTGGCTGGCATTGGATTACACCCTTTCACAATATGGCGGGTATGCTTACCGAGTCGGCCAGCGCCAGTTTGGCCTCGCCGTTATATATCCATCCCGATCAGCTTCAGGCCGGAGCCCGAGCATTCCCCGATTACGAGGCCCAGTCCACGTTTCCCAATCCGTGGCCCGGCGGATGGTGGCGGTTGCGGGACATTGTAGAGAACAAGAAAATCTCCGCTTGGGCGATGTTGGATCTGGCGGCCCGGAACCGGGAGACGGTACTGCGTAACGCCTATCTCAAGGCCAAACGACAAACCGAACGGGGCGCGGCGGGATCGCCTCATGCCGTGATTATTCCCGCGAACCAGCACGATCCGTTGACCATGACCAAGATGATCAACACCCTCCTTCAGTCGGGCATCGATATCCAAAAAGCCAAAGTTGATTTTATGATCGGCGGCTATCACTATCCCAAAGATTCCTATTGGATCTCTTTTGCCCAACCAAAGATGGGTCTCATCCGAAATCTTCTCGTGGAAACCCACTATGCCGACAATGCGTGGACCCGGGATAAGGGCGGTTCGCCCATGCGGCCCTATGATCTTTCGACCCACACCATGTACGAATTCATGGGCGTGCGCGTGGATGCGATTGACGCGAAACCCGAGGGCCAATTCGTTCCACTTAGAAGTGCGGAATCCATGGAAGGCTCCATACATTCAGGTAGAAACGGATATGTTCTGGACGGCCGACTCAATAATAGCTTCAAGGCGGTGAATCTATTACTGAATAAAAAGATCACGGTCCACCGTGCTACACAAGCCACCAAAGATCTCCGTATGGGTGACTTTATCGTTAAAAAAGGATCACCCGAGGTCTTGTCGAGAATTGCCAAAGAGACAGGGGTCTCGTTCAATGCCTTGAATGCTTATCCAAGTCAGGGAATTAAAAAGGTCGAACGTGGCCGAACCGGTATGTATCAAGGTTACTACGGTGGCAATATGGATGAAGGTTGGACGCGTCTGGTGTTGGAGCAATTCTCCTTTCCATATACGTCACTCATGGATGCGGATATCCTGAAAGGAGAGCTGGAGAAAGCCTATGATGTCATTGTGCTACCCAGCAATGATCCATGCATGATCACAGGAGACCTCCCCGAAGAGTACAAGCAGGGACTTGGCGCCGATTATCCCAAGAAATATCTCAGCGGCATTAAGAAGGAAGGTGTCGAAAACCTGAAAACATTTGTGAATCACGGAGGCACATTGGTGGCCTTGGCCGATGCCACAAAATTTGCGATCGATGCCTTTGAATTAAAGGTTCAGAATGTCATCGAGAACGTATCCTCCAGAAAGGAATTTTTCTGTCCCGGTTCGACCCTTAAAGCTCATTTTACCAATAACGATCCCCTCGCCTATGGAATGCCTGAAAGGGGTCTGGTGTTGTTTAGCTCCAGCCCGACGTTTCGAATTAAGTCGGGAAGAAACAACGACCAATACAAGACCCTTGTGCGCTATGTGGATAAAAACGTTCTTCAGAGCGGATGGCTGATTGGCGAAAAACGGATCGCCAAAAAGGCGGGCATGATAGAGGCCAGGGTGGGGAACGGCCGGGTGATTCTCATCGGATTCAGAACCCAACACCGGTGCCAGACCCATGGGACGTTTAAACTGTTGTTCAATACGATGATCCAGTAAGATGGAACACGGATTTAACGGATTTATCCGATTGACAAGTGGATTTTTTTTCTGAGTACACGATCGTTGGCCAGCAGAAAAGGAACAAACAAAATGAAATCCCACTCCAATTTTTCACATAGATGCTTTGGCATATGCACCGTCCTCGTACTCGCCTGTTGCCATTATCCAACTTCACACGCCTGTGACACCTGGGTGGCGATGCCGGACGCAACTGCGGACGGATCGGTGATCCTGGCCAAGAACAGCGACCGCCCACCCATGGAAGCGCAAGTATTGGTCCATTTCACAGGGAAAAAACACACGGCGTCGGAGAAAGCAAAATGCACATATATCGAGATACCGCAAGCTTCACAGACCTATGAGCATATTGGGTCAAAAATCTGGTGGGCTTTTGGTTACGAGCATGGAATGAACGAGCATGGCGTAGCCATTGGGAATGAAGCCGTGTGGTCCAAAGAGCCCTTCCAATGGGATGAGGGGCTTTTGGGTATGGATCTGTTGCGGCTTGGCCTCGAGCGTAGCAAGAGCGCGTATGAAGCCATGCGGGTGATCATCGATCTCCTGGAGGAATACGGGCAGTGCGGTGACTGTGAGTATGAAGACGAATGGGGCAACGCGAACTACCACAACAGTTTTCTCATCGCCGATCCCCAGGTGGCCTGGGTATTGGAAACCGCCGGACGCTACTGGGCCGCTAAGAAGATCACACGCGGCGTGTATTCCATTTCCAATATATACACTATTGAAAATGACTGGGATCTGGCGCATCCCGATTTAGTCCAGCATGCCATCGAGCGGGGCTGGACCCAGAGCGCGGAGGATTTTAACTTTGCACGCGACTATGGAGATTACTGGCGCAAAGGATCCAAAAATCCTGGAGCCATGCAGATCCGTCGCAATGAAACGCTACGCTGCCTGCAAAAGGATTATGGCAAGATTTCACCAGCGACGATGATGCAAATCAATCGGAATCACCACGAAGGGACCGTTGTTGCTCCCCGCTGGGGGGCCGCCGAAGCTTTTTGGGCTTCCCCTTGCATGCATGACACCCCCCACTCTCCTTACCGAAGCGCCGCGTCGATCGTCGCCCATCTTCGAGCTCACATGCCGCCGCTGTTACGTCAAACCTATTGGGCCAGCTTCGCCAATCCGTGCTGCAATGTCTTTCAACCGTTTTATATGCAGGGCCCCAAGGTTCCCGGCAGCTATGCCGTGGGCAGCAGCACCTATTCAGCGTCTTCACCCTGGTGGTGGGCCAATCGGGTTAAGTTGCTCTGCGATCTGAATTATCAAGCCTTGAATCCGGCGGTACGTGTCATCTTTGATCGGACAGAACGATGGGAGCAACAGCGGCAAAGAAAATTTGAAGCGGAAGTGGTTCAGCTCATTGGAGAAGGCGAGGGATCAGCAGTGGTTAATCGTCTGCAAAAGTTCATGGATGAGAATTGCAAACGCATTGAAAATGAATATAAAATGCTGAATCAGATCCTGCCGACCATGCTGGAATTCGTCGGAATCGAGTACGTTTACAAGGATTATTTACAGGATTGGAGTTCCAAGAAAGGCGTTCCTCTTCCTTGGAATTAAAGCAGTGTTTCTAAACTCTTGAAAAAAAGTGACTTGTCACTCTTCAAAATCTTCTATTTGTGCACGTTTGGCTCGCCACTCTTCGGCTTTTTCTGGTTTATCCCAGGCCTCGTAGAAGCGAATGAGGTTGTTAAGCGAGTCCTTCGTATGTGGGTGAGTGTCACCGAGCTTGAGGCGGCGGCCTTTGAGGACTTCGAGAAGGAGTGGTTCTGTTTTAGCCTAATCCCCTTTACAACCTGAAGAATTTAAAGACCTGTTTCCGGCTTCACAAGGACTCCTGCCGGAGAAGCACAGCGCAAAATCCCTAAGTCTGGGTTGTCTTGTCCTTGACTTTGAGGGAATTCAGGTTCATAATGATCACGTGAGTGAAAAGATATTGTGTTGGATAACGAAGAAAGATTGATATGAAAAGAACATTTCTTGTAGCGATCATCTGGCTCCTTCTCATCGTTGATATGCAGGCGGCTGACTGGCCGATGTATCGGGCAGATTCCGCACGAAGCGGCTATACGCCGGAACAACTGCCCAAAAGGCTTGTGCTGCAGTGGATCTACCAATCGCCACACCCACCGACACCGGCATGGCCGACGCGCAACCGCCAACAGTTCGATCGTGCCTACCAACCGGTCATTGCCGGCGGTGCGCTGTATTACGGCAGCTCGGCCGATTGCAAGGTCTATGCTTTGGACGCCGTCACAGGCAAGACCCGCTGGACGTTCTTCACTGACGGCCCCGTGCGGTTCGCACCGGTTGTGTGGCAAGATCGCCTTTTTGTCGCAAGCGACGACGGCCATCTATACTGCCTTGCCGCGACCGGCGGTCAACTGCTTTGGAAGCTGCGCGGCGGGCCAAAAGACGATATGCTCCTGGGTAATGATAGAATGATCTCCCGCTGGCCGGCACGCGGGGGGCCGGTCGTGGTTGACGACGTGCTCTACTTGGGAGTCGGCATCTGGCCGACTGAAGGGATTTTCATCTACGCGATCGATCCGGCCAGCGGCAAGGTGCGCTGGTGCAACGACTCCTCCGGGGGAATTGAGATGGATCAACCTCATCCGACCGCCCGGGCTAAAAGCGGCATCGCCTCCCAGGGATATCTGGCCGCCTTTGATAACTCGCTGTTTATTCCGACGGGTCGAGCCGTACCGGCAGTATTTGACCGATCCGATGGCAAACTCCTCTATTTCCACCTCCAGCAAAATCAACATCGGGGCGGATCGGATGTCGTGGTTGCGGATGGTCATTTTTTCAATGGTGGCGATATATACACCGTTAGCAAGGGTGTCAGACAAGACCGCATCGGCGTTCAGGTGGCCGTGCATCCGGATTTTGTTATTTCTTCGGGAAAGAATAGAATCATCGCCTTCGACCGGCGAAATCTGCTCGTCGATAAAGAGGTAACCGACCGTAAGGGGAATAAGAAGATCGTCAAGGCCCTTACACCGCCGGTGTGGAGTATTGATCTTCCGCCTGGTGCCTTGGCGCCACCAGCTACTCTCAAGGGGGCCCAGCCACCGGGCGGTGACCTCATGGGGGGAACGGCCTGGAGCCGGCCGCTTTTGTCCGACGCGGCCAGTGCGATGGTCGTGGCGGGCGATCATGTCATTGCCGCCGGGCAGAGCAAGGTATTGCTCGTTGACATCCGCTCGCGCAATGTGGTGTGGGACGCCGAGGTGGACGGCACTGCATGCGGTTTGGCGGTAGCTGATGGCCGGCTTTATGTGAGTACGGACCGGGGAATGATCTATTGTTTTGGCGGCGGGATTGGACGTCCAGAAGTCTTGGAAGCCAAAAATGCGAAGCCGTCAACGGCTAAGAATACAACTTTCAGAATAGCGGCTGAAGAGATCATCCAACGAAGTGGTATGACCGAGGGATATTGCCTCGATCTGGCCTGTGGAGACGGTCTGTTAGCGCTTGAACTAGCCCGTCGTACGAAGCTTCAAATCTATTGTGTTGAGAAAGATCCGGCCAAGGTCAAAGCCGCCCGGAGAATGCTCGACTCGGCAGGACTCTACGGCGTGCAAGTGACGGTCCACCAGGCCGATCCAACGAATGTGCCGTATCCGAATTACTTCGCCGATCTCGTCGTTTCGGGCCGGTCGGTCACTGAAGGGCCGAGCGCAATTACCATCAAAGAATTGCAGCGAATGCTGTGTCCATCTGTTGGAATAGCATGCTTTGGCTGCCCGGGCGCCATGCAGCAATTTGCCCGCCGTCCGTTGGAAGGTGCCGGAAATTGGACCCATCAGAACGCCGATGCCGCCAACACGCTCTGCGCTATTGATACTCGGATCCATGGCCCGCTCAAGATGCTCTGGTTCCGCGACACCGATTTTGTTATGTCTAACCGCCATAATCGTGGCCCGGCGCCGCTCGTTGACAATGGGCGGATGTTTACCGAGGGACTCAACGCACTTCGGTCAACGAACATCTACAATGGACGAACGCTATGGGAGTATCCGCTCGAAGGTATCCTCTTGCCGTATCACAGGGGTGAATCCAGTGTGGGTGTGGCCTGGACCGGTGGCAACTTCTGCATCGGCGATAATCACGTCTATGTCCACACAAGAGACAAGTGCCTCTGCCTCGATGCGGCGACCGGACGGAAGACGGCCGAACTACGGCCCCCTCCTCTCCCTGACGGAAAGCCTGGAAAGTGGGGATACATTGCCTGCAAGGAAGGCACGCTGTTCGGCACGTTGGTTGACGAAGAATACCTCATTAAGGGGTGGGCTTGCAAGTGGGATACCAGCCAGCAATTCACCGAATCGGTGTTGTTCTTCGCGATGGATGCCCGAACCGGGACACTCAAGTGGACTTTTGAACCAAAACATTCCGTTCGCCACAATGCTATTGCCATCGGACCGGAGTGCGTGTATCTGATCGATCGGCCCCATGCAACGGCAGACGAGTCGTTCGATCTGGCCGGAGGTCAAAATGAAGCGAAACGGCGAGCGGCCGTCAGTGGCCGGAGCGTGGAAGAGGAGCTCCGCGGATTAAGAGAACATCCTACCGGCTGGCTGCTTGCGTTGGATACAGAAACCGGCAAAGTCTCGTGGAATAGCAGCGATGACGTATTCGGCACGATGTTGGCTTTCAGTACCCAGCATAACGTGCTACTCATGAGTTACCAGCCTGTCCATCAGGCATCGCGGCTATCCGAGCGGGGCAATCGGTTGGCCGGCATACGTCCGAGCGACGGGACACGCTTATGGGATGTCAGGGCCGAGTATGAATCCCGCCCGATCCTTAACGACCGGACCATCTACGCCCAACCCGGAGCGTGGGACCTCTTGAGCGGTAAGCAATTGCCGTTTACGTTCACGAGATCCTACGGTTGCGGCATTCCGGTCGGCTCGACGCGAATGCTGGTGTTCCGTTCCGCCACGCTCGGCTATGTTGACCTGACGGGAGGCACCGGCGGCACGGAGAACTACGGTGGTATTCGGCCGGGCTGCTGGATTAATGCCATCCCCGCCGGCGGGCTGATCTTAATGGCCGATGCTGCCAGTTGGTGTACCTGCAGTTATCTGAACCAGGCAACATGCGCCTTGCAGCCATCGCCGTGAAGATCGAGAACAAGCAGAAAGCATCTGCTTGATGATATGTCGAAATGTTATTTGGAGGACACCACAAATGTCAGGAAGCCATCATACACAAGAACGTAACGGTTGCTCTCATAAGAAGTCCAGAACGGTTAGGCTTATCGCATGGAGCAGGAAACGTCCCTGGCTGATATGGCTACTTCCCATCGCAGGGCTTATATCCCTCGTTTGGTTCTTAATCAGGGTCGTGCCCAAACCCTCACGCGCGACGTATCCGTGTCAACGGCTGGCCGCACCCTTGGCAAGCGGTTTTGTGGTCTGGGTTGCGGGGCTACTGGGCTCGACCTTGGCGTACCGTAGGGCTCGACGGTTACGACAGAAATCGCGATATTGTCTGGCTGCGATCCTGACAGCTTCGGCCGTTGTCATCGTGTGGGCCTCAATGTGTATCACCAACAACCGTCCGTCTCATGCAGCGCTGTTTACACCCACGGAATCGGCCAACAATCCAATGGGTATTGCCAAGGGGATTCATCCGGGACGCGTTGTATGGATTCGCGATCCGGAGGCGACAAGCTGGGAGGGTTCAGAGGGAAGCTGGTGGGATGACGACCATACCGATCAGAAGATAGTGGACTCCATGGTCTCCGAAGCTATTCAGCAACTGACGGGTGAATCAAGCGACTCGAAAGCCTGGGAGGCGCTCTTTAGATACTTCAACAAGCGCAAGGGCTTTGGCGATGTGGGCTACCAGAAGACGGAGAAGATCGCCATTAAAATGAATATGAACCAGGACGGTAGAGGGGATTGGAAATCAGATGTCGGTAATCCCAGCCCTCATGTTATACACGCACTGGTGGATCAGCTCGTGAACAAGGCGGGCGTGCCGGGCGCGGCGATTACCCTTTTTGACGCCACGCGATATTTCGGGGATCCCATCTACAATAAGATAAGAAACAACTCAAATGCTGAATTTCAAAAGGTCCATTTCGTCGTCACTCCCGACAGAGCGCAGGACGGCCGGCTTGCGGCCAGTTATGATACGAGCCATCCCCTTCATACGAAGGCTGGAACCGTTTACCTCCCCCAGTGCGTGACCCAGGCCAAGTATCTGATCAATTTGGCGTTGATGAGAGCTCACACATTGTTTGGCGTGACCTTATGCGCCAAAAACCATTTCGGCACAACGTATTTTCCAAATGAACGCGGCTGGTCACCGAGCCCGTTACATCAATACGGGAGTCGAAAAGACCCCATGGGCTCGTACAACTGCCTCGTGAATTTGAATGGCCATAAACATCTGGACGGCAAAACATTCCTCTATATGATCGATGCCTTATATCCCGCACGCAATCAGACCGGCGGCGTGATACGCTTTGCCAGTTTTGACAACGACTGGTTTTCCAGCATACTCATGTCGCAGGACATGGTGGCCATCGATTCCGTTGGATTAGACTTTTTACGAAACGAGCAGGCTGTGAATCCGAACGTTGTTGATGTGGTTGGCAATCCCGATAATTACCTGCACGAAGCGGCGTTAGCGAATCATCCGCCGTCAGGAACGGTGTATGACCCGGAAGACGACGGGACGGTCCTGGAAAGTCTGGGAGTTCATGAGCACTGGAACAATCCGAAGCAGATGAAATACTCGCGTAATCTGGGAACCGGTAAAGGTATCGAGTTAGTCACGAAGAAATGACTGTAAACCGAGTCGGTGCAACAACCACGAAATGTTCCGGTCCTAATGTGGAACACTCTTCGGTGATTGGCCTCTTCAGGGAATGGGACATTAATAGCTTTTGTGTTATGCAACCATCCTTTTCAGCACCCCGTGAGTCCGTAGGGCCATGTCCGATTTGCTTGTATCAATGCGACATGCCGTGCTGAATGGGTCGTAAAATTTTTGGAATTGTGGTATCATAGAACTGAAATTGTATAGGAGTGCTTTAAGAAAAATGTCAAAGTGTATAGCTACGCCGTTCTTGGCGTTCAATGGGAAATCCCAGTACAAGCGTCAATTGATGCCCACGCTGCTGCTGTTTTCAATCCTCGCACATGCTTCCTCAGGCTATGCCCTGCCGGCCTTTACCGGCGCCGAAGGCTTTGGCAGCGATACTCCCGGAGGAAGAGGCGGTCGAGTTATTAAGGTCGTCAACCTGAACTCATCAGGACCTGGGAGTCTCCAGAGCGCCTGCCTAAGCCCGGGACCAAGGATCGTTGTGTTTGACGTCTCTGGCGTAATCATCGGCGATATTGTCATCACCGAACCGTACATTACCATTGCAGGGCAAACAGCCCCGGGTGCCGGAATCACAATACGAGGGATGCTTCGCACAGCAAACAGAAACGATCGAGTGCACGATGTCGTCGTCAGGTTTCTTCGTGTTCGCCCGGATCCCGGCCGGGGTTCACAACTTGACGCTATTCAGTTTTCGGTCGTGGATAATGCCATCCTTGACCATCTTTCCTGCTCTTGGGCAGAGGATGAGACCATCGACATCTACACTCGCGCCACCCGTGTTACGATCCAGTGGTGTACGATCGAGGAATCCGCCACAAAGGGCCATGCGAAAGGACCTCATAATTATGGCCTCATTGCGGGTCCGGGCAGCAGCAGGATATCCATCCATCACAATCTTTTTGTTCACCAACGCCGACGAAATCCCGCCATCGCGACGGGCCCTGCGGACTTTCGCAACAATGTCGTCTATAACTTTCGCGATGGTTTCAGTCATGAAGGCCACCCGCCCAAGCCGCCCTTCTCCATCGTCGGCAACTATTACAAACGCGGACCCAGTGATTCAAAGATATTCCCGTTCTGCTTCGTTGGAAACACACCCTATTATCTTGCCGATAATTACATCGAAGACGTAGGATTCATACAGAATCCCTGGGCAGAAGCTGACAAACTGTATGGCCTGGGCTACTATAAGAACAAAGGGTTTCGCCAAACAGACGAGCCGGAAATGGCCCCTGTCAAAACCCATCCTCCGAAAAAGGCTTACGATCTGGTCCTTGCTCAAAGCGGCTGTTTTCCGCGGGATGCAGTGACTCAACGTGTTGTTCGTGACGTTATCCATGGAACCGGTTCATGGGGGCGTAAAGAACAGTCAAACCTTATGGAAGGTTTGACACCTTCAAAGCCCCTATGGGACTCAGATAACGACGGAATGCCTGACGAGTGGGAAGAAGTGAACGGCTTTGACAAGGAAGAATATGATGCCGACAGAACAACGCCCTCCGGCTATACCGCTGTAGAAGAATACCTCAATGAACTTGCAGAAAGAATCATTAAGTCCAGGGCGCGATAAGCACCGTTCTATCAAGAGTAAATTAGGGTCACATCTTTTAGGACTGTTGCCCAAAATCAATGATAGTTTACCTGTTTTCGAAGCGCTACAGTGATCTAAGTTGGAACGCCCACGGGCAATGACGAGGTGGAACATGGAAGTGACAGCTGGTTTCCTGGTTGTGAAGACCTTTGAACGAATGTGCCGTGAGTATCTGGCTACTATCGAGCGGCTGCGGCAAACACGAAATGTTCCGGTCCTAATGTGGAACAATCTTCGGTTATTGTCCTCTTTGGGATACAATCTTAATTGACATTGTGAATCTGTTCATACACTGAGGAATCTTGGTTGGAGAATATCTGTATGTATTTAGTCGATATAAATGATGACATTATGTGTACGAGCAAATCCGGCAATAAAATTTACTGGATGTTGACCCGCGAGACGGGAGCCAAGAATTTCGAGCTTCGTTACGTAGAGATCCCTCCCGGCGGTCAAAGCTGCTACGGCCACCATGCACACGAACACGAAGTCTTTGTGATAGAGGGCGAAGGCATGATAAAGCTCAAAGAGCGTCAAGAGAAACTGTGCCCCGGCTTAGCGGTGTTCGTGTCAGGGGGCGAAGAGCATCAATGGATCAATACAAGCCCAAAGAAGCCCTTGGGCTTTGTCTGTGTTGTGCCGGCAGGAGCGGAAGCAGAATTGAAACCGCCTTGCAAGTAATATATGAGAGGGGAAAAATGAAAAAGGCCGTCCAGTTTGGAGCGGGCAATATCGGTCGCGGATTTATGGGGCAACTCTTATGGGAAGCAGGCTTTGAAATTACCTTTGTGGATACAGACAAACAACTCGTGACCTTGCTCGGCGACCGTGCCCAATATCCGCTTCAACTGTTGGATGCTTACAGTAAAAAGCGGCGAACGGTGGTGATCGACGGCTTCACAGCCATTGCGACAGACCAGCGGGATAAAGTGGCGATAGCTATTATGCTGGCCTCGCTGGTCATCACAGCCGTTGGTGTCAAGAATCTCGAGGCTGTTTCCCGTTTATTGGCAGAGGGGCTCAGTCGGCGTTTCGAACAAAACCCAATCCCTTTAGATATTTTTCTGTGTGAGAACAGGCTTGGAGCAGCTCCTCTGCTTGAGAAACAGGTCACGCGACACCTCCCGGAGTCACTACGGCAGTGGGCTAAGAAAAACATCGGTTTTGTCGGCACGAGTGTTGCCCGGATGGTTGCCGGCGATCGTCCGCAGAGACGAGAAGAGCCGTTGTTAATTACAGCGGACTCATACCCCAGGCTGCCCTATGATCGCCGGGCTTCAAAGGCCTGTGATCCCGGTATT
>Ga0272442_10008624_pt1 | contig 12878 bp, 12 predicted proteins | sample SSMForm2O_FD_200262 | JGI IMG/M metagenome (GOLD analysis project Ga0272442, IMG submission 200262) | Marine sediment archaeal communities from Little Sippewissett salt marsh, Falmouth, MA, United States - SSM-Form-2O | ecosystem: Environmental > Aquatic > Marine > Wetlands > Sediment ... | reverse complement strand
GACGCGTGGCAGCAAGAACGGAATGATATCAAAGCGACCGTTCGGTGGAAATTTAATAAAAATGATGCCAGAGAAAAACTCAAACGACATTATATTAAGTTGCAAAATTAATGTTAAGGAGCACTAGGCCCGACTGGCTCAAAATCGCCTTCAATGTGCCTTTCTTAAGTTCATCATGGAGAGGAACTGAAAAAATGATCTCTCCTTTTTGGAGCACCACGTGGCTTCCTGCCTGCCTTTTGACGGAAAAGCCATTTTTGACCAGGATCTTTATCAGCCGTTCTCCCGATATCACCGGGAGCTTAGCAGACATCTGCCAGCTCCACTTTCAGGACCTCGGCATTCTCAACCAGAAGCTCCTGGCTGAGTACCTCCAGAACAAGCCCGATCGCCTCCTTGATGTTCATCAGGGCTTCCTCTTTCGTCTCGCCCTGACTTATGGCCCCAGGAAGTTCGAGGCATCGGACAGTGTAACCTCCTTCTTCCTGAGGTTCGAGGACGACTGTGTACTTCATCGCGATAATGGTTGGTGACTGGAATATTTAACAATTTACAACAGGAAGCCTCATTCTGTCTGACGGCGGCCCGGAGCGCCTTCCGCCTAGAAGCTGGGATAAGTTTTTAGGAAGATCGTCCAAAAGGTAAGCCATCCCTGTCCATCTCCCGAGGCGCATAAGATGACAAAAGACGCGATCATCACCCTTTCCATAAACGAGGCGGGAACCCCTCTCCAGTCCACCTTCCTCTTTCACGTCATGGTGGATGGCAATGTCGTCGCCAGCAACCAGAGCCTCTCGCCCGATGAATCCAAAGCGGTGCGTGAGATCTCCCGCCGCTACAACGCCCTCTTCGAAGGAGGCTTTGCGCCTCGACTGGCCGCCAATACAATGAACACTATCGGCGCGGAACTTTTCGGCCTCTGGCTCGCCGGGTCCTGGGAGAAGATCAAAGCAAAGGTTAAGTCAGGCACTCTGCGCCTCCTGGTGATCGCCTCGGATCTGCCGGACGTTTTGAACCTGCCCTGGGAGCTGGTCCATCCACCAGAGGTGGATTTTCTGGGCGTGGACTCCAATTTCAGCATACGCCGATTCCCTCGATCCGGGCAGCAAATTCCGAACTTCGATGGAGAGCTCCGCCCCCGACCTCTCCGACTCCTCTTGGCGGTCTCTTCTCCCACAGATCTTGCCACCCTGGACTACGAGCGTGAGGAGGAATATCTCTTAAAGGCGATCTCGGGGCTGGATGTGACCTTCGACTCCGGTGACCTCGGCAGCTTCCAGGATCTCCAAAATCACGTCGAGCAGTTTCAGCCTCACGTCGTCCATCTGACCGGCCACGGAGCGGTAGGCAAGAAGTGCCCCTGGTGCGAACGGCTGAGCGAGCCAGAGGAGAAGGTCTGCAAGAACTGCTCGGCCTCGCTGACTGGCGTTTCGGCTCTGGGTTACTTTGCCTTCGAGGATGAGAGCGGCAGGGCCAATATGGTATCATCGGAGGAGCTCGGAAGTTTGATGGCTCTCAACGAAGTTCAGTGCGTCTTTGTCTCCGGCTGCGAGACCGGAAAGGCCCCGCCGACTGAGGCCTTGGGCGGCGTCTGTCAGGGACTGGTGAGCGAGGAGGTGCCCCTCGCGATCGGATGGGCGGCCTCGATATCCGACGACGTCGCCAATCAGTTCGCACGCTCCTTCTATCATACTTTGGCCGCCGGGAGGCCCATCGACCGCTCCCTCGTACAGGCCCGGCGGGATGTCTGGAAGACCTGCGAGAAAAGGGGCGATCCGTCTTGGACCCTCCCAGTCCTCTACTCCGCCACCGACCAGGGACTCATCTTCGATCCGGACACCCGACAGCCGAAGGTGGAGCCGCCCCGCCAGAAGAGGCCACAGCTTCCCCTCCCCGGGATGGTCGAGGGGTACGCGGAACAGTTCGTCGGCAGGAGGCGCGAGCAGCAGCAGCTCCTCGCGTCGCTCTGGTACGACTCTATTCAGACGGTTATCATCACTGGTCTTGGCGGGAGCGGAAAAAGCTCCCTTGCGACGCGCCTCGCCAGAACGCTGGAAGGCTATGGCTTTGAGCCGATCCCTGTCTCAAGCTCTCTGGAGAAACCATTAAGCTCGGCCAGGCTGCTACAAGCTTGCCGTAGAGTCTTCCGCCAGGTGGCGCGGAAATACGAAGCCCGCGGAGAGACCTTAAAGGCAAGAGAGCTGAAGGCAGCGGCGCAGGATCTCGACAATCCAGACATTCCTGTGAATGAGCGGCTGGAAGACCTTGTCGCCACCCTCAACGAAGGGCGCTTTCTGCTCGTCCTTGATAACTTCGAGTCTAACATCGACGAAGCAAAAAGAAACATTCTGGATCGGGAACTCTCAGAATTCTACGAATATCTCCTCGGAAACCTGTGCGGAAGTTCGAGGGCGATCGTCACCTCTCGATACCTTCCGGCCGGAAAGCTCCCGCCGAAGGTCAAAGTTGAGGCCCTAGGCGACTTAGGTGAGACCTCCTTCTTCAAGTTCATGAGGCGTGACGATCTGGTGGAAAAACGTCTCCGCTCCGGCGAGCTATCCTATGAGCTTCTAAGAGAGATCCACCGACACTTAGGCGGGACTCCCCGGTTCCTCGACCAGATACGAAAGGTCCTTAGAGACATCTCCGCTGAGGAGCTTAAAGAACAACTTGAGGCGGTGAAGCGTTCCACTGGCCTTGAAAAAGGCGAGCTGCAGAAGAGGATTGACGAGTACATTGAGGCTATATTCATAGTGAGACTTTACGGCCACCTCAGCCCCGAATCCCAGAAGGCGATCAGCCGGGCCGCAGTCTATGACGTTGCCATGAACCTGGAGGGGCTGGAAGCGGTGACCGGCAAGCCCTCTGAGGAGCTTAAGGGCATTGTTCGGGAGTGGCAAGATCACGCCTTCGCTTACCCTAAAACTGAACGAGCAACCGTGGAGCTCTGGACTGTCTACGGCCTCCTTCGAAGCTGGCTTCTGGCGCGGCTTGATCCTGAAGACCGGAAAGCAGCGCATGAAAGGGCTGGAGATTTCTTAAACGAGATCCTCCTGAAGAATCGTGGTGGAGATTTTGGAACCTCTCCAGCTGAAGTAGCCCTCGAGGTGCGATCTCATTATCTTCAGGCTCAAAACTACGAGAAGGCTAGAAATACTACAGATAAGATCTCAAATATCTTTATGCGATTGGGTCTTTACAACAGCGTTAGATCGCTAAACAAAGAGATGTTAGCTTATGGCGAACATCCGGGACCAATTATTCGGATTGCCCTATCGTATATTAACCAAGGTGAGTACCTAAGGGCTGTTGTATGGTATCACAAAGCCCTTTATGCTGAAAATACCTCAGCATCATTATATGCCTGTGCTATTTGGCATGGATTGGCAAATGTCCACATGGAGTTAAAACAATATGATTTGGCCAAGAAAGAATTCTTGAAAACTCTGATTATAGGTATCAAAATAGGATCACTTGAAAGTCAAGCGGCAGCCTGGCGTGGTTTAGCGATGATCGATTTTCGACAAGGTAAACGTGACGCTTCTAAGAAAAAGTTTCTAAAAGCCCAGAAAATCGAGCAGAGGTACGATCCAAATGGAAGTGATACGTCTACATTGCATAATTTGGCATCGATTGAATCCCTCCAGAATAGACATAATTTATCCCTGAGAATATTTTTAAAAGCATTGAAAATTGAGCAAAAACAGAACGATCGCCATGCAGAAGCGATGACATTATCGAAACTTGGAATGTTAGCTCTGTGGCGTGATCAGTTAGAGAATGGTCTGCGTTTTTTCGTTCTTAGTGCTGTAATTTTGAAGCCGATTGGCCATGCCGACTTTCGTCGAGAAGTTGAGCCAATAATGAACGACTTAGCCAGACGGCTCAAATACACTCAGGAACAGCTCGTTGATCTACATAAAGAAATGGCCGAATCCTACCAGCGCGACCGGGGCTGGAGCCTCATCGAGGCGGCCTTCGGCGAAGACTGATTATACGCGCCCCGATTTGCGATGGGCAAAGAACAATTACCACAAAACCACAAAACGAGATCGAATCCATGAAGAAAATCACACATCCCGACACAGACGATCGTCACGACCTTCGGGAGAAGCGAAAAAAGACCAAGAGATCACCGAAGACGAACAGGCGATCCAAGGACAAGAAAGGCGAGGCAAAGGACTGGTTTAGCCTGGGCACCATCGAGTTGAAACTAGAACGGTACGAAGAGGCCCGCAAGAACTACCAGAAATCGCTCAAGATCTTTCGACATATCGGGGATGAAATGGGCCAGATCAATACAAAGACCGCCCTCGCCGGTATCGACTTGAAACAGGGCAACTACGATAGGGCGCGCGAGACCTTCTGTGAGGTCCTGGAAGGCTATGAGAAGATGGGCTCACTCCAGGATGTGGCCGGAATCCTGTGCGGTCTTGCTCTGGTCGACGCGTGTCAAAAAAAGTATGACTCAGCCCGCGATAGTTTTCAAAGAGAGCTTGAGATTCACCAGACGATCGGCGACAAGGCTGGCGAGATTTCAACCCTGAGAAACCTCGCCTCGATCGATATCTATATTGATGACCAAGATACTGCCTACAGGAATTTCCAAAGAGCGCTAAAGCTCATGCAAGAGGTCGGCGACCGATTCGGGGAGGCTGAAACCTTGCAGAAGCTGGCAGAGATCGATATCGAGCAGGGGAGACACGAATCTGCTCTCAAGCTGCTCCAAAAGGCCCTTGATTTCTGGCAGGAGGTCGGCGAAGAAGTTGAAGTGGCCAACATCCTGGACCAGATGGGCTTAATCTGGCTGAACCAGGATGAGAGGCCATCGGCCCGGGAGGCGTTTCAGAGATCGCTTGAGATCTGGCAGGGTATCGACGACAACTATGGCGAGGCCACAGCCTGGCACAACCTGGCCCTGATCGACTTCAACCAAAAAGAGTTCGAAGCCGCTATGGAAAAGCACCAGAAAGCTCTGGATATGGAACGGCTGATCGGCGACGAAAAGGGGATGGCAACAACCTGGCACAACATGGCCTCGATCGACCTGGATCGGGGCGAGTACCGAGCCGGTGCCGAGAAGCTACTAAAATCTCTGGCGATTAACCAGCGGCTAGGCGAGAAGGCGAGCGAGGCCTTGAACCTCACTCAACTCGGGCTTGTGGCCGCGAAGATCGGTCGGGCCGAAGAGGGCTTGCGGCTGGCAGCTCTGGGCGTATCGATACTGGAATCTGTAAGAAATCCCACAGCCCCGCAGATCAGACCGGCGGTTGATGCCCTAACTTCAGAGCTCGGCTACACCCAGGAGCAGCTCGACTCAATGATAAAGGAAGTTCAAGAATCCTACCGGCGCGACCGGGGCTGGGGCCTCATCGAGGCGGCCTTCGCCGACTTGCCACCCGCGCCTGACAAAGTTTAAAGATGATCCCTCCCAATCCTCCGTGCCTATGAAGAAAATAGAATATTCCAGCACCAACGGCCACCCCGAGCTCCTCGACTTCAAGGGCGCCCTCCTCCGGGGCCAGGCCCCCGACAAGGGTCTCTACGTCCCCGAGTCGATCCCTAGAATCTCGAAGGAGGAACTGGCCCGCTTTTCGGAGATGGAGTATCCCGAGATCGCCCTCCGGGTGATGCGCCCCTACCTCGGAGACCTGGTCCCCGAGGATGATTTGGTCGCGATCCTCAAAGACGCCTACGACTATCCCGTGCCTCTCGAAAAGGTATACGACGAAAAGTATGTCATGCGGCTGGACAAGGGCCCCACCTTCTCCTTCAAGGACTTCGCCGCGCGGCTGATGGGCAGGCTCATGCAGTACTTCCTCAAGCAGGAAGGACGCTCGATGGTAATCCTCACCGCGACCTCCGGGGACACCGGAAGCGCCGTAGCTCACGCCTTCTACGATCTGGATAACATAGAGGTCGTCGTCCTCTTCCCGGAGAAGGAGGTGACCGGCCGGCAGAGAAAGCAGATGACCACCCTGGGAAAGAACGTCCACGTGATGGCCGTCGACGGCAAGTTCGACGACTGTCAGGCGATGGTGAAGCAGGCCTTCGTAGACCCCGACTTCGCAGACCTCAATTTATCGTCCGCAAACTCCATCAACGTCGGCCGACTGATTCCGCAATCGATCTACTACTTCTACGCCTGGTCCCGGACCGCGGCCCCCGACCGGGAGATCGTCTTCTCCGTCCCCTGCGGCAACTTCGGAAACGTCATGGCGGGGCTGATCGCTACGAGGATGGGCCTTCCGGTTCATCGGTTCGTCATCGCGACCAACGAGAACGACGAGTTTCCCAAGTTCATCCAGACCGGCTCCTACCGGCCGATAAGCCCCTCGGTCAAGTGCATCTCCAACGCCATGAACGTCGGCCACCCGAGCAACCTCGCCCGGGTCTTCTGGCTTTACGGCGGAGAGATGGACGAGACCGGAAGGGTCGTCCGCGCCCCCAACATCGAGGCGATGAGGCGGGAGATCTTCGCGGTCTCGGTCACCGACGCCGATACACGACGGACGATCTCCGATGCTTATAACAGATACGACACCCTCCTGGAGCCCCACGGCGCCGTCGGGTGGACGGGCCTTTCCCGGTACCTGAAGGAGGTCGAGGACTGGAGCCCCTGCGTCTCTCTTGAGACCGCCGACCCCGCCAAGTTCCCCGAAGAGGTGGTCCGGGCGGTGGGGCTTGAGCCGCCGGTCCCCGCTGGCTTGTCCCGCCTCGACGACATGGACGAGAGTTTTGACCTGGTGGCAGGAGAGTATCAGGCCTTCAAGGCCCAGCTCTCGAAGCTCTTCAGCTCATAGGGAGGAGGCGAATCGAGATGACGGACGAGGAACCGAAGATCATCTTCGACGATATCGGGAGCTACCCCCTCCCGGCGGGGATGAGCCGGGATAAGCTCCCCTCGGGCGATTCGTACCTGGAACTGGTGAGAGACGCCCTGGCCCAGAAGATCGAGGCCGGGGTCGAGCGGCCCACCTACCCCCAGTTCAGGGACATGATCAAGATGTTCATGGACAGAATCGAGGACCCGAACAGGTCCGAGAGCCCCTACGTCGTACGGGCGGAAGACGCCCGGATCCTGGAGCTGGAGGCGCTGGAGATTCTGGGAAAGGAGATGGAGAAGGAGGGAAAGAGGCTCCAGGCAAGGGTCTGCGTCACGGGCCCCGTAGAGCTCTACCTCGCCCGCTTCGGCGCCACCAACTACGCCGACATCCTCGAAAACCTCGCTGCAAGCGTCGCGAGGTTCCTGGAAGAGGCAAAAAAGGGCGGCCACTTCGAGGTGGCCGTCGCCTCCCTCGACGAGCCTTCCTTGGGGATCAGCCCCAACGTCATCTTCAGCGACGACCAGATCTCGGAGGCCCTGAAGATCGCAGCCCTTCCTTGCGAGAAGATCGACTGCGAGGTCCACCTCCACTCGCCCCTGATGGCGGAGCTTTGCTCCGGCGTTCCGGGGATCAACGTCATCGGGGTCGAGTCGGCAGGAAACCCCGACTATCTGAAGCTCGTCGATCGGAAGGTGCTGGAGGATAACGACGCCTACATCAGGGTGGGGATCGCGCGAACCGACATAAACTCCCTGGTGGCGAGGTTGAACGACCGGCTGGAGACGAACCTGTGGCAGGATGCGGATCGGCTGGAGAGGGAGGTCTTCGCGGCCGAATCCGTCGAGCTGATGGAGAGAAGGCTTGCCGAGGCCCATCGGCTCTTCGGCGACCGGGTCAGGTACGCTGGGCCCGACTGCGGTCTAGGCTCCTGGCCGAGCCAGAAGATGGCCGCTCGCTGCCTCTCAAGCTGCGCAAAGGCTATCTCCTCCTTCAGATCCCGGCGAGATCGCTAGAGGGACGTCGAACGACCCTATTCAGATCTGTTGGGGCAAGGGCGGCTTTTGGGTGAGGGAATCGGCCACCCAAAACTCCTTTTTGATACTCGAGCCAACCTCACTCATCTTCAGCCTTTCCTTCTGCCGTGGGCTCGTCGGAAGTTCCAGAAACAGCCGTCATATTTTCTCTGGATTTTGGTTTTACGTGAATATTTTCTAAAATACGTTTTCGTTCTGATCGGCCGGGATACGGGAATATAAGATAACCACTATGTATAAATATTTTAAGATCCTTCTATGCATCATGAGATTGAGGGTTGTGAGCTCGAAGGAGGAGATCCCTGAGCTGAACTCCACCGAGCAGATGATCCACCTGGCCTTCAGGCCATCGAATATGGACGTTATGACGCTGATACAGAGGTGCCCGAGAATTCGGGCCGTCCAGACCCCCCCATCGTACTATCGGACCATGTCCAAGGCCGCCCGGCAGTTTCTGGAGATCCAGGGGGTGGAGCTGTTGAGAGGAGACGTCTGGGGTCACAGAAAGGACATCGACGAGTACTACGAGATCGACGAGAGCGTCATAGATAGATTATCTAAACTGATGTCAGAGGGTCGAAAAATCGACGAGATCGTAACTTTGTTAAAAAGAGAAACGAAGCTCTCCGAAGATTTGATAAAGTACATCCTCAAGACCAGCGTCATGATCTGACGAGCCCTTTCTGAAGGCCATCTCCGTCATTAGACTGGACGCTTTCGTTGATGGCCCGGCCCACTGAGCTGGCACCATCACGATTTTATCTCATAAGACAGGACTCGGACCTGAAGAGCTGAACGGCGAAATGTATCTGCGATGTTGTGGTGGAGGGAGGGGCCAGATCGGTCACAGAGACTTGGACGCCATCCCGAAGATGCGTAACGACCTCGCCCTTGAGGGATAATGGCCGCTCCTGTCAAAAAATATACCTTTGATGAAACATATTTAAGCGGCCGTTTCTCCAAAGCTCGGCATCGGGAATTTCGGCAGCAGGTGAAGATCATGACAAAGGTAGTGCTCAACTTCAAGACCTACGCGGAGGCGACGGGCTTGGCGGCCCTGGAGCTATCTCGGATTTGTGAGGAGGCAGCGGAGCGGTATGATGTGGAGATGGTGGTGGTGCCCCAGACCGCAGACATCCGCCTCATCTCAGAGAACGTATCGATACCCATCTACGCCCAGCACGTCGATGGGGTCGGCTTTGGGGGATACACCGGTCACGTCACCGCCGCCTCCATCAAGGCCGCGGGAGCCAGCGGGACCCTCATAAACCACTCGGAAAGAAGGCTGAAGCTCGCCGAGATAGAGGCCGCCATTTCATCATGCAGGGCCGAGGGCCTTTCTACGATCGTCTGCACCAACAATATAGCCACCACCAGGGCGGCTGCTGCCCTCAAGCCCGACTACGTGGCGGTGGAGCCTCCTGAGCTCATCGGAAGCGGGATTCCCGTCTCCAAGGCCGACCCGGGAGTCGTCACCGGGTCTGTCGAAGCCGTAAAGAAGATCGAGCCCGAGGTGGGAATTCTCTGCGGCGCAGGCATCAGCCGAGGCGAGGACCTCGGAGCCGCCCTGGAGCTGGGATCAGTGGGCGTCCTTCTCGCCTCGGGGATCATCAAGGCCAAAGATCAGAAGAAGGCTCTGGAGGACCTCCTCTCCGGGATCCGGGGGTGATCCCGATGATATGCGTCAGGGTCCGAGTCTCGGGCAGGGTTCAGGGCGTCGGCTATCGGCACTTCACCACGATCCACGCGAAAGAGCTGGAAGTGAAGGGATGGGTTCGTAACCTTCCCGGCGGTGGGGTCGAGGCCCTCCTTCAGGGTGAAAGAAAGAATGTGGGCGAACTTCTAAATCAGATGAAGACGGGACCGGCCTCAGCCATGGTCTCAGGCATGGATATATCCGAGGTTGAGTGCCAGGAGATCGATGATTTCAAGGTGGTCTATTAAGCCATCAGGCCATCGAAACCTATCGAGGAGAAGTGATCTTTTGCTGACGGTCAACAGATACAAATGCGGTTACTGCGGTGCCTGCGTGGGGGTCTGCCCTGCCGCCGCCCTGGAGCTGGTGGAGACCTGGATCGAGGTGAACGAAGACTGCGTCGGGTGCGGCCGATGCACCAAGATCTGTCCCCTGGGCGCCTTGGAGCTGGTAAAAGAGGCAGAGGCAAAGACATGAAGTGCGATCTCGTGGTGGTGGGGGCGGGGCCCGCCGGGTCGATGACTGCGAAGGCTGCCGCCGAGGCGGGCCTCGACGTGGTCATGCTAGAGAAGAGGCAGGAGATCGGCGACCCCGTCCGATGCGCAGAGGGCGTAAGCAAGGCCGCCCTGAAGAAGCTGGTGGAGCCTGACCCCGTCTGGATCTCGGCAGAGGTGAAGGGCGCGCGGATCCGGGCTCCTGACGGGACGGAGATGGTGATGTCCGAGGATCGGGCCGGGGCCGAGGTGGGCTACGTCCTGGAGAGGAAGGTCTTCGACCGGGCCCTGGCCCAGAAGGCTGCGGAGGCCGGAGCCAAGGTGATGGTGAAGACGAGGGCTCTGGGCCTCCTCCACGAAAAAGGCGTACCTTCAGGGATCTCAGCCGCGTTCGTGGGCGAGAGCCTCAAGATCGAGGCGCCCCTGATCATCGGCGCCGACGGCGTCGAGTCGAAGGTCGGCCGGTGGGCGGGGATCGATACCGCCCTGAAGCCGAAGGATATCGAGACCTGCGCCCAGTTCCTACTCCAGGACGATGAAATCGATGATGAGTACTGCGAGTTCTACCTCGGAAACGATATCGCCCCCGGAGGATACGTCTGGTCCTTCCCCAAGGGCCACTCCCTCGCCAACGTCGGGATCGGCGTCCTCGGCTCGAAGGCCGATTCGGGAATGCCGATAAGATTGCTGAGGGAGTTTGTGAAGAAGAACTTCCCCGAGGGGAAGGTTCTGGAGATGATGGTGGGAGGGGTTCCCGTCTCCGGGCCGATCGAGACGACCGTCGCCGACGGCGTGATCCTCGTCGGAGACGCCGCCAGGCAGTCCGACCCCATAACCGGCGGCGGGATCATCAACGCCATGAGGGCCGGGGTGATGGCAGGCGAGATCGCCGCGGACCTGGTTCCCAAGGGCGAGTTGGACAAGAAGTCGCTTCAGGTCTACGAGAAGAGGTGGCGGGAGACGATCGGAAAGTCGATCTCCAGGAACTTCGCGGTCAAGGAGTTCTTCGTCGACCTGACCGACGACGACCTCAACCGGCTGACCCACTCCCTGGACGGAGTCGATGTGGCAGAATTGGACCTTAAGGGTCTGCTCAAGGTCCTGCTCAGACAGAATCCGAAGCTCCTCTTGAAGCTCCGGCATCTGATAGTTTAGTCTTCAGTCGCCGGACAGGTTGGGCAGACGGTCGAGGTCGAACTCGATCCTCACCCTCTCCCGGTCGGCCCCGACGGAGACGACGGTGGTGTGGAAGACGTATCGGAGGGTCCGCCGCCCGCCCGGCACCCTAACCCCGTGGTCTCTCGCGAGCCTCGTGAGGGTGCAGGCCTGGAGGACAGGGCCGGACTGGAGGAAGAGAAGGCCGGGGAGGTTGAGGTTCTGGTGCTCGAAGGTGGGAAACTTCTCTTCGAGGATCGTCTCCAGCTCGGCCCGGGTGATCTCGACCGCTCGACCTTCGCTCTCGACTCTGATATGAGACTCGTCGGCCTCGACGGCGTCGACGTGGGCCTTGAGAGTTGATGAGATGTAGTTGTCCCCCCGGCCCCTCTTTTCCGGCGGGAGAAGCTCTTCGAGCTTTGGAAGGAATGGGCGGAGAAGGGGGCCGCTCCCGCCGAAGATCGCCCCCGGCAGGTTTTTGACCTCCGCTGAAAGGTCTCTCACGTCCTGCTTTGTAACTTCGACATGGACCATGCTCTATTTTCGTGGGGTTCAAGGGGCATGTAGTTGTCGGGTTGGAATATGATATAAATTATATTAATACCTTCGTTATGGTGAGACAAAACGCCACGATATTTCATTGTTCTTATAGCGTAAAGATCAATCTAGTTGACAAAAAGGTACTACTATCATAAAGGAGGGAATAAAATAATTAACTAAATTCCAATCTGTTTCAGTTTATCATGAATATTTTCATATCATGAGTGTGAAGCATGTTGATTTTCTTCTTTTGGGTATGATCCTTTGGGTCATAGGCGTTTCAACTGATTGAATTATCATCTTAGGATCCCATTTTTCCAAAAGAATTTCTTGTTAGGTGGAAGACGCTCAAATTTCTCGAATCTGCTTGGGAAAAGCGTAGGATACTCGGCGTTTTTTAGAGGTACGCAGAACATTCTTTCGGGATTGCTTGGGTTTCCGTGGAGTCCGATAACAATGAACGTGGGTATCGACTCTGCTTGTTCATATTGGTTATAACGTTCAATTTGTTTTGGGTAAGACCAGCAGAGGTTACCATTTACAAGTTTCGAGCGGTATTTACATTCTACAGCAAATTTTTCATTACTTGGATCAAAACGCATTACTAAATCTGGATTTTTATTCGATTCAACACGCTTATCACCATATTTACCTGCACTATCGGTGTTCCAAGTAATTATCGTAAAGTATTTTTCTAAATCAAATAAGTTGACAACACAATTCTCAAATTCGTATCCCTTTTTTCTATTCTCCTCTATTTGATTCGTTTCAGATACACGATCCTTGCTTTTACCAACTTCTACACCACGTAAAATACTAGAAATACATTTCAGTAATCCCATGCCAAAATCTTGGCATTCCTTTCAGATAAAAATCTAACCCCCGATAATCCCAACATCCTTCGCAAATTGACGTAGAATTTTAAATATACATTATAATCCCAATTAGTTTCCCCCCAAAATCGACTCCCCCGCCTCGGTGGATTTTCGTGGCGCGTACCCCATCTATCCAGCTTTCCGCATCAACCCTCCAATTCGTAGTATTTTTCACAATCCTTTCCTAACAATCGGATAATCCTAACAAGATTATCATTCAGATTCGCTATCTTCCGATGCATTTCCCCATTAATCCA
>Ga0272442_10008623_pt1 | contig 12879 bp, 12 predicted proteins | sample SSMForm2O_FD_200262 | JGI IMG/M metagenome (GOLD analysis project Ga0272442, IMG submission 200262) | Marine sediment archaeal communities from Little Sippewissett salt marsh, Falmouth, MA, United States - SSM-Form-2O | ecosystem: Environmental > Aquatic > Marine > Wetlands > Sediment ... | reverse complement strand
TGGGCATGCGCGACAGCGTCAAGGTGATGGTGGGCGGAGCCCCCATAACCCAGCAGTACGTGGACAAGATCGGCGCGGACGGATTCGCCGACAACGGCCCCGGGGCCATCAAGGTGGCTGAGGACCTGATGAAGCAGAAGGGGGCCTGAGGATGGAGGTCTCGCAAAGGTGGCTCTCGTTCCTGAGGGACGAGGGTACTGACAGGATGCCAGTGTTCCCGACGGCAATGGGGCATTGCGCTAAGATAATGGGCGCGCCAAATCTTGGTGACTTCTATTCAAAGCCTGAAGTATGTGTAAAGTCACATATGATCGCACGGGAGCTATACAAGTGGGACCAACCCCCGTTCATAATGGACCCAGGATACTTTACGGACATCTGGGGAGGAAAGGCCATCTTGCCTTACAACCCCAAGGCCGGGGCCCCAATGCCCGTGGAACCCGGGGCAAAGACGCCTGAGGAGCTTGAGAATATGGAGATCCCTGACACCAGGACTGCCCCATGGATGCCAGAGTACAGGGAGATGATGAGGCTGTGCGTTGAGCAGAAACAAATGCCCTATGCCGCAATATTGGGAGGTTTCGTGAGTGGAACAGCACCCATGCTAGCGCCTCTGGAGGATTTCATGATATGGATGATAGAGCAGCCGGACCTTGCACACCTGGCCATGGAAAAGACAGCTGAATTCGGTGTCAATCTGGTAGAATCATTCGTCGATGACTTTGGCTCAGACACGTGGTACATCTTTGAAGGAAACCCAACCGACTCAAATGTCCTGATGGACGCGAAGATGTTCGGCGACTTTCCGCTTGAGCATGTTAAGAAAATGAACAAGAAGATAATAGACATGGGCGTTTCAATATGGTTGCACTGGTGCGCCGATCACAATCAGAACATAGACGCCGGCCATGTAGAGGCAATACCTGTGGGGCCAGAGGGTTTCATCAACTTCGGCCCAGAGGTGACAATGCAGGACCAGGTCGACAAGCTGAGCTACAAGTTCAAGCTGGTAGGCAACATCAACCCGCCCTTGATAATGACAGCGGAATACGATGAATGGCAGGACATGTGCCTCAAGAACATCGAGGAAGGCAAGGACGCAAAGAAGGGATACGCACTCGGTGTCGGATGCGAACTGCCGCCGCCGTCGCCACCATCGAACGTCTTGGGAATGGTCAAGGCAGCGGAAAAATATGGGAATATCTAGGAATATTATTCCTTTATTTTATTTTTTTTGTTTTAGTTGTGGAAAAAAAACGATTTACTAAACACAAATAATTTAAATGATTGTCACTTTCGATTAATCTCAATGGGCCTTCGTCTTATTAAGGTTATAATTGCATTATCCCTCCTAATAACACTTGGCTCATTGTCTTTTACCAATGCCTCTGACTCTTTGGCAGAGCTAGAGATCTCCCTTACCCCACAAAGCGTAGCGATGGGGCTTGATGAGACTGCCTCGGTACAGGTCAAGATCGTCGTCATCCATTCAAATTGTCCCATCGAGATAGATGACACGATAATTGAACTGCCAGATGTGATCGAGCTGGTGGGTGAGACGGACTGGCTTGATGTCGGTGCCGACACCTTCCTAAAGGACATCACGTTCAAGGCGGTCACGGAAGGCACAGGGGAGCTCTCCGTCATAAGGGACTGCCCCAGATTCGGATTGCTGGAAAAAAGCATCCCCATATACGTGGGTGTCGAGGAGATCCCTGTAGTGCCAGACTCGCCGGAGTTCTCATGGGATGCCATAAGGGACCTGCGGCTTTCAGAAATAGCCGATGCCTACGGCCTTTCCTTGGGCGAGCTGGTGTCAAGCCTTGGCCTGGAGGGCTCGGAGGACCTTACTGCAAGGGAGATAAAAAGGGACTATGGCCTATCAAACAGCTACATGCTTGTCACCATAGAGGAGCTTTATCTGGAAAACAATCCGCAAGTGGAAGATGACGTTGGGGTTAGAATAGATCTCAACCTATATCAGAAGGACTATGCGCTCCTGGCCCTGATGGTGGTTTCCCTGCTGCTGTTCTTTTATAAAAAGTACAAAATGAGATATGTCACTCTGGCCCTTGCACTTTTGTACTTTGGATTCTATGAGAGGGGTTGTATGTGCCATGTCGGGGCCATAGGGAATCTCCTTATGCGTGACATGTATGTCATCAGGTTGCACTGGATTGTTCTTGTTCTGGTGCCCGTGGCCACGAGCATCCTCTTTGGCAGGGTGTTTTGCGGTTGGGTGTGCTTCTTTGGCACCGTCCAGCAGTTCATATATGACCTGAGGAAAAGGATATTCCCCAGAATGAAACCAATCAACCCCCCCAGGGCGCTCCACCTCTTCAAGTTCCTTGTGCTCTTTGCCGTTGCCTATTATGCAATGGCGCTCTCGAGGCAGATTATATGCGAATACGACCCGTTCTTCAACATCTTCAACAGGACATTCTCTTGGAGTTTTTTGGGGATATTGACACTGGTCCTGGTAATGACATCCTTCTTAATAGAAAGGCCCTTTTGCAGGTACGTATGTCCACTTGGCGCGATATTGTGGGTGACCGAAAAAGTTCCCCTTTACAGGGTGCGGGTCGGGGCGTCGTGCAACTCCTGCAGCCTTTGCAACAAAGTGTGCCCAATGAACAAGGACATCCCAAATGACGGCGGTGAATGCATATGCTGTGGCGAGTGCCTTGAGAAGTGTAAAAAGGGGTCTCTAGAATATAAATTGAAATAATTAATAAGGCATAATATTTTTGAATATACAATGATATGTTCGGATATGAGAAATTTCCAACCATACGATGTCTTGGGAATTGTGTTAATAGCCATGATCTTTGTCCTTGTGATGATACGAATAGATATATTCCCAATATATATTGACATATATTATCATTTGGCAATTATGCGCTCATTTGACATCGTCGGCGGAATAGCCCTACATGATTTCATCCAGTTCGCACCGTTTGGAAGGCCCCACATATACCCGCCATTTTTCCATATTCTCTTGTATGTGCCATACAAACTCGGCATTGGGCCTGAGAGCTTGGCCAAGGTTTCATCGGCCCTAATTTTCCCCTCTATCCTATTTACATCATGGTACACCATCAAAAAAATATTTTCGCCCAGGGTCGGCCTTCTGACCACTCTCATTCTCGCATCGTCGTTCCCGTTCTTCTTCATGTCCAGCATGTACTGCGCCTCAATGGTGTCCACCGTTTTATTCCTGTGGTGCATGCTGTTTCTATATGAAAAGAAGACCGTCTCCTCAATTGTGCTGATGTCGATGTCGCTTTACAGCCACCCGAGCTGTCCGCATATGTTCTCTGCAACGCTGTTAATATGGGCGCTCTTGGACGAGGAAAGGAGAAATATGATCCTAAAGGCACTTGGGGCAGCCTATATATTATTCCTTCCATGGGGTATGAGTATCTTGCTCAGGGCAGGGAGTTTCAGGGAGTTGGGAACGCATAGTTATTTGCCAGAAGTGTATATCATTGCCGCATTGCTGGGAGTGATTGGGGCCTATTTGTCCATTAGAAAGGCAATATACGAAAAGAAACGTGTGTATGTGCTGCCCCTATCGCTTCTTATGCTGTTTTTACCTGTGCATTATTTCTATGGCAGCAGGGCATTTGTCCATTATTTCATTCCCCTATCAATGCTGTGTGCAATAGCTATCGACGGGGCTATGGCAAAATGCATAGATGCTCACGAGGGGGGGCGAGGCCTGAAGGTGTTGGCGGCATTGTTGGTCATCATAGTGGCTGCATCGTCTTGCAGCTTAGTCCTTATACCCAACAAAGATGACAAGTTCCAAGCCACTGCCGAAAGCACCCTCAAGGTCCTGATTACTGGATCCATGGGGGCATCGAGCATATATGGTTATGACAACGAACTCATAGACCAAATACTTGCCCATACAGACGCCGATGACATAATATATGTTGAAAACAGGATAGTTGGCACATATATCTCGGGCCTCACTGGCAGGGCAACGACCAGTGGAATCTTCATGGAGGTAGAACCGGATGACGAATATGAATTGGGCGGCCCGTTCGGGGCATTTGTCTATAACGACCCAGAAGACCCAAGAATCAGTGGAAACAGTGCGGTGTTTATTACCGAAAAACATGTTCTCGAAATCATAGATGACAACAACATCACAAAGGTCGCGACCCCAAAAAGGAATTTACCCATTGCCCTTGCAATAGCCATGATATTAATATCAATTATTGCTCTGTTGAATGATAATAAAATCCACAAAAAATGAGGGGAGGGAGTCCCCTATAGAGAGTAACATGCGTTACCACCATATAGATGGCAATATACATTGGGATTAATAGAATATAAATATTATTATGGATTGATAATATGAATATTGTTCTTAATTATTACATTAATATAAATATTATTTAAATATAGAATAATATTCAAAAATTTATATGAATTTAATACTATTATTATAAAAGAATATTCCTAAAAAATGCATATTATACAAAAATATGGATTATGATACAATAATAAAATGGAGGAAAAAATCCCATTGGACCTTGTCGCAATCATCATCTTTTTATCACGATACTTTAGCAGCAATCATTTTTGCATCTTTTATGTTTATTTTTTGACAAGGCACCCACACTGGGATTATTTTCTCCAAATGATTCCATTACTTCACAGAGTATGGTTTTCCTATCCACACCGTCTTTTTCCATCTTCTTTATCTTTTTATATACACTGAAAACAACGGAAGGTCCTATCTCCGACGAGAAGTGGCCTATGCCCTGATTCCAAGCAAACAGGGAAAAGAGCTCGTCCAGTTCCTTTATGGTTGTTCCAAGAGAATACGCCTTTATCATTTCACGCGTGGCCTGTTTGAAACAAGAAGCTCCAATAGCATTGCTCATTGAGAGAAGCAGCTTTGTCTTTAAATCTATCGCTGCATCTTCATTTTCCCATATCAGCTTCCAAAAGTCCACGACGTTGCTGGCCAGATCATTATCTATGAATTTGTAGTTTAGCACTGCCGTGGGTTTGAATGGCATATCAGCACCACTCTCATAAGTGATCGATTTTTTCTCTATACGGTAAAAATAGGCCCTGTATTCATCTTTTGATGTTTTTTTTGTTATATGCTCAAATCCCAGGTCCCTAAGTGCAGAGTGCAAAGGCTTTGGTTCAAAGCTCTGTATAACGCACAATCCATCGTCTACATCAACCTGCTTTGCCTTGTGTAGTATCATAGGCAAGAAATTGCTCGTCAGATGTCTAACATCTACTACATGGAATAATTCTTTTTTATCAAACCAATGTTCATCCATATTTATCACTTGTTATTTTTAGTGCGGGGTCAATGCCACTATGGGCTTCAGCGCTTCCTGGTGCATACCCCTAACTGTAAATCTCCTTGTATTCAATATCTTTTATATTGTAATATATAACAATTATAAAATTAAAAAAATGATAATGAATGAAAGGCCCTAATCCGACCTTATCATCACCAGCATCATCTTGTATGGCGTCACGGCAGTGAGGGCGTGAGGCACGTTGGCGGGCATTATTGTCATCTGGCCTTCACCCAGCGATAGCGATTCTTCGCCTATGGTTATCTCCGCGGTCCCATCCAGGATGCACACTAGGGCATCGAATGGCGCAGTATGCTCGCTCAGTCCCTCTCCCTTGTCAAAGGAGAAGATAGTGACTGTGCCTGCCTTCTTTTGTATCAGTGCCCTGCTTACCACGGCCCCGGGCCGGTAATCGATCAATGAAGAGAGGTCTGATGCCTTGGACATCAGCCCATTTTCCCCGGATGCGCAAGCCTTCCTTCCACATTCCATTTTCCTCACCTACTTCAACATCAGTTCCATATCTTCCTCAACTGTGCCGTTCTTCCTTATCCCAAAGTTCTCCACAAGCACGTTCAGGACGTCGGGGGATACGAATGCCGGCAGCCTGGGGCCCAATGTTATGTCTTTAACACCCAGATGCAGCAGCGCAAGGAGGACCAGAACGGCCTTTTGCTCATACCATGCTATGTTGTATGATATTGGGAGCTCGTTGATGTCTTCCATGTCAAATGCCTCGGCAAGCTTTTGGGCAATGACCACCAGGGAGTAGGAATCGTTGCACTGCCCCGCATCCAAGACCCTGGGGATGCCGTCTATGTCGCCTAGCTGCAGCTTGTTGTATCTGTACTTTGCGCACCCTGCCGTCAAGATAATGGTGTCCTTTGGAAGACTCTTGGCAAATTCTGTGTAGTATGACCTTTCCTTGTGGCGGCCGTCGCACCCGGCCATGACAAAGAATCTTCTTATCTTTCCTGCCTTGATCGCCTCAACGACCTTATCGGCCACTGACAAGACGGCCTCGTGGGCAAATCCTGCCATGACCTCGCCCTCTTCCAATGGTATTGGCGGGTTGCATCCCTTTGCCAAACCGATGATCTTCCCGAAGTCCTTGTTTCCATTCAACGAGGGTATGTGCTCCACACCATCGTACCCTGCAACGCCGGTCGTGAATATCCTATTTCTGTAAGACTCCTTTGGCTTCACGATGCAGTTCGTGGTCATGATGATGGAGCCGTTGAACTTTTCGAACTCCTCCCTTTGGCTCCACCATGCCCCGCCATAGTTCCCAACAAGGTTCTCAAACTTTGAGAACTGGGGATAGCAGTTTGCCGGCAGCATCTCCCCATGGGTGTATACGTCAACGCCAGTGCCCTGTGTCTGTTCTAGAAGCTGCTCCATGTCCTTGAGGTCATGGCCGCTTATGAGTATTGCAGGCCTGTCCCTTGTTCCTATTGAAACTGCCCTCGGTTCGGGGTTGCCGTACTTTTCAGTGTTTGCCTTGTCAAGGAGCGCCATCGCATCAACACCGTACTTTCCGCACTCCAGCACCAAGGATACCAGCTCGTCAATGCTCTTCTCCTCAAGAGTTGCAGAGAGCGCAACGTTGATGAATTTAAGGATCTCACTGTCCTCATATCCCAGCACCTGGGCGTGGTGGGTGTATGCTGCCAGGCCCTTGAGCCCGTATGTCAAAAGCTCCCTGAGAGACCTGACGTTCACGTCCTTTGTGCTCAGGACACCAACATCCTTTTCCATCATATCGTCGACTGTAATCGTGGCCGCCTCAGGTAACGACCCCATATCAGAAACGTTCCCCAATCGGTCTCGTATCTCAACTGCCTTTGAGATGGCCCTCTTGAAGTCCTCTTTGTCGAAGTTGGTGTTAGTCAGTGTCATGAACAAGGATTCCATGACAAAGTTGTCCGCCTCATCATCCCTGGATCCCTGTTCTTTCCTATAGAACGCGATGCCCTTCACTAGGCATATCAGCTTGTCCTGGAGGCCTGCAAGCTCGGATGTCTTCCCGCAGATCCCTGCCGTGGTGCATCCCTGCCCGTCCTTTGCCTCTTCGCATTGATAGCAAAACATTTGAATTCCTCTAGATATTAAATCTATATTAGATATAGAAAAGATACTTTTATATAGTAGATAGTTTCCATTTGTATACCATGAAGGACTGCACTGTGTACAAGACACTGTCTATAATTGGCAAGAAATGGGCCCTCTTGATAATGTTAGAGCTATACAAGGGGGAAAATGAGCGAAAACAGTTCAACGAGCTCAAGAAGAAGGTCAGCGGCATAACCCCAAAGGTGCTATCCGAAAGGCTCAGCGAGCTAGAGTCAGAAGAGCTGGTCTCCAGGGAATTGGATGACAGCAAGATGCCAGTCAGGTGCTACTATTCCCTTACGGCGGGAGGGAAGGAACTGATCAGTGTCATACATTCCATAAAGATGTGGGGGCTGAAGTGGAAGTTCGAGAACGAGGAGTGCCTGATGACCAAATGCAAGGGGTGCACACTATAGCTTCTTGCCCATGTATGGGCCATCCCTGGAATATCCATGCTTCATGTAGTATTCACGGACGCCTATGCCTGATATGATTATCATCTTCCTCTTGTCATAGCCTTCCCTGGCTATCCTCTCGGCCTCTTTCAGGAGCTTGTTGCCATATCCGCGGTGTTGCCACCACGCCCCGCCTGAAGTGCCTATGGGCACCATGGGACCGTATACGTGAAGCTCCCGTATCAGGGCGGTTGTGTCATCTATCTCCTTTCTGAACACATGGTCGCCCGGCGACCTTAATCTGATAAAGCCTATCAAGGCGTCGTTCTTTACATCCTCATAGCTAAGGAACTCCTCTGTCCCTCCGGAGGCCTCATAGGTCCTTCGTATTAGCTTGACATCGCCTTCCTTCGGTTCTATCCCTTCCTTGTAGCACTTTTGGCCTATCTCCCTGCACCTTATGCACCTGCAGCTGATACCCCTGCGCTTGAGCTCATCGGACACCATCTGCCCCATGTTGGACTTCATTACGCCGGCGGCGATCTTTGTTGTTGGGATGTCCCTCTGGATCCTCATCGTCCTTATCCATTCTGGCATGATCGCCTTTACCTTGACAAGGAGGTCCAGGGTCTCCTCCGTCGTGTAGGGGGTGTACTTCCCACTTACGTAATCATCGTATAGCTCTGTCCTGTCCATCACCAGGCAGGTATAGAACTTCAGCATGTCAGGCCGGTATTCGGGATCGTTGAATATGCGCTCAAAGGTCCTGAGGTCCCTTTCTGGATTGGACCCGGGGAGGCCCGGCATCATGTGGTAGTTGATCTTGAAGCACTGGTCCTTCAGAAATGCAGTGGATTCCTTAACGTCCCTTGTCGTGTGGCCCCTCTTGACCATCGCATAAATAAAATCGTAAACTGTCTGTACGCCCAGCTCCACCCGGGTGCCGCCGTAGCTGAGCATCCTGTCGATATGCGGCTCCATCGCCCAGTCAGGCCTTGTCTCGAACGTTATCCCTATGCACCTGTTATGTGCAGTCTCGTTTGATTCCTGGGCGTCTTCCAGAAGTATCGGCCTTCTGCCCAACAGGGCCCGGGCCCCATCAGTGCCGGTCTCGTCACCTTGCGGAAAAAGCGTATTGTATATCTCTTGAGAAGGGATGCCGCCATCGAACATGTTCATCCCACTCAGGCACTCCCTGACAAAATACTCCTGGTAGTCCAGGTCCTGTGAAGGGAATGTCCCCCCCATGACTATCAGCTCGATCTTGTCCGTGGGGTGGCCCACCGCCCGGAGCTGCTCGATCCTCCTGTAGACCTGCAGGAAGGGGTGGAAGTTGTTTTGTATAGCTCTCATGGCAGCTGGCTCGTGGCCGGTGTAGGACTGGGGGACATCCTGCTCAGGGCCCCCGGGGCAGTATGTGCACTTGCCGTGCGGGCAGGGCGCGGGCCTCGTCATTACCGCTATGACAGCGACCCCTGACATTGTCCTCATGGGCTTTCTTTGCAAAAATGAAAGGTTCTCGCCGTAGTGGGCCATGATATCGGAATTTGAGGGTATCTTCTCAAGAGAGTACTTTTTTGTGATCCTTACCTTTTCATTCTGCAGGCTGGACTTGTCGTGTATTCTGCCACTGTCAATGAGAGAGCCTATCTCGTCAAGGGCCTTGGTCATCTTGCTCATTTTCTCACAGCTTTAAGGAGAAGTAGCCTATGGTGTTCAAAATGATGGCATATGGAATGAAAATGCATGTTACCAGTGGCGTTATGACAAATACGTATGAAGGCAAATAATTCACACATACATAGAGAGCCGCGCCGGTCGGGGCCATCACGATCGCAAAGGGCACAATGTAGTTTACAAGTGAGAACAACGGCGCATGGGCCACCTTTCTCATGCTCAATGCTATGTTCTTTCCTATAATTGCGCCATCGACAACGCTTGAGGCGACGATATAGCTCCATAGATAACCTATGATAAATGGTATAACAACATAGTAAATATCATAATTAGAGGCAAAATAGTAGACCATGAGCATGATGAGCCCAAACGGTATCAGCGAGAACGCAAAGCCCGTCGCCCCGTTCCTTCCGCCCACATCGAAGGATATCTTCCCCCTCCTCATGCCGTCGCTTATCAATCCGGATATTGTGCAGATCGCATATAACAAGAATACCACATACACTATGAAGGACAACAGAAAAAGGTCATACCATATCCCAAGGATCTGCTCCAGCGCCTGATACGATGTGAAAGAGTAATATTGCGATATGTCCCTTATCTCAAATACTGGCAGGGCAGTGAAAATAAATATCAATGCAACACCGACGATGAAGACGGTCGGTATCAGCATGGGAGCTAGCAACTTTATCATATTTTCCCTATATACATCCCATGAAGCCCCATATATTTGTGAAATTGATGGTTTTGACAATATTATCTCCTCATAATAACATAAAATGTAACAGTATATATGTCTTTTTTTTACAATATTTATTTAAATAACTTTTTGATACTAATTTTTGGTTATTATGAATGTTATCATTACAGTTTGGGGCGCGTTGCTGCTCGATGAAGGGAACGAGGTCGTGGAAAAGATAGATTTTCCAAGGGGACCTGAGGCCCTGTCCGAGGTCTTCTTCCAACTGGACCAGGGCAACATCCCGCCACTGCTGGAGCCACTTGCCAGCCGTGATGTCGGCCTATGCGACAATGCCACGTTGGCAGAGGCCATTGGCTGCTCCCTGATGGGGCTCGATGCCCGGCAGGACGCGCTAAACTCGATTTCGGAAGATATTGGGGCCATCTTTGACGTGGAAAAGGACGGGTCCAATGAAGCAAAGAGAAGAACGGCCATAGCGCTTACAAGAAAGCAGCTGAAGGTGGCCGCCTCATCGAAGGACCTCTCCATATCCCAGGCGATAAGCGCCATAGACGAGCTGGACCAGACCATCAATCTCTTTACGGAAAGGCTTGTCGAGTGGTACGGCATACACTTCCCCGAGCTTGAGAGGCTGGTCAAGGACAATGCGTCATATTGCGAGATGATATCCAAGTACGGTTTCAGGGAGGACTTTGAGGATGAGAGGATACTTGAGGAAGCTAAGTCCAGCATGGGGGCCCAGGTGAGCCACCAGGATATGGAAGAGATGAGGAAACTTGCCTCATCCGCGGTGTCCATAGTGAAGATAAGGGACGAATATTCAAATTACATAGAGGAGAACGTATCCATAATTGCGCCCAACATGACGGCCCTGGTGGGGCCACTCATAACCGCAAGGCTGATGGCTTTGGCCGGGGGGCTGCGCAACCTGGCCCAAAAACCAGCTTCCACCATACAGATGCTCGGGGCCGAGAAGGCATTGTTCAGGCATCTGAAGACAGGGGCCAAGCCACCCAAGCACGGCATAATATTCCAGTATCCTGAAGTGCACAACGCTAAGCCATGGCACAGGGGAAAGATAGCGAGAACGCTGGCTGCAGAGCTTGCGATAGCAGCAAGGGTGGACTTCATGTCGGGGGGGATGGTCGCAGAAGCCCTCTCAGAGAAGATCCAGAAGAGGATAGAGGAAGTTAAGGAGAAGTATCCTTACCCGCCAAGGGGCAAGAAAAAGAAGAAGGGGGGCAAGAGAAGATGAAAGAGATATTCAATGGCGTTTACAGGGATGACCAGGGCATACTCACCAAGAATCTGGTAAAGGGCACAAGGGTGTATGGAGAGAAGCTCCTGTCCCATGAGGGTGATGAGTACAGGGTATGGAACCCGCACCGCTCAAAGCTTGCGTCGGCCATAATGGAAGGCCTAAAGGAGACAGGGATCAAGAAGGACTCAAAGATACTTTACCTGGGCTCTGCCACAGGGACCACGGTATCGCACATCTCGGACATGGCCTCGGATGGCATATTGTACTGTGTGGAGTTCGCGCCCAGGTCCATGCGCGACTTCATGACCGTTGCAGAGGCAAGGGAGAACATCGTGCCGATCCTGGGCAATGCCAAGGACCCTGGGCAATACGCGGCATTGTTGGAAAGCGTGGATGTGGTGTACCAGGACGTGGCACAGGTGGAGCAGGCGGAGATACTTCTGAGGAATCTTCCTTTCCTAAAACCCGGCGGCACTGCAATGCTTTGCATCAAGGCAAGGAGCATAGACGTCACGAAAAATCCTGAAAAGATGTTCAGGCAGGAGATATCCAAGCTTTCAGGAAGCCTGGATATAGTTGAGACGATAGACATCTCAAGATTCGAGAAGGACCACTCATTCGTTGTAGGAGTCAAGCGTTGACTGATTGTAGCGCTTGGCGGTCTTCCACGTCCTTCTGACAAAGAACGGCATCGTTCCCTCGATGCTTGTTATTTCTTCCAAGAACCTAATGGTAACTGGATCGCTTGGGTAGCCGCTGCCTATCTCGAGGCCCCACCTGTCCCTGGCCATCTCGTTGAGATGGTACACATAGCGGTCCCTGTGCACCTTGGCAACTATCGACGCGGCGGAAACGCAGGGGTATATCTCGTCTGCCTTGTGCCTGGAGCGGACACAGGCCCCGTCGATCCTAGACTCCAGGTCCATGCCAAATCGCACCTCATCGGTGTCGCAGCAATCGACATATATCACGTCGCCCTTGAAGTCAAGCCCCTTCGCAGCCCTTGAGAAAAGTATCCTTTCTATCTCGTTGAGATTGTGCTCGCCCCTCATATCGTCTATCTCCTTGGCGGAAACGCTCTCTATGGAGAACTCGCTGCAGGCCTTGAGCTCCTGATACAGCTTCTCACGCCTCTTGGGCCTCAGCTTCTTCGAGTCGCGCACGCCGATCTCCTCAAGGCACGTTTCGTTCGTCACCTGCAGAGCGGCGACGACCAAAGGTCCCAGCACGGGGCCCCTTCCGGCCTCGTCTATCCCTATCATAGGGGCGCCTCCGGGTCTACCTCGGAAAGAGAGTCCACTATCCTGTCAGGCCATGGGCCGTCAATGGGTATGTCCTCCGGCCTTGAAACGCCTGTTGTCACCATTATCGAACCAATGTTCAGCTTCATCGCCC
>Ga0272442_10008622_pt1 | contig 12880 bp, 9 predicted proteins | sample SSMForm2O_FD_200262 | JGI IMG/M metagenome (GOLD analysis project Ga0272442, IMG submission 200262) | Marine sediment archaeal communities from Little Sippewissett salt marsh, Falmouth, MA, United States - SSM-Form-2O | ecosystem: Environmental > Aquatic > Marine > Wetlands > Sediment ... | reverse complement strand
GCATGAGCGGCCGCTCCGCCACCACCGGTCCCAAGCCCGACAACACGAGCGAGCTGCTCTATCAAATCGCTCGCTTCCACAGCTTCATCTGGGCCAGCGGCGGCTGCTACAGCGACTATTACATCCACCAGATCGACGAATGTTCCTGGATGAAGGGCGCCTGGCCCGTCGAGGCGCACGCCCTGGGCGGGCGACACTATCGCGGCGACTCGGTCGACCAGAACTTCGACACCTACGCGATCGAGTACACCTATCCGGACGGCACCAAACTGTTCTACAACGGTCGCAACATGTCGGGCTGCAAGAATGCCTTCGCCAGCTTCGCCCACGGCACGAAGGGCTCGGCCGTCATCTCCACCTCGGGACACTCGCCCGGCAAGGTCCGCACCTACAAAGATCAGAACATGGACAGCGCCAACCTGATCTGGCGCTACCCGCAGCCGGAACCCAGCCCCTATCAGCTCGAATGGGACGACCTGATCGAGGCCATTCGCGAGGACAAGCCGTACAACGAGGTCGAGCGCGGCGCCATCGCCAGCCTCGTGACGTCGATGGGCCGCATGGCCGCCCACACGGGCAACGTCGTCACCTACGACCAGATGCTAAACTGCGAGCACGAACTCGCGCCCAGTGTCGGCAACCTGAACATGGATTCGCCCGCTCCGCTGAAGTCCGACGCCGACGGCAAATACCCCGTCCCGCAACCCGGCATCGTCAAAGACCGCGAATACAAAGAGTTCGCGTAAGGCAACATCACCGCCAATGACGCGCCGTTGGTCCCGGTTCGACCGGGACCAGCGGCGTTTTCTTTTGTCCGGTTCCAGGGGCAATCGCGTTGTCACTTCGGCGGTCGGGCCGCTTGTGACGTAGATGAGGGTGGACGGCGAGCAGCGGAGCCGGTAGGATCACGGTGGCCCTGAGGCTCGATAGGGATGCCGGCTTTTTCCATTTTCATCGAATCGAGGCGCGTATGACGATGGCGATCGAAACCCACGGTCTGACGCGGCGTTTCGGAGATCTGCGTGCCGTGGACGGTCTGGATCTGCGTGTGACGGCGGGCACTTTCTACGGTTTCCTCGGTCCCAACGGCGCGGGCAAGTCCACGACGATCAAGATGCTCACCGGCCTGCTCGCGCCCACGCGCGGGACCATGCACATCCTGGGGCAGGACGTAGCCGACGCCCGGAAGGCCCTGGCGGTGAAGCGTCGCGTCGGGGTGGTGCCGGAGAATCTGGCGCTCTTCGACAACCTCAGTGCGCGGGAGTATCTCACCTTTGTCGGACGGATGTATCGACTGCCGGCGGCGACGGTGGGCCAGCGCTGCGATGAGCTGTTGGCCATGATGCAGTTGGACGGCGAGGAGAAGAAGCTCACGGTCGAGTTCTCCCAGGGGATGAAGAAGAAACTGACCCTGGCGGCGGCTCTGATCTCCAATCCGGACCTGTTGTTTCTGGACGAGCCATTCGAGGGGGTCGACGTCGTGTCCTCGCGCGTGTTGCGGGACACGTTGAAACGTTGCGTTCAGCGGGGGGCCACCGTGTTCCTGACGTCGCACGTTTTGGAGATCGTGGAAAAGCTCTGCACGGACGTCGGGATCATCGCGCAAGGCCGGCTCGTGCATCAGGGCACGATGGACGAGATTCAGCGAAGCGGCTCGCTGGAGCAGCGGTTTCTGGAGGCGGTCGGCGTGGACAGCGTCGAGAGGCAGACACTGAGCTGGCTGGAGGGTTGAATGGACCTGAGTCAACTGCGCACGATTCTGTGGCTGCGCTGGCGTCTGACCCGCAATCAGTGGTTGCGGCATGGGCCGCTGGATGCGGCGGTGACGATACTCGTGGCGGGGATCGGGCTTCTCATCGGGGCCGGAGGCGCCGTGGGCGGCTTCCTGGCCGGTACGTTCCTGCTAGCGGACGCTCGGCCCGACGCGCTACTGGCCCTGTGGGACGTGCTCGTGGGCGGCTTTCTCTTTGTCTGGACGGTCGGAATCGTCAAGGATATCCAGCGTTCCGAGAGCATCGACATCGGCCGGCTGCTGCACCTGCCGATTTCGCTACGAGGCGTGTTCTGGTTGAATTACCTGGCATCGCATCTAACCTTCGCCATCATCCTTTTTCTGCCGGGTATGCTGGGGCTGGCGGTGGGCCTGGTTTTCGGCAATGGCTGGATCATGCTCTGGCTGATTCCGCTGTTGCTCGGGGTCGTCTCCATGGTCACAGCGTGGACCTATTGCCTGCGCGGATGGTTGGTCACGCTGATGACGAACCAGCGGCGTCGCCGGGCCGTCATTGCCGCCATCACGTTTTCATTCGTCCTCTTAAGCCAGCTTCCGTATATTCTCAGCCACACTCTGGACGATCGCAAACGCCATAGACCGAAGACGGTCGAGTCGTCACAAGCCCAGAAGGAGACGCCAAGCGATGCCGAGGGCCGCGCGGGAAGGTCTCTGTCCCCGGTGGTATTGGCGGCGCACCGTTACGTGCCTCTGTTGTGGGTGGGCAACGGGGCGATGTCACTGGGCAGGGGAGATGCTCGGGCGGCGATTCTGGGAGGGGCCGCCGCCTTCCTCATCGCTGGATTGGGCTTGCGCCAGGCCTATCGGTCCACGCTTCGTTTCTATCAGGGTTCCCCGACCGGCAAGCGGCCCCCACGGCGGGCGAAAGCGGAACGAAAGTCTGTCGCGGGCCGGAATTTTCTGGCCAGGAAACTGCCCGGTGTTCCGCCCGATGCGGCGGCGCTGACACTGGCTTTCTTTCGCTCCTTGACGCGGGCGCCGGAAGTGAAAATGGCGCTGGCCACCAATTTCATTATGCTCCTGATTTTCGGCGGGATGCTGTTCTTACGCCGGGCGAGCGGCCTCGACGGCAGTCTCAAGCCGCTGGTTGCCACCGGTGCCGTCGTAGTGGCGTTCTTCGGCATGCTCGGGCTCATGTTCAACCAGTTCGGTTACGACCGGGGCGGCTTTCGCACGCTCGTGCTCTCGCCGGTGCCGCGCGAACGGATCCTGCTGGGAAAGAACCTCGCGCTGTTGCCTTTTGCCCTGGGCTTTGGGATGGCCTTGCTTGTGGTCGCCAAGCTTGCCGTGGGAATCCCGTCGGTTTTCGTGGCGGCGGCGGCCTTTCAGTTGATTGCGGCCTTTCTCTTGATGAGCACGGTCGGCAATCTGGTGTCGGTGCTCGTTCCCTACCGGATCGCGCCGGGATCAATGAAGCCGACCAAAACAACGTCTCTCGTTACGGTCCTGATCGCTCTGTCCCATGTGTTGTTTCCGACGGCCATGATTCCGATCTTCTTCCCGGCGGTACTGGGGCTGCTGCTGTCCCGATGGCGCGGGCTGCCCGCCGCGCCGGTGATTCTCCTGTCGTCGGTTATCCTGTTGGGTCTCATGATCGTACTATACCAGTTCAGTCTGTCGGGGCTCGGCGACCTGTTGCAGCGACGCGAGAAGGCGATCCTGAAGGTGGTCACGGAAGAGGTGGAGTGAACCGGAGCGTGGGCAGGGGGCACCGGTGGGGGCGGCTCGGCAGTCCCCACCGTCGTCAGGGATACGCGTTGACGTCCGTGTCGATGCCGTGTTCGGCGCAGTAGGTGCGGATTTCGTCCAGCATAAGGCGGCCGTATTGCTTCTGTTTGGTTTGGCCGACGCCTCTGACGTTGAGGAAATGCTCCAGGGTGGACGGTCGGCGGCGGGCCATGTCGCGGAGGGCCGCGTCGCCGAAGATGACGTAGGCGGGAACGCCGCGTTGCCGCGCCAGCGAAGCCCGGACCCGGCGCAACGCCTCGAAAAGCCCTTTGTCCACTCCTTCCCACGATTCACTGGCGACCCTGGCGGCGCGCTGCGGCTTGCGCGTGGGACGCAGCAGCCGGGGAGTCGCTTCACCCTTGAGAACCTGACGCCCGGTGGCGCTTACATGCAGCACGTTGTAGTCGCCGGCCTTTTCTAAAAAGCCCTGGCCGACGAGCTGCTCGATCCAGTCATGGACGGTTCGCTTGTCGATGTCGCTCAGCAGGCCGTACGTGCTCAACTCGTTGTGCCTGTTCTCGAGGATGCGCTGGTCGCGCGAGCCGCTCAGCACCTGGGCGGTGTAGCCGCCGCCGAAGCGCTCGTCCAAACGCAGGATGCACGAGAGGATTTTCTGGGCCGTGACGAGCGAATCCTCCAAAGTGTCAACGTGTCCCAGGCAGATGTCGCAAGCGCCGCAGTCGGGTTTGTCGAGCGTCTGGCCGAAATACTCCAGGATGGTGCGCCGGCGGCAGATTCCCTGCGTGCAGTAGGCGTACATGCGGGCCAGCTTGGCCAGGGCGATCTCCTTGGCCTGCGGTTCCATGTCCTTGAGCAGGGTCTTCCAGACGCCGTAGTCGCCTCCTGAGTAGAACAGGCAGCACTCCGCTTCGAGCCCGTCGCGTCCGGCCCGCCCGCTCTCCTGTTGGTAGTGCTCGATCGACTTGGGCATCCCGGCGTGTACGACGTAGCGCACGTTGGACTTGTCGATGCCCATGCCGAAAGCGATGGTGGCAACGATGGCATCGACCTTCTCGGCGACGAAATCCTCCTGGTTCTGCTTGCGGTCTTCGGCGCTCATACCGGCGTGGTAGGGTGCGACCCGATAGCCGCGCTCGGTGAGGAACGCCGACATTTCCTCGACGTCGCGCCGGCGAATGCAGTATACGATGCCCGATTCCTGGCGGTGTCGGTCGAGAACTTCCTGCACCTGTGTGAAGATCTGGTTGCGCGAGCGGACCTTGTAGATGAGGTTGGGACGGTCGAACGAGCCGACCAGCACGGCAGGGTTCTCCAGGTGCAGTTGCTCGGCAATATCCCGCCGCACGTGTTCGGTGGCGGTAGCGGTATAGGCGCCAATGGTCACGCCGGGAAAGACCTCGCGCAGCGAGCCGAGCCGACGGTATTCCGGGCGAAAATCGTGGCCCCACATGCTGATGCAGTGCGCCTCGTCGATGGCGATGAACGAGAGCTTCTGTTTCTGCAACAGGGCCGTGAATGACTGGGTGGCGAGACGTTCCGGCGAGACATACAGCAGCTTCAGTGTGCCTGTCGGTATCTGGCCCATGACGGCGTTGCGTTGGCTGGTTGTAAGCGAGCTGTCGATCCGCGCCGCCGGCACGCCGCATTCCGTCAGCGCATCCACTTGGTCCTTCATCAGGGAAATCAGAGGTGAGACCACCACGCCGAGACCGGACAGCGTGACGGCGGGAGCCTGAAAACACAGGCTTTTGCCTCCGCCGGTCGGCAACACGACAATCGCGTCGCGTCCCTGACAAAGGGACGCCATTGCCTCTGCTTGCAGGGGCCGGAATTCCCGGTAACCCCAGTATTTCGCTAATGCTTTCTTGAGTTGTTCGGTCACGACCCGCTGTCTCCCAGACAAAGGACTCGCTGGCTGGTCTGCACTATACCTCGGACCGGTCGCCTCTGCCAGTCGGTATTTCAGAAAACGTGCATTTCTCCTACCTCATCTCATACGCATTCCGATTGGTTTTCGCGCGGCATGTCATCCTGAACGCAGCGTAGCGAAGTGAAGGATGTGGCCTGCGGCCGGAAGCAAATCTTTCTCCGATGGCCATCCCGGCGCGCCGGGATTCGGCTTCGCCTCAGGATGACACCGACGCTGCCTCGCAAGAGTTTTTCCTGACGCGTATCAGGCCCTTTTCCGTTACCGGTGTAACCGCCGCGGGCGAAGCCGCGGGTACCGACCGTATCGATAGAGTCGTGAATTCGCTATCTTCCCGGCGGACAGGGTGTCTGAAGATGCATCCGGGTCTCCCATGCCGTGAGAATCCGCAAACTCCAGGCACGCCGGCACGAAACCCAGCGCGACGTCATTTTCTGAAGGATTGCAGGGTATCCGATGGGACGTGCCGGAGCTCTGGATGGGGGGGAGGTCAAGGGCCGCTATGTATCCGTGCGATAGTGCGATTGTCCGCTGAGGACATGGGAAATGGCCTTGAGCAGGGCATCGCCCCCGTCTTGCTTGGCCACGAACCCGGCCGCACCGGCCTGCCGGGCCCGGTTGCCATAGAGCGATTCCTCGTGCATGGAAAGGATCAGGACGATCATCTCCGGATACCTGCGTTTCAGTTCCTGGGTCAATTCGAGGCCGTCCATGTGCCCCATTGAGATATCCACAATCGCCAGATCGACCGGTCCTCGAGCCGCCGCTTCCAGGGCCTCCTCCCCGCTGGCGGCACTGGCGCAGACGCAAAATCCCGGTTGTTGTTCCAGCAGTTCGGTCAGTCCTCGTCGCACGATGAAGTGATCGTCTACAATCAGCACCCTTTTGCCGGTGGTATCGTTACCGGGCTCGGACATGACCATTGTCTTCCTTCCAAAGTGTCTTGTGCAAAGCAGTCCATTCCGGTCTTCCACTGAGAAGCTCCTCTTAGAAGCTGGCTTCTTTACTTGTGTGCACGGCCGAAAGCGTGGAACAGCGCCTGGCGGCCGGCTGAAACGCTACGACGTGAGGTCCTCCAAGACGATCTCCAGGATTGCCTCCAGGACATCCGGGGCATCATACGTCCCGGCCGCAAGCATCCTGCGCGCCGCCTGTACCCGCCTGCGCCGATAGGCTTCTTCCCGGCGACGTGACTGCGCTGAGGATAAAACGGGCCCGCAACGCAACGTTGTGTCGGACCGGCGGGACGAAATCTGGGAGGGGCGGTCGACGTCGCTTTCGTTTGCGGCAGGTCTTGTTGTGGCAACTGGCATCATCATGCCCCGACATCACGTTTCTTATCCTGTTTTCCTTTGGGTCATGGGAAATACGCCCAAAAGACACTCTGGTTCGGCGATTCCCGTACATACTCGCCTGTGAATCTACCGAATGAGAGCAGGGACGAAATCGGGGCGGTGCGGTATTTGGCATCGGACGGACTACTCGTCTGTCTATCAGGGTTTTGCTTGTGCCGGCGGTATTCGTCGTTGGGATGAGGCGCGCAACATCACCAGTGTGGCGCCGGGTTTCTCCAGCGGCACCTCGCCCTACGCTCTGCGATGCGCGGTCAGCGCTTCTGCTCGGAATTCACCCACTCGACCGCCGCTCGGAAGAGCTCGTTGGCGTTCTTGAAACCCAGTTTTTCCTTGATGTGAGCCCGATACGTTTCAATGGTCTTGATGCTCAGATGCAGTTTTTCGGCGACCTCCCGCGTTCCATGTCCTTCGCCGATCAGTCGGAAGACTTCCAGCTCACGGTCACTCAAGCTCTCGAGCGGCGAGGTGCTGCCCGCGCCGCTGGCCAGCTTGCTGACCATCTTGGCCGCCACGGTGTCGCTGACATACATTTCACCTGCGAGGACGCGGCGAATCGCCGTGATCACTCGCTCGGTCGCTTCCTGTTTCATGATATAGCCTCGAGCGCCGGCTCGCAGCGCGCGCTCGGCGTATACCCCCTCGTCATGCATGGACAGCGTCAGGATGGGCATATCGGCGTACTGGACCTTGATGTCCTTGATCAGTTCCATCCCGCTGGTGTCTTTCAGGGAGATGTCGACAATTACCATGTCCGGCGTCAGTGTCTTAATCGCCTGCATCGCCTGGTACGAATCCTCCGCCTGGCCGCAGACCTGCAAATCGTCTGCCTGGTTGATCAACTGCGCCAGACCCTGGCGAACGATCGGATGGTCGTCCACGATCAGAACACGGTGTTCGCCAGGCCGCTCGCTCTTGTTACGCGTTCTTCCGGGCATGTTGTTTCTCCCCATTTATTGTTTCCGACGCCAATTTGAAGATGCAGGTGACGCGCGTGCCGCCGCCGGGCCTGCGCCGCACGTCCAACGTTCCCCCGATCATTTCCGCCCGATACCGCATGACCTTGAGGCCCATACCTTCCCCGTCCGGCAGCTTTTCGGGGAAGTCGCGTCCGTCGTTGGCGACCGTCAGTGTGGCCTGATCGTGCGCCGCCACCAACTCCAGCACAATCTCTGAAGTGTCACCATGCCGTACGGCATTTGTCACCGCTTCCTGGGCGATGCGGTACAGGTGTGTGGCCACGAAGCAATCTCTCACAAGCACGGGACAGTCACATCTGAACGTGCAGGCCACACCGAATACTTTCTCGGTCGTGGTGGCGAGAGCCTCAAGGGCGGCCATCAAACCGTGCTCGTCAAGGGCGACGGGATGAAGGCCCCGTGACAACTGCCGTGTCTGACTGACGGCTTCGTTGACCAACTGAGCGATCTCTCTGGCGTCGGAAGCAACGGCGGGCGCCTGCCGTTGGAGCTTTTGCTCCAGGACCTTGGTCATGATGGCGATGCCGGTGAGCTGTTGGCCGAGGCTGTCGTGCAGTTCCCCGCCGATACGCCGCTGCTCGCGCTCGCTGATCTCCAGGATCTCCTGCTCCAGGCGCTGACGCTGCCGGATCTCTTCGCGCAGAGATTTGTTGGCTTCGGCCAGTTCGGCGGTCCGCTCGATGACCCGCAGTTCGAGTTGTTCGTTTAGCTTTCGGATTTGCCGCGCGGCCTTCTTCTGTTCGGTGACATCTCGGCCGTAGATGTTCAGGTAGCCTGCGTCCGCCACGGGCACCAGTACGAATGAGAACGTCCGGTTCTCATCATCCACCTCGACGATGCGGCTGGCGTGCGAACGCAGCACCTCGGCAATCTGCTGCTCCCAGATCTGCGGTATCCACCGGTCGGTCTGGGACTTCCAGCGCTCCAGAAAGGACCGTCCCGGCCGATTGGCATAGAGGATGGTGCCGTCGCCCCGCACTCTCAGCACCGGCGACGGATTCTCGGAGGCGAACTTCGCCAGGTCTTGCATCCGGACCTCCACCTCCTTGCGTTCCGTGATGTCCTGGGCGACGCCGAGCATGCGGGTGGCCTTGCCGGTGGAATCGCAGACCACGTTGCCGATCTCGGAGATCCAGCGAAGGGTGCCGTCCGGCCACACGATGCGATGTTGCACGCGGTAGTCCTCCCCTCGTTCCACACAGGCACTGACCGAGTCGATCACAAGCCGGCGGTCGTCCGGATGCACGGCTTCCAGAAAGGCCTCGTAGGTCCCTTCGAACTGCCCCTGGCCGAACCCGAACATCGGTTCGAGGCGCTCAGACCACAAGAGCTTTCCCGTGATGATGTTCCAGTCCCAACTGCCGATATCGGCGGCCTCCTGGGCCAGCGCATAGCGCTCCTCGCTCTTCTTCAGGGTCATCTCTGCATGTCTTCGCTGCACGGCCAATGCGTACAGCTTGGCCATCCGTTCAATGGCTTCCCGTTCACGCTCGGTGTACCCTTCTTCTGTGTTGGCCAGGGCGATCTGCCCGACGACCTCATCGCCTACCAGTGCCGGCACGGTCAGGAAGTTCTCCAACGGAATATGTCCTTGCGGCACGCCGGTTGAGGCTGGATGCGAGGCAGGTGTGTTCGTGTAAAAGCCGCGGCCCGTGTTCAGGGCATGGCCGAAAAGGGCGGGGAAGCGTCCGTCGGGCCCCGGGCGGAAGGTAGCGTTGCGTTCCTGAACCGGGATACGGCACTGGCTGCCCATCATACGCGTCAGGGTGTGGCTGATCATATAGCCTGTTTCGGGATCAATGGACGAGACGTATCCGTGCCTGCTGCCGGTAAGCCGCCGTGCTTGGTCGAGGATGATCTCGGCGACCTCCTCAATCGAGGACGAGGGATCGATCAGGGCGTCCGCCAGATCGACAATGACTCGATTGACGGCCAATTCCCACTGACGTTCTTCCTGCCGGCGCTTTTGCTCGGTGACGTCCACGCAGTATTCAATGATGTGTGTCACGTTAGCGTCTTTGTCCAGGATGGGAAAGCCGTGCACCTCGACGTTGCGATGCCGGTTGTCGCGCGTACGATGGATGTGTTCAACGACGGCGGGCTTCTTCGTTTTCTTGATGATCTCCAACGGGCAAGGATGACCTCTGGTGTTGCAGGGCTCGCTGAGGTTGTGCATGAGGGCGTAGCAGGTACTCGTGCCCTCGGCGTGCGCTTGCTGTGCCGCCCGGTTCGCCAACCGAACCTGGTACGTAGCGATATCAATCACGTAGAAGGGATGGGTCAAGGAGTCGAGCACCGTTTGAAGAAGCTGCTCGTGCTCGGCTGTCGGCGGGTCGTTAGGTGAGACGTCCCGCGAGTGTTTCGTCCGTTTTTCGTCTCGTTCATCCATCGTCAGGGCCTCAAGGAGCCGGCTCGCGGCGGCCCAGGTCAGGTGGCCACCACCCGTATCATAGGCAAAACGTTGCCAAAAGCAAGAGAAATCAATCCGCCGGACCCTTTCGGATTCGATGCGGCGCTGCCTGCCTTGACAAGAAGCTCCGCCTGCGGTGGCGGATGTTGCCGAGCTTCCCGGTCGCCGTAATGCCGTAATGCATAGGGGATTACCTGATATCAAAACAGGGTCATACCGGATGCCAGAAGCAGTCGAAGCCCGATTTGCAGAAATTGCCCTGTCGTTATCATGGTGCCCACAAGGTGAAAATGGAAGGGGTAATCATGAACGATAGAGAGCTGTTACAACGCTACGTGGCCGGTGAGGAAGACGCCTTTCAGGAGTTGGTGGGCCAGTACAAAGACAGCGTATACGGATTCCTGCGTAGGTTCCTCAGTCGATCCGATTTGATTGAGGACGTTTTCCAGGAGACGTTCATGCAACTGTACGTCAGCCGGAACACGTTCGATGTCTCGCGACCTCTGCGTCCGTGGCTGTTCACCATCGCGGCCAACAAGGCCAAAGACGCGCTGCGTCGCATGCAGCGCAGCGAATCGGCTTATCTGGGAAACATGTTCGGCGGCGACGACTATTCCATGGACGATGCGCTCAACGCGCTCGACCACGACACAAGCATGCCGTACGACGACCTCATCAAGAACGAGACGGCTGCTGCGGTCAAGCGGGTCATTTCCAAAATGCCGGAGAAGCTGCGCGAGATTATCCTGCTGGCCTACTTCCACAAGTTCTCCTATGCCGAGATTGCACGCATGTTGGAGATACCGGTCGGAACCGTCAAGAGCCGGTTGCATACGGCGGTCTCGAGATTCGGTGAGGACTGGGAGATGGCCGCCTTGTGTGAGATGAGAAACTGACGCGACCGTCCGCCGGCAGGGTGCGCGTGGGCTATGGCGAACGTGCGGGTGGAGGCCAGGGCTGAATGGAAAGTGTCTGGCCGAGGGGTGCGGGGTGTGAGCCGGCCACGCGGATTGCGGCTCCTGCCCCGCATCAAGTCAATGGGCGTTCGACAGCCGTCGCAGGATTTCCGTCTTGTTCTCCCACCGATGCGTATCTACCTCCACAGGCCAGTACAAATCCGCTCCCCAGAATTGACGCCACCACGACCGGATTCTCTTGAGCATGCTCATCGTTGTCTCCTTTCCTTCTTCTGGTCTTTTCCAGGCCAACCGTTCCAAAGAACATCCATTTCAATGAGAGCGCTCTCTATTGTCCAAAGGCAGCCAGTTGAGGATCAGTAACGGAATCTTCGGTCGCCATCCCTGCGTAAGGACGCGGAGCGTTGGGATCAGCCGAAAGCGAGGTCAAATGAGGCTTCGGAGCCGATTGAGCCTTGGATAGCGAAAAGTCTCATCGCAAGAAAAGTACAGCAGATTTAATAATCAACGGCTTTGCTTCCTGGCCCTCAAATGCCCCTTCAGGGCTGTGCGAGGTCCGTTTTTTGCGTGCAGGCCTGGTTCGAAGCCTGCGCTTGAATATAAATGTAAACGAATATTCTGGCACAAGTCCATCTTTTCTGTGGTCCATTATGAGACAACCGGTACAATGGAAGATGGTCGAGGCCCTGTAGTTCAAGACGACGCAGGTGGTGCGATTTGTGGCACCCATGGAGCGGCGCGCCGAGCGCGCATTACGGAAGTATCTGCTTAGGCGAGCCGTGGTTACACGGAGGTTGTTTTGCATCTTAGGGCTGCTCTGGCGGCAGCCGAAGACGCGACCGGGGAGAGTTCTGAAATGGCCAGAGGCGAAAGCTGTGGCCCGGCGGCAGGGGGGTGGGCCACTCCCGAGCCATTTATCGCCCGCGTTGGACCGCGTAGCCCCAAGCGTTCCTCTATTCGAGGTCCTCCTCCCGACCCTGAGTGTTTCCCTGTGAATCAACATGTACACTGCATGGTCTGCGCCCCGTTCGGGCGGTCGAAACATGGCTCTCCGAAGGGACGTTTAGATGCGCCGGTGACCGGTGTGCGGAGCAACGCGTGGCGATAGACACGCCCGGGCCACCAACTATTAAAGGGAGAAAAAATGATCAGAAACAACATTCTTATATGGGTCTCAGTGATGGCTCTCTTGGCTGCTGCAGGCAGTGCACACGCAGCGTCAGCGTGGAGAATATCGCCGGGTAGCCCCGCTTCGACATCCCAGAGCGATTGGATAACATTCAAGGCGGGCTTTGGCGGCCTGACCTGGCCCGCAAATTGGGATAGCGCTCGATGGTATGTGGGTTCCAGCCCAAAGCACTCCGAGACCATGGGCGGGCAGAGTGACACAAGCACTTTCACATGGACGTTCAGCAGCCCAGGGACTTACTACGTCCACGTTCGTGGCTACTGGAACATCCTGGGTATTCCCTACACGACCAGCCTCGTAACGTGGACTGTCAATGTGATCACTTCCGTGCCCGACGCAAGCCGGGACAGTCCGTCCAGTCCCGTGAAGCTGTACGAAGGAGACGGGCAAGCATTTACGGTGAGAGGTACGGATCAGGGCGGCGATCTCAAGGGCGCCCGGTGGTGGCTCGACTCCGTCGGCCAGGGCGACTTTCCCGCGCTCTCCGGCGCAAGCGACACGCACACCTGGAGCCGCACGTTCGATACGAAGGGAACGTATACGGTCGAAGCGCAAGTCTACGATGACCACGGCTACAGCAGCAGCAAGGTCGCATGGACCGTCAACGTGACTTGCCTGCACGTG
>Ga0272442_10008621_pt1 | contig 12881 bp, 17 predicted proteins | sample SSMForm2O_FD_200262 | JGI IMG/M metagenome (GOLD analysis project Ga0272442, IMG submission 200262) | Marine sediment archaeal communities from Little Sippewissett salt marsh, Falmouth, MA, United States - SSM-Form-2O | ecosystem: Environmental > Aquatic > Marine > Wetlands > Sediment ... | reverse complement strand
ATGAGATATTTTACTCCATACAAGGCGAAGGAAAATGGACAGGGCTTCCAAATATATTTATTAGAACCACAGGTTGTAATCTTCGTTGTTCTTTTTGCGATACAAAATATGCATATGAGGAGGGCACAGAACTAGAAATAAAAGATATATTGAAAAAAATTAAAAAGTATTCATGTAAATATGTATGCTTAACAGGTGGAGAGCCATTAATACAAACAGAAGCATTCAATTTGATAAATGCCCTTTTAAAAGAAGATTATAAAATTTGTTTAGAAACAAATGGTAGCATAGATATAAAAAAAATTTCAAATAAAAAAAATTTGATGATATCTCTAGACGTAAAATGCCCGTCATCAAAAATGCATGAAAAAAATTATTTTGAAAACATAAATTTACTAAATGAAGAAGACCATTTGAAATTTGTAATAAAAGATAAAATAGATTATGAATACGCAAAAAAAATAATTAAAAAATTCCAACCAAAATGCATTGTTTTTTTCCAACCTGTCTGGGGCAATGATCCAAAACAATTAGCAGAATGGATAATAAAAGACAGGACCAATGTTAGATTAGGTTTACAACTTCATAAACTGTTATGGGGTGAAAAGAGAGGAGTCTAAATTTCTCCTTATTATATAATATATCAACACAAAGTATATAGATAATAAGCCTATTCTGAGTTGGAAAATTAAGGTGAGTAGAAATTAATTTATTATGGAAAATATTGAGGTGAAATGAAAATGCAACCGGCAAATATGGCATACGATAGAGCAATTACTGTCTTTTCTCCAGATGGCAGATTATTTCAAGTTGAATATGCTCGTGAAGCAGTTAAAAGAGGAACTACAACAGTTGGAGTAAAGTATAAAACAGGTGCAGTTTTGATTGTTGACAAACGCGTCTCATCCAGATTAGTTGAACCAGAATCTATTGAGAAAATCTTTGAAATTGATGGACATATTGGTTGTGCTACATCCGGTCTTGTTGCAGATGCAAGAGCTCTAATTGACAGAGCAAGAGTTGATGCTCAGATTAATGAAATTACTTATAATGAAAAAATTCAGGTTAAAACACTTGTAAAACGTATTTGTGATTTTAAACAGACATATACACAATATGGTGGCGTTAGACCTTTCGGAACAGCATTATTAATTGCAGGTGTTGATGAAACAGGTCCAAGACTTTTTTCAACTGATCCATCTGGCGCATTAATGGAATATAAAGCTAGCAGCGAAGGTTCCGGTCGAAATGGAGCTATGAGCTTCTTTGAAAGTAATTTTAAAGAAGGATTAACACAGGAAGAAGCAATTGATCTAGCAATTAAAGCACTCCATAAAGGAACAGAAGGCAAACTTAACCCAGACGCAACAGAGATTGGAATTGTAGATAAAGATGAAAAATTCCACTTATTAACACCTGAAAAAGCAAAGGAATATGTCTCTAAAGCAGTCGGAGGAAACTAGAATTGGTAAGTTTTGATAATGCAATTTTTAATGAGTCGGGAAAAAAACATACCCCTCAAGACACTTTCCCTGAATTTTGAGGAATAACCCATGTCAAAAAATATAAAAAAGGATTATACAGATGAGATTCTTAAAAACAATGTCATTGCAAGATTTGAATCCCACGGAGAACGATTTGAGATAATTATTTCTCCCGATGCTATTGAAAGAATAAGAAGTGGAAGTCCATTGAATATGGAGGATCTTGCAAGCGAGTTTATTTTTTCAGATGCAAAAAAGGGAAACAAAGCCCCAGAAGATAAGATGGAGGAAGTGTTTAATACAAACTCAATAGAAGAAATTGCTACTAAAATTATTATTAAAGGAGATGTTCAACTAACAACAGAACAAAGACACGAAATGCATGAGAAAAAACGAAAGCGAATAGTTGAAACTATTGCAAAAAATGCTATGGACCCAAAAACCAAAGCGCCACATCCGCGACAAAGAATAGAACTTGCAATGGAACAAGCTGGAGTTCATGTTGATCCTTTTAAATCTGTGAGAGAACAGGTGAAGATAATAATTGAACAACTTAGGTCAATTATACCAATTTCTACTGAAAATGTTAGAATATCAGTAAAAATTCCAGCAGAACATATCGGGAAGGCTTATGGTGCTGTTCGTAACTTTGGCGCTCTTGAAAGAGAGGACTGGCAATCTGATGGATCATGGGTTGGTATTATTAGAATTGCTGCAGGAATGCAGACAGATTTTTATGATAAATTGAATGATTTAACAAAAGGAAATGTATCCACAAAGATTTTAAAGTGATTCTGTTACAGGTTAGTGCTTTATGAATAAAGAAAAACGTGAAATTGTTATTCCAAGTCAGCTTTTGGGCGATGTCAAAGACAAAAAAGCTGGACGTGGAACATTTGTAGAAAACAAAAAGATATATGCCGAAATTCTCGGAGTTTTAAACGAAAATAATGGTTTTATCAATGTAGTGCCGTTAAAAGGTCGCTATGATCCAATTGAAAAAGATTTTGTAATAGGCATAGTAGAAGAGCCAATGGCATCCAGCTGGCTTGTTGATATCAATGCAGCTTACCCCGCTCTTTTACATGTAAATGAAGTTCCTTGGGATGTAGAGTTTGGTGAAACTGAAAAATATCTTAATCATGGCGATAGCGTCATGGCAAAGATTTTATCAGTTGACCAAGAAAAAAAATTACAAGTTACGCTCAAAGATCGTAATCTATACAAAATCCGTGGTGGAACCATGATAGAAGTTGAACCATCAAAGGTTCCAAGAATTATCGGAAAGAAAGGTTCAATGATTTCTCTTTTAAAAAAATATACAAACTGTCGTATCTTCGTTGGTCAAAATGGTAGGATTTGGATTGACGGAGATGAAGATGGCGTTAAAAAAGTAATTGAGACAATTAAGAAAATCGAAGATGAATCTTTAGCTTATGGACTTACGAATAAAATAGAAGAATTATTGAAAAAAGACGCGAAGGACGTGCGATAAAAATGAAAAGTGATATAAAATTATTTGAAAACGGAAAAAGACTCGATGGCAGAAAACCTGACGAGTTAAGAAAAATTAAAATTGAAGCAGGAGTGCTTCATAGAGCAGAAGGCTCATGTTATTTGGAATGGGGCGGTAATAAGGTTATCGCTGCCGTATATGGACCTAGGGAAGCAATCCCTAGACATACACAAAACCCATTGAGGGCTATTGTTAATGCTAAATATAATATGGCTGCTTTTAGTGTAGATGACAGGAAAAGGCCTGGACCAGATAGACGTAGTAGAGAAATATCAAAGGTTATTTCTGAAGCTTTGGAGAAAGTAATATTACTTGAAAAATATCCAAGAGCATCGATCGATGTCAATATAGAAGTTTTAGAAGCAGAAGCGGGAACAAGATGCGCTGGTCTTACAGCTGCTGCTGTTGCCCTCGCTGATGCAGGTATTCCTATGAAAGACATCCCTGTTGCTTGTGCCGCTGGCAAAATCGAAGATAAAGTTGTTTTAGATCTCGGTAAAGAAGAAGATAACTTTGGAAACGCAGATTTACCCATTTCAATATCACCAAGAACAGGAGAAATTTTATTACTTCAAATGGATGGGCATCTAACTTTACAGGAATTTGATCAAGCACTTGATATGGCAATAAAAGGTTGTAATACAATTTCAGAAATACAAAAGAATGCAATTATGGAAAAATATCAATCAAAAAATGGAGGAGATTAATCATGACTATTACACCTTCAATTAAACGCGATTATCTAGAAAAACTAGCACAAAACGGTAAAAGAGCAGATGGACGAAAATTTGATGAATTTAGAAATATTGAAATTGAAACAAATATAATTTCAAAAGCAGAGGGATCGGCTCGTGTAAAAATTGGCAATACTCAAGTAGTTGCTGGCGTTAAGATGGATCTAGGAGATCCTTATCCAGATACACCTGACTCTGGAGTTATGACAACAGCTGCAGAACTAATTCCACTTGCATCACCTGATTTCGAATCAGGGCCTCCAAGAGAAGATGCAATTGAACTTGCTCGTGTAGTCGATAGAGGAATTCGGGAATCAGATGTAATAGAAGTCGATAAACTATGTATTGTACCAAGTGAAAAAATATGGATGGTTTTTATAGATATTCACATTATTGATTTCGATGGAAATTTGTTTGATGCAGCATCACTTGCATCACTTGCTGCTTTAATGACTGCAAAAGTTCCTATTGAAAGACTTAAACCAACACTTGAAAAACTTCAAGAAAAATTTCCAGATGTTAAAAAATACTTAGACGAGCACCCAAAAGACTATCCACTACCACTTACAACCCCGCCAGTTTCATGCACATCAGTAAAATATAACGGCACAATCGTAATTGATCCAGCGCTTGACGAAGAAGAAATCGCAGAGGTTCGTCTAACTGTTGCAACCGATGAAAAGGGCGATATCCGAGCTATGCAGAAAGGTTTAAATGGTAGTTTTACTGTTGATGAGGTCAAAAAAGTTATTAAAGCATCTATTGATAACGGCAAGAAAATTCGAGAACAATTATATAAAAGCGTGGGTAAATAAATATGGCAAAGAGAACAAAGAAGGTTGGCTCAGTTGGACGCTTTGGCTCTAGATATGGAGTTAGAGCTAGAACTCGTGTAAGAAATGTTGAAATCCATCAAAAAGCAAAACATATATGTCCTAGTTGTGGTCATCAAAGAGTAAAAAGAGTAAGCACTAGCATTTGGCAATGCAGCAAATGTAATGTAAAATTTGCAGGTGGTGCTTATCAACCAAGAACAGAATCCGGGCAAAACATTGAAAAAATGTTAAAAGGTGAAATAGCAGCACCAACAATGCCATCTGAAGAACCTAAAAAAGAAGAAGTTAAAGATGAAGGTGAAAAGAAATGACCGGATATAAATGCGGACTATGTAAAAAAAGTGTCAAGTTTGACGTAAAAAACATAGGTATGCAATGTCCATACTGCGGAAGTAAAATATTTTACAAAGAAAGACCAACGGTTGCCAAAAGAATAAAATCCAAATAAGAAGGATTTTATGAAAACTGCTAGTTTTATTTTTAATTTTGATTCTTCTGATGAAGCTAGAATAGTAGCTGAATCGCTTGATCCTGAGATAAAACAAAAAATTCCAAAAACAAAAGTTGATGTGAATGTTTCAGGAAATACTTTTTCAATTAAGATTGAAGCAAAAGATATTAGTACACTCAGAGCAGCATGTAATTCTTATTTACGTTGGATAAATACTGCACTTAATGTAAAAAAGACTGTTTAGAATTTAGTTCCACATTCTTCACAAAATTCAATGCCCTCTTCATTTTTATGTCCACATTCGGGGCAATATTTAAACACTGGTGTAGACTCTGTTGCAACTGCACCATAGAATTGCCCACATTTTGGACAGGCATCTGAATATTGGGGTATTTCAAAGCCACAGTTATTACATTTTCTACCTTGAGCTACTTTTGGAACTTTTTTTAGATCTTCTGTAGAAATTCTATATATGGGTATTATTGCTGAAACTAAAAACAAAATATTTGGAATTATTGAAAAAAGATTTAGTTGATTTGTTCTTTCGGTAAGAGCTGTAACAAATTCATTTGAGCTAATACTGGATAAAGGATTTGAAGAAGATAAGTCTAAACTATTATACCAATCTTCAAAACCAGTATAACCAATATATGCAATAGCACAAGAAACTACTATCATTGATATAAACGATATATACAATATTATTTTACCATAAGAATTTTCTAGTTCATGTAATAAAAATAGATAGACTAGGCCCATAAAAACAGCTGAAATTGGAGTCAATAAATAAATCACTTTATAGCCTGAAAAATCGCCACTGCTAATTGAGCTAAACATTGAAAAAGCAGTAATGACAGATACTGCAATAGTGACTCCAATTGCAACTAAAAATAAAATTAAAGAAATCAGAGTAAATTTACTATGTTTTTTTCCATATTCTTTCAAACCAATACCTGCAACCCATAAAATTATTAATGCCACAAAAAGAAATATTGCACCAAGTCCTGCAACTATACCTAAACCTAATCCAGCAGCTACATTACTTACATCAATAAATGATAATATTGCTGAAGGAATAATTCCCATTATCATTCCCACAATTAAAAATATTAAACCAATTTTTGTTAAATTATATCCACTCATCTCTCATCCACCTTTTCCTGTTAGTAATGTATTGAAAAACAGTATTTATAGTTTCCACAGCAAAAAAATAGTTTTATTTTATTTCAATTGTTTCTTTTCTACCAGGACCAATTGATATAATTGCAATTGGAATCTTTAGTTCTTTTTCAATAAATTTAAGATAACTTTGAGCTTCTTTTGGCATATCAGATAATTTTTTTGAATTGCTTTTTATTTCACTCCAGCCTTTGAATTCTTTGTAGACTGGTTTACATTTCTTAACATCTTCAATGTTTGCAGGGAAGTAATCGATTTGTTTTCCATCAAGTTTATATTTTGTACAAATTTTGACAGCTTTTAAACCGTCCAATACATCAAGCTTTGTAATGGCTAGTTTAGTAATACCTGATATCATACATGAGTGTTTTAAAACAACTAAATCAAGCCATCCGCATCTTCGTGGTCTGCTAGTTGTAGTTCCAAATTCATGTCCTTTTTCTTGAAGATGGCTGCCGTTTTTATCAAACAGTTCAGTCGGCATTGGTCCTTCACCAACCCTAGTAGTATATGCTTTAACTATTCCAACTATGTCATCAATATGTTTTGGACTAACACCCGAACCAGTGCATAACCCACCTGCCATAACATGAGATGATGTGGTATATGGATAAGTTCCAAAATCAACGTCTAACATTGTTCCTTGCGCACCTTCAAAAAGTATGTTTTTACGGGAACTTATTGCCTTATTTAGTGTGATATGGGTAGCAGAAATATAATTTTTTAATTGTTTTCCATATCCCAAATAGGCCTCCAGGATTTCTTTTTTGTCAAGTTTTTCCTTTATTTTATACGCTTCAAAAATTCGTTGTTTTATAAGGATAATATCATCAAGTTTATTGCTCAATGTTTTTTTATCAATTAGATCAATTGCTCGAATACCTTTTCTAGCAATTTTATCACTATAGCAAGGGCCTATTCCCCTCTTTGTAGTTCCAATTTTTTTATCACCAAGAAAACCTTCTTCAATACCATCAAGAATCTTATGATACGGCATGATTATATTTGCACGGTCGCTAATTAAAAGTTTTGGTTTTATACCTCGCTTTGTCAAATCCTTGATTTCAGAAATTAGAACATCTGGATCAACAACACAGCCATTACCAATGACACCAGTTTTACCTTGTATAACACCTGATGGTGTGATATGAAGTTTGTAAACCTCATCTCCTACCTTTATTGTATGACCTGCATTGTTCCCGCCTTGAAAACGAACTACAAAATCTGCATCTTTTGAAAAATAATCTACAACTTTACCTTTGCCTTCATCTCCCCATTGTGTACCAATTACAAGGTTAACTGCCATTGTTTTTCACTTAATTGGCATATTAGAAGATATAAATAAAGATAATGTAAGAAAGTAATCGAAGGTTTTATAAAACAAAGCTATTATTGGCCCAAGAAATGAGTAACACATGGACATGGAAACCATTCGATGAGAACAACACTCCAACTAATCTAGATATTGAACTGTTGAAAGCTGAAGTTGGAAAACATTTTCCATTTTATGATATGAGATACAATAAAGAAACTGCTGCTTTTTTCTGTAGAATAGATAAAGAATTACTTGAAGAAAAGTTTGATTCTCTAAGGAATTCGCTTAAAGAAAAAGGCTATATTCCAATGTTGAAACATGAACAAGGAGAACATGTCATTTATATTATAAAAAAACCAAAGCGTAAAGAAAAACCAGTATGGATTAATTACTTGTTGATAATTGCAACAATTATTACAACAATTCTTACAGGATCAATTCTTAGCATGGGCTACTTGGATGCATTTAGCATACCAAATCCAATGGATATTTTTAAAGCAGAAAATTTGATTAATGGAACATTGTTTTTTTCCTTACCGCTTATGACCATTCTTGTTGTTCATGAGATGGGTCATTATTTTATTTCAAAAAAACATGGTATTTCAACTTCACTCCCATATTTTATCCCAGTTCCACCAGTTTTAGGTTTCAATATTGGAACATTTGGAGCATTGATTTCAAGTAGAGATCCAATGCCTAATAAAAAAGCACTTTTTGATGTTGGAATAGCAGGACCATTAGCAGGTTTTCTCGTTGCAATACCAATTCTAATAATTGGGATTGCAACAGCTGGAACTGAGCCAATTGTACCATATAACGAGCTTCAAGAGGGAACTGTATTATTTGGCAGATCTTTTCTAATAGATCCAATTATCTCCAGAGGCATACTGAATATCCCGGCAGGTTTTACATACCAAATGACACCATTAATATTTGCAGGCTGGGTAGGACTTTTAATTACATCGATTAATCTTCTACCTGCAGGTCAACTTGATGGAGGACATATTTTTAGAGCATTTCTTGGAGAAAATCAGAAATATGTAGGATGGGCAGCAATATTCATTATGATTTTGACAGGATGGTGGTTTTTTGCATTTATTATCATTTTTATGATGGGAATGAATCACCCGCCACCATTAAACGATGACACTCCACTTAATATAAAAAGAAAACTTTTTTTTATTGTAGCAATACTCATGTTGATCCTTTGTTATATACCAAACCCAATAGACGTAGTATATAAATAGAGAATATGTTCAAGGCAACAATTTAATACCAGGGCATCATTTTACTAAATTGGAGATATAATATGAAAACATACATTACAATTATGTTCAATAGTGAAGGTAGCACACCATCTGAGGTAAAAGATCAACTATTAAACCTGGGATTCAAGGTAACAAAAGGAAACTATGATTTTGTATATGATTGGGATAAAGAATCAGCCGATGTAGATGAACTTGTATGGTTTGCAGATAAAGTTCATGCAACATTAAAAGAGCATAAAGTATACTTTAGCATAGAAACAATATAAAAAAAGCATTATTTCTTTTTATTAATTCTATCAAAGCTTTTACTAAGCACACCCATAAAAGTATGATACTCCCATTTAGAAGGCATAGATCTACCTATCATACGTTTAAACATGATCTCTGTTTTTTCTTTTTTATGAGCGGGGTAATCTATTGCACCTAATAGTTTTGAAAAAGATTCGTATAATTTGTCTTTCTCTAACTTCTCAACTGTCCTTCTCTCTTTTGGAGTAAAATCTTTTTTGATGAACAGAGAATATAAAACAATACTAACAGCATGAGAAAGATTCATTGATAGATAAGATTCGCTTGTTGGAATTCGAAGGATCATATCGCACGCAGCAATCTCTTCATTAAAAAGCCCATAATCCTCTCGTCCAAAAACAAGACCAATTTTACCATCGATTTCAAATATTTTTTCTGAGAAATCTTCAAGGACAACTGCATTTCTAAGATGTCTTTTATCATTTTGACTTTCAATAGAAGAGGTGGCAACAAGATAATCCATTTTTTTACTTGCTTCTTCAAAAGATTGGAAAATCTTTGCTTCATCAAGGATTTTAGATGCATGAATGGCTCGTGTATAGCATTCGTCATCAAGGTTGCATGGATTCACAAGTATCAATTTTGAAAAATCAAAATTTGCCATAGCTCTAGCAACAGCACCAACGTTTCCACCATATTTTGGCTCAGAAAGGATTACATAAAATTCTGATATTTTATTTCACCATCCTTAATAACGGATGTTTTTATTTGACATTTAATTCGTCTTCTTTTTCTTTTACCATTTTTCGATATTTAGATGGCATATGTTTTACAACTACTTTTAACTCGCTGTGCTTTTTTAGAAACTCTGATCGTTTCTTTGTTTCCAATTCCTCTAATATAAATTTCCTGTCTTTCAAAAAACTATAAAGGTACCATATGCCAAAACCTAAACAGATAAATCCAAATATTAGCAGATAAAGACTCCATTCAGTGTAATTACTATAGAATGCAAATATGTTGTTTAATAAATCTTTAATCCACATTCCAGATGCAGCTATTAATATTACAAAAATTCCTAAAATTGTTAATATAGAGCTTAATGGAAGCTTAACTTCTCTTAAAAATTCTGTTATTTTCCCAGCCATATTCTCATTCACCTCTTTCTAATATGTTTTTGCATATCTCATCCAAGTTTTTGCAGCTTTCCCGCAAACCGGACAAGAATGATTACATTTTACATCTTCAATTGGTTCCCCTAACGTATTTCCATCTAAAATATTTTCTATTTCTAAAGCACAATCCTCAATACCGCACCATGGAAGTTCAATAACACCTTTCAATTTCTTTGCTTCTTCAACAGTTTGAACACGATGCATGTTTTCGTCAAGAAGTTTCTTAGCGGCATCATACAAATCTTTTGATATTTTTTCAAGTTCAGATTTAATCAGTTTTACACTTGAGTCTTGTGGAACAAATTTTTTATCACCAGTGTCACGTCTTATAACTACAATTTGTTTTTTTTCAAGATCTTTTGGACCAATATCAACGCGTAATGGTGCTCCTTTCAATTCCCAATCGTAGTATTTGTTCCCAGGTGTCATCTCTCTATCATCAACATGTACTCTGATGTTTTCTTTTCTAAGTTTTTCACATAATTTCTTACATGCATCTATTACGATTTTTTCTTTTCCCTTAAAAATAATAGGAATAATTACAACTTGTTTTGGTGCAACCTCTGGCGGTATAACAAGTCCTTTGTTATCACCATGTATTCCAACTAGAGCCCCGAGTATTCTTTCACTCATACCATATGTTGTTTGATGGCAGGTTGCATGTTTTCCATTTTCTGCTTCGTATGATATTTCATATGGTTTTGCAAAATTATCTTTATATTGATGAATTGAACCAAGCTGTAATGTTCTACCTGAAGGCATCAGAACATCAATACTTATTGTATAAAATGCTCCTGCAAATTTATCCCATTCAGGACGTTTACTAAAAAAGAAGGGTAGACTAAGTTTCTTAAAAAGCCTGTTTGCAATTTCTTTATCTTCCTGTATTTGTCTTTCTGCATCTTCAAAGTTAACATGGCAAGTGTGTGCTTCAAAGAAATGTATTTCACGCACTCTAATGAATGCTCTAGTTTGTTTTGTTTCATATCTAAAAGTGTTTACAATCTGATATGTTTTTAATGGTAAATCAGCATGAGATCGTATCCATAATGAAAACATCGGATACATTGCTGTTTCAGAAGTAGGTCTTAGAAGCCATCTTTCTTCTAATTTATTTAATCCTGCATGAGTAATCCAATAAACTTCGCTACCAAATCCTTCAATGTGTTCTTCTTCTTTTTTAAACGAAGATTCAGGAATTAACAGAGGAAAACACACTTCTTGATGATCAGTATCAGTCATTTCTTCCCTGATTAGGTGATCGACAAAATTCATTAATTTCCAGCCATAAGGTCGCCAGACGTTCATACCTTTGATTGGATATCTCTTATCACATAGGTCTGATAACTCTACTATTTCATTATACCATTCGTTAAAATCATCTGTTTTTTTGACTTTTGTTTCTGGCATAATCTCTTCAACCTGCAAATCAAAAAAGAAAAATTACTATTAAAGATGACGGTTTAAAAGAAAAGATTAAACTCCTCTTCCTTCTTTTGCTTTTACTCTTAGTTCTTTTGATCTGCATCTTCTGCATCTTTCTGCTTTTGGTGCATTGATACATCCACATTTCATGCATACTTTTTTGTTTAATGTTCTTGCTTCTGCTTCTGGGAATCTAGCCATAAGATAACCGCCTTTTAGTGTATCGGAATAAAGCTATATTATTTAAAGATAATGATGGAAATTATAGAAATATTCTTAAAATAGAAGCTATATCTGCCCCTTGGTGAAAAAAAGCGCATGAAGGGGAGGACCTCTTGTCCAAAATGTAAACACGATTTCGAAGTAGAAGTTACAGATGATAAAGAGCAACATGAGGTAGTTTGTCCGAAATGTGAAAATAAATTTAAAATTGATACAAAAAACAAAGAATGTGGCCCTGATGAGGAATGCTCTTGGGAAGAACATGGTGAACCACGTAAAACTGTTTTATCTTCTATTAAACCAAAAACAAATAAACCTATGATGGCAACAATTTTATTGATTGTTGTTTTTTCAATTGGTATTTCAACAGCTGCATTATCAGAAGCATTTATTGAATCTTCTCTGGATATAGCATCAGCTGCTGGTATGGATGGGACAGTTGTATTAACAATTAACGATCAAAATAACAAATCGATCGATGATGCAACTATAAGAATTAATAATGAGTTAACTAAGTTTACAGGAGAAAACGGAATATATATCGCCAACAATGTTGAATTAGGTATACAAGTATTTGAAGTATGTACAGAAGAATTTAATAATCAGAGTTTTGAGCTTCTTGTTACGCCATTTTTTAATTCAGAAAGCAATATTGTACTAGAAAATAGCACGGCAACCGCAGAATTAAAAGAATTTGATACAGCTATATGTTCTATGGTTTTGATTATATTTTCAATTTTTCCAATTCTTGCAGCTGTAGTTTGTTTTAAAAGACAACATTTTGATATTGCATTAGTTGGATCAATTCTTGGTATATTTTCGTTCGGGTTTTTCCTAACTGGATCCATCATTAGTTTTGTTGCATTGTATATTATATGGAAATCCCGGGATGAGTTTGAAAATGGAAAGAAGGGAAAAACGTTCTAGAATAATTATATTGATTTTTTTCATTCCTTTTTTTGTATGGATACTCCTTCAGTTTATTGCACCAATTTCAATACCTGGCGGTACTATTGATGATTTAACA
>Ga0272442_10008620_pt1 | contig 12883 bp, 14 predicted proteins | sample SSMForm2O_FD_200262 | JGI IMG/M metagenome (GOLD analysis project Ga0272442, IMG submission 200262) | Marine sediment archaeal communities from Little Sippewissett salt marsh, Falmouth, MA, United States - SSM-Form-2O | ecosystem: Environmental > Aquatic > Marine > Wetlands > Sediment ... | reverse complement strand
CAGAGGATTCGGGTGATCATGTGGATAATTTTGAGGATTTTGTTGATAACTCTAGATATCAAGGAATAGGAGATAATTGGGTCGATTATATGACACAACTACCCGGCGGTGCTGGAGGTAACGATGATGAGTGTGCGACGGTCGTTACTTTTCCTGAAGATTGTGAAGATGACGACTATATCTTTTTCAACGGCGGGATACAGGATTGGAAGACTCCAGGAGACCATACTGATACGGTCTATCATTACATTAACAATTGTGATCCGGGTGGTGGAAATCCACTTTAATAACAAAGTAACATAGGAAAAGACAAAATATCAGTTAATATATAAGGAGAGGAAAAATGAAATTGAATAACATCATTATTTCGTCGTTAATTACTAGTTTCGTAATATTTTTTCCTGAATATTCATCGGCTCAAGATGAAAAGACATTTAATAAAGAATATATGATTAAAGATAAAATATATGAAACATTTAAGAAAAATGATATATTTAATAATATTGATGGTAATGTGATATTAGATAATGACTATAATATTTATTCTAATATAAGTCATTCAGATATCGAAAATGTCATTGGAGAAACATTTTCAATAAATACAGATCCAGACACAAATGATAAAGTAGGTCTTAGTAATCGATATTCTATTATTAAATCAAATCACAAGTCTGCATTATATATAGTTAATAATGTTGACTTGCCAAAACATATTAAATATGCAGATTATATATCTAAGAATGAATTACGACAAATAATTAATAATGATTTATATTTATTGGGATTTGACAATATAGAAGGCCTAGAAATATCTATTAGAGAATCGATGAAAATAACACAAAAAAAGGGATTACCGCCATCTGAACCTGAAGCAATAGCATATAAAGTATTTGTTTACAGGCTGATAAACGGCAAGAGACTGCATGGTCCAAGGATAATAATGGGCTATTATTTAGATGGCACATTGCAGAAAATATCCTTAAGATGGCCAAATATAATTGAAAATAAGACTGGTATCTTGGAAGCAATGTCTGAAGATGAGATAATTGATAATGTTTATAATCAATTTAAGGATTACCCGCTATCAAACAGTGACAATGAAATTAAAGCTGAGATAAGTACAGCGCTGATTGATGGAGAACTGAGAGATGTGATCTACATAAGGGGAAATCTTTGTGAAGATAATAAGGGGAGGGTAGCTGTAGTAGATATCGTTTTTTAAATAATAAAAAGGTATTAGTATAGATAACTCACGGATATGTTTATATATAAGTAAAGATTATGTACTTTTAACAAATATGGTTTTGAGCAAAACTGATCAATATAGAGAAAACAGAGAAAACTCTAGTGATTATTCCCTTGAAAATAAAATGAAAGAGGATCCTGCAATAAGTAGGAATATATGGCTCAGAAAGGCGTCCAGAGTGGCTGCGCTATATACATTTATGACAATGGGAGTAGTAGCGGGCGTTGTTTCTTGTGACGATAACAGCGATGGTAAAGATAATAATGGAGAACAAGGGATAGAATCTAAATATACTGATTTAAATCAATACTATGATAATTTGAAGAATATGTTTGGTGGAACCTTCAAAGGAGTTATTGAAAACGGGTATTCCAGAAATGATACAATGCTGTGTGAATATGACGGTAAACCGTTTGAAATTAAATTAAATACAAGTTCCTCAATGCGTTGCCAGGATTCGGAGCAGGATTCAGAAAAAGAGGTCAATTGTAAGAAAGCAAATATCGGTTATCTTAATGTGACTGGAACATTTAGAGTAGCTAACGATATGTCAATACCCTTAAAAGGAAATGCTTATATAACTACCGAAAGGGGAATGATGATAGATCTATTCTTAGACCTTGACTACGAAAGCCAATATCCTCGAGAAAGTTTTGAGTGTTATGAAGAGTGGATGGTCTTGGAGGATGAGATATCCGGCTTTAAATGGTCGAAAAGACATTCGGAAGAATATGAAGAAGATGTTATCTGGGAAATCTGCAATTGCAATATTGAGGACCATGTACAGAAATAGATAAAATATCCTTAAAAGTGTAAACTTATAATTACATGCTCAATTATTGGGGAAAATTATTGTTCTAAAAAAGATTATAATATCAGGCTATTGCGTAAATGATTAAAAATGGCACGTAAATTGCAAAAAATTAGGTATTGAAAAGGAGGACGGAAAAATGGAAAGAGCAACAAAGAAATTGGTCGTTATAATGGCTGCATGTTTAGGAATAAATATGGTGGCTATCTGTGCTTGTGACGATGAAGTAGATAAAGATAATGCAAAAAACAGCGGGGAAAATGATAATGAAGGAAAAGAAGGAGGAGAATCTCAATATACTGATTTAAATCAATACTATGAAGAGTTAGAAGAAATGTTCGGAGGAGTTTTCACTGGTGTTATAAAAAATGGATCAGCTAGAAGCGAAACAGTTCCATGTGAATATGACGGAATGCAATTCGAGATAGTTATAAATCCAAGTTCTTCAATAAAATGCTATGATTCGGAGGGCCACCCTGAAGACGAAGTGAATTGTACGAATGCAAATATGGGAGATCTTGATATGACTGGCACTTTTAAAGTAGGTGATAATGTATCAATACCATTGAGCGGTTCTGCAGATATAAGGACTCGTAATGATATTATAGTTATAATGCTTGGTACGAAATTAGACTACGAAAGCCAATATCCTAAAGAAAGTTTTGAGTGTTATGAAGAAGAAGAGATCCTTCTAGAGGATGAAATATCTGGGTTTAAATGGTCGAAAAGACACTCAGAAGAAGACGCAGAAGATGTTATCTGGGAAATCTGCAATTGCAATATCGAAGAGCATGTGCAAAACTAGTCAGATTTCTTAAGGTGTGGGGTATACAAACATAGTTTCAATTAGAAGCGTCCAATTTCTAGAGTCTGTCATGAATTCTGTGTAAACGGGATCGAGCTTCATCAAACAGGAACCCGACCTTCAAAGGATAGCGTATAGTTTCTTTCGGTGCGCCGTGGAAAGGCACGGTTCTTCAGCGGGTGAAAATCCCGCCCGGCAACTGATGCTCCAGCCGGTAGCAATCGGAGCAGTAGTGGAGGTAGCGAAGCTGCTGAAGCCTTCGGTGTAGAGGGTTCTTGAGGGACTTGGCGATCATGCAGGCCGTAACGCGAGTGAACGTTGAGCAGGCCTCGGAAAGTACAGTCGCGGACGCCGAACCGCCCGAAATTCGGGGAAGGCCGCCGTTGCGGGTGGAACGAGCATCAAAGGAAACCCGCAAGTCCGTCAGGGTAGTGACGACAGCATGTATGGAAAGAGGAGGACCGGTGCAACACGGGAAACCCCGTACGGCGATGGGTAGCGACCATCAACTTGTAGCCCGCGAGGGACAGACCAGGCCGTGTGGGGTGGCGGAAAGGGCCGTAGTACCTTGGAGACCGGGTAACGCCGGTGGAGGAAAGGGCCCTTGCTTTGGGGTGCTTCTAAAGGAGAAGAGGAGGGGAGATTGGCGATGAGCCTGGCAACTCCAGAAAAGATCCGGACACTCCAGCGGAAGCTATACCGCAAGGCGAAACAGGAGCCAGCATTTCGCTTCTACCAGCTCTACGACAAGGTTTACCGCGAAGACATCCTTGCCCATGCCTATAGAATGAGCCGCCAGGCTGGCGGTGCGCCAGGGGTGGACGGGGTGACCTTTGCTGACATCGAATAGCAGGGAGTGGGAGAGTGGCTGGCACAGACCAGAAAGGAGCTTTATGCAAAGACGTACAGGCCGAGTCCGGTTCGCCGGGTGATGATTCCTAAGCCCAACGGTGGCGAAAGACCGCTGGGGATCCCCACGATCAAAGATCGGATAGTGCAGACTGCTGCGAAGCTTATCTTGGAGCCGATTTTCGAGGCAGACTTGGAAGATTGTGCCTACGGCTATCGTCCCAGGCGAAGCGCCAAAGATGCAGTGGGAGCAGTCCATCAAGCCATGATCCGGGGCTATCGGGAGGTGGTGGATGCCGACCTTGCCCAGTACTTTGAGACCATTCCTCACCACGATCTTATGAAATCTGTGGCAAAGCGGGTAAGTGACCGCCACATACTCAGCTTGATAAAGGCGTGGTTGACGGTACCGGTGGAGGAATACGACAGCAGAGGCGGCTCACAAAAGAAAGGAGGTAAACGAGCAAAACAGGGCGTGCCGCAAGGTGGCGTAATCAGTCCCTTGCTCGCCAACCTCTATATGAACCGGTTTTTAAAAGCTTGGCGGCTTCAAGGCTGCAATTTGCGATTTCGTGCTTGTATCGTGAACTATGCGGACGATTTTGTGATCCTCTGCCACGGACACGCAGAAAAGGCGCTGTCCTGGGCGCGTAGTACTCTCGAAAGGATGGGCCTGCGGCTCAATGAGACAAAGACCTGCATTCGTCGGATCAACGAGGAGTCTGTGGACTTCCTTGGATACACGTTCGGATGGGTGCACTATCATCTCGATGGCCACAGGTTTATTACTGCGACGCCCTCCAAGAACAGCAGGAAGCGAATCAAGAAACGGGTTCGAGTGCATCTCTCGAAATGGAATTCAAGACCGATTGATGAGGTGGTTGACTATCTGAACAGATTGCTGTGCGGCTGGGCGAACTACTTCAGCTATGGTACACGCCGTAAGGCGTTCTATGCCATCGATAAATACGTCTATGAGCGCATGCGTGACTTTCTATGTTGTCGTCACAAAGATCCTTCGCGAGGATCACGGCGTTTCAGTTCGCGATACGTGCGAGACGAACTCGGCGTAGTGCGATTGAAGATCCGATACTCGTGACACCTGTGTGTGCCTTGTGGTGAAACCCGTCGGGAAGCCGGATGCGGGAAATCCGCACGTCCGGTTTGATGAGCGGGGACAGGAAACGGAGCCAAGGAGCTGATTGAGACACTGGCAGTTGCCGAAAGGTGCCAGCAAACAGCAACTCCCAGCTTCCTACAGCCACCGCGCCTGTCCTCGACTCCACCACATTTCTGGACTAAAAAGAGCGGTGGTCCTCAATCTGTTTAAGGCAACAAAACAATAGATGTTTCTCCTGACCTGATTTCTAGAGTCACCGACGCTGTAATTGAAGAGGTGAAAGTTTGGCAGAACAGGCCTCTCGATAGTCTTTATCCGATCGTCATTCTGGATGCGCTGGTCCTGAAAATCCGTGATGGTGGCTCAGTCCGTAACAAGTCCGCCTACCTGGCCATGGGCGTCAATCTGGAAGGCAAGAAAGAGCTTCTTGGCATCTGGCTTGCCCAGACAGAAGGGGCAAAATTCTGGCTGCACGTCATCACCGAGCTGAAAACCCGTGGTGTGCAGGACATCCTCATCGCGTGTTGTGATGGCCTCAAGGGCTTTCCAGAGGCCATTGAATCAGTGTTCCCACACACGACCGTCCAGACCTGTATCGTGCATATGATCAGAAACTCGCTGAAGTTTGTGAACTGGAAAACCCGCAAGCAGGTCTCCGCCGATCTTAAGCCCATCTATACTGCTGCTACAGAGGAGGTCGCACAGACTGCATTGGAGGAGTTTGCCGACAAATGGGATGAATCTTATCCAATGATTGCTAAGTCCTGGAGGAGCAACTGGGAAAAGATTGTTCCATTTCTGGCTTTCGCTGAAGACATCAGAAAGGTGATTTACACAACCAACGCTGTTGAATCCCTGAACGCCCAACTGAGAAAGGTTACGAAGAATCGGCGGAGCTTTCCGAACGATGAGGCTGCGTTGAAGCTGCTCTATTTGTCCTTGCAAAATGCTTCGAAAAAATGGAGTATGCCGATTAGAAATTGGAATCTGGCGATCAACCAGTTCGCCATTCACTTTGAAGGTCGGGTTCCTGTTTGATGAAGCTCGATCCCGTTTACACAGAATTCATGACAGACTCGTCCACTCCGATGATCTCATCACTATCCCTACCTGATAAACATTTCGTCATTGATGCTGCGAATTTTTCGCCCTGCCGGTTTTCCCTTCAGGTTCCTCAGTGTTTCGATATTCTCTTTGAAAAACTTTCCCAGGGCCGATGCCATTATCAGCCCGGATGTGTTTGCATAATGATGATTCTTCTGCAACTCCAGCTTCCTGATTCCGTATTGCTTTGACACAATTTCCGCGTAATTCAGCAGACACCTGCTCTGCGTCCATTTGGACCACATCCAGTACCTGTAGCTCTCATCTCTTATGCTTATGGGCAGCACATGGCAGACCGTTCTTCCTATTTCCTTTTCACTCCAGGATTTCAGCTTTCTAATGGTTTTTTTTGCATAATTCCTTTTCGAATGCTTCAGCATCTTTTTCCAGTTTCTTTTTGATCGATCTACATTCAGCCTGCGGTATTTCCATCTATTGGGTTTTTTCTCCAACGGGACTCTAAACGCCGGATCCCAGCGTAAAAAAGACTGCAGCCCATGCTCAGCCTCCTCTTTTTTCGGGAAATAATCCTGCCAGCCAATCCTGGCACTCCAGAGTGGAATGAGGCCATGCATGTGCTCTTCCAGTGCGTCCAGAACCAGTCGGTTGTATTCTTCTCGATCCAGTAATATATCCCGGATGCCGGGCTTCGCAGTATTAGCACTATGTTTTTTAATAAGATTTTTCAAATCGGCACAGTTGTGTGCATTTGCAGCTACTTTTTTTATGTCTCTGTCCTGCTTCCTGTTCTTCCTTTTAGCCCCGAACATCCCTCTTGAATGCGAGAGGATGACTATGCCTGCATCGTCCACAACGCACCGCGCAAGAAGAGATGCAAACGTCACCAGATGTCTGTCCGGGACGTTCAGACCGAACGAAAACGAAGCGGCCTTCAATCCGGATGCAAATTCAAACTGCTGATAGTCAAAACCCCAGGAAATAGTGGAGTCGCCGATGAACAGGACATCGATTTTATCGTTAAAATCATCAATATCGAAAAAGTCAAAAATGTTCCTGTGTGGCTGTTTATTTGTAGCCTCGAAATCAACCCTGTCTGGTACATTGAGTTTAATACCCTGCTTTTTCAACCGTTCGACTTCATCCATCAGCGGATTTGGGATCATCTTTTCATCGGCCTGAACATTTCTCCAATTCTTATTGAGTAGATTTGCAATGTCATGCTGGAAAAATATATTGGCCATAAATACCAGCAGTATTGTTGCAATGAAGAGGATGGTTTTCATCAGCTCATACCTCTAAAAATCAAAGTAAATGAAGGGCAGACTCTTGCCCGCAAAATAGAAGCAGATTGTCAGTATTATGGGAGTCAGAATGATCCCCGCTCTTGTTGATTTGATTCTTCCTTTCGTAACTCTATAGGGCTTGACAACTGAATCAAAGGCGACAAGTCCTGCATAGAACCAGATAGCCACCGTATTGTATTCTGAGGTTTCGCTTGAACCAATAATTGTCCTTTGTAGAAGACTGACAGCCTCATTGAAATCCAGGAAAAAGAAACTCCAGGCCAAAGATACAACCGTAATTGTAAAGATCCAGCCAATTGCATAGGGAAGCTTCAGACCGAGCTTCCTGAAGATCCTCTCCGCAATTAAGATGAAACCATGCAATGCGCCCCAGATTACGAAATTCCATGCAGCGCCGTGCCAGAGACCGCTCAGGGTGAATACAATCATGAGCACTACGGACCCAATGAACAGGCCGTTCTTTTTACCTCCTAGAGGAATATAGACATAGTCCCGAAACCAGGTGGAGAGGCTGATGTGCCACTTCCTCCAGAACTGGGTAATGGAACCCGCAGAATAAGGGTAATTGAAGTTGGCAGGAATATAGATACCCAGAAGGATGGCAAATCCGATTGCCATGTCGCTGTAACCCGAAAAATCGCCATAGATCCGGGCGGAGAAACCGATGACAGTCGACCAGGCGGCAAAGCTGCTCATTGAATCAATGCCATATTCAAGATTCTGGTTTACCAGGCCGCCTACCCCATCCGCTATTACGATTTTCTTGTATAGTCCGAACACTAGCAGAACGATCGCTGTGACGATGTCGCGTTTCAGCAGGCTCTTGCCGTATTCCTTTCCAAAGAAGTTATTGCCTCTAAGGATCGGTCCTGAAGCAAGATGCGGCCAGAACGTCAGCAGGTTGAGATTATCAATGAATCCAGGATTCTCAATCCGATATTTGTTCATGTGCATGTCCACGACGAAACCGATTGCCGTAAATGTATAGAATGAAATACCAAGGGGCAGTGAGAATCCATATTCGGATATGCCTATCGTGGCAGCAATAAAATCATAGTACTTGAACATAAGAAGCGGAAGAAGAAGCAGACTGATGATAACGGCCAGCGAAAGCCTCGATTTGTTAACGCGCTGATAGATTAAAACAAGCAGGGCCTGGACAATCAGGATTATTGTGAAAAGCGGGAAATTGATGGCAATAAACGCCAGGGAAGCCACGGCAGTGAACCGCAGGGCCGCCTTTCTTGATTTGAGTTCGATCGCCCAGAACAGGAAGAGAAAGCCAATGATGAAAACAACAAAAAGCGGAGAAGTAAATGGCATTTCAAGCTCTCAGGTTCGATGCAGAATATCGAGTCGTTATGTATGAGGGCATTACTAGGTATAATTATTGGAGATTTTTAGTCACACCGTCAAGTTCTTGAGTTGCTAGCTTAAGAAACATGACAGAATAAGAACTTAGTATTAATCATAGGATCCAGATATCAAATTACCTTTCTTTTGTTCCTGGGAAAAATTGGATGGGTACTCTTTCAAGTTTGAATTAATTGCTGTGATTTGATGGCCATAAAATTGCTATTAAGAACTTGCTGATCTTAGTGAGAGAGCATTATTATCCCCTGAAATAGGGGATTAAGGCATTCTATCTAACTGAAAAACAAGGATATTTATCCAAATACCAGTATAACTTCTAAATAGAAGAATTTGGAATCAATTGTCCTACTGTGAGAAATCTCACGAAAATTATCACAAATAAAATGTACTACTATATCTTACCGCAATTATTATTGTGGGTGAGTGGATTGGTGCTCATTGATCTTAGGCTCCGGTCAGCACTGTCTCTGCCTGTTCGAGCAGTTGGATTGCTCTGGAAGATTCGGGAGTGCGTGGGTTGGCTGTTCTGAGGGTTTTGAGTGCTTCCTGGACGTGTTTCCTGGCCTTTATGGCACTGTTGGTTGGTTTTCGAGGGCTGCGGGGCGATTCCTGAGCTTCCAGGAGTGCCGGGTGCACAGGGCCTTTGTCTTCCTTTAGTTCGGGCAGGGCCAGGCAGGCCTGTATCATGGGGCTTTCTGTAGGCTCTGAAAGTGATTCTTCAGGTTTGCTGGTCTGGAATTTATCAAGAATCGTCCTTTTCAGGTCTCTGACCGAAGTGTTGTTTTATGCAACGTCCAGGGCGAGCTGCTCTGCCTCTTCCCTTGGAGTGTTGTTGAGCGCTTTGGCATGGCTGAAACTGAGCCTTCCTTCACGCAACAGCCGCTGGGTTTTTGGCGGAAGCAGAAGCAGGGACAGCCGTTCTGAGATGTATGCCTGGCTCTTGTTGAGGCGTTTGGCCAGGTCCTTCTGCGAGATGTTGTGTTTCTTCATTATGGCTTTGTAGCACTGGGCCTCTTCCAGGGGCGTGAGGTCTGCTCTGTGAAGATTCTCTATCAGTGCAAGCTCTTCCGGACCAGCACGGCTCTGTTCCATCTGGGTTTCGCTGTTATTGCTGAGGAGTGTTGCAGGGATGTCTTTCCAGCCCAGTGCCTTGCATGCTCTCAACCTGCGCTCACCAGCTATCAGAAGAAATTTGCCGTTGCCATTCGGCATCAGAAGCACTGGCTGCAATAGGCCGTAGCGCTTGATGCTTCCCTTAAGCTCCTCAAGCTTTTCTTCGTTAAAAGTGTTTCTTGGCTGTTCCTTGTTGGTCTGTATCATTTCAATGGCCACTTCCATGGCACACCTCCAATCAGGATTGTTAATGGTTCAGTCGTCATCTTCGTCATCATCCTCGTCATCTTCGTCTTCTTCCCATCCCTCGTTTTCGAGGTCCCTGTCCTCATAATCACCGTGTTCACCACATCCAGGCGGAGTGATCAGGTCATAAACACTATCGTAGTTACGCTCAGGCCGAGGCTCGTCATAATCATCTGGTTCTTCCCAGTCCTCGTCATCGTCAGGGTCGTGCGGGGGCTTGCACCAGAGCTCAGAAGGGTAAGAAAGCTCCAACTCAGGATCGTCATCCCAGTCAGTATCAGTAATGAACCTCAGACCAGACATGGCGAGTCTGTTAACAGCATTCTCGAGCTTGCGAGCTCCCCAGCCTGCAGCACGTTCAGCCAGGGACTTTTCATTCCTTTTCTCTTCCTCGACAGGCTTGTCAGTATGCTTTTCAGAGACATTTGGGGAATGTTCTGGTTCTTCCGGACCGTCATAGTCGCACCACTCCTGATCCCTTGCTCTCAGGCCAAGCTCCTTATCCCAATCAACCGTTTCTTCATCCTGAGCATCTTCGGAATCTTCATCCTCAATGTCGTCGTCAGCGTTTTCCTCCTGCTCATCCTCGACATCATCCTCATCTTCCCCATCTTCTTCCTGGGGCTTTTCATCATCTTCGTTGGAGAAGAATTCCTGCTCGCTCAGCCACTCAGCACTTTTCAATGCTGCAGCGCCGGTGTTGATCAGGGATTTTTCGATAAGCCACCACAGTGGGTTCTTGGTCATGAAATTGCTCCTTTTGTGTTGCCACAGTGTTGCCATGACTTTGCGTAACAGGAAGGAATGAGAAGGTTTTCAGCGGAACAAAGCGGGACGTGATATCTTAATGATATCAGGGGGTTGATCGGGTAAGGTTGCGTCTCGACTCGGTTTTTTAAAAACCCTTTTTTCGGGTTCAAATCCCGTCTCCCGCTCCATAAAACCTCCCTGCCCTGTTCTCCCGTTATCCGATGTGATAGGCTCTATTCAAAGGGGGTATTGAAATGCAGATACAACGGTTTTTCCCCGGATGCTTATGCGTTCTCGTCCTGCTTCTGTGCATGGCGGGCTGCGGATCCGACACTCCTGAAAATCAGAAAAATGATATCGGCAATAAAGGCGATAATGACGACGGTAAAGACGCAGGGGCCGATGCGGCTCATGATGGGGGCGATGCGGATTCTGACACGGATTCTGACGCCGATACAGATTCAGACACGGACACAGATTCGGACACGGATTCCGACACGGACGTGGATACCGACACGGACATGGATACCGATTCTGACACGGATACTGATTCTGATACCGATTGCAAAGATGACTTCGGTGGAACATGCACCGCGTTAGTCAACGGATGTGCAAGCTGCGGCACAGGCGCACTCGTGCATTCGGAAGCCGCGGGCTGTAAGGATGACGCATGGTGCTGCGTGCCCTATGAACCGCCGACGAATGACTGCGAGACCGGGGGCGGAGTGTGCGTGCCCGTGATTCCGGACATGGAATGCCCGCCCGGCTGGGATTTCGTGTACACGGCGTGCAGCGGGATTGGTTCCTCATGCTGCATGCCGGCAAGTGATGAGTGTCGTTAGAAAGACATTAAACGTGCTAATCGAAAAGGGGGACGATGATGAAAAAAGCAATTCAGAGATTGATAGTGGGACTTGTGCTGGGATTTGTACTGGCAGGGTGCGATATGCCTGAAGACAATGCAGAGGATAATGATGCCAGGGATGCAGCCGCCGGGACAGATGGGGATACAGATTCGGATGCGGGGACTGATGCCGGTAATGATACTGATGCAGGCGGCGATTCCGGGACAGATGCCGGGGAAGAGTCCTGTGAGGAGTATATCGATGATTATGGCAACTGTGCCGAGCGTCTGGAATGTTATTGCGAATACGAGCCTGAAGAATGCGAGGATACAATTGAGAAAGCGCGGGAACGCGCTGAGAACGACGAGGATGACGAGTCGAGCCCCATTTATGATCCCTGGATTGTGTGTCTTGTTAAGTGCACGGATGGTGGAGGATACATTACGGAAACGGATAGAACGCATGAGGAAATCCATTATTACAGCCCTTCAACCGGCAGGTGCAGAGGAGTTTATATGGTTACTGACATCCCTTCGTATTGCGGGGGAACCTGCTGGGAAAAGCATGTTGGAGATACAAGCGGATGTGAGGCAGAATGTCAGGTGGGAGTCGATTGTGACACCAGTTTTCCACAATGCGATTAGGAAAAGAGTAACTGCTGGAGGGGAGCCGCAGTAGTGATGCAGTAGTGATAGGGAGGATTGATTGAACCTGAAAACAAACCTGTCGCGAGTGCTGGTGCTTACAATGCTCGCCGGAGTGCTCACGTTAAGCAATCGAGCACAGGCACAGGATGAATCTAACGCGGACTATTCTGGTATAGCTGCAGGTATGATTCTCTATATTACCGGAGAGACTCTTGCGTACGCCGGAGGTGTTACCACACTCGTCGGCAGCATCTTTGCCCTGACAGAAGACTATCCTCCAATGGGATGGATTGTTCCAGCATACCTGCTTGGTGCTCTGAATGCTGGAGTGGGCATAACATATCTGGCTACGGTTTATTATCCTGCATACACCCTGGGTTTCGGGCTTACACACCTGGCACTGGGAATTGGCAACGCTGTCATCGCATCTCTGTGTGTTCATAAGAGACGCATGGCGGATCTGGGAATAACTATATTGCCCGTAATGATGGCGGATTACAGAAGAGAGCCCGTAATGGGACTGGGGATTGTGTTTGCGCCGTGAAATTGGTCGGAAATACTCGTTATCCCGGTGCCAGGTACCCTTTTTAGGCCTAATCAACGATTTTAGTCCCTGGCTGAGTATTTTTTGTGATTCCTTCAAGCAGTTGATATCCCACACTTAATCCAGATTCAGGGCTCTCCGGCCCGAAAAAAAATCAATTTTTT
>Ga0272442_10008617_pt1 | contig 12884 bp, 9 predicted proteins | sample SSMForm2O_FD_200262 | JGI IMG/M metagenome (GOLD analysis project Ga0272442, IMG submission 200262) | Marine sediment archaeal communities from Little Sippewissett salt marsh, Falmouth, MA, United States - SSM-Form-2O | ecosystem: Environmental > Aquatic > Marine > Wetlands > Sediment ... | reverse complement strand
CGGCAGGCGAAGGAGTGGCATTCAGCGGGGAAGCGGCCTTCAAGGGCGCGGAGCAGGATTTCTCGACGGCCATCAGCGTGTCGGCCTGGGTCAAGCTGCACGGGACCGGTGCGTCGCAGGTGTTCGTGAACCAGGGCCGGGCGAACTCGCGGTTTACGTTCTACCTGTACAAGGGCGGCGTCCGGATGCTCATTGCGCACAAGGAGGGTGCGTACGCGCACGCGCTGGCGCCCAAGCCGCAGGCCGGGGAGTGGACCCACTACGCGGGAACCTATGACGGCCGCACGATCAAGGTCTACATGAATGGCGCGTTGCAGGCGACGACGCCGGCCGCAGGCCGGATGACGGGTGAGTCGGGCGACCTGTCTATCGGCGCACTAGACAAACGCGAGCGGTTCCTCTATGGCTGGATGGAGGACATCCGGCTCTGGGACCGCGCGCTGTCGGACGCGGAAGTCGCGGACGTGTACGGCGGCATCGAGAACGCGGGCCTAGACGAGGCCCTTCAAGGCTGGTGGCTGGCCAGGAATCGTCAGGGCGACGCGTGGCCCAGCCGAGCACCAGGGAGAATCACGGCTATGGAGTTCGAGAAGGCGGGCGTGCTCATCAATGGCAAGGACACCGGCTACCGCGGCATCTGGTATTACAACCAGCCCTCGGGCGACGAGTACGTGTACAAATACAGCGGCGGCCTCGGCACCTACTGCGCCAAGCACATCCCGCACGCCTGGTACGTGCCCGAGGTCAACAAGACTTTCTTCACCTGGGGCGGCAGCTACGAGGACCGCAACCACCTGATCCATATGGTGTCGTACTACGACCACGAGACCGGCCTGGTCCCGCGCCCGACCATCCTGCTGGACAAGGAGACCGACGACGCCCACGACAATCCGGTCATCAATGTGGATGGGGACGGCTACATCTGGATCTTCTCGAGCAGCCACGGCACGGGCCGGCCGTCCTACATCTCCCGCAGCACGGCCCCGTACTCCATCGACCAGTTCGAGTTGATGTGGACCGGCAACTACTCGTATCCCCAGCCATGGCCGATTCCGGGCAAAGGGTGGCTGTTCGTCCATGTCTGGTACGGCGTGGGCGGGCGCAGCATCCAGCAGATGACCAGCGCGGACGGCGTCCATTGGTCCGAGCGCGAGATACTGTCGTTTATCGCCAAGGGGCACTATGAGGTCAGCCGCCGGTGGGGGGACAAGGTCGGCGTCGCGTTCAACTACCACCCGGCCGAGATCGGCCTCAACTACCGGACCAACCTCTACTACATGGAGTCGGACGACCTGGGCGAGACGTGGAAGGCCGCGGACGGGACCGTGCTCGCCACGCCGCTCTCCGAGGTCGCGAATCCGGCCTTGGCCCACGACTACGAGTCCGACAACCTGCTGGTCTATATGAAGGACATCACCTTCGACGACAACGGGAATCCGATTGTCCTGTACGTCACCAGCAAAGGCTACGAGTCCGGGCCGGACAACATGCCGCGCACCTGGACCACGGCGCGGTGGACGGGCTCGGCGTGGGATATCCAGGGCGGCGACATCGTGTCGGACAACAACTACGACACCGGGTCGTTGTATGTCGAATCCGACGCCCTCTGGCGAATCGTCGGGCCGACCGAAGTCGGGCCACAGCCGTATAACCCAGGTGGTGAAATGGCCTTATGGGAAAGCCACGACCAAGGGCGTAGCTGGATCAAGGTCCGGCAGATGACCGCCCATAGCAAGTATAACCACACCTACGCGCGCCGGCCCGTCAACGCCCACCCCGAGTTCTACGCCTTCTGGGCCGACGGCCACGGCCGTCAGCCATCGGACTCGCGCCTCTACTTCTGCAACGACCAGGGCGATGTGTTCCGGCTTCCCGTGACCATGACAGAGGATAACGTGCGTCCGGAGGTCGTCAAACCGGACTCGGCCTCCTCGGAGTGAAAGGGCCGCTCCGGACGGGAGATTGACAGGGCCTTTCTGATTCCGCATAATTAGCACGGAGAGAATGATAGAGATACACCATGGCCCAACCTGACAGGGATGAGCCGGTCGCGCTCGAGACGCAGGCTTCTACTGCTGGCACCCCGTTTCGTCCGATTTGGGAAGTGTTCGAAGAGATCAGTCGCAGCGTGCCAGAGGAGGAACTCAGGAAGCTTCCCGAGGATGGCGCGGAACAGCGCGACCACTACATCTACGGCACAACGAAGAGGGCGCTGGGTGGGCAGTTTTTTCCATCAACCTAGAAACGGCACTTGAGGTCATGGTGCCACTCTAACTAACCTATGGACCAGGTGGACTTTGTGCACGAAATAGACACGACGAAGACTCACCCAAAAAGGTGATGTCCACACTGTCCATAAGGTCCATACTGTCCATGGCTTGCGATACGATCGAATGTCCAGACGGGCGTTTCTCTCATGAATAGTCAAAAAGGTGGAATTCGTGTAACGAGGGTGGTTACTGCTGCAGCATGAGGACCGGATGACATGATAATTTGGGTTGCGCTGACCGTGATTGGGGTGGCGGGAACATTGGCGGCCGAGCGGCACAAGCGGCCCGTGCTGCGGGCCGTACTCAAGGTCGTGGCGTCGGTCGGTTTCATGTGCGCGGCCGTGGCGTCCGGGGCGCTCCAGACGCGCTACGGCCAGGTGATCCTCATCGGGCTGGCGCTGTCGTGGTTCGGCGACGTGTTTCTTCTGTCACGGGCGAGGGGGCTGTTCCTGGCGGGCCTGGTCAGCTTCCTGCTGGCGCACGTGGCCTACGTCACGGCCTTTGCCGTGCACGGCCTGGACCTGTGGGCGTGCCTGGGCGCGCTTGTAGGGGTCGTGGTGGTCGGCGGCGCGATCCTGACTTGGATGTTCCCGAGTGTGCCGTCCGACATGCGCGGCCCGGTGGTGGCCTACATCGTCGTGATCTCCGTTATGGTCATGTTGTCGGCCGGCGCCGTGGGCGCGGGCGGGCATTTCACGATGCTGCTCGGCGGTGCGGCTTTCTACGTATCAGACGTGTTCGTGGCCCGCGACCGATTCGTCGCGCCGGGCTTCTCGAACGCGCTGTGCGGGCTGCCCATCTACTACGGCGCCCAGCTTCTCCTCGCCTACACCGTCTCACAGGTGCTGTGAAGGATTCAGGGCTCAGGGTTGAGGGTAGGAGGTGCGATGTCCGCTTCTATCCCGCCTCACCAGCCACGCGACGCCCGCGATCCCAGCCAGCAACTGGGCCAGTGCCAGGACTTGCCCGGAGGTCAGCGCCCCGGCAACGGCCGGCAGGTCGCGCAGAAACTCGAGCGGGAAACGCAAGGCGCCGTACGCCACCAGGAACAAACACAAAGCGGCGCCCGGGAAACGTAGCGACGGCACGCGGCGCGGCGCGATGCGCACGACCGCCAACACGGCCAGTAGCGCCGCCAGGTCGTAGGCCGGCCACGGCCGAAACGGCTGGAGGCCGTGAAAGAGTCCCGGCGGCAGCGTGATGCCTCGGCAACACCCAGTGAACAGGCAACCGACGCGCGCCACCGCCCCCCCGGCTAGAATTCCGGGCACGAGGGCGTCCGCACACTCGAGCACGTGCTGCCGTGCGACCCACGCGCCGGCCATGGCTGCGGCCAGCGCGCCCCAATACCCGCCGAAGGATCCGAAGCGCAGGTCGAGCCAGGCGTGCAGTTCGTCCACCTCGGCCGGACTCGCCGCCCAGCCATACAGCGCCCCCCCCGCAACGCCGCCGGCGATGGCGGCCAGGACGATCCCATACGCCCGGAGCCGCGCGCTCACCGCGCCGGGATAGAGCCCCTGGAACGCCAACACGACGAAGAAGGCCAAGGCCAGCGGCAGCATGAGCGTGTTGGGCGTGAATATGAAGGCCCCGATGCGAATATTCATGCAAGACCCTCCCGGCGGCCGCCCGACGAACGTGTGCCGTTTGTTATACTGGTCCACTCCCGGCGACGCAACCGCATGCGGCCTCGAACAGAGGGCATCCCGCAGGTAGACGGCGCGGGGCGTGTAATGACGTTTTCGCCGCCTCGCCGGAAGATGATGAAAAGGGTGTCCCGGAGGACTGATGGTGACGGCAGACGTGACAGACCTCAGAAGCGATACGGTGACGCAGCCGACGCCCGGCATGCGCGAGGCCATGGCGCGCGCCGATGTGGGCGACGACGTGATGGGCGAAGACCCGAGCGTCAATGAGCTACAACGCCGGTCCGCTGAGTTGCTCGGCAAGGCGGCGGCGCTGTTCGTTCCCTCAGGGACGATGGCGAACCTGGTGGCCTTTCTGGCGCAAACGCGGCCCGGCGACACGGTGATCCTCAGCGAAGAGGCCCATCCCTACCACTACGAATCGGGGAACCTGGCCATGGTCGGCGGATTGCTGACGCGGCTCGTGCGGAGCCGTTTCGGTCTCATCACGGCCGAGCAGGTCGCCGAGTGCATCATCCGGACCGACGACCATCACCACTCGTGCACAACGCTGGTGAGCCTGGAAAACACCGCAAACCGCGGCGGCGGCAATATCTATCCGATCGAGGACGTGGCCGCAGTTGGCGCGCTGGCCCGCGAGCGCGGACTACGCTTGCACCTCGACGGCGCGCGCCTGTTCGATGCGGTGGTGGAAACGGGGATCTCGGCCGCGGCCTACGCGTCGCATGCCGATACCGTGGCGTTCTGTCTGTCCAAGGGGCTCGGGGCGCCGGTCGGGTCGGTGCTGGTTGGCGACGCCGCGACCATTGCGAGGGCGCATCGATTCCGCAAGATGCTGGGCGGCGGCATGCGCCAGGCGGGCATTCTGGCCGCGGCCGGCCTCTACGCCCTCGAACACCACATCGATCGACTTCGCGACGACCACCGGCGCGCCGCGGAGTTCCGCCGCCGGCTCGAAGCACTCGACGCGGTCACCTTCCCCTTCCCGTCGCCCACGAACATGGTGTACCTCGACGTGCCCGACGGGCCGCGGGTGCTCGGGCGTCTCGCCGAACGCGGCGTGGTGGTCGGGGGCGGCTACTTCGGTGGCAATCGCCTCCGGGCCGTGTTCCATCTGGATGTCACCGACGAGGGCCTTGACAAGGCCGCCGCCGCGTTCCGGGCCGTGCTGTAGTCCCCCGTCCGGCCAGCCCCGTGTTACGGTCCCGCTTGCGTACAGACGACCCGCAGGTCCAGGGCGATTTCCCCGTTCTTATAGCCGGCCAGGGCCTTGATCTCGTCCACCGCCCCCGCGGCGCTCAGCCAGGGCTCGGCCTCGGCGTGCACTTGGTCCGGCGTGTAGCCCTTGAGCATGCGCAGTTCGGCCAGCATGGTCGCCACGTCCACGACGGTACGCAGGCACGGATGCGGGCGCACGCGCACGCTGACGTTGCCCGGCTCGGGCAGCGTCTCGCCGCGTGGGCCCGCATCAAGCAGGGCGTCGCCGATGGTGCGGCTTGAACTGACCAGCAGCGCGTCGCCGTACACGCCGGCCGTCGGCTCGATCGACGGGCCCCCGATCATCGGCAGGTGCACCCGGCCCTTGTCGGCGTCATACCGCAAGAACGTGTCCCATGGCATCGCCTCCGCCGGCGCCGTGGGCAGCGCCGCGAAGGCCTCCATCAACGCCCCGGGCTGGGTGTCGAAGGTGGCCACGACCTCCGGCATGGGAACCATCTCGAGCGCGTCGACCCCCAACCACGTCAGGCGCACGCCCGGACCCAACGGCCCCAGCATGGCTGTCACCGCGGGTGGGATCTCGCCGTAGGCCGCATCCGTCTCTGCCGACCACGTTTCCCAAAGCCCCTCCATTTGTTCGGAGAGGCCGGCGATCGCGCCAATGGCCTGCCACAGCTCGCGGACGGGCCGGCGGAAGTCCATCGAAATCTCGAGCATCCCTTCGGGCGGGGCCACGAGTTGCTGGGGCGCCAGCCCCTCGATCAGGCCGGCCAAGCGGTCCCTGTAGTCCGCGCGCAACGCCGCGCGGCACTTGAGCGTGGCCGACATCGTGTCGACCCGCAGGGCGAATCCGACCCCTTCGAGGATGTCGCCCAACGGATCATCCTGCCCCAGCGCCACCGTTCCACACAGGTCCTGCGTCCCGGATCCGCTGGCCGGGCGCGGTAGCGCCTCGGGCGTGATGGCGTCGTCCGACTGCAGCGTGAGGGCCCGGACCAAGGCCTGGCGTGAAGGGCTGGCCACGAAGAGGCGCCCTCGCACGGCGTAATACAGGCCGGCGTCAGGCACGTGCCTCAGCCTCAGGCCCCCGGCCCAGTCCCGTTTGATCGCGGGGATAAGCCGATGGCCTTTCTCGAGCAAGCTGCCGACGCGCGTCATGCGCGTCACGACCAACACGTCGCTGAGCGCCCGCAGGTCGTTGCCGCACAGGTGGCACGACCCGGGCGCAATGTTGTTGAGGACGTATTCCGGCACGCCGAAATCTTGCGTCAGCCGCTCGGGCACGTCGGCGAGGCCGACGGTCGGCGGCAGTGCCTGCCACAACCTCGACCCGGCCAGCTTGGCCCGCTTGGCCAGCACGTCGTGGGCCACCACCTGGTAACCCATCTGGGCGGGGATCACGCTCTCGACCGGGCACGTATCGCGGGTGGTCCAGTAACCGTAGGCGCCGACGGCCCCGAGCACAATGAGAAAGGCCAGGCACCCACATCCCCGCGTGCGCCGGGCGCCCACGTTTCGTTGGTGCGGCCCCAGGCTGACTGTCCCGGAGTAGTTTCGCACGGCGCCGCTCATGGCGCCTCCTCTCTGAGCACGATCTCGACGTAATCGCCCGGCATCCCGCTCTCGTCGGGGAAGGCGACCTCGATGACACGGGCCGTGGGTCTAAATACAATGCTGTGCTTCGTTTCCGCGTTCCACACGCTGGCCGCACCGCCCCCTCGGGCCAGGCCGTCCTGAAGCGCCTTTTTGATCTTGGCGGTGGCGATAATATGCTCGCCGCCCAGCAGTTCCGAGACGCGTGCGTACCGCGTCCTTGCCGCCTCATCTACCAGGTCCGATTCGGGATCGGCCCCCAACGCGAATCCCTGCTGCGGCCCCCGCACCGCGACGGACGCGCCGAACTCGACCACCTGTACCTGCGAGGCCCACTCGGACGCGTCACTCTCCGGCCCCGCCACGAGCACGTGGCAGCCTCGCAGGTGGGTCTGCTCGCGAAGCCGCGCGAGCGCCTGCTCAACGCTGTCGGCCCGTTGCAGCAGTTCGCGCAGCACAAACTCGACCGGCGCCCCCTCCGTTTCCGGTTCGCCCAATGCCGCCATGCGCTCGGCGCACAGCACCAGGCCGGCGTCGTTCATGCCTGAGAACACGCCGGCATTCCACGGGAAGCCCACCTGCACAAACCGGCGGCCCGTCGCGGGTCGAACGTCGACGATGACCGGCTGTTGGTCGCCGGCCCAGTCAAGATTGCGGCCCACCAGCAGGTCGTCCGCGCCGGCCCGGTCCCCCACGGAAGCGAACATGGTGCAGAACGCGGTACGGAAAAAGGCCCCGTTGTCCGAGCGTGCGCCGAACGTGGGCGTGCACTGCACCAGCCAGAGCGCGTCGAACGGCATCTCGGCGCCGTCGGCCATGCCCTGTAGCTCTTCGATCAGGCCGTTGGAGATGCCCTGCAGCAGCGGGCGCGACCCCATGCCCAGGTACACCAACGAGTAGTCCGTCGTGTGCAGGTAGGACGACAACGTGGCCCACATGCCCTCCTGCGGCAGCAACACGCCCGCCTCGAGCGGCGCGACGATCTGGTTCTCGTATGGCTCGACAATGGCGTCGCGGAACGCCGCGCCCCGCTGGAAACCCACCTCATACGGCGAGCCGGTCAACACCACCCGCTTCGCCCCACCGACCTGTTCGACGGTGGCCCCCGGCGTGGCCGGCCATGCGTCCTCGGCATCGCCTGCGGGCCGTGGGCGGGTCATGAGTTGCGCGAACTGCTCGTAGAACCAGCGCGAGATCCAGGGCCCGTAGAAGTTCATGCCGGCTTCGTAGTACATGTAGCCGTAGTACTCGGCCGGCGCGAAATAGGCCAGGAAGTCGTTGCTCAAGCCTACGGTGAACTGCGCCCCGTAGCCCCGCTTGAGGGCGCGCTCGCGCAGCCCATGGCCGATCTCGACGCACGCCTCCCCCGGCATAAAGGTCAGCAATAGATCGTTGATCTCGAGCGTCTGCAGCAGAACCGTGGAAGGGACCAGGAAACTCGCCATGGTCCGCGGGAGCTCGGGCGCGGCCTGGGCGACATGGAGCCTGGCGTCGCCGCACTTGATGCCATTGGCAATGGACTTGACCCGCACGGCCAGCAGCCGGCCGATGGATTCCGTACGCCCCCATCCCGCCTTGTCCTCAGGATTGGCCGTCCGTTGGTTGCCCTCCGCGCCGTTCAGGAACAAGGCCACCGTCCCCGCCGGACACAGCTTCTCGAGTTCCTCGTAGTAATAGCCGGGATAATCCGCCGACACCGACATCTGGTCTGCCCCGCCCACCGTCGTCGGGTGGGCGGCGAAGTTGCCGACAATGGCGATGGGGACGCCCTCCGCGTCGTCCACGCGAATCACGCCAATCTGCGGATCGATCGGGCCGTCGGGCACGCGCCGGTTCGTTGACAAGGTGGTCTGTTCGCCGGTGCCGTAGCCGATGGCCGCCTGCCGGCGCCGCTCGAGGGCGGCCCGCATGGTCTCGGCAAAGCGGGCGGCCGTCTTCTCGACGAGCTCGGGCACGAAGCGGCCGGATATCGAACGAAACAGGGGCGACTTGACCATCCCGCCTTGGGCGCTGTGCGTGTGCGTGGCCGTCAGGATGATGTGGTCTTTCGGCACTTCGCGGGGCGCCAGCTCCAAGACCCGCTCGCGCAGTTCCGGATTGATGATGCACAAGTCCGCATTCACCAGGAACAGCCGCGTCTCCCCGTCGCTCAGATACAGGCACCGCACCCACACCGGGTCGTGCACCGCGACGCAGCCTCGGCCCAGGCGGTCGCCATAGCCGTTGAGCGGCGCGCCCAGCGGCGGCGTGATTTCGGCCTTGGCCGCCCCGGCCTCGAGGGCCTGTGCGCCGCCACAGGCCACGAAAAGGGCCAACGCCGCCAAACAGCGCGCGCCGGCCCCGATTTTTGCTTCACGCCCCATATCCGCCTCATTCTGTAAGGCCGCACACCAACGGCCCAATCCGCACACACGCGCCGGCCCGGAAGCCGCGGTCAAGCGGCCCCGCCATGCCAAGACGCGCCCGTAGTATAGGTGGTCGTTTGGCCGTGACACAAGGCCTGCCCACGGGCCGGGACTCGTGCCGAGCCCAGTTGCACCAGCAGGCCGGCTGCCCCCAATCGCGGCAACCGCCGTGCACCAGGCCGTCTACCACGCACAGGCCTAGAAGGCCCCAGCAGTTGCCGGGCCGGCCCGGCCACAGCGCCCTGAGAACGCGAAGGCCGGGGCCGAAACACAAGAAGAAGACGAAGTCGGTGTGGCCTCCCCGGAACGCCCTCGAACGAAAACCAGACACGTCATTCGCCGCCAGGCCTCTCCGCGTCACCTGTCATAGAAGACGAGAGAGCCCCCGAAGCCACGGCTTTGCAGGCCTTTAGCGCTGTGAATCACTACAGGTAATCATCCTTCGCGGAAATCGATCTCTCTTCCCTTCCAGGATTTCTTGCCCAGCCTCTGGAAGTACGGATCATACAAGAACCGGCGTGAGAGGTGGGCTCTCGGACCTCCCCCGAGCCAGAACGAGATGATGTCGACGCCGGCCTCTTTGGCAAGTTCGATCGCCCTTTCAATATCGGGCTCTTTGTCATTCCAGTCGAAGACAACGTATTTCCACTCGATTTCGGGTCTTGACAGACCTCTTGAGTTCCTCAGCGCGACGAGGTTCCTCATGTTCGTACACGACTTGTCAAAATCCCCCCCCACCTGATACCTCGTGACCAGATCCTGCGAGGAACCATCAATGGAGAACGTGATGTTGTCCACCAACAGGGCGGCCTCTCTCTTCTGCTCACCGTCCAGGAACATGCCGTTTGTGGATGTGATGATCCGGATGTCGGGATTGTGCGCCCTGATGAGGCGGAGTTCTTCATATATGCGGTCTGACAGAAAGGGCTCGCCCAGGTTGTGATAGGCGACCTCTTGGATCCCATAGTCGCGAATAATCCCTGCCACCTTCTCGAGGTCCTTCAACGACATCCGGGGCCGTTTTCGTATCTTCATGACCGCGTCGCGATCGCACGACAGGCAGTGCAGGTTGCACAAGCAGGTGTTCTCAACCATGATTCCTTTTCGCGGCACATGGTACTCGGCCAGGTAGCGGTCGACGTCCTTCCTGTCTACAGAAACCAACTCACCGCAACGCGGACAAAGCGGAACGGGAAACCTGCCCTTCGCCAGGGCCCTGCGGAAACGCTGCGCCACCTCTCCGTCAAAGATCTCTTGCAGGTCCTGGGTGCTGAGATCCCCAATGTGACCCTTTCCATCGTAGTCCCGGCAGTTGCACGAAACGGTCATGTCCGAGTTGATGCAGATGTTGTAGTTCGATTCCCCCTGAAGGGCCTTGCAGTAGTACACCCGATGGAGCCGTCTGTTTCTGGCTCTCGTCACAGGCGGTAGCGACGCCAAGACATCAACGAACCGTCTCGGCAGGGCCTTGGTGATAACCGCTTTAGCCAGCGCTCTCATACGCCTTCCATTTCTCGCACGGCCGAGCTATGTCCATCGTTGCAGCCTCCGGAAGCACGGTGACTCATTCTTGCCCATTGAAAACGATTGGTGCAAACTCAGCGGCATTCAGGCGGGACCTCGCCCTGGATTGCGTGTTTCGGGCCTGCGCTTCCTTGACGGCACCAGGCAGGCCCCTCGAGGTTCGAGCGTGCGGGGCTTGGACCTTGCGCCGCCTCGCAGATACGCCCACGTTTCCAGTGCGCCGAATCCGTCACGATATCTGCGAAACAGGGCACCTACCGGAAGGCTTCGGCGTTCAGGCAATCCTCCGGCGACTCGCCGCGCAGCATGGCGGCCATGTTTTCGGCGGCGCGGCGCTGGAGTTCCTGGCTGGCCGCGGTTGAAAACCAGGCGTAGTGGCCGGTGGGGACCACGTGGGGGTGGGCGAGTAGCTCGTCGCGGTTGCCCGAGGGAGGTTCGTCGCAGAACACGTCCAGACCCGCGGCGAAGAGGCGGTGGGCCTTGAGGGCCTCGAGGAGGGCGTCTTCGTCGACGATGGGTCCGCGCGCGGTGTTGACGAGCACGGCGGTGGGGGGCATGTGGGCCAGCGCGTCGGCGTTGAACATGCGGCGGGTCTCTTCGGTGAGGTTGCAGTGGATGCTGACTACGTCGCTTTCGGCCAGGAGCGTCGGCAGGCCGCACGCGACCGCGCCGAGCGACGTGAAGCGTTCGGCGACGATGTAGGGGTCGCAGGCGAGGATCCGTTTGAACAGGCCCTGCACTTTGGCGCAGAGGGTCCCGCCGATGCGGCCGAGGCCGACGATGCCGAGTGACATGTCCTTGATCTCGGGCAGATCGGGCCGGGGGGCCACGAAGTAGTTGCTGCGGACCTGGTCGATGCCCATGCCTATGCGGAGGCCGCGGACGCATGCCAGAATGAGGGCGAGGGCGTGGTCTGAGACGGAGTGGTTGGCGTAGCCCTGCACGTTGGACACGCGCACGCCACGCGCGCTGGCCGCCTCGAGATCGACGTTGTCGTATCCGACGCCGTAGCGCAGGACGGCCTTGACCGTGGGCGCGGCGTCGAGGAAATCGGCGTCGACGACGGTCCATCGCACGTACATGGCGCAGGCGCCTTGGGCAAAGGCGATGCGGCCTTCGCGGTCGTGCATATCGCCATCGAAGACCTCAAGCGTGGCGCCGACACCGGCCGCGGCCTCGCGTTCGCCCGCGTACGAGTCGTAGCCGGTGTCGAGGACGACGACGCGGCGGGGGCCGATTTCGTGCATGGCCGTCTCTCCTGGGTGGTCAGCGCACTTCTGCGGCGATCTTGGACAGGCCCTCGCATTGCGGCCGCGGCCGTGACGGCCGCGTCACGTGTTGCTGGAGTCGCAGGCGGGCTGCTCGTGGGCCGTGTCGTGAGTACCGAGTGGGACGACGAGGACGGCGCACGGCGCCTTGCGCGTCACGTGTTCGGTCACGTTGCCGAATAGCACCTTGCCCAAGCCGCCTCGTCCCCGGCGTCCCAAGACGATGAGGTCGATGTCCTTCTCCTTGGCGAACTCGAGGATCTGGGTGTAGTCCCTGCCAATACGCATGACGATCTCGAGACGAACGCCCGTGGGCACGCGCGGCAGATAGGTCTGGGCGATGCGCTCGTCGATGTCGTTTTTTGCTTTGGCGTCGATGCCTTCGACTTCGTAGATGTAGGTCTTCCAGAACTGGGCATCGGGCTCGGGGATGACGTGAAGGAGATAGAGCGTGCAACCGGGCCGGCGCCTGACGGCGTCGACGGCGAAATCGAAGGCGAAATCGGCGTTGTCCGAGAAATCGGTGCAGAACAGGATGCGCGTGTAGGGGCTTTCCTGCAGTACGTCGCCGCTCATCTGTGGCTTCTCCTTATGTCACGGCGCTCCCGCGGTGGGCGGACAGGGCCGCAGCTATTCTACCAAGCTGGGGAGGAACAGGGAGATTTGCGGGAAGGCCACCAGGATGGCTGCCGCCACAACCAGTGCGCCCAGAAAGGGCAAGGCGCCTTTGAACACGGTTTGGAGGGGCACGTCCCTCTCGATGCCGCTGACGACGTAGACGTTGACGCCTACCGGCGGCGAGATCACGCCCATCTGGGTCACGACGACGATGATCACGCCGAACCAGATGGGATCGAAGCCGAGTTCGGTAACGACGGGGAAGAAGATAGGGATGGTGAGCAGTATGAGGGCCAAGGCGTCGACGAAGCAGCCGGCGACGAGGTAGAAGAGGATGATGAA
>Ga0272442_10008616_pt1 | contig 12884 bp, 14 predicted proteins | sample SSMForm2O_FD_200262 | JGI IMG/M metagenome (GOLD analysis project Ga0272442, IMG submission 200262) | Marine sediment archaeal communities from Little Sippewissett salt marsh, Falmouth, MA, United States - SSM-Form-2O | ecosystem: Environmental > Aquatic > Marine > Wetlands > Sediment ... | reverse complement strand
AGAGATTTTGCGAAATAAGCCGATGTTTTTTTCCCATAATCCGAAGCGAGCCTGGTTCCCACTATGGCCAGGGTCTTCTGCCTGAACAGTTCTGTATTTCCCTTTACGTACAGGACAGCAGGCGCATCATACACCTCTTTTAATAACGATGGGTACCGGACATCAAAATAGGTGACAATCTGAACTCCATGTTCTGCTGAAAGCTCAAACTGTTTCTCAGCAAATGTACGGTATTTCTCATAATTGTCCCGTATTTCTACACGCTTTCCCCGTATACTCTCTTCAATATCCGTATCCGGCGCCTCAAGGAACTCGGTCATACATGAAAATTTCCTGGCAATCTTGAGAATAGATACACATCCGAGACCCTCAACTCCGGTTAATGTTACCAGTTCACATACTTCATTCATTATTCCCCCGAAAAGACTGCTTTTCCTGCGGCATCAAGAACCTGTTTCACTCCTTCGCCTGTAACTGATGACATACAGATTGGTTTTATTCCGTCCAGCAGTTCAGGCACATTATGACCGTCATGAATAATATCAGACTTTGATATAACCGGCAGCCTTTTTTTGGATATCAGTTTTTTCCCGAACTTTTTCAGTTCATTCAGTATGACTTCATACTCTTTTTCAATATCTTCTGTTTCGGCGCTTATCAGTACAACCAGTATCCTTGTCCGTTCAATGTGTTTAAGAAACTGATGCCCCAGGCCTTTTCCCTTATGAGCGCCTTCTATCAGCCCGGGTATGTCTGCAATGACAAATGATTTATAGTCATAATATTTTACAATACCCAGATTAGGAACCAGCGTTGTAAATGGATAGGCGGCAATCTTTGGCCTGGCTGCTGAGACTTTTGACAGAAATGTCGATTTCCCCGCATTGGGAAAGCCCACAAGTCCCACATCGGCCAGGAGTTTCAGTTCCAGCCTGACTGTTCGTTCTTCGCCGGGTTTTCCTGGATATGCATAATCAGGAGCCTGCCTCGACGGTCTGGCGAATCTGGTGTTTCCCCATCCCCCGTTACCTCCCCGCGCTGCCACAACCCTGTCACCTGCCTGTTTAAGGTCTCCAAGCAGTTCTCCTGTGTCATTATCAAAGACCAGTGTGCCTGGAGGAACAGCAACAACAATATCATGGCCGTTCCTTCCGTGCATTTTCTTTCCCCGTCCCTGCTTTCCGCTTTCCGCCTTGTAGAGTTTCCTGTGCTTCAGATCAAACAAGGTAGATATATTTGTGTCAACAGAAAACACGACTGCCCCGCCATGGCCTCCGTCGCCTCCGTCGGGTCCTCCTTTGGCAACGTATTTTTCCCTCCGGAAACTAACGCATCCGTCACCGCCTGCTCCGCCTTTGGTGCGCAGCACTATTTCATCAATAAAATCCATCTTACCTTACTCTAATATAAAAAAGGCAGTGATAAATCACCGCCTTTTTAAGCTCATTGTACTGTCAGCACTATTTAAGTTTAAATATAACCGGTACTGACACCCAAACTTTTACAGGCATATCCCGCTGCATTGCCGGCTTCCACTTAACAGACTTAATAGCATTGATAGCTGCCTCATCACACCCGTTGGGGCCCAGAGACTTAACTACAACTGTCCGTGTCACATTGCCTTCTTCATTTACAATTGCCCGTATAACAACCTGTCCTTCAATGCCGGCCTTCTTGGCGATTTCCGGATATACCAGCCTCTTCTGTATTGCCGGATATCCGCCGATTGGTGTAGGCGGCTCATCATACGGTACAAACAGCGGCACATCATCAGATGTTTCCGGCGGCGGCGGCGGAGGCGGTGCCTCATCATCAAGGTCCCAGTCAGTATCTTCTATTGTCGCATCATCAGGCAGATCTTCATCTTCCGATGCGATAGGTACTGTGGGCCGTGACGGCGCCGGTGCCGATTTCTGCTGCTGAGTCTGGGGAATTTCTTCAACCTGAATTGTCTCGAGATTCACTTCTCTCTTGACCTGTTTCACCTTTATCTTCTTGTAGCCCTGCAAAAGCAGAATGTGCAGCACAAGAGAGAGTACCAGGCCCATTTCAAGCACACGTTTATACTGGGCCCTTAAATCATGCTCAGGATTTTTCTTAAATACACTCATTCTTTTCACCCCCTCATTCACCGAATTTCGCACAATAGTTCACTCTCAAAGCATCAGCTTCTCGTAACTGCTCATGAATATCGGTGACTGTGCCCATTTTTACACTTCTGTCAAATTTCAACGAAACGATGAGCTTGGGGTTGTCCAGCCGTTTCTGGTACATTATAGTAGCAATATCTTTAGTCTTTACAAGCTTATCGTCAATAGAAATATCTCCCTGTAAATTGGCGTAGATATTTGTCACATTCTTCTTTGCCTCAAGCTTTTCAATTCTTCTGGCTCTTGGCAAATCAACGGGCAATCCTGAATACTGACGAAAAACAGTAGTAACCATAAAGAAGAGCAAGAGCATGAATACAATATCAGGCATAGAAGAAGTGGGGATCTCGGTACTGACTTTTGAATTTTTATTAAATTTCATTGTATTCGTTCTCCCACACGTTATTGTTCAGGCTCGGCGATTGATATCTTTGTCGCTTCCGCCATCTTCACCTGGTCAATCACTTTCACATAAACCTGATATGGTGTCTGCCTGGCTGTCTTTATTGAAACAATCAGTTTGCTATTCTCAGCCAGCCGTCTCTTTATTATATCTTTTATAGATAAAATCGGCGTTTCATTCTCATCAATAGCCACTTCTCCGGCCGCATTGATAAGAATACTGGCTATATTCTTCTTGGGAATCGGCTTGGCTTCGCCCTTGGGTGGAAGGCCGAGCTGAAGTCCCTTGTCAAGATCCAGGCTTGTCGTTACCAAGAAAAAGCAAAGAAGAAGAAAAGCTATGTCAGCCATCGAATCGTTAGGGATTCTGGCTTCGCGCCTTTGTCTGTTATTGAGCAGCATGTTGCAACCTCCTCCTTCTTCTGCTTATTTATTCTCCATCTCAGCAAGGTGATCAACCAACTCAACTGAAGATTCTTCCATATCAATAACCAATGCATCGATTCTGGAGATGAAATAGTTATGGAAGAGCTGAAGAATAATAGCTGTTACCAGGCCGAACAGCGTTGTCAGCAGCGCGATAGAAATACCATCAGCAACGATTGAAGGAGAAATATCATTTGCGTTCTTGATATCGTCAAACGCACCGATCATACCGGCAACTGTTCCGGTAAAACCAAGCATAGGCGCAACAGTGATAAACGTTGAGATCCAGATCATGTTTTTCTCAAGGAATGCCATTTCAATGGTTCCGGCATTTGCAATGGATTTCTCAACATGCTCAATACCTCTGCCTGCACGGGACAGACCTGCATGAAAGATTGATGCAACAGGACCCTTGGTATTCTGGCATATCTCAAGGGCTTTATCTGTACTGCCCTTACCCAGAGCAGCCATAATATTTGCAAGAAACTTTCGGGTATTAATTCCAGCGCGAGTCAGTGAAACAAGGCGTTCGATACTGATACCAACACCAACTACCAAACAGAAAAGAATGGGCCACATAAAGAGCCCGCCTCTGACAAAAAGCTCTACCATTTCCTTTTACCCTCCTAAATTATGGAATGGATACGTTCTACGTTCAAACATTAATTGACACTTTTTCAGTCTAATTAGTATAACCAATCTTCTAGAAAAAGTCAACACTTTTTTTATTACTACTTTATATGACAGTGCCCTGCTACAGCTTGTCAGCCACAGCCTGAGCCACTTCCAGTGTCGTATTGGAACCGCCCATGTCATATGTTTTTACACTGCCCTCACCGATGACAGAGGCAATGGCTTTCTCCAGTCTCTCAGCCATATCGTTCTCACCCAGATAGGTAAGCATCAGCCTGCATGACAGCAGCATAGCTGTGGGATTGACCTTGTACTGGCCCGCGTATTTGGGGGCCGATCCATGGGTCGGCTCAAATACGGCGTAGTCATCACCGATGTTTCCGCTGCACGCGAATCCCAGTCCGCCAACCAGCTGAGCGCTCAGGTCGGAAATGATATCACCGAACATATTGCTTGAAACCATTACGCCGTAATTTTCAGGATTCTTAACCAGCCACATGCACATAGCGTCTATATTGGTTTCCCACAGGTCAATACCTGGATACTCCTGAGCGATCTTCCGCGCTTCACGTACCATGAGGCCCGATGTTTCCCGTATCACATTGGGCTTTTCAACCACTGTCACCGTTTTGTACCCATGGGCCTTGGCATAGTCAAAGGCGCTTCTGATAATGTTCCGGCATCCGTCTCTCGTAAATATCCGGCACGAAATAGCCATATCTTCCGGCGGCACATCACTGAACTTGGAAGCTTTTGGATGCAGTTTCTCAAGAGTGTCCTTCAGCTCCTGGGGAACAGGATGGAACTCAACACCTGAATAGAGGCCTTCTGTATTCTCCCTGAATATCACCAGATCAATACCATCTTTGTAATTGAGCGGGTTTCCCGTATAAGCCTTGCACGGCCTCAGGTTTGTCCGGAGCTTGAACTCCTGACGAAGCCGCACAATTGGGCTGAAATAGGTGAGTCCCTTGTCTCTCAGCTCAGGCACCAGCTCTTTTACCGCTTCCTCTTTCGGCTTTGACGTAATAGCGCCGAACAGGCAGCAGTCTGTGTTTTTGAGAAGTTCCACTGTCCTCTTTGGAAGGGGATCTCCTTCAGTCTTCCAAAATTCCCAGCCGATGTCTCCTTCAAGGTATTCTGCGTCAAGCTGCAGCCTGTCAAGAACCAGTTTGGCAGCTTCCATAACATCATTACCTACACCGTCGCCAGGCAGCAATGCTATTTTGTACTTGGCCATAAACACCTCACTTGTTTACCATGAAAGTTCAACAGATATTTTATGCATATCATGCCACTGGTTTGAATAAGGTATGTATGCATAGTTAAATTGATAGGTTTGCCATGTAATACCCGCGCCTGCAGTGAATCCCGAAAGCTCTTTCCCCGTCTCGTACCCGCACCGCAGGAAAAGGAATGTATCCAGCCTGAATTCAGCTCCGGCCTGAACCCGGGTCCCGTATTCGCGGCGGGACACGACATCAGCGGCCACAAGCAGTTTATTACGCCCCATAGGAACAGGAACTGAAGCTCCGGCCCGTACTGTCAGGGGCAGGACAACTGCCTCGCGGTTCAGTTTTGTCATACTTCCCAGGTTCTGCACAGCACAGCCCAGGCTGAAGGGCATACTGCCCGGTTTCCACATACACCCCGCATCACATCCGATACCGACAGCCTCATGAACAAACACCTTGGTATAATAGCCTTTTATGCTGGCGCCGATACTCAGCCCCGGCCCGATTATCCGGGAATACGCTGCACCTGCAACACCTTCATAAAATGAAAATGTCGATATCGGCTCCGGAGTCGGCCCTGTCCTGTATTCGATATCATCAACAGCCGCCACATTCGCAAACAGGCTGAATCCGCTGTTATCACCGGTTTTACTCCAGGCAGCGAATGCGCCCGACACATTGTCGATCCATTTATACGTAGAAAGGACAAATGAATTCCCGGAATTAAACGACAGTGCAGCCGGGTTATAATACGCGGCGCCGGCGCCATATACAGATGCCGCCGATGCATTCCCCATGGCCGACACACGGCTGCTTCCTCCCAGCCCCATAGATGTAAACCCGGTCTCGCCGGCTGCCGAACATGCAAACCCCGCAGCCAGAACTATTACCATATATTGTTTCATTGCGTTTCTCATTCCATAATCAGAACATTAGAGTGCCCGAGAGCACATGAGTATTTGCCGGACCCACAGCTTCAGCCACATACGCGTAGTCAAACACCATTTGGATCGACCCCTTCTTCCAGAAAACACCGGTGCCGAAACAGAGCCCCCCCCGGTAGAGTCCTGCACGCAGTGCGAAAACATCTGCCGGCAGCAGTTCAGCGCCGGCACTTACCGTCCCCGGGATATAATCAATTTTTTCGTAGTTCACGTGAACCGTTACAAGCTGGTCAAGCAGAGTCACTGCACCGCCGGCATTGAAAGATACCGGAAACATATCTGTTTTCTGTGTGCCCTTATCCCAGAGAGACTGGGTATTCCATGTATAGCGCGAATGCAGGTCCTTCACTGTTATGCCTACCAGCATATTGGTAACCGGAGCGGCAATAACTCCTATATCGAATCCCACGCCTTTGGCGGAAACTGTGCCGCTGTCAGCCATACGAGGCAGGGCATAGTACAGAATTTTAGTACTCAGCCCTACTGCAATCCGCGGTGTAATGGCATGGGCAAATGCGAGATAAAAACAGTTTTCTGATGATGAATACGTCTCAGTATGATTGCCGTTGAAATCCCTTCCGTCAATACCTGAAACACCGGCGCCTATCCAGCCCACACCGACACCGGCCCGGCTTCCGCCTTTGGGAGCTACGGATTGTCCGTATCCGATAAAATTAAGGCTTCTGTCAAGGGACATGGACGATATTGATGCCGAGGCATACCGTTTCTGTAAAAACACCAGGCCTGCCGGATTATAAAAAGAGACTGACGCGTCACCCAGAAATACAGCTGACCCGCCGCCCATTCCAAGAGCCCGGGCTCCCAGCCCCATGCGCAGGAAGCTGCCGGCGTACCCGCCGCGGCCTGTATCTCCGGCCAGGGACGCTCCATACAGCACCAGGCTGAGTGCCGCAGCCACACTTACTATAATACCTGCTCTTTTCATAGACCCGCTTTTACCGGTTTTAATTATTTCAATTATTGCTGCCCGCCATATCTACTGGTGCCCTGCCTGGAGCAGGGCCAAAACATCAGTCAACAACCAGCACTTTACCCCAGACAGTGCCTGTGCCCTCAATATATACTGAATAAAAATAAACTCCGTTAGCTACGACATCACCCAGTTCGTTTCTCCCGTTCCACACTTCCGCATAATCGCCTGCACCAGGCCTGTAGATTTCATCGGCAACCGTCCTGACCAGATTCATACCGTAGTCATACACCTTTACCGTTACTGCAGAAGGTGCAGATACATTATACTGAAACCTCACATGCCCGTCGCCGTCCTGCTGATTATGCCTGTATGGTGAAAACGGATTGGGAAAGGCATACGTTTCCGGCTGCGACCCAAGGCCCGTACTTTTAAACGCCCTGAACACTTTCCATGAAATGCCGTTGTCGCGTGAATACGCGGCGCCGTCACCAGACCCGGCCCACAGGCCGGTTTCGGGGCCTGCGCCGACCGAGTAAAATTCTGTTGAATAAACACCCTCGCCTGTATCTCTGTCCCGTATAAAGGGAAATGCAGCCCACCGGCCGCCCAGATCAACGCTTTTAAACAGGCCGCTGCTTGTGGCCACATACACATCATCACCGCTGAACGCAAAATTATGAGCAAACGTGCTGTTGAGGCAGACATCCCATGACAATCCCCCGTCTTTTGTGTATGACACAGCTCTGTATTCACCCATGTCAACGGCCTCAACCGTAGCAGCCCATACAACAGGCCCGCGGCTTGTGTTCTGGTGAGCCAGGGCCACAACAAAATTACCTGACACCGGCTGATCCTGGTTCTGGTGGCTGAAGGTCACCCATGTTTTTCCGCCGTCCAGGGATTTATGTACACCGCCGGCTGAACCGGCCCATATGGCTGAGCCGTCATACATGACGGAAAAAAGCCTGTGTGCATAATATGAAACCGCTGAAAAGGGATTACCGTCGACAGTTACAACCTGCCAGGTCTTTCCCATATCGCCTGATTTGCGGAGCCCTCCGGCAAAACTGGCAATCCATACGGTCGAATCGGTCAGCGCGATATCATAGGTCAGGTTGTTAATGACCGTGGTTGTCGGTGAATAGCCGGTTACATCCTGGGAGTCCACTGGCTGGGGAACCCAGGTCCAGGTATCGCCTCCGTCAAGGGAATATGAAAGGCCGCCGCCGGCATCATAGGTCCCCAGACTGGTAGTAGTATCAAAGGCCGTTGCGACCCACAGGGTATCTCCCTTTCGGGCAATGGCTGAAACCGAACCCCTGCCGATACCGTCTTCTTCGGAATAGATATGCCAGGACATGCCATTGTCTTCAGTCATGCACAAGGCATTTGTACCGATCCAGATCCTGGGGCCCGATACAGCAATGTCATTTATGGCATTCCCTGAAATGCCGGTAATTTGATCCGGCGCCGGTATAAACAGTGTTTTTCCGTCCTCAGCCGCCAGTGAGGCTGACAAACCGGCTGCAGCAATGATAATGTATAACAATCTCTTCATCTATTCAGTTACCGTTATGATATGGATCAGCGGATCACTTTCCGCCATGCTCCTGTCCCGGGCCCTGAACGTAAAAGTATACGCGCCCGTGTCATTGGCAGATGTAATCCTCACTGAAAGGGAATAAATCCCGTCTTCAGCGGTTTCATCCCCGTCTTCACCGCTGTCATTCATTTCAAAGTTGGTTCCTGCTGATGTGCCGTCGGGTCTTACAACACTGAACCAGACTTTGTCAATATCTCCGGGCCCCTGGGAATCATCAACAGCTACAGAAAGAATGAAGGGAACTTCTGTGGCGCGGGATACTGTATCAGGAGCCGACAGGCCGGAAAGCACCGGCGGTGTATTATCCATTTCCAGATAAAACGAGCCGGTTGCAGGCCAGCTCATCAGGCCGTCTGTATCCAGAGCCTGGACCCGGACACTGTAGATACCCGGGCCTGCCAAATGGCTGCTCATATCGAGGTACAGGGAAAACAGGGAATCAGCAGCAAGGCTGTCTCCGTTCTCACCGTTATTGTTCAGCATGAACGTATACGACGGATCTGCCTGCCGGGGCGCATACACTGCGCAGAATACCGAGCAGACATCTGCAATACCCTGCATATCAGTAACGCCTGCCGCACACAGAACAGAATCGGCCTGTGAGAATTCCACGGTATCGGGCAGACTTACAAACATTACTTCAGGGGCTGTTGCCCCCATGCCCGGCTCTGCGGTCAGAGTATCAGACACTGTCCCGCTTTCATTCCCCGCATAATCAGCGGCGTATACTTGTATATAATAGGTGCCGGCCTCTCCTCCAAACACTGACGGCTCCAGCACGCACGCGTACAAACCGTCACCCGGCACAATATCGCCATGGATTTTTTCACCGGCATCAGAAAGGTTTCCTGAAGCAACAGGCTCTGCACCGCCGGCAGCATACACATTAAAAACCACCTGTTCAATGTCTTTATAGCCCTGGGGATCCCAGACCACAGCCCGCATAACAGCCGGTTCACCGGAATCCAGATATACAGTCTCAGGTGCATCTGTCTGCCTGACAACAGGTGCTGTATCATTGCCCGTTATTGGTGATTTTACTTCGCATGACAGGAAAATTATCATTCCCGAAAGCAGGAATATGAGCGGTATGAAGATCGAAGATTTCTTATTTTTTCTGTGCAATAAACACCCTCGGAATAGCAGTCTTGACATACTGCATTTGCTTGAAGTTGAAAATATCAATAATGTCTATAAATGTCAAGACAAATATGGCAAAACCGGCATACCGGCCCGCAAACCCGGGGCTTTTCATCATAGCTGCAACTGACACCCTGCCTCTTGGCGGCTATAATGACTTTTTTGGCCAAAAAACCTGAACAGGACTATACTCCGGCTGTTTTCAGCTCTTCCCAGTGTTTAAAAGCTCTCCGTATATGGGGTATTGTTATAGACCCGCCAACTACCAGGCCGATACTCATGGTCTCCTCAAACGCCTCGTCAGTGACACCCTGCTCAAAACAGGTTATCGTATGGTACAGAATACAGTCATCGCACCGCAGCACCAGCGATGCCACAAGCCCCAGAAGTTCCTTGGTCTGCGCCGGAAGCTCACCATCTTTATAAACATTGGTATCAAGATTGAAAAACCGTTTAATATTGGTTTTACCATACTTCATAATTACCGCATTAAGCGATTCCCGCTCCTGTTTGAATTCTTTTATCGGATCCATTGCGTGTTCCCTGTTCTATGGTTCAGTATTATATAATTTTCAGCCATTTCAAATGCCTGTGAACAAATGGCCGTCATCCTTTTTCAGAAATGGGCCGAGGAGGCCGGTTATACGCTGCAGGGGCGCGATATCATCGCCGTCAAACTGGGCGGCCTTGTCCGAATCTATATCAAGGACAGCCGCCACACGGTTCTGATACCTGACAGGGATAACGATCTCGCTTTTACTGCGCGCATCACAGGCAATATGGTCTTCCAGTACAGTAACGTCTTCAACAATAACCGGCTGAGCCGAAACAGCCGCTTTGAGGCAGAGCCCTCTGCCCTTGAGAACCTGACACGCTACCGGCCCCTGATAGGGCCCGGCAAACAGCTGGTCAGGCCCGGTAACAAAATAAAACCCTGTCCAGAAATGGTGGGGCAGCTTGAAATGCAGAACCGCAGCAATGGTTGACATGGCCGCTGTCAGGGTCGGAGACTTGCCGCTGATAAGCTCATGGAGTTGTGTGTATATCCTTTCATACCTGCCCATACGTTTCGGATCGATCATCATTTCCTCCGGATATTGTGTTTTGCCTGTATACTGTAATTCTGCCACGTCAGCGGAACAGTCCGGCACTGCCTTCATGTTTGTACTGGTACGCTGTTCCTGCTGCCGCTGAATATCATGTCCAGCTCGTTACGCACGTTACAGAGGATTTCTACATACAGCCCCGCACGCTCTTCATCCATTCGCACAGCAGCGGCGGAAATGCTGACCGCTCCGTAAAAACTCATGCTGGCGATCCGAACCGGAACCGCTGCGCAGCCCAGCCCCAATTCATGCTCTTCGTGTTCGATGCTGTATCCCGCGCGCCTGACCCGGTCAACCTCGCTGCGCAATTTCTGCCTGTCTGTAATGGTATGCCTTGTCCTGGGTGTCAAGTCGGCGTTTTCTATAATATGGTCCTGTTCGGTCTTTGGCAGCAGTGACAAAATCGCCTTGCCCAGTGCTGTGCTGTGCAAGGGCAGTTCATCACCGACACGGGACCGCAGCTGCAGGCCCCGCATCGATTCCACTTTATCAAGATATATTGCACGGGCGCCGAACAGCCCCGCGAAATTAACCGTTTCATTGATCCGCATACTGGCATTACGTATACAGGGGTGAACCCTGTCTCTTAATACAGCTGCTGTATTGACCCTGGCACCGAGCTGAAACAGGGAGACCCCCAGAGCCCAACGCCCCCCTTTCTGCTCAAGAACACCTATTTCTTCCATGGTATGCAGATACCTGAACAGCGTAGTCTTGTGCATACCAAGCTTTCGGCTCAGCTCGCCCAGGCCCGAATCTTCGTTTTGCCCGGCAATTATACTGATAATATCAAAAGCCTTTTTTACTGACGAGCTCACACTTCTCCCGCTGATCTGTTTCATTATTCAAAACGCCGTTTCTTTATTTGGACAATATACGGGTTTCAAAATACCAGCGCAAGCAGTTTTTTCAAACACACTCAGGTTTTGCAACCTGACGGTATTCTTCCCCGGCATAAACCACCGGATGCTGTGTATTCTCCGGCACATGCATCCGATATAATCAGAAATCTTTTCCCCTTGACATTCTTCATGTAATGGCCTATGTTCTGATACAGACGCAAAGCATGTTTCGTGAAATACCCATATCCGCATGGAGGCCGTCATGATACGTTATCTATTAACGTTTATAATGCTGTCAGTACCGGCTGCCGGCTTTTGCCGGGCCGATTCCACTGCATGGGCCGGCAAAACAGAAATCGCCTACGTAAAAACCGGAGGCAACACCAGCACAGAGACATTCTCGGGCAGATTCACATGCAGCGCAGCCAGGCTGGAAAACCGCTTCATAGTAAAAGCAGGATATATTCATGCCGTTTCCAATGATGTGCGGCAGGCAAACCGCTTCGATTCTGACGCCAGGTATGAACGGCTGATATCTAAACGGCTGTTCCTGTTCTTAGCAGCCAGCTATCTCAAAGATACATTCAGCGGTTTCAATTCCCGCGTCACTGCAGGCACGGGTTTGGGTATTGACGCCCTCAACCGGGCCGGACATACACTTAAATGCCGGGCTGAAATCCTTATGCTTTTCGATGACTACACTTCATCAGAAGTATCTGACAGAAAACAAGGCAGCACACGGTTAAATGCCGGATATACCTGGAAAACCAGCGAAAAAGCAGCCCTGCACATTATGGGCTCAGGGCTTTTCCCCTTTTCAGAAGGCACCGAATGGATTCTTGACGCCGAAGCCGGACTCGAAGCCTCCATGACCAGCCGCCTCTCCATAGGCCTGACCTATATAGTACAGTATCAGAACAACCCTCCTGTACCGGGCATACAGAAACGCGATACAACCGTCCTGACATCACTGAATATTTCCCTGTAACCGAGGAGCCGTATTATGCAGTACCTGAAACCCATATCCAACAGCACCGCAGCCGCTCTGGTATGCGCCGCCTTTTTGCTGCTTCCCTGCCTGCGCCTCGGCGCACAGTCCGGCGCTGAGTACACAGTGACCGGCCATATATTCGATTCTGAAACCAAAGCGCCGCTGTATCTGGCCAATGTCTTTTTATCTAATACAACCTGGGGCGCGGCCTCCGACGAGAACGGCGCCTTCCGCATAGACCGGGTAAAACCCGGAGTGTACCAGATGGTCATCACAATGATGGGATATGAAAAGCAGGTCAGGCCCGTAGTAATCCCCCGTACACGCCAGCAGTCTATTCCTGTTTTTCTTAAACCCACGGTATACAACATGGAATCAGTGGCAGTTGAAGCAGAAGTGCCCAGGGAATGGCACCGGCATCTTGACCGGTTTAAAAGAGAGTTCCTGGGTATGTCAGTAAATGCACAAAACACAATAA
>Ga0272442_10008614_pt1 | contig 12886 bp, 8 predicted proteins | sample SSMForm2O_FD_200262 | JGI IMG/M metagenome (GOLD analysis project Ga0272442, IMG submission 200262) | Marine sediment archaeal communities from Little Sippewissett salt marsh, Falmouth, MA, United States - SSM-Form-2O | ecosystem: Environmental > Aquatic > Marine > Wetlands > Sediment ... | reverse complement strand
GGCGCCGTTCTCGCGCGCCCCCGTGCCGATAATGGCCGTGACATAGGCCTGCCGGCAGGCCGCCGCGATCTGCCGCCACGCTTTCCGCGCCGCATTGTCGCTGAAATCCCCGTGGTAGCCGGTCAGGCTCATCTCCGGAAACACGAGGAAGTCGCAATCGCTGCGCTCGATATGCTCGAGGATCTTCTCGAGGTTATCCGCTAGCTTGCTCGACACCGCCATCTGGATTCCTGAGACGCGTACCGTGGCCATAGCGATCTCTCCCTGCAGGTCCCTGTTGAGGCTATTCTAGCACATACAACGGCGGGTTATCGTCGGCTTCTCGCAGTGGGAGGGACGCTGCTTCGGGGGGGTGCCCGCCCGCGGCCAGGCCCCTACAGCCGCACGAGTGCGGGGAGCAATATCGCAGCCATCAGGCCCAGAACGGCCAAGGCAACCAATAGCTCGACCAAGCTGAGGCCGGCGCGTCTCACGGTCGGTATTCCTTTCCGTTGGCTGACGGACGCCGCTCAGCGCGCTTCGTCAATTCAGGGCGCCCCTTTTTTGGCATAAAGCACCCCTGACCCGGACAAGGGGTTGCAACCCCTTGTCTTCTCAAGTTCTCTACTATTCGCATAATCCCCGCCACGTGCCCAAAGTTCCCTGCCCGGTGCTCGGATTGGCCCCGCCAAATCCCTGTGTTGAGGCTGGGCAGTAGACGATGCGCGGCCGTGTCCGCTGCCGCATTGCCACACCGGCCCGCACAGACTGGACTTGTCCGGATGGCCCTAGATCCCACGCCTCCAAAGCACGCGTCGGGCCCATTGCGTCGGCCAGCCCTAAACAAAGCGAACAACATTATAGTGTTGTCTGCTATATTACCACCACAACAGGTTGTGTTTTTGCTTGACTATTTTGCTTCAGGGTGCTATAGTCGACCTGGGTGGATAGGCTTGGCGCGTGACAGCGTTCGGGCTTGTCAGAGGGGTAGGCCTTTCTCGGGGCGCGGCGATGAGGTGCAGTACGATGCCGGAAGGGCCTTGCCGGGTGGCGAGGAGCCGATCGCTGTTTTCGGGAGGGGCTTTGCTACGCGCGGACGCACTGAGCCCATATGCGAATATCCAAGACCGACGTGCTCGGCAAGTGCCTCCACGGGGATGGCCGGGCCGGGATACGTCGCGGAGCGCACAAACCAACCTGGCGACAGAGAGGCGCGGTGATGGCAAACGAGGAGATGAGTGTAGAGTCGGTGCTGCATGTGGGCAACACGGTTGTGTTGAACCTCGGCTCGTCGGGCAGAGAGGGCGTGAGGCATCGGAGTGTCCTGCGGGGGTGGACGAAGCCCGTCGAGATTGTCTTGGACCGGCCCAAAGACGCGGGGCGCTACGTGCCGTTGTATGGGAAGGAGCCGTGCGTGGCGCTGTTTGTGGCCGAGGGCAAAGCCTGCGCCTTTGAAACACATGTCCTGAATTGGGACAACTGGGGACACAGCTGCCGGCTTCGCGTGGCCTGGCCGAGGGGCATCAAGGCCGTATCTTTTCGAAAGTTCGAGCGGTCGGAAGTATGCATCGACTGCACGGTGTCACAGGGCGGCAAGCCCGACGTCAAGGGGGTGATCCAAGACATCAGCCTCGGCGGCTGCGGCATTGTGCTTCCTGTGGAGGCCCGCAAGAATACGCCTGTTACGCTATCGTTCACTTTGTCGGACGGGCATTCTCTGGAAAGGGTCAAGGCGGTTGTGCGAAATGCCCGCCGCGTCGGCGAAGAGATCTTCATCATCGGCTTCGAGTTCGCACAGAAGCAGGAGGACGCCCGTAACGAGATCGAGTTCTTCATCGCCTCGATGTTCGGGGACGACGAAGCGCAGGACAGGGGTGCGGGGCGCGTGATGATTATCGATGACAACAGCGAGCGCGCCGCGCCGCTATGGCAGGCATTGACGGCGCGCGGGTGCGAAGCCTACCTGGCCTCCAACGCGGTGGATGGGTTGGCACGGCTGCGGCTGGTCGGCGCCAGAGCCTTGGTCATCAACCAGGAGCAGCAGGACCTGGATCCCGTGGCGATAGTCCGCCTGCTACATGCCTCGCACGGACTCGAGACGCTGCCGGTGTTCGTTTACGGCGGCAAGGAGGCCGAACTGGGCAAGAAGGCCGAGGAGGTCGGGATCGCCGGCTACTTCGCGTCCCCGAAGATGACCGACGCGATCTGCGACGCCATTGAAAAGGCCACGAGCGCCTCGACAGACGGGGAAGACCAAGAAGGGGTCTAGACGACGCAGGGCACCGCGGCACGCACTCACAGCATCCGGAGCGTGGCGCAGGTGAGGTAGGCGGTCTCCGGCATGGCCATGAGGATCGGGTGATCGGGGCTTGGGCCGCGCACGTCAACGATCCAGACCTGTCGTTGTGCGGCGGCGGCGGCCCGCTTCAGCGTCTCGAGAAAGCGCTCCCGTGACACGAAGTGGGAGCAACACGAGCTGACGAGCACGCCGCCGGGGGCGACGACCTTCATGGCGTCCCGGTTCAGCGCCTGGTATAGGCCCAGGGCCTTGGCGGCGTGGGAGCGCGACTTGGCAAGGGCCGGCGGATCCAGCACGACGCAGTCGTAGGACTCGCCCTCAGCGAGCACCTTGGCGATATCACCGGTCTCGAAGCGGCAGACCTTCTCGACGTTGTTCAGGCGGGCGTGCTCGCCGGCCCGCCGGACAGCGCGCTCCGACGAATCGACGCCGCGCACCTCGCGGGCGCCGCCCAAGGCCGCATGGCAACTCCAAAGGCCCACGTAGCAGTGGCCGTCCAGCACGCGTGCGCCGCGCACATGGGCGCGCACGGCCAAGGCGTTGCGCCGCTGATCGAGGAACAGGCCGGTCTTCTGCCCGCGCTCCAGGTCAACGGTCAGTTCGAGGCCGTCCATCGAGCAGGTCGTCTCTTCGGGCACGGCCCCCCAGCGGCTCACGGCCCCGCGCACCTCCAACCGTACGCCGGAAACGCCGTCGTGCGACAGGAACGCTTCGGCCAATTCTTCGCCGACCGACGCATAGAACGCACACGAACTCGACGCCGTGACCACCTCGCCGTAGCGGTCGGCCACGAAGCCGGGCATAGCGTCGCTCTCGCCGTGGATCCAGCGGTAAACCGTGTCTTCAGGCAATGCCGTCCCCAGCATGCGCTTGCGGAATTCGAGCGCGCGCCCGAGGCGGTCTGCAAGGAAGCCCTTGTCGATGTCGACCTGTCGGCGGGTCAGCATCCGCACGGCAATGCCGCCTTCGGCCTGGTAGAAGCCGCGGCCCACCAGCCGCCCGCGCTCCGCATACACGTCCACCAGCGTCCCGTCATCGAGCTCCGGTATGTCGGCGAATTCGTTGCGGTAGGCCCACAGATGGCCGCGGAGCAAGCGGCGTTCTTCTTTGGGCTTGAGTCGAAGGCGTTTCATGTGGCTGGCTCCTTGACGGGGTGCGAAAGTGACTTCCCGTTATATAGCAAATCGGACGCGGCCACAACCAGGCGTTGATTCCCCGCCGACCGGTTGCTAGGATGGCGTGCTGAGGGTCGTGCAGGCACGCGGCCCCGGATGGGTCGTCCGTGCTGTGACAGACGCGACGTTCTCGGCAGACCGAAAGCAAGGGAGCACACGACATGAGTGTATTGACCGAATGTCCGTTGGGCGCGCAGAGCTACAGTTTTCGTCAGTTCGATTTCGAGGGGTCCATTCAATGCTTGAAGGACCTCGGCCTGAGCGTGATGGAATACTGCGCGGTCCACTTCCCGCCGGATGCGTCCGAGCAAGGCTTTGTGACGATCAAGGAGCGGTTGGCCGCGCAAGGCGTGAGCGTCCCGTGCTTCGGCGTCGAGGGCTTCACGGAGGACGCCGCGGCCAATCGGGCCAAGTTTGAATTCGCCAGGGCGCTGGGCGTCCAGGTGCTGTCGGCCGACCCGACGCCGGAGTCGTTCGATAACTTGGACGCACTGACCGAGGAGTACGGTATCCGCATCGCCATTCACAACCACGGGCCGGGCGCCCGCTACGACAAGGTCAGTGACACGTTGGACGCGATCCGGGGCCACCGCCGGGCCATCGGCGCGTGTCTTGACACGGGCCACGCGTTACGCTCGAACGAGGCGCCCCACGAAGTGGTCCAGCAACTCGGCCCGCGCGTCATCTCGGTCCATCTCAAGGACTGGAAGATCGGCGGCGACGAGCAGATCATCGGCGAGGGCGACATGGACCTGGTGGCAATGGCCCGGGCGCTCCAGGCGATCCAATTCACCGGGCCGATTGTGTTCGAGTACGAGGAAAGCCCGGATAACCCCGTGCCCGACATGGCCATCGGGCTCGCGAACTGGCGCCAGGCCTGCGAACAGGCGTAGGATAGGGCCGCATGAACCCCGCGCGCGAGGACGCGCTGCCCGCCTGCCGGACAGGGCGTTCTTTGTCGGAACGGCTCCCTGAGAACCACGGGCTGCACTGATGAGGCTTCGGGCTGCATACAGGACCCTAACCGTCTTTCTGGCCTTGGCTTGCGCGCCCGCTACGGCCGGGGCCGGGGATGCAGCCGACGGGCCGACGGTCGTCCGTTTCTCCTACTGGGCCAACTACAGCGAGGTGCCTTTCTACCAGCAGGTCTGCGAGGGGTTCGAGCGCGACAATCCCGGCATCAAGATCAAGCAGGAGTGGTTCGTCGGCGACTACGGCCGCAAGCTGCAACTCGTCTTGATCACGGGCAAGGCCGCCGACATCATCCTGATGGACGACGAGATCTTCCCGACCTATTCGGTGCGGGGCTATCTCGAAGACCTGCGGCCCTACATCACCCGCGAGAGCGACCAGACCGAACGCGAGTTGGCCGCCGAGTTGCGGTATCTCGACACGCCCGAGGCGGAGCGGCCCGACAACGCGAATCGCGTCTTTCTGCCCACGGCCCTGCAGAGCTTCAACTACAAGGGATTCCAAGGCGCCATACCCTGGGACGGCAACATCGGACTCGTCTACTTCAACCGCGATCTCTTCGACGAGGGCGGTGTGCCCTATCCGACAAAGGACTGGACCTGGGACGAGTTCCGCGTCATCGCCAAACGCCTCACCAAGGACTTCGACGGCGACGGGCAGATGGACCAATTCGGCACCAACATCGGATTCGGATTCCTCGGGTTCGAGCCCATGGTCTGGAGCTTCGGCGGCGCCATACTCAACGAGGACCGCACCCGCAGCGCCATACACCTGCCCCCGGCCGTCGAGGCGGCACGCTTCATGTACGACATGAAGATGGTGGACCATTCCATCGCCTGGACGGGTGAGCTCGAGGGGTTCTTCACCGAGGTTATGCTCCTGACCGGCCGCGTGGCCATGGTGCCCGCCATGTCTTACATGATCCCCGCCCTCAACCGCGTCCCCGAGGATGAGAGCATGCGCTGGGGGCTGGCCCACATGCCCATCGGACCCCACGGCCACCGCTACACGCGCATGACGTGGGACGGCATCTCCATCTATGCCCACACCACGCCGGAGAAGAAGGAGATCGCGTGGCGCTTCATCAAGTACTTCCTCAACGAAGAGAACCAGGCTATCCTAGGACAGGCCCAGCGCGGGCTGCCCGTGCGCCGCGCACAGGCCGCCGAGCATTACGTGAGCGCAGAAACCGTCGCGGAGGAAGAGATCGCGCTCGAGGCCACCGAATACGCGCGCCTCACCCCCATTACGCCCCGCTATCTCGAACTGCGCGACACCTCGGACAATGAACTGACCCGGCTCGATTTCGCCGATGTCTCCGACGCCACACCCGAGCAGGCCTTGGCCAACCTCGAGCCCCAGATCAACGCCATCATGGACAAGGAGCTCGAGGACTGGCGTAAGCGGGCCGCCCCGGCCCTCGCGCACGAACGGGTCGAAGGGTCCGGCCTCAAGGCCTTGGGCGTGACCTGCGTGATCGTGATGGCCATTTTCGCCGGCTCGATGCTGATTCGGCCCCTGCGGCGGGCATTTGCCGCCGAGTGTGCTGTGACGCGGCAATTGTGGCGCCATCGCATGAGGCGCCAGGAGGCCCTCGAGGGTTTGCTGTTCGCCGCGCCCTGGCTCATGGGCCTGGTGCTGTTCCAGGCCTTTCCGATCGTGTTCAGCATTGTGCTCAGCTTCTGCGAATGGGACCCCTACGAACCCATCAGGATGATGAACTTCATCGGGCTCGACAACTTCCGCCGAGCCTTTTCCCAGGACCCGGTCGTCGGCGACCCCTTGGTGCTCAAGGCGCTCTACAACACCTTCTACTACGCCTTCTTCGCCGTGCCGCTCGGAATCTGCACCTCGCTGGGGTTGGCCTTGCTCCTCAACCAGAAAGTGCGCGGCATCACCATCTTCCGCACCACGTTCTACTTGCCCAGCATCGTCGCCGGCGTCGCCACCGTGATCCTCTGGATGTACATCTTCAACCCGACTTTCGGTCCCCTGAACGCCGCCATCCGCGGCATCAACCACCTCCTGGACCGGACGGTCGTCCTCGCCTTCATCAACCTGCCCGAGCCCAAATGGCTGTCCGACCCCGCGTTCTCGAAGCCCGCGTTGATCATCATGAGCCTGTGGGGGGCCGGTGGAGCCGGCATGCTGATCTTCCTGGCCGGGCTTCAGGGCGTGCCCGAGCAACTCTACGAGGTGGCCGAACTCGACGGGGCCGGCCGGCTCCGCCAGTTCTGGAACATCACCTTGCCTATGCTGACGCCCACGATCTACTTCAACCTCATCATGGGCATTATCGGCGCCCTCAAGGTCTTCATGCAGGCCTACATCATGACCGAAGGCAAGGGGGGCGTCGAGAAATCGCTTTTGTTCTACGTGCTGCACCTGTTTAACAAGGCCTTCGTCGAATACGAGATGGGCTACGCGTCGGCCTTGGCCTGGATCCTGTTCCTTATCATCCTCGCGTTCATCCTGATGGTGATCCGGTCGAGCGCGCTGTGGGTCTACTACGAAGGGGAGCGTAAAGGCTGATGGCACGAAGCGACCTGACAGGCAGCATCACGTGGTCCCGGCGCATCGAGCGCGCCCTGGGCCTGGCCGCCCTCGTCGGCCTGTCGTGCCTGTTCGCCGTGCCCCTCGTGATCACGCTGAGCGACAGCATGAAGTCTTTCGCCGAGGTGTACCACGTGCCACGGCTGTGGGTCCCCCGTCCCCCGCGCGTCGAGAACTTCGCCCAGATCTTCCGCATGCTGCCCTTCCATGTGTTCTTCTTCAACACCTTCTGCATTACGGGGCTGGCCCTGTTCGGGCGCGTCCTCAGTGGGTGCGTGGTCGGCTACAGCTTCGCCCGGCTGCGCTGGCCCTTCCGCGACTTCTTCTTCGTGGTGCTGCTGTGCACCATCATGCTGCCCCCCCAGGTCACAATGATTCCCATCTTCATCCTGTTCAACAAGATCGGCTGGGTGGACACCTGGCTCCCCCTCATCGTGCCCGCCTACTTCGGCGGCGGCGTATTCAATGTGTTCCTCATGCGCCAGTTCTTCAAGACCATCCCCGTCGCGCTCGAGGATGCCGCCCGCATCGACGGCTGCTCCACCTTCCGCATCTTCACCACCATCATGGTCCCCTTGGCCAAACCGGCCATCGCCACCATCGCCGTGCTCGGCTTCATCGGCTGCTGGAACGACTTCCAAGGCCCCCTGATCTATCTCTCCGATTACCTAAAGTACCCCATCAGCCTCGGCATCTACATGTTCAAGAGCGCCGAGTTCATGTTCATCAACTACATCATGGCCGCCAGCCTCGTCGCCGTCCTACCCGTTCTCGTCATCTTCTTCTCCGCCCAACAGTACTTCGTCAAAGGCATCGTCCTCACAGGCATCAAGGGCTGACAGGCCCGCCGACGGACGCCTGAGTGAGCAACATGCGAACCTTGCCCTGAACGGCCGCTTTTCACAACGGCGTTTGCAGTCCGCATCAATTCAAGCGCCTGCGTTAGGAGGGGAGAGAAGCCAGAAGCCAGAAGCCAGAATTCAGAATTCAGGATCCAGAATTCTGAAGTAGAAAGTGCTGGAGGCCGGGGAGATTGTCCGCATTGATGAGGTCCACACCGGCCTCGTAGAGGGTAGGCCACACGTTGCCGCCCCACGGCAATCCCCAGAAGCGAACCCTTCGACCGACCGCGTGGGCCTTCGCCACGACCGCGTCCAGCTTGGCCCGCTCTTGCTCGGGCATGGCGCCCCGGCCGCGCCACTCGAACACGTCGCCCCAACTCGCGCTGATCCAGGGAACGAGACTGGCGGGGGCGTCGGACTCGAGGTCGGGCATCCGGCCGTCGATGGCCGCATAGCGCAGCGGCTGCGCGGCGATGGTGGCCACGGGGCGAGCGCCGGAGATGACGGCGAGCACGGCCCCTTCCTGCACCGTGTCGCCCTCGAACCGGGTGAGGAGCCCGGCGTAGCTTTCGAAGACCTTGTGCAGGGCGGCGTAGGTCGCCTCGGCGTCGCTCTTGATGTCTATGAGCAGCGAGAACTGGGGGCCGTCGCGAAAGACCCGCCCGCCGTTGGCGCGTACGCGCTCACGCAACGGGTCGAGATACAGGGCCTCGAGCGTGCGCTCCGGGCGCGTCTCATCAAGATCGTGGGCGACCAGGAGTTGCCCGTCCACGAGATGGACGTCCGCCTCGGCGCTGCAGAATCCGTGCTCCAGTGCGTCCAACAGCGGGCGCGCGTGCCGGTAGTCGTTGTGGGCGTGTGCGCGCACCAGCGGGCGTACCGTCTCTGTGTCGGACGCCGCGGCCGCCAGCCCGAGCACCGCGCAGCCGATAACCGTTCTCGCCGCGAGTCTCATCTTCCCTCCGGGTCGTGACGGGCCGCCGCGGCCGGGACCAAGGCCGGGCAATCGGCCGTTGCCGCCGTGGGCCTCAGCGGATCTTTTTCACTTCAGGCGCGGCGATCCGTTCCATGGTGGGCAACGGGCCGACCAGCGGACGGACGTAGTTCCGAAAGGCTTGGGTCACGTCGTTGCCCTTGGCGTTGATGAACTTGGCCGGCATCTCGATCGAGTCCCGCGCCACCGACTCGAGCCGCGTAAGGAAGTACTCCACCGAATAGTCGCCGGTGCGCCGGATGGCGACGGACCCGTCCTGCCTGTGCCAGATGGCGTATTGCGCGGCCTTCTCGCCGACCTCGCGCGCCTCGAACTGGTCGACCTCGCTCACGCAGCCAAGGAAGCTGCGCTGTAGGTAGCCGAGCGTGTCGGCCCGCACGCGCTTGATCGGCAGGTTGTTCTTCACCCACGCGCTGAGCAGGTCGCCCAATGCGCCCGTGCCCGAGAGCTGCACGTTGCCGTGGGCGTCCTTCTCGCCGCCGGTGAACTCCTCGACGATCGGCTTCCCGCGCTTGTCTACAATACCTTCCGAGGCCGCCACTACGCAGCGCCCGTACTTCCTGAACATCGCCTTGACATCGGCGACAAAGCCCTGCCTCGTGACCGGCCTCTCGGGAAGGTAGATGAGGTGCGGGCCGTCATCAGGATACTTCTTCGCCAGACACGACGCGGCCGTCAGGAATCCGGCATGCCGGCCCATCACGACGCCGATATACACACCGGGGATAGCGCGGTTGTCGAGGTTCGCGCCGGCAAAGGCTTGGGCCACGAATTTCGCGGCCGAGCCGTAGCCTGGACAGTGATCGGTGACGGCGAGGTCGTTGTCGATGGTCTTCGGAATATGGATGACGCGCAGTTCGTAGCCCGCCTCGTCGGACTCGCTGTTGACGATCCGGCAGGCGTCCGCACTGTCGTTGCCGCCAATGTAGAAGAAGTACCGCACCCCGTGCTTGCGACAGACCTCGAAGATCTTGTGACAGTACGCCTTGTCCGGCTTGTCCCGGGTGGACAGCAAGGCCGACGATGGCGTTTGCGCCACCGCCTCGAGGTTGTGCGTCGTGGCCTCGGTCAGGTCAAGAAAGCTCTCGTTGATGATGCCACTGACGCCGTGCAACGCACCGTAGACACGCGTCACCTGCGGGAACTTCCGCGATTCCAGGACCGCCCCGACAAGACTTTGGTTGATCACGGCCGTGGGGCCGCCGCCTTGGGCCACCAGGACCTTTCCTTCCAGTGCTGACATACTTCTACTCCTCTGGACCGACACTCACAGCCCTGCCCGAACTTCACGAAGGCAGGTGGGACTCCGATCTTCGCACGCGGCGGCGGGGTGAGTCAAGGAAGACGCAGAAACCTCAGTCGCCACGTAGATTCTGTAGCGCCGGCATCTTGCCGGCTGCAATGCGAGACGACCCAGACACAGCCGGCAAGATGCCGGCGCTACCAATCACACGCTTGGTGGGCGGCCGCGCCGCTGTAGATCCCGCTCGCGGGTCCGTATCATAGCGCCGAAGAACGCAACGCTGACTGGACGGGAGTGATGCGCATGTCCGTTGCCTGTGTCCTCGTGATGGCCTCTGTTCTGACAAGTGCAGCATCGCTGCATGTGGCGCCCGACGGCGATGACGCCCATCCCGGCAGCGCCGACGCGCCCTTCGCGTCATTGGAACGCGCTCGCGACGCCGTTCGTGCCCTGAAGGAACGCGCAGAATGGCCGCCCGGCGGTGTCACGGTGTGGATCCACGAAGGCGTCTACCCGCGCTCGAGCAGCTTCGGCCTGGTCGACGCAGACAGTGGCACCGAGGAGGCGCCCGTCGTGTATCGTGCGGCGACCGGGGAAATGGCGGCGCTGGTGGTGGGAGGCGTCGAGATTCCCGCAAGCGCCTTCGAAGCCGTCACGGATGCGGCGGCCATCGACCGCATCGACGCCGCCGCACGCGCACACGTGGTCTTTGCCGGGCTCGACGCATTGGGCGTCAGGGAGTGCGGCGCATTTCCCGACGCCTTTCGCGAGCCCCCCGCCCTGCCCGAGTTGTTCTACAACAACACGCGGATGACCCTGGCCCGCTGGCCCAATGGCGACTGGGCCGAGGTCAAGCGGATCGTGGAAAGCGGCCCGGCCCCCTGGCGCCGCCACGCGTCGGACCAGCCGGGCACCATCGAATACGACGGCGACCGCCCCGCCCGCTGGCTGCGCGCCCCCGCGGTCTGGCTGCACGGCTACTGGTGTTTCGACTGGTGCGCCGAGACCATCCGGATCAAGGCCATCGACCCGGATGCGCGCCACATCTCCTTCGTACAGGCCCATTGCTACGGCTTGGGCAGTGGCAATCCAGGGCCGAGGCGGTTCTATGCAACGAATCTGCTCGAAGAACTGGACCAGCCGGGCGAGTATTACCTCGACTCGAAATCATCCAGACTGTACTTCTGGCCACCCGGCCCGCTAGACGATGCGACCATCGTGCTTTCAACCCTCGCCGATCCCGTCATCACCGTGAACGACGCCTGCTTTGTCACCCTTCAGGGACTTACGGTCGCGGCCTGTGCCGGAAACGGCATCGAGATACACGCCGGCAGGGCCTGCCAAATCGCGGCCTGTCACGTATTCAACACCGGACATAACGGCATCGTGGTCGATGGCGGACGGGACCACACCGTGGTCGCCTGCGACATTCACGACACCGGAACCGCCGGCCTGCGCCTCAGCGGCGGCGACCGAAAGACACTCACCCCAAGCGGCCATCAGGCGCTCAACAACCATCTCTTTCGCGTGTCGCGCCGGCAGCGGACCCACGCCAACCATGTGCACCTGGCCGGTGTCGGAATTCGCCTGGCCCACAACCTGATACACCACGCGCCCCATCAGGCTATCGGCCTGGCCGGCAACGACCACGTCATCGAGTTCAACGAGATCCACCACACCGGCATGGAAACCGACGACTGCGGCGCCTGCTACATGGGCCGCAATCCGTCGGAACGCGGCTCCGTGTTGCGCTACAACTTCTGGCATCACATCGGCAGCACCCGCGCGCACGGAAGCTGCGCCGTGTATTTCGACGACGGGGCCGGCGGCCAGACTGTATTCGGCAACGTGTTCCACCGCGCGGCCGGCGGCCACTTCGGCGCCGTCTTCTCCCACGGCGGACACGACAACACGGTGAACAACAACGTCTTCGTCGAATGCAAGCTGGCGCTCGGTCACGCCCCGTGGAACGACCAGCGCTGGCGCGACTATCTCGACGCCGACCTGTGGCAGAACAACCTGCTCAAAGAGGTCGACATCACCAAGCCGCCCTACACCGACCGGTATTCCGGGCTCGAGGGCTTCATGGAGTTCGACGGCCAACCCAGGCACAACCACGCCGCACGCAACGTCGTGGTCGACTGCGACGCCTTCGTGCGTGGCAATTGGACCCTCACGGACAACTGGATCACCGACGACGCCCCAGGCTTCGTGGACGCCGCCGCCATGAATTTCCAGTTGCGCGAAGACGCCCCCGCCTTCAAACGCGTCCCCGGCTTCGAGCCCATCCCCTTCGACAAGATCGGCCTCTACACAGACGACCTGCGCCCCACTCTGCCCTGACTCGCGGGCCAATCAGATGTAATTGCGCCCTTTCTGTGTCCGAATGCGGTCGGGATGGATCTTGCCGTCGAAGTTCACAGTGTGGGTGTACTCGGTGAAGGCCTGGTCGCTCTGGTATTGCGTGGGAGGCCAGATGGTGGCGGGTCGGGAGGTGGTGATCAACCAGTCGAGCAGGTCGCCTTTGAGTTCCTGGACGACCTGGGCGTAGGCCGCGTCGAAATAGAGGTTGTCAATCTCCCAGGGGTCGGCCTCGAGGTCGTAGAGCTCGCCGAAGTTGCCGTCCTCGTAGGCCAGATCGCCGAAATACGCCTTCGGGAACATCTCGGGCACGTAGTGCACGAACCGGTACTTGCCCTTGCGCACGCTCTTGCTCCAGGGGGCCTCGGTGACACCGACGGTGTGCACGGCGCCGTGCTCGCCGGCCAGCAAGTGCGAGAGGTCCTTGCCGTCGCTGGTCTCCATCGGGTCGAGCCCGGCCAAGGCGCA
>Ga0272442_10008613_pt1 | contig 12886 bp, 12 predicted proteins | sample SSMForm2O_FD_200262 | JGI IMG/M metagenome (GOLD analysis project Ga0272442, IMG submission 200262) | Marine sediment archaeal communities from Little Sippewissett salt marsh, Falmouth, MA, United States - SSM-Form-2O | ecosystem: Environmental > Aquatic > Marine > Wetlands > Sediment ... | reverse complement strand
CTCGTTGCGGGACGCAGCGACGCACCCTGAGAAGGCGAAGGACGCGATCGCGTCGCTCGTGGCGTCCTGGTCGGACATGACGGCAGACCAGCGTGCCCAGGCCACCGAAGCGCTCTCGGGGCTCGCCGCGAAGGCGTCCGACCTCACCGCAGAGCAGCGCGAGCAGGCCACGGCGATGCTGGGTGTGCTGAAGGACCGGGTCGGCACCATGCCCGACGACGCCCGCAACCAGCTCACCGACCTGATGGCACGGTTCACCAAGAAGCAGTGACCGACACGAGCACCGACGTCGTTCGCTTCGACTTCGCGTTCGCCGTCGTCCACCGGCCCCTGCTGGCGGCCGTGGGTGTGACCCCGTCGACGGCCCAGGTCGTGCTCACCGACGACCGGCTGGTCGCACGCTTCGGTCCGTGGCTGTGCACGACGCCGTACGTCAACATCACCGACGTCTGCATCACCGGCCCCTACACGGCGGTCAAAGCCATCGGGGCGCGGCTGTCCCTCACCGACAGCGGACTGACCTTCGGCACCAATACCGACGCCGGCGTGTGCATCAGCGTCGAGCGGCCCGTGCGCGGGCTGGACCCCCTGGGTGTCCTGCGCCACCCTGCCCTCACCGTCACGGTGGAGGACGTCGAGGGGCTCGCCGAGGCCGTGCGAGAGCGGGCCGGCGTCACCACGGCCTGACTGCCGGCACCCACCCGAGCGTGGGTGTCGCTCCTGCGTCGATCTCCTCAGGCGTCCCGGTTGCGCCCGAGTCGTTCGTGGCTGGTCACCCAGTCCCCCGCGATGACGGCGCTGGACAGTGAGACCTCACCGGCGAGCACCACCGCTGCGCAGATCTCCGCGAACGCCCTCACCCGTCCGGGCCCGTAGCAGCCCAGCATCTGCAGACACTCCCGCTGAGTCGGCAGCCCGGTGCCGCCACCGACGGTCGCGACGATCAGAGCCGGGAGGGTGATCGAGAAGTAGTAGTCCCCGTCGTCGGTCACCTGGCTGTACACCATGCCGGCGTGCGACTCCGCCACGTTGGCGACGTCCTGCCCCGTCGCGATGAACAACGCGGCCAGCCCGTTGGCGGCCTGCGCACCGTTGTTGGCCGACCCGGCCATGAAGCCTCCCGCCTGGCTGTACTGACGGGCCCGGAACAGCTGCGCCGGGGTCACACCCATGTGCTCGCGCAGCAGACCGGCCGGAAGGGTGGCCTCGGCCACGACGCGCTTGCCCCGGGTGCGCAGCATGTTGATCTGCGAGTGTTTCTTGTCGGTGTCGATCGCGCCGGACAGCACGTAGCGGGGCCGGTCGGGGTGGTGCGCGGCGATCCACTCGCAGGCGGCCCACGTCGCCCGTCCCACCATGTTCTGCCCGGCAGCGTCACCGGTGGTGTAGTCGAAACGGGTGTACAGCATCGGACCCACGGCGTACTGCTCGATCTCGATGAGGCGGGCGACGTTCGTCGTGGCCTGCGCCGCACTGCGGATCTGCTCGAGGTGCTCGCGCAGCCACACCCCGAGGTCCCGGGCGGCCCGCGCATCAGCGAGGACGAACACCGGTGCACGCTGCATCCGGTCGTCGGCCACCGTGGTCGTGACTCCCCCGGCCTCGGTCAGCAGTCGCATCCCTCGGTTGTAGGACGCCACGAGGGTGCCCTCGGTCGTCGCGAGCGGCACGTAGTACTCGCCGTCCGCGTGCTCCCCGTTGACGCGCAGGGGCCCCGCCACCCCGATCGGCACCTGCGCGACGCCGGTGACGTTCTCGATGTTGCCGGCCGTGGCCTCGGGCTGCAGGCTGTAGTGCCCGACGTGGCGCAGCACGACCCCGGTCTGCTCCTGCACGAACGCCCGGCGCACGGCAGCCTGGCCCTCGGTGTGGTCATCGGTCCGGCTCCGCGGCACGGGTGGGCGACGGTCGTTGGTCACGGTCCCATCCTGGCCGACGGTGCGCTGCTTGCCGGCCACCGTGCGACCCTGCTGTGCTCGCCGGCCGTCCTCCATACTGGTAGGCGTGGGTGCCGTCCGGCTCGTGGTCGTGCTGGTGGTCGTGGCCGTCGCGGCCTATCTCGCTCATCGAGGCATGCTGGCGATGGAGCGGCGCGGCTGGGTCTACTACCGCACGAAGGGCACCGGCAGCATGGGTGCGGCCGCCTTCTTCTCTCTCGACCAGGTGTTCCATCCGAACGCTGCCCACGCGGTCGTCGAGCGGGAGGAGCAGCAGGTGCGCGGCGCGCGCGGCGAGGCCGCGGGGGACGGTCCCGACGCGACGGGAGTGCCAGGTGGGCCGACCCACGACACGTGACGGGCTGCTCGCGGTCTGGCGGGCAACCGAGCCCGGGCTGCACGCCGGCTAGATGAAGAACTGCCCGTTGGACTCGTTCGACTCCCCGTACATCATGGCCACGCCGCCGAGCTCGACGCCGTCGATGAGGTCGTCGGCCGAGATGCCGAGCAGCTCCATCGTCATCGTGCACGCGACGAGCCGTACCCCACCGGCCTGCGCGGAGGCGATGAGCTCGGACAGGCTGGGGACGTTGTGGTCCTTCATGATCCGCTTGATCATGGCCGGGCCGCCGCCGAGCATGTTCATCGTCGACAGCGGCATGCTCTCCGGCCCGGACGGCATCATCGTCGCGAAGGCCCGCTCCATCGCGGAGCGTTCCCTGGCCGGGGGGTCCTCGCGGCGCAGCGCGTTCAGCCCCCAGAAGGTGAAGAACAGCGAGACCTCGTCACCCATGGACACCGCGCCGTTGGCGAGGATGAACGCGGCCAGCACCCGGTCGAAGTCGCCGGAGAACACGACGATGGTCTTCTTGTCGCGGATGCGCGCCGCCGCGCCGCCGTCCCCGACTCCCCCGCCCTTGCGGAACGTCGCCGCATAGCCGGGTCCCTCGGGGACGATGTCGAGCAGCTCGTGCCCGTTGGTGGCCGCCCACGCCGGTGCATCGAGACGGAACCCCGGGTCGGAGACGTGCACGAGCACCTCGTCGCCGGGGTTCATCTCGTCGATGCGCTCGGACAGCTTCATGATCGGCCCGGGGCAGGCCAGACCGGTGCAGTCGAGATCGACGTGGACACCCGTGGCCGCGACCGTCACCGACGAGCCGGGTGCCCGCCCGGTGTTCGCGCCGGTCACCGCCTCGGCGTAGTTGACCACCGGCTCGTAGCTGTCGACGGACTCCTCGAGCGGCACGTCGTGGTAGGCGCGGAACGTGTTCATGCCGCCGGAGAGCATCTTGACGTCGGAGAAGCCCCGCTGCACCAACGCTCGGTAGGCGAGGTAGGAGCGGAAGCCCACCGCGCAGTACACGCGCAGCGGCACCTCGGTGTCCCAGGTGCCGCACGCCTCACGGATGGTCGGCAGTGGGACGTTCTCGGCCCCGGGAAGGTGCCAGACGGCGAACTCCTCCGGCCCGCGGACGTCGATGATGCGCGCGCCCTCGGTGGCACCCGGGTACTCGCTCGGGTACCAGAGGTGCACGTCACCCTTGAGCAGGTTCGAGCCGACGAAGCCCGCCATGTTCACCGGGTCCTTGGCCGAGCCGAAGGGCGGTGCGTAGGCGAGCTCGAGCTCCTGGAGGTCGTAGATGGTCATGCCCGCACGGATGGCCGTGGCGAGCACGTCGATGCGCTTGTCGACGCCGTCGAAGCCCACGCACCCTGCCCCCAGGAGCCGACCGTCGTCCGGGTCGAACAGCACCTTCAGATGCATCTTCGCCGTGCCCGGGTAGTAGCCGGCGTGGCCGGACGGGTGCACCTGGACGCGCTCGAACGGGATGCCGGCCGCGGTGAGCTGCTTCTGGTTCGCGCCGGTGCCTCCGGCGACCATGTCGAACATCTTCACGATCGACGTGCCCTGCACCTGGCCGAACGTCGTGTCCCGCCCGCAGATGTTCTCCGCGGCGACCCGGCCCTGGCGGTTGGCCGGCCCGGCCAGCGGCACGAGGTAGGGGCCGGGGAGGATCATGTGCTCCACCTCGACGGCGTCACCCGCGGCGTACACGTCCGGCAGGTTCGTACGCATGTGCCCGTCGACCTTGATGCCTCCGCGCGGTCCGAGCTCGACGCCGGCGGCGGCCGCCAGGTCGGTGCTGGGGCGCACCCCGGCGGCGAGCACGACGACGTCGGTCTCGATGAACTCGTTGTTCGTCAGCTCCACCCTCAGCCGTCCGTCGGCGGTCTCGCCGAACGCGGCCGCCTGCGTGCCCAGCTGCAGGCTCACCCCGTGGGCACGGACGTAGGCCTCCATCTGGGTGGTGAGCTCACGGTCCAGGGGCGGGATGATCTGGTCGGCCATCTCCACGATGACGGTCTCGACGCCGCGGTGGTGGAAGTTCTCGGCAACCTCGAGACCGATGTAGCCGGCTCCGATGACCACCGCGTGCGTGGCCGGCGGCTTGCCGTCCCCTCCGTCGACCAGCGCCTTGATGGCGTCCATGTCGCCGATGCGGCGCAGCACATGGATGTCGGGGTGGTCCACGCCCGGCAGTGGGGGGACGAAGGGGGCCGCGCCCGGGCACAACGCGGCCGCGTCGTAGGACTCGGTGAACTCCTCCCCGGTGTCCAGGATGCGCACGGTCACCGTCTTCGCCTCGGCGTCCAGACCCACCACCTCGTGGCCGGTGCGCACGTCCAGGGCAAGCGACTCGTGCAGGCTCGCCGGCGTCTGCAGCAGCAGGCGGTCGCGGTCGGAGATGACGTCGCCGATGTGGTACGGCAGGCCGCAGTTCGCGAAGCTCACGTGGTGGGCGCGTTCGAACACGATGATCTCGGCGTGCTCGTCCAGCCTGCGCGCCCGTGCTGCGCACGACATGCCCGCCGCAACACCTCCGACAACCACGATCTTCATGCCGATCCCCTTCGACGTCCGGTGTCGCCACCGTAGGGAACCCGGATGGCTCGGTGCGGCACTTCGTCGATACCGAGTCGGCGTAGCGTCGTGCCCGTGACTGTCGAGATCATCGTCATCGCTGACAACTCCGACGACACCGGGATGTTCGGGACTCCCGCCGACCTGCACTCGCGGGTGAAGTGGGAGGCAGGAAAGGTGCACTCGTCGCTGCGCACCGGCGGCGAGGTGCTCGTCGTCATCGGCGGCACCACGCTGCTGGCCGGCGGCGGCGTCGCCTGGACCGGCGGGGGCGCTGGGGTCGCTGTCGGTGGCGCGGCCATCGCCACCGTGGGCGGGCTGGCGATGTGGTTGGGCTCGCTGCTCGAGGCGGTGTGGCGCGACCCGCCCCGTGACGACTTCGACCGCGCGACGGTGGTCTCGCCGATGCCGGTACGCCTGGACGAGGCCACTGCGGCGACCCAGCCCGAGCTCGCCGCCCTCGTCGGATGCCTCGGACGGGCAGCGGCACTGACCGAGGGCCTGCTGGGGGCTCTCGAACGTCAGCAGGGAGCGCAGGCCGCCGGCGACGAGGAGTGGGTGCGCCGCCACGCCCTGGCGGCAGAGTCGCTGACCAGCGCCCTCGGCGGGCGTCTCATCACGGCGTCGTCGCTGATGGACGAGCTGTCCGAGGAGCCGGCGCTCGGCCTGCGCGCCAGCCACCAGCAGATGGTCGACGCCCTCGGTGCTCTCACGACCGAGCCGACGCGCAGCGATGCGCTCGGGCTCCTCGCGATGGCCGGCTTCACCCGCAGTGACTGGCTCGGCCGGCACATGGACGACCTGCAGCCCGCACGCTTGCCTGCCCGTGCATCCATCCACCAGGCGTTGGGCCGGATGGCCATGACGACGCGGCGTACCGGCAACCAGCTTCTCGAGCGCGGCTGATCCACCACGCCCGCCCCGAGACAGCCGGGTCTCGGGGCGTGCGCTACCGCCCGATCGCGCGCCGCTCGGCGCGGCTCTCCCCGAGGTAGAGCAGCACCACCGCAGCCACGATGGCGACGCCGGCGCCCAGGATGTTCAGCTCGAAGAAGCTGCCGGTTCCCAGGAGGCTCGCGACGGCACCGCCGACCAGCGAGCCGAGCACCCCCAGCCCGAGGGTCGCCCCCCAGCCGAGTGCTTCCTTGCCCGGCTTGAGCAGGCGCGCGATGGCGCCGACGACGAGGCCGAAGACGAGAAATCCGATGATGTCGATGATCACTGCATGCTCCCCACGGTGGGTGATGTCACAGGGGTGAGCGTAGGCGGACCACAGGACCCTTGCCGAGCGGGACACCCGGGCTGGACGCTGCTGGTGTGGCAGACACTCTGACCTTCCTCGGCGGGGCCGGCACGGTCACCGGGAGCAAGTTCCTGCTGCGTACCGGGTCTACGACGATGCTGGTCGACGCCGGCCTGTTCCAGGGTCTCAAGCAGCTCCGACTGCGCAACTGGGCTGCGTTCCCGTTGCCGCCGCCCGAGCTCGACGGGGTCGTGCTCACCCACGCCCACCTGGATCACTGCGGCTACCTCCCTGCGCTGGCCCGTGACGGCCTGGCCTGCCCCGTGCTCGCGACCCCCTCGACGCTCGAGCTGGCCACGTTGGTGCTGCGCGACAGCGCCGCCCTGCAGGAGGAGGACGCGGCCTACGCGCGACGGGGAGGCTGGTCGAAGCACGCCTCCCCGCAGCCGCTGTACGACCGTGGCGACGTCGCCCGCCTCGATCCGCTGCTCACGCCGACCGAGTTCGGCGAGACCGCCCACATCGGCCCCACGGAGGTCACGCTCACCCCGGCGGGGCACATCCTGGGCTCCGCGGTGGTCCGCGTCACGACCCCGACCACCCGGGTGGTGGTCAGCGGCGACCTGGGACGACCCAGCCACCCGCTGCTGGTCGCACCGGGCCGCCGACCTGACGCCGACGTGGTGCTGGTCGAGTCGACCTACGGCAACCGCCGGCATGCCACCGACCCCGCCGAGCAGCTCGCCGACGCGCTGGGCCGCTGCTTGCGCCGGGGCGGGGTCGCGGTGATCCCGGCCTTCGCCGTCGACCGCACCGAGGTGCTGCTGCTGACGCTGCGACGGCTCATGGCCGACGGGCGGGTGCCGCAGGTGCCGGTCTTCGTCGACAGCCCCATGGCCCTGGCCGCCCTGCAGGTGTACCGCGACGCGGTGGCCCGCGGTGACGCCGACGTCCGCCCGCACCGCCGCATGAACCGGGCCTTCGACCCGGGCGACCTTCGTGAGGTGCACGACGCGGACGAGAGCCGAGCCATCAACGACCCCGGCTTCCCGTGCATCATCGTCTCGGCGTCCGGCATGGCGACGGGTGGTCGCGTGGTGCACCACCTCAAGCATCGCCTCCCTGACCCGTCGGCCATGGTGCTGCTCGTGGGCTTCCAGGCCGCCGGGACCAGGGGGCGCAGCCTGCTCGAGGGGGCTCGCCACCTGCGGATGCACGGTCGCATGGTTCCGGTGCGCGCCGAGGTGGTCGGCGTGGACGGCTTCTCGGTGCACGCCGACTCCGACGGACTGCTGGCCTGGCTCGCCTCTGCCCCTGCCCCGCGGATGGTGCACGTCGTGCACGGGGAGCCGAGCGCGTCACAGGCGCTGGCCGACCGGATCACCGCCGAGCTCGGCTGGAGCGCGGCGGTGGCCGAGGACGGGAAGGTGGTCGATCTGGGCGGGGCCTCGGCGCACCGGTGAGAGCACCGGCGGGTCAGCGCGCCTGCCGGCGTGGCGGGTCGGCCCCCTCGATGTCGAACAGGTCGGTGAGGCCGTCCACGACCGCCCCGACGAGGTCGACGACTGTCTGGTCGAACGTGTGCGACTCGACCACCGGTACCTGTGCGCGGCGAGCGTGGCTGACGATGTAGCGGTCGAGGTCGCGGATGGCGGCGAGCCGGGCGAGGTAGTGATCAGCGTCCCTGTCGCTGGTCTGCACGCGCGCGGTGAAGCGGCGCTGGTGCTCGTCGACGTCGGGAACGGTGAGCACGGCAGACACCACCGGCCAGTCGGGCGGCACCACCATCAGGCCGGGCACGAGGTGCACGCCGTTGACCACGATCTGCACCCCTTCCTTCAACGCCCGCCGCACCAGTGGGACGGTCGCCTGGGCGACCAGCGAGGCCTGCTGCTCGAACGCGGTGAGAAGCGGGTCGCCCTCCAGGTTGGACCGCAGCATCCGCTGGGCGGAGAACGACGACTCCGACAGCGCCGGAAGGAGGTCGGGGTTCAGCGTGCCGCGCAGGACGGCCCGCACCAGGTCGCTGCTGAACACCCGGTCGATACCCAGCACGGCCGCCGCGGCCTGGCTCACTGTCGACTTGCCGACCCCTGAGGTGCCCGCGACGAGGACGGCGAAGGGCTGTCGTGCCCCGCGGATCCACCAGCGCACCCTCAACCGGCGGACGATGTCGAGCTCGCCCCGGCGCTCCAGGGTCAGCGCGGTGGCGTCGCGCACCTCGTCGATGAGGACGACCCGGTCGTCGGTCCCCAGTCGCCGGCGGACCTCGGCGGCGACGTGCAGCGCCTCGTCCGTCGGCATCCCGGTCGTGACCAGGGTGCGGGCCAGCACAGCGTCGGCGAAGGGCAGGACGACCGCACCGTCTCGCACCGACACCACACGCGGGACTGTAGGGCCAGGTGGGGTCGAGACCCGGCCCCAGGTCGTGACGGCCGCGTCAGGCGCGGGGGAGCCTCGTCGCCACGTGTGTCCACACGTCCGGGTCGATGCCCATGCCCGCGTGGGAGGAGAACACCTCGACGTGATCGGTCGTCTGGCTGTGCGGATCGATGCACGCAGCCCACGCGACGACGCGGTCCTGCCGGGAGTACAGCGCGGTCACCGGCACCTCGATCGGTACGGCGTTGCGACGGTCGGCTTCGGCAGCGATGCGCTCCACGGCCTCGGGGCCGTACGACGCTGCCGCCACCGTGTACTTCGGGCCGCCGACGACCGGGGTGCCGTAGGTGATGACTTGGGCCACCAGGGCGGGCTCCTCGCGCGCCACCTCTCGGGCCAGCACGCCGCCGAGGCTCCACCCCACCAGGTGCACCGGGCGTCCCGCGGCGTCCCGGTGGCCGCGAACGACGTCGATCACCCGCGGGAGCAGCGCCTCCACGTCTCCGTCGTTGGTCCCCAGGCCCCATCCGTGGACGTCGTGGCCGAGTCGGCCCAGGTACCACCTCAGCGGCGCGGTGGACCGGTCGGACGAGGTGAACCCGGGCAGCACGACCACCCGGCTGCGTCCGCGGGGCGCGAGGAGCAGCCGCGGTGCCGACACCGCCAGGCGCGGGACCTCCCGCAGCAGCCGCACCTCCCCGAGCAACCCCCGTGGGGCCGGCGCGACGAGCGGCACGTCCTTCTCGGTCGGCACGGTCACGCCGGGGTTGCCTGGCAGTCCGGCCCGGTGGACGGCTGTCGCTGCGGCACTACTCGTCGTAGCCCTCGGTCTCGACTGCGGTCGTCCGCAGCACCGAGGTGGGAAGCCGCGCCAGCCCGCGGGCGGTGCGCCCGGGCAGGCCGGCGGCTGTAGCGATCGCGTTGGAGAGGTCGCGCTCGAGCACCTCCGGCAGCACCCGGTCGACCGACGCCCGCACCATCTCGTCCAGCCGGACGGTCGCGATCTCGACCCGTAGCTGCTCGACGACGGCCGGCATCGAGGCGTCGACCACTTCGTCCATGGCCTGGCTGGCCGCCGACACCATGGCCGCGCGCACGACGTCGCTGGACAGCGTCTCGGCCACCACCGTGGCGACGATGGCATCGACGGAGTCGACACGCGCCTGCCGCCCCGAGCGGGCGAGCTCGTCCACCTGTCCGCGCATCGACTCGCGCTGGTCGTCGGGGAGGCTCTCCGCCAACGCCGAGCCGACGGCGCCACCGACCCGTCCCGCGGTGCGCAACGCCTCCACGGTGACCTGGCGTGCCGGGCGGGTGACCGCGAGGCCCAGCCCCAGGGCGATGTCGCCGGCATCCACGAGGCGCCGATAGCTGCCGGACCGACGGGTGCGCCTCGGGGTCGGCCGCGCCACGGACGCGCTGGTCTTGCGCTGCGGGCTCACAGGGGCAGCGTACGACGTGGGCTGACCGGCCGCGCAGCAATCGTCCGGGCGACGGTCACCGCTGGGTGCCACCCGTGTGGCAGGGGCGCGCTGACATGCCGCGCGGGGCCCCCGTGACCCTGCGTCCCTCCGGCGTCGGGATGGGTGCGGCGCACCTACGCTCATCGGTGTGCTTCTCGGTGTGGAGACAGGCGGGGCGACCATCCGGCTGGCCGCCGCCGACAGCCCTGAGGAGCCGACCGCCGTCGTCTCGGTGCCGACGCGCACCCCCGACGAGACGTTGCCTGCGCTGCGGGTCGAGCTTCGTGCGCTCGCGGCGGCCGGGACGGTGGACGCCATCGGCATCGCCGCGTTCGGGCCCATCGACGTCCGCCCCACCTCGCCGGCATACGGACGCATCGGGGCCACCCCCAAGGTGGACTGGCGCGGGGTGGACCTGCGCGACGCCGTGCGCAAGTCCGTCCCGGCGCCCACGGTCGTGGACACCGACGTCAACGCGGCCGCGCTCGCCGAGCAGCAGTGGGGCGCGGGGCGCGGTCACGGCGACGTCTGCTACGTCACCGTCGGCACCGGCGTGGGGGTCGGTGCGGTGGTCGACGGCCGACTGCTCCACGGCACCGCCCACCCCGAGCTCGGCCACCTGCTGGTGCGCCGCAGCCCTGGCGACTCCTTCACCGGGGTGTGCCCGTTCCACGGCGACTGCCTGGAGGGACTGGCCAGCGGTCCGGCGCTGGCTGCGCGGTGGGGCCGTCCGGCCGACGCACTCGGCGAGGTGAGCGACGACGCTCGCCGACTCGAGGCCTACTACCTGGCCCAGCTGGTGGTGACCCTGGCCTACACCCTTGCCCCTGCCGTGGTGGTGATCGGTGGCGGGGTCGCAGGCATGCCCGGGCTCCTCGACGCCGTCTCGGTCGACGCGCAGCGCCTCCACGCGGGGGCGCTGGGCGAGAGCCACCCGTTGCACACCGGCGGGGAGTTCGTCGTGCGCAGCGGTCTCGGTGGTCGAGCCGGCATCGTGGGAGCGCTCACCCTCGCATCCCGGGTGCTGCTGGCGTGAGCACCCGGCCTGCACTCTCCTGGCGCCCGATGCTGGCCGTGAGCGTCGTCGCGGCTGTCCTCGCATCGTTGCTCGCCGGCTGCTCCCTCAGCGGCGGCCAGGGTGCGGTGCGTGACGTCCCGGCGCAGCGTCCGCTGCCGATCCCGCCCGTCGCCGAGTCGGTGATCGACGACCAGGGGCGACGCGTGGTCGACCTCGACATCCTCCAGACGGCACACGACTTCGGTGCTGGCGAGGTCTCCGGCACCTGGGCAGCGACCGCGGGAGAGGCCCTCACCTACCTCGGGCCCACCATCAGGGTCCAGCGCGGAGAGACCGTTGCCGTCAACGTGGCCAACGAGACCGACGAGATGACCACGCTGCACTGGCACGGGATGCACCTGCCCGCCCGGATGGACGGCGGCCCGCACTCGATGGTCCAGCCCGGGACCACCTGGTCGCCGACGTGGACGGTCGACCAGCCGGCGGCGACGCTCTGGTACCACCCGCACCCGCACGGACGCACCGCCGAGCAGATCTACCGCGGCCTCGCCGGCCTGCTGATCATCGACGACCCGGACGCCGACACCGGCCTGCCGTCGGAGTACGGCGTCGACGACGTGCCTCTGGTCGTGCAGGACAAGGCATTCACGCCCGAGGGCGGCCTCGACATGACGGCCGGATCAGACACCGCCGTCGGTTTCGTGGGCGACACGATCGTGGTCAACGGCGCCATCGGTGCCTTCCACGAGGTGCGGCACGAGCGCGTACGACTGCGGCTGCTCAACGCGTCCACCGGCAGGGTGTACCGGTTCGCGCTGTCCGACGACCGGCCGTTCCACGTCGTCGGCTCCGACGGCGGGCTTCTGCCGACGCCAGTCCAGGCACGCACGGTGCAGCTCTCGCCGGCCGAGCGGGCCGAGATCGTCGTCGAGATGCAGCCGGGCGAGACGATCGGGCTGGTCAGTCGCACTCCCGAGCTCGGCGGACGGGTCGATGCCGCTCGCCTGTTCGGAGGCGGGACGTTCGACGTGCTCGAGCTCCGCGCCGCCGATCAGCTGGATGCGTCCCCACCGCTGCCGCCGGTGCTGGCCGACCTGCCCGAGGTGGAGGCGAGTGAGGCCACCCATGAGCGGTCATTCACCCTCGGCGGCCGCATCATCAACGGTCGGCTCATGGACATGGGTCGCATCGACGAGGTGGTGCCCGTCGGACGCACGGAGAACTGGTCGGTCACCAACCAGGCCAACCAGCCGCACAACTTCCACGTCCATGACGGGCAGTTCCGGGTGCTGAGCATGGACGGCGACGCCCCGCCGGCGCACCTCGCCGGCTGGAAGGACACGGTCTACGTGGCCCCGACCACGACGGTCGTGCTGCAGGTGCGCTTCGACACCTACACCGACCCGGGGTTCCCGTACATGTACCACTGCCACCTGACGGTGCACGAGGACCAGGGGATGATGGGCCAGTTCGTGGTGGTCGAGCCCGGCACGCCCGACTCAGCGGTCTCGAGCCCGGCCGGCTGACCTCGTCCGCCGCAGCGCCACGACCGCTCGACTGGCCCGCTGAAGCACCGGGTGCGCGAGCCGGCGCCGCACGTCGTCCACTGCGGCATTCCACGGCCCGTCGGCGTAGGTGGGGTAGGCGTGGACGGTGTCGGCCAGCCGAGTGACGGAGGTGCGCGTGCGCACGGCAAGCGTCATCTCCGCGATGGACTCCCCCGCCCGCGGACCGACGATGGTGGCCCCGACGACGCGTCCCCCCCGCTCGACCGCGAGTCGCGCGAACCCCTCGGTGCGACGATCGACGATGGCCCGGTCGACGTGGTCGTGGTGCCGAGTCGTGACGCGTACCCCGTCCGGGAGGCGGTCGGGGTCGGTCGTCACACCCACGGCGGCCACCTCCGGATCCGTGTAG
>Ga0272442_10008612_pt1 | contig 12886 bp, 9 predicted proteins | sample SSMForm2O_FD_200262 | JGI IMG/M metagenome (GOLD analysis project Ga0272442, IMG submission 200262) | Marine sediment archaeal communities from Little Sippewissett salt marsh, Falmouth, MA, United States - SSM-Form-2O | ecosystem: Environmental > Aquatic > Marine > Wetlands > Sediment ... | reverse complement strand
AATCGCGTAGGCATAATGAACAATGCGAGCGGTCTCCGTCCCCGGCATCAGCCGAAGCATTTCCTCCTGCACATCCCTGGGCAACGACGTACTGATCCCATTGCAGTAAATCGTCGTCCGCGCCTCATCCTCCGGCTCCAGGAAGACCTGGTGGCGATTCTTGTCCGCGAAACGCTCAATCTTCGTCTCAATGCTCGGGCAATACCGCGGCCCCGTCGACTGGATCTGGCCCGTATACAACGGCGCACGATCCAGGTTGTCCCGAATGAGCTGATGAATCCGCTCGTTCGTGTAGGTAATCCAGCAAGGCGTCTGCGCCCGGTCGAGCCGCTCGGTCAGAAACGAAAACGGCACAGGCTCCCGGTCACCATGTTGAACCTCGAGCTTCTCGAGATCGCAAGTCGCCGCATCCAGCCGCACGGGAGTACCCGTCTTCAAACGGTCGAGTCGAAGCCCAATGCGTTCAAGACTCTCCGACAGCTCATTCGCCGCCGGCTCACCCAGCCGCCCCCCTGGAAACCGCTCGTCCCCCACGTGCATCAGCCCACGCAGAAAAGTCCCGGCCGTCACCACAACAGTCGGCGCCGCATAGGTTCCACCGTCGGCACAACGCACCCCCCGAACCGCGCCGCTCTCTATGAGGATCTCCGTCGCCATCCCCTCGACGATCGTCAGATTCGCCGTCTCCTCCAGCCGCTCGCGCATGAAATCCTGGTACCGATGTTTGTCCGCCTGCGCCCGCGGCGCCCGCACCGCCGGCCCCTTTGATCGGTTCAGCAGACGAAACTGAATACCCGTCGCATCGATCGCCAGCCCCATCAGCCCCCCCAGCGCATCGACCTCCCGTGCCATCTGCCCCTTGCCCAGCCCCCCAATGGCCGGATTGCAGCTCATCTTCCCAATCGTGTCCTTGCCGAGGGTAATCAGACAGGTGGCCGCCCCGATCCGCGCAGCCGCGTGAGCCGCTTCGATTCCGGCGTGCCCCCCGCCTACGACGATGCAATCGAACTCATTCGTCTTCATGGGATCGTGACAACGCCACCGCCGACGCGATCGCGAAATTGGCCGTGTGCGTGATACTGAGACTGATCTGCTTGATGTGCAGCCCGTCCGCAATCCGCTTGACCTCACCCGACAACGTCACCTCAGGCCGCCCGAGCGAATCGTTCGTCACCTCGATATCCGTCCACTTGATCTTGCCACGCCACCCCGTCCCCACCAGCTTCAGGATAGCTTCTTTGGCGGCAAAACGCCCCGCGTACTTCTCCATCACGTTCCGGTTGCCCCGGGCATACGCCTGCTCGCCCGCCGTGAACACACGATTGACGAACCGATCACCATGCCGCTCGACCATCTGTTCGATGCGCGGAAAGTCGACCAGGTCAATACCGTGGGCAATGATTTCCATCAATCTCTCGCAGAGGAAAAGCCACGCCTCTCAAGGCGCCGCAGGAGCCGCGTTCACCGCATCGTGCAAGCGTCTCAGGCAATCGTCAAGAAACGGGCCCGTGTCCGCCACCGCCGCCTGCGCCGCCACCTCCGCAGACAGCCGCTCGAGAGCCGCACGCCGTCGGTCCACCCGAATACGCTGTTCCACCTGGTCCTGCACCTCAGTCAGCGGAAGATAGCTCTTCTCCCGCTTCTTCTCCAGTTTCATGATGAAGAAATGCCCCGGCACCTGGATCGGACCGCCAATCTCGCCCTCGTTGAGCAGCTTGGCCTTCGCCGCCAGGACCGCATAAGGCTCCGCCAGCGATTCGGGATCACGCGGCGTCCACAAGCCCCCGTGTTCCCTTCGGAAACCATGCGAATGCGCCTCCGCCAGTTCACCGAAATCCTCGCCGGCACAAATCCGCGTCACCAACCCTTCGGCCGCCAGGCGGGAGGCAGTCACAAGATCTTGGTTCGGATCAGTCGCTTCGATCCGCCCGGCCTCAATGTCGATCAGACGAAACTGGATCATCCCCGGCCGCACGAAAACGGCATCCTTCATGCGTTCATACGTATCCACGAGTTCGCTGTACGTGATCGGCCGATTGCTCGGCAGCCTGGACGACCGCGCGTACTGGGAGAGAATCTGCTTCTTCGTGTACTCCTTGAACGAACGCCGGTTCATCCCCATGCCCTTCAGCGCCTCGTCCGCTTCGGCGCTGTTGCCCCCGTGCTCCACGACAAAACGCCGCAACTCCTTGTCGGCCATCGCCTCCAGCGTCTCGTCCACCTTCTCACCCAGCTCCTGCTTCGCCCGCGTGTAAAGCACAACATTGCTGATGCGAACGTCGAGGCGCTGCTGCATCTGAGGTCGTGCCACCGCCACAAATTGCTCGAGTGTCGTCGCGGCCGCCAGTTGTTCCAGCCTCTGCTTGAACGACACCTCGCTGCCCGTCTGATCGGCCGCGCCACCCATGATGTCTTCGCACGAAATCGTCTCGCCGCTAACCAACAACACGTCCGACCGGGTCGGCTTCGGTGCGAACGTCAGCCGCTCGATCTCCTGCTCGGTCAGGGCCGCTTTGTGGCTGGCCTCGTCACGGCAACCGCCCGCCAGCAACACGAGCACGCCGATCGCACCACCCAGGGCGCCGCCGACCCACACGCGTCTGCCCAAGCGGCTATCTGCATTCCAATCGCCCATTACGACGTTATCTCCAAAACCACGAAGCGGCCTGCGACGTGCATCAACTCGCCCCCTCCATATCGCCCTTGAGCCCGATCTCATCGGCGACCTCACGCATCGCCATGATCCCCTCCGCAATCAGCTCGCTCACCTCCACGCCCAGCATCGCGGCGCCCTTCTCGATGATCTCACGATTGACACCGGCCGCAAAAGACTTGTCCTTCCATTTCTTCTTCACCGACTTCGGCTTCATATCAAGCACGCTCTTGCTCGGCCGCACCAGCGCCGTCGCCGCGATCAGACCCGTCAGCTCGTCCATCGCGTACAGAACCTTCTCCAGCTCGCTCTCAGGCTCAACGTCCGTGCAGATCCCCCACCCGTGCGAAAGCACCGCCCGAATGTACTCCTCAGGCCACCCCCGCTCCCGCAGGATCTCCTCGGTCTTCTGGCAATGCTGCTCTGGAAACCGCCCATAATCAAGGTCGTGAACCAAACCGATCACGCCCCACTTGGCCTCGTCGGCACCCCGCTTGCGGGCCCAATAACGCATCACCCCCTCAACCGCCAGCGCATGACGAATCAGCGCCTCGTTGTCGTTGTATTCCTGCAACAGCGCCAGCGCCTCATCGCGTGTCGGTGGATTCGTGGCCATCAGCAATTCCTGATCCAAGCGGGTATCTGAACTCTCGCAGTACTCTAACGGCAAGCCGGCCAAATGGCAAACGCGATTTAGCCGGACTCAAAAGCCCTGCCAGGCACCGCAGTCTCCGGAGGGTACTCCCCCGCCGCTGGAAGGTACGCGACAATTATCGGCCCTCTCAACGAATCACCGGCCCCGTCCTAAAGTGGCTTCCCCCCCCGACCGATCTCCCTGTCGTCGCCGGTTCAAACCGGCCGCCGGCCCACGGAGGCGTCTGTAAGATACTATCGGAGCGTTCTACGAGGGAGATAACCATGAGAATCTCAGCCTGCCTCGCGGCAACCTTGCTCGCGACCCTGGTCATGTCCTGCGCGATCAACCCCAACGAGCGAGCCGGCATGACCATGGAGAACGCACAGCACACCGTGCCGCGCCACCAGGATGCCGCTCTGGAACAAGCACGGAGAGGATGGGCCCTCGGCTGCGCCGCCGTTCTGACCGAGCGAAACCACCACAGTCACACCTCGCTGGCAGGACGCGACCTTACCGAAATAGCCAAAGCTGAAACGCGCGTCATCCTCGCCGATTGGTGGGGCGTCAACAGCCGCGCCGATCTGCTCGGGACCTTGGCATGGTTGGAGGAAGAGGGCCATCGTACCGACTTCGAGATCGTGGGCACGCTCATGACGCAGCTCACCCAGCAAGAGTACGAAAGACTCCTCGCCGCTGAAGACAAACCCGAGGCCATCTGCAAGATGGAGATTGCCCGAACCTATTACCCGATCTTCGGCGCCAAGAGCCTCTATGGATGGGACTACGGCCGCGCCATCTGCCTCTGTCGCTGGGCTTACGTCGCCGGCTACATCGGCGAAGAAGAGGCCTGGAATAGGATCATGCCCATAGCCAGAAGCCTCCAGCAGAAATTCGACTCATGGGAGGATTTCGGGCACAACTTCCTCATCGGACGACAGTTTTGGTCCTATGAACAAACCACCAACAACGGCTGGCAGTGCGAGGATGCCGTCCAGCGGCTCCTCGATATGCGCGACAGCCCCTGGAACCGCTACCCGTGGGACCTCGATCTGTCGGAAGACGACCCTGCCCCCGATCAACCGAAGGAACTGCCCGGCGCCGTCGTAGCGCGGTTAACGACACTGAGGGAGATGGTGAGATGACGAACACACACCGTACCGTTGCCATGCTGTTGGCCGCCAGCCTGCTCCTGGCCCTGACACCCGCCGCCATTCACGGCCACGCCGCCGACGCCCCAACGAACGCGGGCCAGAGACTCGTGGTACCCGACGACTATCCCACCATCAACGATGCCATGGCCGACGCCCGCGCCGGCGACACGGTATTCGTCAAAGCCGGTACCTACGCCGAGTCCATCAGCATACCCGACGGTGTAAGCCTTCTCGGCGAGAACCAGGACACCACGGTTCTGCAGCATGACAGCAGCCGGACGGGGGTCCTATCGGTCACGGACGCCAAGAACGTGCTCATCTCAAACTTGACGATCAAAGGCACCCCCGACGAGAAGCCCGGCCTCAAGATCATACCGCCCGGCTTCGAGCCCAGCATCGCCGTGAAAGTCGGTGACCACGCCCAGGCGACCATCCGCAACTGCGAGATTTCTGACTGCGAATTCTCCGCCATCGAGGTCAAGGGAACCAACGCGACAGCCGCTATTCTGTCCTGCCGCCTCATACGCAATGGAGAGGGCGTTGCCGTCATGGGCACGGACTGTAGCGCGACGGTCGAGGACTGCACAATCTCGGACAACAACGTCTGTGGCATCGGCATCATGGGCACCGGCACACAAGCCACAGTGCGCAACTGCACCATCACGGGCAGCACCCTTCACGGGATCGGCTTCACCGGAGGCGCCACCGGATTGGCCGAAGAAAACATCGTACGCGCCAACAAACAGGACGGCATCGTCGTCAAAAGCCTCTGCCGGAACGTGACCATCAAGAACAATCGCTGCATCCACAACGGCCTCAGCGGCATCACCATCTCCGCCACCTGCCAGGCCACCGTCGAGAAGAATCTCTGCGAAGCCAACGGACGCATGGGCATCGACGCGACGGGACCCAAGACGAAAGTCGCTCTCCTGAACAACGAATGCCGAGCGAACAAGGCGCAAGGCATTGCCCTACAGCGCCAAGTCACCGGACGCGTCATCGACAACCGCTGCATCGACAATGGCTCCACGGGCATCCAGTTCACCAACCTGACGGAAAAGTTCACCGCCCGCGGAAACCGCTGCACCGGCAACGGCTCCGCAGGTATCGGCATGGACAAGATCGTCGACGCACGGATCGCGGAGAATACCTGCGAAGGCAACCATCGCAGTGGCATCCACGCTCAGGAAGCCAGCGGCGCCGTCACCCTCAACGACAATCAGTGCCTCAACAACTGGACCAATGGTATCACCGTCGGCCCGGACGCCAGGGCCCTCGTCACCGGCAACGTCTGCACGGACAACATCGGCAACGGCATCTACTGCCATAACGGCGCCCTGATCTCGGCAGAAGGCAACACCTGCGACAGCAACCAACGCCCCGGAATCAAGGTCAAAGATGCCGGCACCGTAGCCAAATTGCGCGACAATCGCTGCCGTCAGAACAACCACTCAGGCATCATCTTCCTCAACGGGGCCGGAGGCACCGCCGAGAACAACACCTGCGCCGACAACCACTGGAGTGGCATCGCCGTACGCGACGAAGGCACCGATCCGACCATCACTGCCAACCAGTGCAACAACAACGGCGCCTGGGGAATTATTAGTTGGGCCGGTGCCAGCCCCACCATCGACCCCGACAACATGACAACAGACAATTGGAAAGGCGGCACCAAACACCGCACCCGCCCCAGCCTCCAGGACACCATGCTCGCGCGCGTCGCCCGCCTGCTCCGCCGCGCGGACCCACTCACCGCCACCGCTTACTGATATCGCCTGCGCCCCCACGCCGCTTCGCACAACCGCCCACCAACAGCCCCGCCCGAATTACGTCTTGCAGTGGGCCGCCAGATCGTTATACTGACGCCACGTTATGCATTCTTTCGCCGAGAGATATAAGTCACCGGGACGAGGCAATCAGCACACCGCGTTTCTGCATCCGGCCTCCCCCACGCGCCTAATCCATGAGAAAGCATGAAGATGGGAAAACTCATCGTCGCCGCCAATCGCCTGCCAATCACCGTAGCGAAACGCGAAGGCCGGTTTCATTTCCGCCAGAGCCCGGGAGGCCTCGCCGTCGGCCTCGCCTCCTTGCCAGAATCCCTCGAGCGTCTCTGGATAGGCTGGCCCGGCATCTCCAGTGAACGCCTGCGCCCCGACGAAAAGCAGCATGTGAGAGACAAGTTAGGGGCCCTGCACTCCATACCCGTATTCCTCTCCCAACGCCAGATCGACCAGTACTACCTGGGATTCTGCAACAAGACAATCTGGCCGCTGTGCCACTATTTCCCCGTGCGCACCCTATTCGAGCAACGCTTCTGGAAGTCATACCAGCAAGTCAACCAGATCTTCTGCGATGAGGTCCTCAAAGTCGCCAGGCCCGGAGATACCGTCTGGGTCCACGATTTCCAACTGATGTTGCTGCCCCGCCTCCTGCGCGACAAAATCCCCGACCTTGAGATCGGCTATTTCCACCACATCCCCTGGCCCTCCTTCGAACTGTTTCGCCTGCTGCCCTGGCGCGAGGAAGTCCTGGAAGGATTGCTCGGTGCCGACCTGGTGGGATTTCACAGCTACGACTACGTCCGCCACTTCCTCAGTAGCGTCTCGCGGATCGCCGGACTTGAACACCTGCTCGGCCAGGTCCATGTCCACAACCGAATCGCCAAAGTCGACGCCTTCCCCATGGGCATCGACTACGACAAATACGCCGGCGCCATCAACGACGCCGAAGTAAGAAAGGAAGTCGACCGCATCTACAAGACGATCGGCAAACGGCAGATCATCTTCTCCGTCGACCGCCTCGACTACACCAAGGGCATCGTCGAACGCCTCGAAGCCTTCGACTGGTTCCTCTCCACCTATCCCGAATACCGGGAAAAGGTCACGCTCATCATCGTCGCCGTCCCTTCCCGCTCGGGCATCGAGGACTACAAGCAGCTCCGAGCCCACCTCGAGCAACTCGTCGGCCGCGTAAACGGCGAGCACGGCACCATCGGCTACATGCCCGTATGGTATCTCTATCGCTTCATGCCCTTCCACGAGCTCACCGCCCTCTACAACGCCGCCGACGTCGCCCTGATCACCCCCCTGCGCGACGGGATGAACCTCATCGCCAAGGAATTCCTTGCCACCAAGACCGACGGTCGCGGCGTCCTCATCCTCAGCGAAATGACCGGCGCCGCCGGCGAGCTGGGCGAAGCCCTCGTCGTCAACCCCAATGACAAGGCTGCCATTGTAAGGGCCCTAAAGGAAGCACTCGATATGCCCCTGGGCGAGCAGCGCGAGCGAAACCGCGTCATGCAGCAGCGCCTGCAACGCTACGGCATCGAGCGCTGGAGCACGGATTTCATCCACGCCCTGGCCGAAATTGAAACCAAGCAACAGGAGGTCTCCGTGCGAAAACTCTCAGATCAGGGCATGGCAACGCTCAAGAAGGAATACGCCGGCGCCGCCAAAAGACTCCTCCTGCTCGACTACGACGGCACACTGGTCGGTTTCAAAGGTCGGCCCAAACAAGCGGGCCCCGATCAGGAGATCCTTGAGATCCTTCAATCGCTCGGAGATGACGACCGCAACCGACTCACCATTATCAGTGGTCGCGACCGAGACACGCTGGAGAAATGGCTCGGCGCCCTGCCCGTGCAGATCATCGCCGAACACGGCGGCTGGCTCCGCGAGCACGACCAGGGATGGCACAGCTTCCAGCCCGTCAGCGAGGATTGGAAGCTGACCATCAGACCGATATTGGATCTGTTCTCGGACCGCACACCCGGATCGATGGTCGAAGAGAAGGATTTCTCATTGGTCTGGCACTACCGCCGAGCCGAACCGGCACTCGCGGAAGTCAGGACCCATGAATTGCGTGACACACTCGTGAACCTCACTGAGAACATGGACGTAGGCGTCTTCGAAGGCAGCAAAATTCTGGAGGTACGCAAGCACGGTATCAACAAGGGCCGCGCCGCCGAACACCTGATCGAACAGGACGACTGGGGATTTTTGCTGGCGGCCGGCGACGATTATACCGATGAAGAAATGTTCGCCGTCATGCCGGACAACGCGTATTCAATCAAAGTTGGATCGAGCATCTCCAAAGCCCGATTCAACGTCGATACCGTCCAGAATGTTAGGGATTTGCTAAGGCAACTGACAGGATCCTAGATGCTCAGACTCGAAGACTTCCGCCACATCGTCCCCGACCAGACCCTCGCCGAAATCTACGCCCGCGCCCGTGGCCTCTACGGCAAACACATCATTCATCTTAATGCCACCTACCAGGGCGGAGGCGTCGCCGAGATACTCTATTCGCTCGCCATGCTCATGAACGACGTCGGCATCGACGCCGGATGGCGTATCCTCCACGGCAGCCAGGAGTTCTTCGAGATCACCAAGAGCTTCCACAACGCCCTGCAGGGCGCCAAGCTCAACCTCTCCGAACGCAAGAAACGACTGTACCGCCTCGTCAACGAGAACTTCTCCAGGTTCACCCACCTCGATCACGACTGCGTCATCGTCCACGATCCCCAGCCCCTGGCCCTCATTGCTTCATACAAAAAGTACCAGCCCTGGATCTGGCGCTGCCACATCGACCTGACCGAACCCCACGCCGAACTCTGGGATTTTCTCAAAGGCTTCGTGCTCAAGTACGATCAGATGGTCGTCTCCAGCGAGAAGTACATGAAGCCCGATCTACCCGTCAACCAGCGCCTGATGTATCCGGCGATCAATCCCCTCAGCAACAAAAACAGCGATATCTCGGAAAAGGCCATCGCCGAGCAACTGGGCAAAGCCAACGTGCCCATGGACAAACCGCTGATTACCCAGGTCTCGCGCCTCGATCCCTGGAAAGACCCCGAAGGCGTCATCGACATCTTCAAGATCGTCAAGCAACAAGTCGACTGCCGCCTGGTCCTCTGTTACAACGTCGCCAGTGACGACCCCGAAGGCCTCCAGATGTACAAGAAGGTCGTGCGCAAGGCCAACAAGATGCTCGAGACCGGAGACATCCTCCTCGTCGTCGGCAACAGCGAGAAGCTCGTCAACGCCATCCAGCGACACTCCAAGGTCGTCATACAAAAATCCACCAAGGAAGGCTTCTGCCTCGCCGTCACCGAAGCATTGTGGAAGGGCACCCCCGTCGTCGCCTCCAACGTCGGCGGCATCCCCAGCCAGATCGAGCACGGCAAGAGCGGCTATCTCCTCGACCCCTACGACACCGAAGGATTCGCTGAGCGCATTGTGTATCTACTGCAAAACCCCGAGGAAGCCGAAGAGCTTGGACGGCAGGCCAAGGAAAGGGTCCGCGACAAGTTCCTCATCACCCGCTTACTCTCGGACTATCTCGACATGCTCAATTCGATCATGAACAGCGCCGACTGAGCCGGCGCACCCGCATCCCACCCGACTAGGCTTGCTCAGACTGCGTAACCTGCTTGGTCAGCTCCGCCAGCAGCGCCTGCATCTTTGGGTCGCCCTCCTGCGAGTCCCCGATCTTGCTGCACGCGTGCATCACCGTCGTGTGGTCCCGACCGCCAAGGTGCCCCCCGATCTCCTCCAGGCTGTGCTTCGTCAGCGTCCGCGCCAGGTACATGCAGATCTGCCGAGGCACCGTAATGCTCTGGCTGCGTCGCTTGCTCTGCAAGTCCGTCAGCCGCACGTCGAAGTGACGCGTCACCACATCGATGATATCGGTAATGCTGATGTGCCGTGTCGCCAGCTTGATTTGCCCCTCCAGCGCCGTGTGCGCCAGCTCGATGCTCACCGGCTCATCCAGCGTCGTCGCCAGCGCATAGATCGTCGTTAGCGCCCCCTCCAGCTCCCGGATATTCGCCTGCACCTGCCGCGCAATATACTCGGCAATCTCGTCGTTGATCTGCAAGCCACGCAGATGCGCCTTCTTCTGCACGATCGCAATCCGCGTCTCATAGCTCGGCGGATCGATCCGAGCCACCAACCCCCAGTTGAACCGGCTGATAAGCCGATCCTCCAGCGAAGGAATCTCGTTCGGCGGGCTATCCGCACTGAGAATGATCTGCTTGCCGTTGTTATACAGCGCGTTGAACGTGTGGAAGAACTCCTCCTGGCTCTGCTCTCGCTCCCGCAAAAACTGAATGTCATCGATCACCAACGCATCGACCGTGCGAAACTGGCTGTGAAAGCCCATGATGTTGCCATGCTCGATCGCCCGGATAAACCGGTTGACGAAATCCTCGCAACTGAGCAACTGGATAACCGCCCCATCGATCCGCCGGTGAACCTCATGGCACACCGCGTGCAACAGATGCGTCTTGCCCAGGCCCGCATTGCCGTAGAGAAACAAAGGATTATACGTCTGACCCAGCGACTGGCTGATCGCCACGCAACTCGCATGCGCCAGACGGTTGCTCGGCCCCACCACGAAGTTGTCGAAGTTATAGTCCGGGTGCAGCGCCGGACCCACACGCCCCGCGTGATCGCTCGAACCCAGCTTCTCCGCCGTGCCCACCACGAAGTCAACCGTCACCAGATGACCCGTAATCTGCTGCGCCGCACGCGTGAAACTGGACCGACAGTTCTCGTCCAGGAACCGCGCGTTCGATTCGTCAGGACACCCGATCCCGATCCACCCACCGTCGAAGTCCAGCACGCTCAGGTCGTCAAACCACGTGCGGGCATTCGCCGGATCCAAAGCCTTGGCCCGTTCGACGATGTCGGTGAAGATATTTTCCACTTCGCGAGTGGGCAACGCTAGTCTCCTTCTGCGACCACGCTCGGCGAGCGAATCGTTGCGGCGTGTCTCGTCGCTCCTGGCCATCCAAGCTCTGCGACGGCAAGCAACCACAAGGCCGCTTTCGTTGGGCACGCCAACCCATCGACAGACAACGGAAATGCCCCCGTGACACAGCCCGCCCCATGTCCATGGAACACAAGACAGATCGTCATATTTATCGGCCCCTCACAACCCTGTCAAAGGAAATCACCCCGCCGCCCGAAAATCACCCCGCGCCACGCCGCGCCCCGATCCGATTTCCCCGTCCCGCCCTTGCATTTTCCCCAAATCCCGCTAACATCGCCACCAGCCGCCCTTCCTGCGCAGAGCGTGCCCTCAGCGCAGCTGCACGGGCAGCAATACAGGCTCTTTGAATGTCAGTCCCGCACAGAGCTTGCGCTAAGCGCAGCCCAATAGGCGGGAAGCCAGACGCTTTGAATGTCATTCCCGCGCAGACGGGAATCCAGGCCCGATCGAAAGTCGCCTGGACCAAGGCGCCAGGGGTGACACAGGCAGCAGCCGGACCGTCTCCCTCGGGCCGCTCGACAACCAGGATTAGGAAACCAAAATGGGCATTTTCTCCAAGACCACCGACTTCCTCAAGCAACGCCTCGGCAAGACCCGCAGCAAGATCAGCTCCTCCCTCTCCTCCGTCCTCAGCCTGGGCCGCAAGATCGACGACGATCTCCTCGACGAACTCGAAGAGACCCTCATCCGTGACGACATCGGCGTCGAAACCACCGACAAGCTCATCACCGAACTGCGCGAGGCCTACCGCGCCCGCAGGATCTCCAAATCCGAGGAGGTCATCCCCTTCCTCAAGGAACACATCAAAAGCTACTGGCCCCACCAGGACCGCCAGCTCCACCAGGCCCCGTCCGGCCCCACCGTCATCCTCGTCGCCGGAGTCAACGGCACCGGCAAGACCACCAGCATCGCCAAGCTCGCCCACATCCTAAACGACTCCGGCAAACAAGTCATCGTCGCCGCCTGCGACACCTTCCGCGCCGCCGCCGTCGAGCAGCTCTCCATCTGGGCCGACCGCATCGGCGTCCAGATCGTCAAGCACCAGTCAGGCTCCGACCCCGCCGCCGTCGCCTACGACGCCTGCGAAGCCGCCCTCGCCCGCAACGTCGACGTCCTCATCCTCGACACCGCCGGCAGGCTCCACACCAAGAAAGACCTAATGGTCCAACTCACCAAAATCCGCGACGTCGTCACCCGCAAGATCGAAGGCGCCCCCCACGAGGTCCTCCTCGTCCTCGACGGCACCACCGGCCAGAACGCCATCTCCCAAGCCAAGCTCTTCACCGAAGCCATCAACGTCACCGGCATCTTCCTCGCCAAGCTCGACGGCACCGCCCGCGGCGGCATCGTCATCGCCATCAAGGACCAGCTCGACATCCCCGTCAAGTTCGTCGGACTCGGAGAAACCCCCACCGACATCGCCGAGTTCGACCCCCAAAACTTCGTAGAAGCCCTCTTCGACACAGCGGACTGAGTACCCCCGCCATCCCCACCCGTCCCCCCTGCGCAGAGCCTGCCCTCGACCCGATCGGGGGCAGGGGCCCAGGACCCAATCGACAAAGCCCGCACGCCCGCCAACCCCAAACCCCGCCCCCACTCGTAGCTGCCTCATACCAACCCCAAATCCCGTGCCCTCCCTCTCAAATCTCAGATCTCAAGTCCCCCGCC
>Ga0272442_10008610_pt1 | contig 12888 bp, 15 predicted proteins | sample SSMForm2O_FD_200262 | JGI IMG/M metagenome (GOLD analysis project Ga0272442, IMG submission 200262) | Marine sediment archaeal communities from Little Sippewissett salt marsh, Falmouth, MA, United States - SSM-Form-2O | ecosystem: Environmental > Aquatic > Marine > Wetlands > Sediment ... | reverse complement strand
CACTACCTGAGCGATCTGGCAGCCCACGCCAGCCGCTTCCACGAGGCCACCGTGCGAGAGGGTGGCGAGGAGCGCCAGGCCATGCCCGCAGAGGCGCTCCGCGACGCGGGCCGCTCCATGCCCAACGAGCGCAGCGCGACGGCGGTGGTCGTGGATGGCAACGCGACCTGCGAAGAAATCCTCGGCGCGGTGCGTGCCGCACGCGACGGGCTGGGGGTCCAGCGGGTCACGATCTTCGTGCCGCCAACGGACGAGGCGGTCCTCCGCGGCGTGGCCGCCGGCGCCGCGGCCAGACTCACGCGCGAGAGCGTCGCCGAGTGCGACGTGGTGCTCGCCGTGGGCGACCCGTTTGCCACGCAACCCGTGGTGGCCAGCCCCGTGCTCGACGCACTGTCCGCCGACCGACGGCACCGCCTGGTGAACATCGACCCGATCCGCGGTCGCACGGCACGGTATGCCACCGACTTCGTTCAGGTGGCGCCGGGCGGCGAGGCGGCGGCCCTGGCCGGCCTGCTGATGGCCATCGAGGGCGCGGCAGTGCCCGAGGCCCTCAATGGCCGCGACATCGAGTGGGCGGCCGAAAGGGCGGGGGTGAGCACAGGGGCACTGGAGAGCGCTGCCCGTGCGGTTCAGGACGCGAAGCGTCTGGGCGTGCTCGTTTCGCTCCCCGAGGGGCGCTGCGCCGAGCCTGCCGCGGTGGGCGCCCTGGCGGCAATGGTGGCGGCTGCGCGGGGCGGCAGAGTCCTTCCTCTCACAATCTATGGCAACGCGGAGGGGGCCTGCCGCCTCGCGGCTGCCCTCGGTACCACCCCGCTGTCCCAACTCCTCGACGACGTGCGCGCGGAGACCGTGAAGACCCTCATCGTGCTCGGCACGGACCTGTTGTCCGCTGTGCCCGACCCCTGCCTGGCAGGGCTGGACGTGCTGCTCGCCAGCGCCGCGCTCCCCTCGGCCACCGCGGAGCGTGCGCGGTTCGTGGTGCCCAGCTCGTTCTGGTTCGAGCAGGGGGGCACGGTGGTGGGCGGATCGGGCATGCGCCAGGAGGTGGCCCAGGCGCTCTCGGCGCCGCGCGGAGCGCTCTCCGCGGTCGACGTGCTCGTGGGCCTCGGCGCACCGGGCGGTGTGGGGGCGCAGGACCCTGCGGACGACCTGGCCGCCCAACTTGCTGACCCGCCGGCCCATGACCTGGGCGCCGCCCTGGGCGACCCCGATCAATGGGGCGTGGCCGTGGGCGACGGCCAGATCGCCCTCCTGTCGCGGGCCGACGCCAAGGGCTTCGCCGATGGCAGCCTGACCATTCAGCTCTCGTGGCCCGCGCTCATGGAGCCCGGGCCTGTGCTCTACGTCGATCCCTCTGCGGCGGATGCCATGGGCGACGGGCCGGCGACGCTGCGCCGCAACGGCCACGCCCTGGCCGTGGCGGTGAAGGCGAGCGACGACGTGCCCGCTGGCGTGGGCGTGCTCGCAGCGTGTTTCCCCGCCGTGCGGCCGCTCTTCGGCTGCGAGGGTGGCCCCATGGGGCCAGGGGTGGTGGCTCTGGAGAAGAACCGTGGCAACGATTGACAGCCGTGTGCTGCTGAATCTGGACCGCTGCGTGGAGTGCCGGAGTTGCTCGGCGGCGTGCACCTACGGGCATCGTGGGATGCCCAGCGTGGCGTTCGCGGCCACGGGCGAGGCGTCCGCGCCGATGATCTGCCGCCAGTGCGAGGATCCGCCCTGCGTGGCCGCCTGCCCCTTCGAGGCGCTGCGGCGCGAGGACGATGGCGCCGTGGTGCGCAGCCTCGTTCTGTGCCGCGGCTGCGGCTCGTGCGTCCTCGCGTGCCCGTTCGGCGCGATCGACTCGGTGACCACGCGCGACCAGGTGGCCAAGTGCGACCTGTGCGAGGACCGCGTGCTCGCCGGCGACGTGCCCCGGTGCGTGGCCGCGTGCTCCACCGGCGCGCTCCAGTTCGCCGTGCCCGAGGAGAGCCGCGAGATGGGCCTGCTGCTCATCGGCGGCCGCACCACCGGTAAGCACCCCTTCAAGAGGAGGTGAGGAGCCCGATGAGCCTCCCCGCGGCCATCCCTGTGATGATCCTGGCCTGCCTGGCCACCGCCGTCCTCGGTCTGCTCCTCAAGTGGATCGACCGCAAGGTGACGGCTATGGTGCAGTGGCGCAAAGGCCCCCCCTGGTACCAGCCCCTCGCCGACCTGGCGAAGCTGATGGGCAAAGAGACCATCGTGCCCGAGAACGCGCGCCGCACGGGCTTCCTCATCGCGCCCATCCTCGGCTTCGCCGCCGTGAGCGTGGCCGCTGCCATCCTGTGGGTGGTGAACATCGATCCGAGCGTGAGCTTCGTGGGCGACCTCGTGGTGGTGCTCTACCTGCTCACCGTGCCGTCGCTCGCCATCGTGCTGGGCGGGGCCTCCTCGGGCAATCCCCACGGCGCCATCGGCGCCAGCCGCGAGATGAAGCTCATCCTTTCCTACGAACTGCCCCTCGTGCTGGCCATGGTGCCCGCGATGATTGCGGGAGGCTGGACTCTCAAGCTCGGGGCCATCGCCACGGCCGGCTCGTCGAGCGTGGGCATGACGATTGCCATGATCGTCGGCTTCATCATCGGCATCCTGTGCACCCAGGCGAAGCTCGGGCTCGTGCCGTTCGACCAGGCCGAGGCCGAGACCGAGATCATGGGCGGCGTCTACTGCGAATACTCCGGCCCCCCGCTCGCCATGTTCTACCTCAACCGGGCCATGATGCACGCCGTGCTCCCGCTCCTGCTCGTCACCATCTTCTGGGGCAGCCTCTCGCAGGGGGTCGGGCACGCCGTCGTGTGGGTCGTGCTCTATCTGGTCGTCGTCGTCGTGGTCACGCTGGTGCGGAACACGAATCCGCGGGTGCGAATCGACCACGCGATGAAATTCTTCTGGTTCGGTCTCACGCCCGTGGCCCTCGTGGCCGTGGTGCTCACGCTGATTGGGAACGGACTATGAACTGGAAGCTCTGGGGATTGACGAAGTCGCCGTGGGTCTACCACGTGAACACGGGGGCCTGCAACAACTGCGACATCGAGATCGTGGACTGCCTGACCCCTCGGTTCGACATCGAGCGGTTCGGCATGGTGCTGGCGCCCACCCCGCGCCATGCGGACGCGCTTCTTGTGACCGGGGGGGTCACTCAGCAGGCCAAGCCGCGCCTCCAGGAGGTCTACCGCCAGGCGGCGAAGCCGTGCATCGTGCTGTGCGTGGGCGCGTGTGCCTGCACGATGGGCATCTTCGCGGAGTGCTACCACATGGTCGGCCCCGTGGACAAAGTGATCCGCGAGGTCGACCCGAACGCCATCATCGTCTATATCCCGGGTTGTCCGCCCAAGCCCGAGGCCATCATCGCAGGCGCGGTGAAGGGACTCCAGACCGCCTGCGCCGCTCTCAGTTGAGGCCATCTGCCATGGACCGTCGCAAGCTCGTGGAAGCCGTCAAGACCGACCTGGGCGACGTGCTGGCCGACGTGGTCGAGCCCAACCCCAGGCGCGTCTACCTGACCGTGGAGCCCGACCACACCCTGGCGGTGAATCGCTACATGGTCGACAAGGGCGGCCGCCTGGCCACGGCGTCGGGCGTCGACTGCCGCGACTGGATCGAGGTGTGCTACCACTACTGCTTCGACTCCCTGAACGTGGTGATCACCGTGAAGGTGCGGGCCTACAAGCCCGAGTGCGAGGTGCAGTCGGTCGCGCAGTTCCTGCCGGCAGCCTCGTTCATCGAGCGCGAGATCAACGACCTCCTGGGCGCGACGTTCCTGAACCATCCCGACCCGCGCCGCCTGATCCTGGCGGACGACTGGCCGGATGGCGTCTACCCGCTGCGGAAGGACTACGACAGTGAAACGCACTCTAATACCGGTCGGGCCGTTTCACCCGGTCTTGGAAGAGCCCGAGTTCTTTCAGCTCTACGTCGAGGGTGAGCGCGTCGTCGATGCCGACGTGCGGATCTCCTACAACCACCGCGGCATCGAGCAGCGGTGCGAGACGCTCACCTACGACCAGATCCCCTTCATCCTCGCACGCGTGTGCGGCATCTGCTCGGCCTCGCACCCCATGGCCTTCTGCAAAGCCGTCGAGGACATCTGCGACGTCGACGTGCCCCCGCGCGCCAAGCTCATCCGCAGCATCATCTGCGAACTCGAACGCATCCACAGCCACATGCTCTGGGTCGGCCTGGCCGGCCATTTCATCGGCTACAACACCGTGTTCATGTGGGCCTGGCGCTACCGCGAGCCCATCCTCGACCTGTGCGAACGCGTGACCGGCAGCCGCAACCACTACGAGAACTTCAAGGTGGGCGGGTGCCGCCGCGACATCCCGCAGGACTCGATCCCCGACATCCTGCGCGAAGTGCGCGAAGTGGCGAAGCCCGTGCGCATGCTCACCGACGCCGTGCTCGACGACCCTGTGCTCAACGTGCGCCTGCGGGGCGTGGCCGTGCTCACCGAGGAGGCCGGCCGCGAGTATGCCGTGACCGGCCCCACGGCACGCGGCTCGAACATCCCCATCGACGCGCGCCGCGACGAGCCCTATGCCGCCTACGACATGGTGGACTGGGACGTGGTGGTGCAGCCGGAGGGCGACGTGTTCGCGAAGACGGTGGTGCGCCTGCTCGAGACCCTCGAGGCCTGCACGATCATCGAGCGCTGCCTCGAGAAGATGGAGCCGGGCGAGATCGACAACGAGCCGCGACGCATCCCGGCGGGTGAGGGGATCGGCCACGGAGAAGCCCCGCGGGGCGAGACCTTCCATTACGTCCGATCCGACGGCACGAACTACCCCGTGCGCTACAAGGTGCGCGCCCCCACCTACGTGAACCTCCCTGCCTTCAAGCCGCAGATCATCGGCGGCGAACTCGCCGATGCCATGCTCGGCGTGGCCGCCATGGACCCCTGCTATAGCTGCACCGAGCGCATGGCCGTGGTCGACCGCAAACGCAACCTCGAGGGCATCCTCACCATGAAGGATCTCCTCGCACTTTCGCACGAGAAGACCGCCCGGCTCCTCAAGCACCACAACGTGAAGAGCCCGGCCGCGCAGTGCTGACCCGGCTCCCGAGCCGGCCACCGACCTGACACTCGGGGAACGACCTGATGATGACTGAGCCAGTGCTCCTGTGTGTGCTGCTTCCCACGGTGGGCGGGCTGCTGTGCTACGTGCTGGCGGCGAAGGTCCCGCGGGCGGGCACCATTCTCGGCTTGCCGATAGCCGCCGCCACGTTCCTGCTGTGCTGCATGCTCCCCGGCCTGAAGGGCCACAGCGTGGAGCTGCCGTGGCTGGCCGTGGGCGGCCTCGAGATCGGCGTGGCGTTGCGGGTGGGCGCCCTGTCGGGCTTCGCTGCCGCGTTTGTGGGGCTCTTCGGCTTCCTCGTGCTCTGCTATTCCGTGCCCTACATGCGCGGGCACCGCTATGTGGGCCGCTACTATGCCTTCAGCCTCCTGGCTCTGGGAGGCGCCCTCGGTGCCACCCTGGCCGACCACCTGATCTTCTTCCTGATCTGCTGGGAAGTGGTCACCCTGATGCTCTACCTGCTGGTGAACCTCGGGCGCGAGCCCGCGGCCAAGGCCGGGGCGAGGACGTTCGTGCTCCTGGGCTTCGCCGACGCCGCGCTCCTGCTCGGCATCGTGCTCCTGGCCAGCCTGATGCCCGAGGGTGCGGACGGGCTTCGCATCAGCGGCATCGCCGCACTGCCGCGCGAGCAGATCCCCACGACGACCGGCCTGGGAGCCCTGGCCTTCCTGCTCATGTTCGCGGGGGCTATCGCCAAGGCGGGTGCCGTGCCGCTCCACACGTGGATTCCCGCATCCGCCGAGGCCGCGCCCGTGCCCGTGATGGCCTTCCTGCCGGCATCGCTCGACAAGCTGCTGGGGATCAGCCTGCTCGCACGGCTCGTGCTCCAGTTCTTCACGATCACGCTGCCGCTCCAACTCGTCGTGATGATCGTGGGAGCGGCCACGGTGCTCACCGCCGTGATGATGGCCATGGTGCAGCACGACCTGCGCAAGCTCCTCTCGTTCCACGCCGTAAGCCAGGTGGGCTACATGGTGCTCGGCCTGGGCACGGGCACGCTCGTGGGGGTGGCGGGCGGCCTGTTCCACATGCTCAACCACGCGATCTACAAGTGCTGCCTGTTCCTGGGCGCGGGCGCGGTGCGGCGGCGGGCGGGCACGAGCAATCTCGAGAAGCTCGGCGGCCTGGCACGGGCGATGCCCGCAACGTTCCTCACCATGTCCGTCGCCGCGCTGGCCATCTCGGGCGTGCCGCCGTTCAACGGCTTCGCCTCGAAGTGGATGGTGTACCAGGGCGTGCTGGCCACGAAGATCGGCGTGGCGCCTCTGTTTCTTGTGGCGGCGGTGTTCGGCAGCGCGCTCACTCTGGCGTCGTTTGTGAAGGTGATCCACTCGATCTTCTTCTCGCGGGCGTCGGACCACGTGCGGTCGCTGGCCCCCCGCGAGGCGCCGCTGCTCATGGTGGTGCCGATGATCGTGCTGGCCGTGCTGTGCATCGTGTTCGGCGTGTTCGTCTCGCTGCCGATGGGGAAGTTCATCGTGCCGTCGATCGCGGAGCTGGACCCCGAGATGGTGGCCGTGGGGGCGCCGGCTGCTCTGGGCAGCGGTGTGTGGGAGGCCTCGCACGCGACCGTGCTCATCCTCGTGGGCCTGGCGATGGGCGGGGTGCTCTATGCCATCGGCCACGTGGGCCAGGTGCGCGTGGCACGCCAGTTCGTCGGCGGCGAACTGGCCGGCACGGACGACGTGCGCGTGCCCGGCACGGGCTTCTACGAGACCGTGCGCGAACTGCCGGGGCTGCGAGTCCTGTTCCGCGACGCCGAGCACGAGGCCTACGACGTGTATCACCTGGGCGGACGCTACGGCGGCACCCTCGTGCAGTCCCTGCGCCGCCTGCACACGGGCGTGCTGGCCGTCTACGTGGCCTGGTGCGTGCTCGGGCTGGCGTTTGTGCTCCTCTACCTCCTGCCCCTGTGAGGACGGAGATAGCCGATGGGCGTGATGACAACGCTGTACTTCCTGATGGCCTTCATCATCGTGGCCGCGGTGATTGCCGTCGAGGCGCGCGACCTGCTCTCCTCGGTCGTGTCCGTCGCCGCCGCCGGTGCGGGGCTCTCGATCATCTTCCTCCTGCTGGGCGCGCCCGACCTCGCGATCACCCAGGTGGTCGTCGAAGTCTTGTGCCTGGTGATCCTCATCCGCGCCGCGGTGACGCGGAAGGACACGACGTACGACGCGCGCCCGAACACCTTCGCCGTGGTGGGCGGGCTGGCCTTCTGCACGCTGCTGTGCGCCGTGGCCGCCTATGCCTTCAAGGCCATGGTGCCGTTCGGCGACCCGAAGATGACGATGTCCGGACCCTACCTGCTCAAGAGCTTCGAGTCGACCGGCGCGGCCAACTCGGTGATGGGCGTGCTGCTCGACTTCCGTGCCTACGACACGCTGGGCGAGGCCACGGTGATCTTTGCATCGATCATCGGGGCCTACGTGCTCCTGCGACACGTTGGGAGACGCACCGATGCGCGGCATGAGTCCGATCGTTAGAACCGTCACGTCGCTGGTCTCCGGGTTCATCCTGCTCTACGGCATCTACGTGGTGCTCTACGGCCACCTGACGCCTGGGGGCGGGTTCGCCGGCGGGGTGGTGCTGGCGTGCTGCTTCATCCTGATGGTCCTGGCGTTCGGCGCGCCGTTCGTCCATGGGATCGTGAGCGAGCGGGCGCCCTACCTGTGGGACTGCATCGGCGCCCTGGCGTTCCTGGCCGTAGGCGTTCTGGGCTACTACAGCGGGCAGTTCTTCCATAACTTCCTGGTGCCCGCGGCGAGCCGGGGGGCCGACCCCACGGTGTCGGCGGGCAATTACAAGCTGCTCAGCAGCGGGATCATCCTGCCGTGCAACGTGGCCATCGGCATCAAGGTGATGGCCTGCCTGTTCGGCGTGTTCGTGGTGCTGGCGGCGTTCCGCCCCGCGCCCAAGGCCCAAGAGGACTGAACGCAATGACTGCTCCCTACGTGCTCACGATGGTGCTCCTTGCGATCGGGATCTACGCGATCGCGTGCAAGCGGAATCTCATCAAGGTGGTGATCGGCGTGATGGTCGCTGAGTACGCCGTGAACCTCTTCCTCATTCTCCTGGGCTACCGCACGGGCGGGTTCGCGCCCATCCGCACCGAGGCCATGGACCAGGCGGCCGGCGCCGCCGAGGCGGCGAAGAGCTTTGCCGCGGCCTCCGTCGACCCGCTGCCCCAGGCGCTCATTCTCACCTCGATCGTTATCGGGCTCGGCGTGGTGGCGCTCCTGGCCGCCATGGCCATCCGCCTGCACGAAAAGTACGGCACGTTCGACGTCTCGGAGATGCGGAAGCTCCAGGGCTGACGCCCCCAAGGCAGAGGAAACGACCTGATGGAAAGCACGCTCCCGATCCTCGTGGCACTGCCGCTCGCCGTGGCCTTCGTGATGCCGCTGCTCGAGAAGCTCCGCGAGCCCGAGTGGCTCATCGACCTGATCGCCACCCTCGGCTCGCTCGGCCTCCTCGTGCTCTCGGTCCGCCTCGTCGGAGCCGAGGTCGGGCCATACTGGATGGGCGGCTGGGACGGCACGGGCGGGGTGTTCGGCATCGCCCTCAAGTGCGACGGGCTGACCCGCCTGATGCTCGTGACGATCAGCGGCGTGGCCTTCGTGGCCGTCCTCTTCTCCCTGGCCTACATGCGGCGCTACACGTCCAAGGGCTTCTACTTCTGCCTCTTCTTCCTCATGGTCGCGGGGATGAACGGCGTGGCGCTCGCCGGCGATATGTTCAACCTCTTCGTGTTCCTCGAAGTCGCGGCCATCTCGTCCTACGCCCTCGTGGCCTTCGGGTGCGAGAGCGAGGAGCTCGAGGCCTCCTTCAAGTACCTCGTGCTCGGGGGGCTGGCCTCCACGTTCGTGCTCTTCGGCGTGGGCATCCTCTACAATCTGACCGGCACGCTGAACATGGACCAGATCCACGCCCAGATGAAGGGCCTTGCGGGCAATCCGGCTCTCTACGTGGCCGCCGGCTTCTTCGTGATGGGGCTGGGGCTGAAGGCGGCCATGGTGCCGTTCCATGCCTGGCTTCCCGATGCCCATCCCTCGGCCCCGGCTCCCATCTCGGCCATGCTCTCGGGCGTGCTCATCAAGGCGCTCGGGGTCTACACGCTGGCGCGCGTCTTCTTCAGCGTCCTCGGGCCGGCCCCTGAGTATGCGGCGGTTCTGATGGCGCTCGGCGCGCTGTCGATGATCGCCGGCGTGCTCCTGGCCGTGGGGCAGTGGGACTTCAAGCGCCTGCTCGCCTACCACAGCATCAGCCAGATGGGCTACGTGGTGCTGGCCCTGGGGATCGGCGCCGCCGTGCTCTCGCGGCCGGGCGGCTCGCGGGTTGTCGCCGGCCTGGCCATCTTCGGCGGCCTCTTCCACATGTTCAACCACGCCGCCTTCAAGTCGCTCCTCTTCCTGTGCTCGGGAGCCACGGAGTATGCCACGGGCACGCGGCAGCTCAAGGAGCTCGGCGGGCTCAAGCACCGCATGCCCGTCACCAGCGCCTGCTGCCGCGTCGCGTCGCTCTCCATCGCGGGGGTGCCGCCGTTCAACGGCTTCTGGAGCAAGCTGATCATCATCGTGGCCGCGGTGCAGGCCGGCTATCTGTGGCTCGGCGCACTGGCCGCGCTCGTGGCATTCCTCACGCTCGTCTCGTTCGTGAAGGTCCAGCGCTACGTGGTGTGTGGCGAGCTGCCCGAGCGGCACGCGAACGTGCGCGAGGTGCCCGCGTCGATGTGTGTCGCGATGGTCATCCTGGCCGTCGTGTGCCTGGGCGCGGGGCTGCTGGTGCCCTACATGATGGCTCCCCATGTGGGCTTGCTCGACCAGGCCGCCGAGGCCCTGGCGCCCGGCGTGGAGGCCGTCGAGGTCGTGCTCGGAGGTGTCGCACCGTGAAAAAGATCGCCTTCTTCTTCCTCCTGCTCGGCGTGTGGCTCCTGCTCACCTGGTCCGTGCAAGCGCAGGACATCTTCGCCGGCATCGGCTTCAGCCTGCTGCTGGCCGCCGTGCTCGGGCGGGTGTATCCCAAGGAACCGTCGCGCCTGTTCCAGCCGCGGCGGTGGTTCTGGTTCCTGTGCTACATCCCCTACTTCATCTACTACTGCATTCGCGCGAACGTGGACGTGGCCTACCGCGTGCTCCACCCCGACGTGCCGATCCGCCCCGGCATCGTCTGCGTGCACACCGAGCTCCACGGCGACCTGGCCAAGACCTTCCTCGCCAACTCCATCACCCTGACGCCAGGCACACTCACGGTGGACGTGGACGGCCAGGACCTCTACGTGCACTGGATCAACATTGAGACGGACGATCCGGCGCGTCAGACCGAGCTGATCGTGCGGCGGTTCGAGCGCCTGCTCAAGGAGATCTTCGAATGACCTTCTACGACTTCGCGCTGGTGGTCCTGCTCCTGGCCAGCTTCCTGTGCCTGTTCCGCATCGGGCGCGGGCCGAGCGCAGCCGACCGCGCGGTGGCCATCGACATCCTGGGCACGCTCATCGTGGGCTTCTGCTGCGTGTTCCTGCTCCAGCGCGAGACGCTCGTGCGGCGCCCCGACTTTTACATGAACGTCGCCATGGCCTGGGCTCTGCTCAGCTTCATCGGCACCATCGCCCTGGCGAAACACCTGGAGGGTCGACGCTTCGATGAATGAAACCATTGCAAAGCTCCTGATTGGCATCGGCCTGCTCTTCGACCTCTTCGGCGCCATCGGGCTCGTGCGCCTGCCCGACGTCTACAACCGCGTGCAGGCGGCCACCAAGTGCGTGACCCTGGGCACGTGCCTGATCCTCTTCGGCGTGTTCGTGCACGCCGGCCTGTCGGCCACAGGCGTCAAGGCGCTCCTGTGCACGGCGTTCGTCCTCCTCACCTCGCCCGTCGGCGCCCACGCCATCGCGCGGGGCGCCTACATGGCCGGCGTGAGCCTGTGGGAGGGCAGCGTGGTCGACAAGTATCGGGACAAGCGGCTCAGCGAGGACGTGTGACTATGCGCAAGCCCAAGCTCCGTGAACTCGGCGAAGCCATCAAGGCGGTCATCCACGGCCCCTACACCAGCCGGTTCCCCGCCGAGCCGTCCCCTGCACCCGAAGGCTACCGCGGCAAGGGCCAGTTCGACGAGGACAAGTGTGTGGCCTGCGGCGGCTGCGCCCGAATCTGCCCCGCGGGGGCCATCGACGTCGTGGACGAGCCCCTCCGCGACCCGCCCACGCGCTCCATCGTGCGCCACGACGACAAGTGCATCTTCTGCGGCCAGTGCGAGGTCCAGTGCCTCACCGGCGAGGGCGTGCACCTGACCACCGAATACGAGCTCTCCACCCTCGACCGCGCCACCTGCGAGGTGAAGCACGAGAAAGAGCTCGCCCTGTGCGAAATGTGCGGAGCCGTCATCTCCGCCAAAGCCCACCTCCAGTGGGTCGCACGCAAGCTCGGAGCCAAGCGCTTCTCCAACCCCACGCTCATCCTCACCGCCGAGGGCGCCCTGGGTCTCGCTCCGAGCGAGTCCGCACGGCGGGCCGACACCCCCGTGGGCCGAAGCGACATCGTTCGCGTCCTCTGCCCCGAATGCCGACGTTCCGTGACCCTGGCCGAGTTGTGGGGATAGAGTCTTTGCGCGAGTCATGCGCGCGTCTTGCGCGCATGTTGGGCCGAGGGAAACTCGGGTTGGGCACACTAGGAAACAGAGCCAGGCCTCCTGGGTTTGTTTCCTTCTGCGATGCCGCGGGGACGTGGCTCCCCGCGAGGCTAGGACAAGCCCCACAGGCTGTTTCAGAATGGCGCCTTGGGGTGGGCGCGGGAGGGCGAAGCTCCTGCTGAGCCGTTGCTGCGACCCTGGCGGCTCGGCAGGAGCCTCGCCCTCCCAGGACGTTCCCCATTCTGAAACAGCCCTCATCGGATCGACCGTCGAACCGCTCGATCCAATGAGGTGTGCCCAATCCGAGTTTCCCTCTTGGGTTGCGGCCAAAGGCCGCGCTAGGCTATCCGTCTGACGTCTGCCGTCGGTCCAGGGAGCTCCGCGTGGAGTCTCTGTCGCCATGAGTTCCGTCCTGGTTGAGCAAATCACTGCCCTGTGGCAGCCGCCCGTGGCCGTCGTGGGCGTGGGCAACGACATGCGGGGCGACGATGCTTTCGGCCCCGCCGTGGTGGCCATGCTGCCCGATCGGCTCCCCGTCGCGCGCTTCGACGCCGGGATGGCCCCTGAGAACTGGCTCGGGCCGATCGCCCGCGCCGAGCCCGGCACCGTGCTCGTCGTCGATGCCGCCGCCATCGATTCCCCTCCCGGCAGCCTGCGCCTGCTGCGGCCCGACGAGCTCGAGGGCGTCGGCGTCTCCACCCACGGCCTTCCCATCGGCTTCTTCCTCGGTATGGTGGCCGAGCGGACGGGCGCCCAGGTGTTCCTCCTGGCCTGCCAGCCCACCAGCCTGCGCCTCGGCTCCCCGATGAGCGACGTGGTGCAGGCCGCCGCCCGGCGAGCCGCCGCTGCCATCGCGGCCGCCTGTGGCGCCGCCTGGCCCCGCCCATCCGCCCCTTGTGCGCCTCCCAATCAGCACGTATAGTGGCGTCCACACCCTGCCGCGGCGTTGCCCCGAGGAGCCGTTGGAGACACGCCCCATGGCTATCCCCATTGCCAGCCTTGCTGTCCTGCTGTGCCTCGCCACGCCCGCTGCCGACGCACAGCCCGACGCCACCGCGCAGTTCGAGAAGTTCTGCACGGGCGTCTTCGGCGCCCAGAAGGAGCCGCTCGTCTACGACGCGTTCGGCGCCGAGCTCAAGCTCCTCGACGAGGGGCTGTGGACCTACGCCTC
>Ga0272442_10008609_pt1 | contig 12892 bp, 7 predicted proteins | sample SSMForm2O_FD_200262 | JGI IMG/M metagenome (GOLD analysis project Ga0272442, IMG submission 200262) | Marine sediment archaeal communities from Little Sippewissett salt marsh, Falmouth, MA, United States - SSM-Form-2O | ecosystem: Environmental > Aquatic > Marine > Wetlands > Sediment ... | reverse complement strand
TTGGAAACATGGCCGATAATAAATCCGCATGACCATATCACTGAGACGAAGAGACTGGTTTTCTCTCCCATATTTTATCAGGGCAAGGCCTCAGTTGTCGCCCTGTTGCACGCAAGGGGAAAAGACGACCCGGTGATTAAGGGAGCGGGCTGCACCATTCGCAGGGACGGGGCGAGCATTCGCTATGAGAGGGATGGCAAGACTGTGGTTTATGAGCTGGATTTCGACAACAGAACTGTCAAGCTGGCGCAGAAATAGATTATCCTTTCAAGATCGGAATATTTTCAGGGGAGGTTGCCGATGCAGGAATCGAAAAGCAAGCCGGGGCCGGCAATAATGCTGATCGTATTATATGCTTTACTCTTTGCTGCACTGCCTTTGCCGTCACGGCCCTGCCTGGCCGCTGAAAAGGAAAGCCCGATGAGCGAAAACGCCGTGCTGAAAGCTGCGGATAACCATGAGCTGAGCCCGTACACCGGGTACACCAGGGAGCACTGGCTGGAGATCGCTGGGAAGATCATCGCCGGGATTCTGCCCTATTTCAAAGAGGAAAGCGGGATGCCGGAGCTGGTGGGAGACCCGGAAGAGACCGGCCATTTCGGGGAGCTGTTCGACGTGGGCGGCAACCGCGAGGCGTTCGACCGCAGCCTGATGCTGGTGGCGATCTACACCGCTGCCACCGGAAAAGACAGGGTGCCCGGCTACAGTGGCTCGATAACCGGGCCGTATATTAAAGAGGTCAGGCGCGGCACTGACCCGGACAGCCCGCACTACTGGGGCCCGCACCCCAAGTATGACGTTTTCGGCACCAACCTGGCCGTGGGAATCCTCATCAGCCCGGAGTTTTTCTGGGACCCGTTCAGCGAAAAGGAGAAAGCGAACATCCTGGCCTATTTCAAGGACCTGGCCCATACGATCGCCTATGACTGCAACCACTGGCAGTTTCACATGATCACCGTGCCGATCCTCGAGCGCAACGGAGTGAAATCCAACCGGGAGTTTCTCACCCGGATGTTCGAGCGCCTGTTCAACTGGTACCGCGGGGACGGCTGGTTTATCGACGGGGGCAACCGCAGTTTCGACATGTATAATCTCTGGGCTTTTCAGCTTTACAACCACGCCCTGACCAGGTTCGACAAACCCTGGCAGGATCAGTTCGGCGAGCGGGTGAAACAGACCACTGCGCTTTTCCTGGAGGGCTATCCCTATCTGTTCGGCAGGGATGGGGGGCCGGTTTCCTGGGGCCGCTCCACCACGTACCGTTTCGCTTGCCTTGCGCCTGTCGGCTGGAGCGTTCTGGACAACACCTGCACTCTCGCCCCGGGAGCTGCCCGCAGGATAGCCTCGGGCTGCCTGAAATATTTCTGGGAGCACGGGGCTTTAAGCGAACGCGGCCTTCTCGAACCAGGCTACCGCGGCCCCAACACTGTGGTGGCAGAGCCGTATATCGACCGGGGCGCTCCCTACTGGGCTGTCCAGGGGCTTGTTGCGCTGCTCGTGCCCGAGGAGCATCCTTTCTGGAATGAAGTCGAGCAGCCCATGCCCGCGGACCAGGCGGGAGGCAGGGTGAGCCTGCCTGCTGCCAAGATGCTGCTCAAGGTGAGTCCGGTTGACGGCGAGGCGCGGCTCTACCCCGTAGGGCAGCCGTTTTCGCACTGGGGAAACTGGCAGCGCGGGATCAAGTACTGTCAGCACGCCTACTCGAGCTATCTGGGCTGGTGCTCCACAGGCGAGGGCGGCCCGGATTTGGGGGCCGGGCGCACGGGAACTTCTTTCGATGGCAGCAGCTGGCATTTCCGCGAGCGGCCCCGCGCGATCCAGGTGACCGAGGACCACCTGATCAGTGTGGAGGACATACCAGTGCCCGATCTGGAAGGAGCAGACACTACCTGGTACGATTTCGGCGAGGTGATCACGCACACCCTGGTTGGCGCCAGCGGCGAGGTGCACGTTTTCTGGCATAACAGCGCCAGGCCAGCCTATCTCTATCTGGGGGGTTACGGGATCAGCGTGCCGCACGGCGAACGCCTTCAGAGCGAAACTGCTGCTGACGCCCTGACAATTCACGGCGGCGAGTTCCATTCCACCATGAAAGTCCTCCGGTCTCCCGGGGGAGAGCTCGCATCCGAGCTGCTCGAGCCCCGCCGGGGGTGGAAACACTCGCATAATTTCGGCGGCAGGGGGGCCTTTCCCCACTGGCAGAGCAAACAACCCGTGCCCTCTAACACGATTGTGGCCGTTTATGTGGACGGCACCCGGGGCAGGCTGCCGGTGAGCCCGGAAATAAAGATTTCCGAGAACAAGGAGCTGATGCAGGTCAGGTTCGAGGGCAAAACGTACGAGATTCGGATTCCGTACTGATCTGACAGGAGCGTTGAAAGAAACGCGCGGCAGTGTGCGGTGACAACTGCCATTTCGCCCCAAAAAGGCTTCCTGGTCCGGCAGTGGGCTGAATTCATGGATAAAATATTTCACCAAATCAAACAAAGGTATCCGCCACCATGCTGATCAAATATTTCCTCCTGGCCGGCCTGGCCCTGATTTTATCCTGCACTTCGAGCGGCAATCCCCAGAGCCCTGCGGAAAGGCTTGCCCGGCAGTCGCTGAAAATGATCCGGTTCGAGCACAAGGCAATGGCCGGGGAGATCGCCCTGGAGGGCGAACCGGCCGCAGCGGACAAGCTGTTTCTGGAGACTGTCAGGCTGGGGCCTGCGTGCGCCGAAGCCTGGCTGGAGGGAGGCGAAGGGGCCTGCGGCGAGAAAATCGAGGCTTTTCTGGCAGCGGCTGAAAGCCTGAAAGACCTGGCCCGGGAGGATGATCCGGCGTCAGTGATTACCTCCCTCTTGCAGCAGGCGCCGGAAAGCGCGCCCTACGCCGTGAACCTGATCGAGGGCTATGCCGCGGCTTTCCAGCTATGTCTCGAAGTGGAGCGGGACGGCACGTTCATGCAGGAGTTGCTGCCATTTCTGGTGGCTCTGGGCTGTCCGTTCACTTTCCGCGACCTGGGCCTGGAGCATGCAGGCCGGGCGCGCATGGAAGAGCTGGCCGGACAGGCCTCCGGCATGACCGGCCAGATGCCTTACAGCACAGAGCCGTTCGATTATTTTATTACAATGGTGAAGCTCGATAGCTGGGGCAGCAAGTTCAGCGGCCAGGTCACTGCGGACACCCTGGCTGCCAGGCTGATGGCAACCGGGCAGTTCAAAGATATCCTGCCGGGTCTGAGAGATTTGGAACCGGCCGTAATCGGTTTTCTGGGTGACTCCCACATGGATAAAATCCACTGGTCCACCCAGGCCCCTTTCCCGGAGATCGTGGCCGGGGTATTCAGGCAGGTCAATCCCTCGGTGGAAGTGGTCAATGCAGGCAAGGGCGGGGACGATTCGGGCGAGGCCCTGGCGCGTATCGAAAAAGACCTGCTCGCCAGGAAGCCGGATATCAGCTTTGTCATGCTGGGGGGCAATGACTGCCGCCACTGGGGAAGGCCCGAACCGGCGGTTACGCCTGCGAAATATTTCGAGAACATGTCCGAGATAGTGACACGCTTGAGAGATGCGGGAAGCGAGGTGGTGCTTTTATATTATCCGCGCGGAGGCGAGTTGTCAGGGGTGGACCTGGAAGTCTTCCTGGCGATCAGGGAGCAGATGAAAGCCCTCCGGGACTCTCTGGGCACGGGCTGGATCGATATCGCCGGGATGCTGGACGGCGGCGATGTGCAGGAGGTTTTCGCTGTGGATAAAATCCATTTCAACCCGAATACCCATATCAGGATCGCTGGGAAAGTGCTTGACTATCTTAGCCGTCGCTGAAAACGGTTCGTGACCGGCCGTTAATAGTGTCCGGTAAAACGGTTTATGAATCAGGAGTCGGTCTTAATTCAGTCAGTTACGGAGAGGTAATGCAAAAGGGATTGGTGAAAGGGATATTATTATCTTCTTAGAGATGTATGTTTTCTCTGAGCGGCCGCAAGGCCGCCGGATCAGGGCCGCATGTTCGAGAGACTGCACACCGAGCGTGTAAAGGCGGGGTAATTTCCATCTTAGGCAGAGCGAAGCCAGAGTGGTGGGCATGCCATTGATTCTCACTTGCGCGGCGCAAGTGGGAATCAGGCGACCTCGGCGGGAGCGTGTTATTACCGGGAAAACAATAAAGGATATAAAGGCCGTATTTGGTAGTCGAGTTTGCGGCCCGAAAAAACTTTTGGTTACTTTTGGTTACAAAAGTAACATAAAAAATAATCTTTCTCTTTCTGTCTATTAGTTAACAGGACAGTATTGATCGGCAGTCGTGGAAAAAATTCAATCAATCTTATCCAGCGGAGCAATCATGAAAAAAATCCAGATCGGAATCTCCGTTCTTTTACTGCTGGCAGCCTTTTCCAGCCTTCAGGCCGAAAGGAAATATTATCAGCAGAAACGGGCAGCCTGGGTGGACAACGGCCTGGTGCTGGGCTGGGGCAACCACGAGGCTTTCATTTTCCGTGTGAGAAGGGGCGGGGGTTTCGGCTACGATGAGGCCTGGCGGCGCTTTGTGGACGAGCACAGGGAAAGCAACGTGATTGCGGCCAAAAACGCCGGTATCGAGGTGTTCCACACCCACGGTTACAAGGGTTTCGGCTTCGAGGCGGAACGCGAGGAAATGGAGATGCTCAAAACTCTCTCGGGCTACGTGCACAAGCACGGCATGAAGCTGGATACCTACTGCCAGGTGATGACACTTGTGGGGGAGACTTTCTTTGCCGAGGAACCCCGGGCCAGGGACTGGATCCAGCGGGACGAGCTCGGCAGGCCGATCCTGCTCACTTACGGTTTCCAGCAGTCTTACCGCTTCAAGCCCAACCTGGCGCATCCGGAGTACCGTAAATACTACAAGGAAAAAATACTCAAGACCCTGGTGGAAGAGTGTAAAACCGACCTTCTCCATTTCGATAATTACGACTGCAACAGGGAGCCGGAATCGGACAAGAGCCCGGTCACGGTGGAGGCTTTCCGCAAATACCTTCAGGACAAATACACCCTCGATCAGCAGATCGAGCGTTTCGGCCACACAAACATGCACCTGGTCGAGCCGCCCGTGTGGAACCAGACCAACAGGCCGAATAATATCAAGGTGATCAAGGACCCCGTGCAGCAGGAGTGGATCGATTTCCGCTGCTGGGTGATGGCTGACTGGCTGCGCGAGATGACCGAATACGCACGCTCGCTGAACCCCGGGATCGCCATAGACACCAACCCTCACGGCCTGTTCGGCAGGAACAGGGCTTTCCAGGCAGCGCTCTGGCATCCCTGGTTTATGAAATACTCCGAGATCATGTGGAGCGAGGAAACCAATCACGCCGATTATGATGGCCGGGGAGTGCTGATCTCCAAGATACGCACTTATAAGCTCGGCCGCGCTCTGGACAACATGGTGCTGACCTACAAGGGTGATGAGCGGATGCTGGCGGAAAACCTCGCGTTCAACCAGACCGCGGGCAACGTGCAGCTCGGCGGCCGGGAAAACGTGCATTATAAATACTACAAATTCTACATGGACAATCGCCACCTTTATACCGGCACGCGCAACCGCGAGGACGCCGCTGTTCTGCGTTCGTATGCAACCATGGCGTACGACAACCACCGGGCCGCGCTGGAGCAGTGCATGTTCGAGCAGGCCCTGATCCAGAGCCACGTACCGTTCGACCTGATATTCGACGAGCAGATGGAGGACCTTTCGCGTTACAAGGTTATCGTGCTGGCGGGGCAGAACAACCTGGCTGATGAACATATCGCGCGGATAGCCAGGTTTGTCGATTCAGGTGGAGGGCTGGTGCTCACCGGAGAGAGCTCGAACTACGACCATTGGGCGCGCAGGAGGGTTCGTCCCGGTCTGGCCGAAGTGATCGGGATGGATGAGAGCTGGATTCCGCAGCGGGGAGCGTCCCCTGCTTTGTCGAACAAGACCGAGATTACCCGCGGCGGGCGCGTGGTTTACATACCGCAGATAAATCCTCCGGAGGCGGAACAGGCTGCGCGCTGGACCGGCTCCTGGGACGGAGATATGTGGGAGGGGACCTGGATCCTGCCCACCAACTGGCGCGAGCTCGGGGATGCGGTGCGCCGGGCCGCAGGGGGCCGGCTCAGCCTGGAGGTCGATCTGCCTGACTGGGTGGCGGTGGAGCAGGTGGAGAAAGACAACCTGATCGTGATCCACCTGGTCAATTACAGGAAAGACAACGTTCTGGCAAATATCCCCGTGGATCTCGGGATCAACCGGGGCGGGAAAGTCCGCTCGGTAAAGGTGCTCTCGCCTGACCGGCAGGGTTTCTCCGAGCTTGAATTCACCCAGGCAGGTGACCGCTGCCGGTTCACCGTGCCGCTTCTGAAAGTTTACGATGTGATCGTGGTCACGCAATAGCGAAAGGGGCGCAGCCAAAATGAAAGCGGCAGAAAGAACCAGTTCTTTTCTTCCTGTTCTATCGATACTGTTTTTAGCGCTGATCGCAGCCGCAGGCTGTTCGCAGCCGAAAACCGTGGTTGTGGAGCCGGTACAGATCGATGACGTGCTTGTCAACCCGGGGATGGGTTTCACCACTTTTTACAGTTTCAACGGAGATGAGATAAACGCCGGCCACCCGAAGTGCTCGATTGCTTATTACCGCTGGTACTGGGACGTGATGGAGCCGGAGGAGGGCCGGGTCAATTTCGCGATGATCGACAGCATTCTGGGTCTCTGCCGCGAAAGGGGGCAGAAACTGGCTTTCCGGGTGATGAGCCAGAACGGGCACGAGGTGGCGGACAAAACCGTGGATGACAGGATGGAGGTGCCCCGCTGGTACAAGGATTCCGGTGCGCCGGGTTTCTATTATCCTGACGGCAAGCGCTGGATGCCGGATTACGATTCAGAGGAGTTTTTTGAAAAGCACGGGCGTTTGATCCGTGCACTGGGCGAGCGCTACGACGGCCACCCTGATATCGATCACGTGGATCTCGGCTCGGTGGGCCACTGGGGCGAGTGGCACACCGAGGGCATGAACTACAAGCATATGCCCACGCTGGAGAACCAGTTCCGGGTGGTCGATCTCTACCTTGAGAGTTTCAAGCAGACTCCCCTGATAATGCAGGTGGACGCCCACGAGGCGCTGAAATATGCTATCTCCAAAGGGGCCGGCGTTCGGGCTGACTGCGTGGGGGATATGACCGAGAACCGCTTTTTCGAGAAAGACGGCTCGCCGACCAACCACATGCTGATCCGCTATCCCCGCGCCTTCGGCCTGGAGGGTATGAGCGAGGTCTGGAAAACCGCACCGATCGTGTTCGAAACCTGCGGCAACTTCCAGTGGTGGTACGATGAGGGCTGGGACCTGGATTTCATTTTCGACAAGATCCTGGAATGGCATATGTCTGTTCTGAACAACAAGTCGTTCCCGATTCCGCCGGAGTGGTGGCCCCAGGTGGAGGAACTTCAGAAAAAGATGGGCTACCGCCTGGTGCTGAAGAAGATCGAGCACAAAGACAGGGCAAAGGCCGGTAAAACGCTCGCGCTCGAAATGCTCTGGGAGAATAAAGGCGTTGCCCCCTGCTACCTGAAACATCCGGTGGCCTTCCAGCTTCGAGATACCGGCAGCGGAGCAGTCGAGACATTGGAAACCGATATTGATATCACCGGCTGGCTTCCAGGGGAGCACCGGGTTTCGGCTCAGCTCGGGCTGCCGGCGGGGATGGGCGCGGGAAACTATGATATTTATGTCGCTTTTCTGGACCCCCACAGCCTGAAACCCCGGATAAAGCTCGCTGTCGAGGGCCAGGGTCCGGACGGCTGGTACAGGCTGAGCCGGGTCGAGATCAAGTAGGGATCTTTACCGGAGAGAGTTTTCGCTCTGGAAAGGAGCATGAATCATGAATATCTCGCGAAGAAATGCGCTGAAACTTGCGGCAATCGGCCTCTTTTCCGCGGCAGTCGAAAGCAGGGGGTCTACGCTCAAGCCGCCGATAGTAGGAGTGAAAGCGGACAGCGGGCCCTACCGTTCAGAATGCGGAGTCGGGGCGCTGATCGCCTGGGCGGACAAGCTCTGGGCCGTGACCTATGTCAGCTCGCGGGGCGGGAAATCCGGCAGCGGTACCGGACTTCACGTTATCGACGAAAATCTCGACATCCAGCAGGTTCATGTAAGCAACGGAGTGTATGCCAACCGCATGCTTCATGCGCCCTCCAACCAGGTCGTCATCGGACCCTATATTATCGATATGAAAGGCAACTTCCGGGTGATCGAGGACCTGCTTGATCACCGTCTCACCGCCACCATGACCCACCTCACCGATCCGGAGAACAAGGTCTATTTTCTCACCATGGAGGGACCCCTTTTCGAGGTGGATGTCAATTCCCTGAAAGCAAAGTTCATAATCGATCTGACAAAAGAGTTTAAGATCAAGAGCCAGCCTCATTTCAAGGGTGGATACACCTCGCAGGGGCGCGTGGTGGTAGCGAATAACAGCTATTACAGTCTGGGCAGTACTGATGGCAAGCTGGCCGAATGGAGCGGGGAGGCGTGGAGAGTAATCGAGAACAAGCCGTTCATGGATGTAACTGCGCTGCACTCCATAGGCAGGGCGATATTCGCCAATGGCTGGGATGACGCCTCGGCCATCCTGGAGGTCTATACCGGCGGGGAATGGAAACGTTATCGCCTGCCGAAGGCCTCCCACGCTTTCGACCACGGCTGGACCACCGAGTGGAACCGTATCCGGGCCGTGGAAACCGAAAGATTGCTTATGGACTGCCACGGGATGTTCTACGAGTTATCTCCGCTTAATTACGGCAACTGTATCTGGGGCGTGAAACCGGTCTGCAGCCACCTTCGGATAGTGCCGGATTTCTGCTCTTTCCGCGGAATGTTCGTGATGGGGGGCAACCAGGCCACCGAAGCCGGCAGGAATCTTTTTTCACCACAGTCGCAGTCCGGGATCTGGTTCGGCAAGACAGACGATCTCTGGAGTTTCGGCAGGCCCCAAGGCTGGGGCGGCCCCTGGCGCAGCACTCAGGTCGCTGCCGGCGAGCCGTCTGATCCTTACCTGATGACCGGGTTCGATAAGAAAGTGCTGCACCTGTCCCATCAAAGCGGGCCGGGGGCGGAAATCACGGTCGAGGTGGATTTCCTGGGTGACGGGTCGTGGAAAAAATACGAATCGGTTCGGCTGGGGGCCGGAGAATACCGCTATCACGTATTCCCTCAGGGTTTCAGCGCACACTGGGTGCGGCTTGTATCAGATCGAAACTGCAAATTAACTGCCGAGTTCATTTATACTTGAGAAAATACAGGTTACAAAGACGGTCAATCACTGGTTTTTTTCAAGCCCGATATACTTCAATCAAAGGAGTGACCCGGATGAAACGCAGTTTGTTTTTGCCCCTGCTTGTTTTCGCTCTTCTGAGCACCTCTGCCTGCGGGCAGGCTAAGGAGTACCCCTACCGCTTTGTCTATGTGCACGGCAAGCCGCTGGATAATGCCGACCAGGTGGAGCTGATCGGCAAGCTTGCCAAAACCGCCTCGGAGCACGGTCTTAACGGGTTGATTCTCGATGCCTTTTTCGACCGGCTTCTGCTGGACCCCCCCTATAATTTCAAGAACCTGAAAAAGATCAAGGAGATCTGCGATCAGAACAATGTGGAATTCATTCCCGCTTTTATGGGTATGGGCTATAACGCTCCTATGCTGGCTAATGACAAGAACCTGATCGAGGGACTGCCGGTGAAAGAGGCTCTGTTTGTGGTCGCCAAAGGCAAGGCCGGGCTTGTGACCGATCCGCCGGTGGAGATCGCCAACAGCGGTTTCGAGCAGGCCGAGGGCGGGAAGCTTTTGAATTTCAGCATGACTGAAGAGCCGGGCGCGAAAATTTCCGTGGACAGCAAGGTATTCAAGCAGGGCGGCTCGTCTCTTCGCGTAGAGCTGTCGAAAGAATACGAGGAAGGCTCGGCCCTGCTGAGCCAGCAGGTGAGCGTCCACCCGTACCGCTGCTACACGCTGAGCTGCTGGGTAAAGACCGAGGGAATAGAGAGCTCGGGAGACGTTTTTCCGATGATCGTGCAGGGAACCGACGGCCGCCGCCTTCAGTACTACATCCCTCCCGTGCCCGGCACCAGCGGCGACTGGGTCAAGGCCGTAATCGGGTTCAACAGCATAGGATACGATAAGGTCAGGGTGTCGGTGGGTGCGCCTGCCAGCAAGGGCGGCACGTTCTGGATCGATGATTACAGGATAGAGGAAAAGGGCCTTATCAACGTGCTGCGCAGAGAGGGCACGCCTCTCGTGGTGAAAGGCGAGAAAAGCGGCCGGGTCTACGAGGAAGGAAAAGACTACGCCGAGGTTTACGATCCGGTAATGACCCTGCTTTTCGACCACGAGCCTGCCCCGATCACAATCCTTCCCGGCTCGGCAATAAAGGAGGGCGAGAGGCTGAGAGTGAGCTTTTACAACAATTATCCGATTTACCAGGGCCAGACTCCGGTCTGTATCTCCGAGCCCAGGGTCTACGAAATCTGGCGCAGGGTGACCCGGATGCTGCATGAGTACATTCACCCGGATAAATACTACCTGGGCGTGGATGAGCTCAGAATTTGCGGCACATGCGAGACCTGCAAGAAGCGCGGGATGACAGTGGACGAGCTGCTGGGGGATTGTGTGAACAAACAGGTGCAGATAATCCGCGAGGTGAATCCCGAGGCGGAGATCTTTATCTGGTCGGACATGTTCGACCCCAATCACAATGCGCCCGGCCGCTATAAGGACTATTACTATCACGTGGATGAAGTTTTCGAGAATGCGTGGAAATATATCCCGAAAGACCTGATCATAGTCTGCTGGTACTATGATGTGCGCGACAAGAGCCTGGCCCATTTTTCAGGCAACGGTTTCCGCACGCTCGGCTCATCATCCGGCACTCTGGAGAATACCAGGGGATGGCTCGAATCCCTGGACAGGACCCCCAACTCGGCGGGGATCATGTACACAACCTGGAGCGATGATTTTAAGGCTCTGGCTGATTTCGGTGACCTGGTGAGCCGCAGGAAATAGGAACCCGGGGAATTCTTTTTTAAATCAATAACTTTACAGGAGTCGGGGATATGAAACGCACTTTATATCTGTTTATCGTTCTGGCAGCTCTGCTGAGCGCCTTTGCCTGCAGCAGGGGCAAGGTCTATCCCTACCGCTGGTTCTATGTGAGCAACAGCCTGAGAGACGACGGCGCTGTGGAGGAAATCCGCGGACTTGTCAAGACAGCCGGCGAGCACGGTCTGAACGGAATGTACTTTTCCTCCGGTTTTGACTCGATCGACCTGAAAGACGACGATTATCTCCGGCGCCTGGAGGAAGTGGGAAAAATCTGCGCCGAGCACAACGTGGAAATCATCCCGCGCTGCCTGGATGTGGGCTACAACGGCGGGCTGCTGGCCCATGACAGGAACCTGGCCGCGGGTATTCCGGTGGAGGATGCACTGTTCGTGGTCAAAGCCGGCAAGGCCGAGCTGGTAGCCGACCCGCCGGTGAAAATTGCCAACGGCGGTTTCGAGAAGTACGGCAAAGCCGCTGTGCCCGGTTTCAGCTTTCCGGGCGAGATCGGCGAGGTGGTTTTCGTGGACACTGATGAAGTCAAGGAGGGCAAGGCGGCCCTGCGTTTCGAAAATTTCGGCGGAAAGGAAGGCGATCCCGGCAGGCTGATCGCCGAGGTGGCAGTCCAGCCCAGACGCTTGTACCGGGTCAATTTTTGGGTCAAGACCGATGACCTGGATCCCGCAGGCCCGTTCGGCTCGGGACGCTTCCGCGCGCAGGTGCTCGGCGGTGGGGAGCGGCAGCTCAACTATCACAACGTCCGTGTGCCCTCCACGAGCGACTGGCGAAAGATACAGGTCGGGTTCAACAGCAAGGATTACGACACAGTTGAAATCTCGCTGGGTGTTTTCGGCGGCAAACAGGGCCGGTTCTGGCTGGATGGAGTTGAGATCGAGGAGATAGCCCTGGTGAACCTCCTTCGCCGTCCCGGAACACCGCTGGTAGTGCGCGGAGAGAAGAGCGGCACAGTGTACGGGGAGGGAATCGATTACGCTCCGGTTGCCGACACGGAGCTTGGGCGTTTCCGTTTTGACCATGACGGCCCGCCCATCCGGATCCTCGACGGCAGCCGGATCAAGAATGGCGAGCGGCTGCGGGTGAGTTTCTATCACGGTGTTGCGGTCTATGGCAGCCAGGTCACGGCCTGCATATCAGAGCCTGCGGTTTACGATATCTGGCGCAACACAGTGCCGTTGATAGACAAGTATCTCAAGCCCTCCAAGTATTTCCTTAGCGTGGATGAAATCCGCGCAGGCGGCACCTGCAAGGCCTGCAGAGACCGCAACATGACAATCGGCGAGATCCTCGGCGACTGTATCACCAGGCAGGTCGAGATAGTGCGCGAGGTCAACCCGGAGGCAGAGCTGTTTATCTGGTCGGACATGCTCGATCCGAACCACAACGCGAGCACCCGCCGTGGAAACTATTATTACCACGTGGACGAGCCGTTTACCGGATCTTGGGAGCATGTGCCCAACGATCTGATCATCGCCTGCTGGTATCACAAGATGCGTGTCGAGAGCCTGGGGCACTTCTCCAGCCTGGGTTTCAGGACAATGGCCTGCGGTTACTACGACACGGATGACCTGGCGAACGACACCACCTGGCTCGAAGCCCTGGACGCCACCCCGGGAGCACAGGGAATAATGTACACCACCTGGCTGAGAAAGTATGAGCTGATGGACGAGTTCGGCGACCTGGTGAGCCAGCACAGGATACCATGATAGAATCTATAGTGGTTGTCAAAAGGCTTTTCTTTTTGAAAATTCAGACCGTAGGGGCGGTTCGCGAACCGCCCCTACTACA
>Ga0272442_10008608_pt1 | contig 12892 bp, 7 predicted proteins | sample SSMForm2O_FD_200262 | JGI IMG/M metagenome (GOLD analysis project Ga0272442, IMG submission 200262) | Marine sediment archaeal communities from Little Sippewissett salt marsh, Falmouth, MA, United States - SSM-Form-2O | ecosystem: Environmental > Aquatic > Marine > Wetlands > Sediment ... | reverse complement strand
ACAACTGAGCGTCCGTTCCCTTCACTTTCAATAATTGCAGGTGCAGGATGGGGCAGGAAGACTGCATCCACACTTCCTGCGGAAATGGCACTGATGGCCTCTCCGGGACCCATGGCCTTAATGTCTACGTCCGTATCAGGGTCAAGCCCGTTTTCCTGAAGCCAGTTGCGGAGCAGGGTGTCCTGGATGGTTCCGGGTGGGAAGGTCGCGATGCTGAGCCCTTCCAGGTCCTGGGGGGTCTCATACTCGAATTCGGGGCGAAGAACCAGGTCTGAACCCTGGATCTGGACGGCAGCAATAATCTTTGCGTCAAGCCCCTGGCTAAGAGCAGTGATCACCGGAGCCGCTCCGACATAAGCCACGTCAAGGTCCCCTGCAAGCATTGCCTGCATTTCAGGGGCACCTGTCGGGAATTCGTATTCGTTTATCTCTTCCACTCCGAAAGGAGCCAGATCTTCTTCCCACCAGCCCTTTTCCATGGCTGTCATGTACGCAACCTGGTGCGTGCTTGGCTGGTACCCGAAGTTCAGTTCCGTAACCGCAGGAGCCTCTTCATCTCCGCCTTCCTCATCGGATACGCAGCCGGACACGAAAGCAGACGCAACAAGCAATAATGTAAGGATCAATACACCTAATTTTCTCACAATCTCACCTCTATAATTTACCATCCTCTAAGACTCTAAACAAGGTTTTCAGTCTCAATAAATGTTTATGACTAAGGCTTATGACTAAGGCTTATGACTAAGGCCTATTACTAAGGTTTATGACTAAGGTTTATGACTAAGGTTTATTTCTTTGCAGACGAATTTTTCATTGAAATATCCGATCAAAATTGGTAGAATGAGGAGTAAATAAGGAATATATTCCTCTATGCATCATTATTCGTTAAAATTTACTATATATACTTTCTCGAATGCTTCTCTATTATTACCCAAATGTATTAATACCTATGATTATATTTCTCAGTTTGGAAGAAAATACCTATGAAATGTAAATTTTTTAGAATTATCCAAGAATTTTTATTCAGTATTCAAGGAGCGTTTTCATGAATGTTGCAGACAAGGTTATCAAAGCTGCATTTGAATCCGATGAAATGTTTCAAAAAACCCTTTCCACTGTAATTAAGGAAGATTTGAACCTTACAGCTGTCGATTTCGCCAAACAGGCAAACATCCCCCCCAGCACCCTCTACAAGATCCTTTCAGGGAACCGGGACCCGAACATAAAGACCCTGCGCCAGATAGTGAAGACTATCAGGGAAATAAAGGAATCCGATAGTGGAGACTTTATCGCGGTTATCGCTGCCCGCTCGGTGCTCGATAACATCGTGGAAACAAAGAAAAAGATCGAAGGCAGGCTGGTTACCATCAGGGAGTACTCGGCAACCTCCATGGAAGAAGCAATTATTGCAGCCGTACATGCCGAAAGGGACGGGGCCAAAGCCCTGGTCTGCGCTCCCATCGTAAGCCCTACGGTAGAAAAGATCCTGAACATCCCGGTCACAACCATCATCCCGAAAGGAAGTCTGATGGACGCCATCGGGCTTGCCCTGAGGAAAATGGAATGAGGAATTTTCCGGGGCTAATTTTTTTTGAAAAACAGAGTCAAATTTAAAAAAATAGAGGTAATTCCCGCGTTTTTAATTTCAACGCGGGTACCTTGAATTTGTTTCACTTTTTTTATGGTCTCAGGTTTTAGGTCTCAGGTTTCACTTCCTGGGCTTAACGGAATCGAGAAGTTCCTGCACCTTCTCCTGTACCATGGCAACGGTCCAGCCGCCTTTTGTGAACATGTAGGCAGCTCCTCCGGCAATTGCCAGGATCAGGGCTCCGAGGCCGTAGAGCAGGGCAGAACTCTTTTCGAGTACCGTGTAGGTGCCGGTTTCTCCGCCGATCTCAGCCGTGTAGGTGCCGGGCACTTCTTCAGCGTGTTCGAAGGTTACGGTGGTGCCTTCGCCTACACCCAGGGAAATGGTCTGGGAGTCGACAATCGTTCCGTTTACCACGAGTTCCACGTTGTAGTCCCCTGCGGCGTTGCCCGTGTTTTCAACATCCACTGAGATGCTTGTTTCCTTTTCAGCCCTCACCTCAAGCGGGTCGATCACAAGGTTGGAGAACACGAAGATGGGTTCAAGTTCCCTTACCTTTACGTTTTTGCTCTCGTCAAGGTAGCCCTTCTTGGTGGCGCTTATCTTGATGGTGCCGGGCTCGTCCGTGGAGTAGCTTACTGTTCCGTCATCGTCGGTCTCTTCAAAGAACTCGCCGTCAATGGCGATTTCTGCGCCTTCGACCGGGTCTCCTCCGATTGCCTCAAGGACCTCGATGGTCATCGTATCTCCTACGTAGACCGTCTGGGGTGAGACAGTGATGGTCATCTGGACTTTGGGCTCAATAACCTCGATGTTCGTATTTGCGGTGGTGTACCCGTCCTTTTCGGCGGTAACCTTGTAAGTGCCCGCTTCGTCGGCGGTGTAAGTGACCTCTCCGTCCTCGTCGGTCCTGCCCACGGTAGACCCGTCGATTCTTACGGCAACGTCTTCAACTTCGTCTTCGCCGGCGGTTACTTCGATCGTGAATTCCTCGCCCTCAATGATCTCGTCAGGCACATCGATCCTGAGTTCCCTGCTGGCTCCGCCTTCGGTTTCGATTTCAACGAAGGGGTAGAACCTGAGAGTGTTGTCATCGGCGGTCTTGAACTTGACCTCTCCCATGATGTCGATGGTCTCATCTTCATCAAGGTTGATGTCATCTTCGTTTTCCATCGTGATACTGTCGGATCCAACGGAAAGTTCCATTTCTCCGTATGTATCCCCATCTTCAAGTTCAAGGTAGTCGTCGGAAATCTGGAAGATACCTTCCGTGAAGACTGCACTTGTTTCGGCACCTGCAAAGACGGTTCCGAAGTGGACAATGATCAGGGGTATATCTTCAGCGTCTCCCAGTTCGGTTTCATAGATGTAGTCCTCTCCGGAGGCAATGAAAGCATCGTCAAGCTCATCGCCATCCTTTTCGAGCTGGACCCAGACGACATCTCCGTTAATATCGACTTCCTTGATGTTAAGGGCATATCCGTCCTCAAGGATCAGGGCTGAGCCTGAATACATGGACTCTTTGTCATCGGTATCGATCAGGACTTTTGAAAGGATGTTTTCCGAAATGAGGCTAACATCGTCAACCTGTCCATTAACTGCGTCTTCGGGGTATCCCGCGAAGTATTTCTCCGCCATGAAACCGATAACGTAAAAGTCTCCCCATTCGTTATGTTCGAATTCCACCGGTTGGGCCGTAGTTTCATAAATCAGTTGTCCTTCCGGAATTTCCCTGCCTTCAAGATTTTCTATCCTCAATTCTTCGGTCCCGATTCCTTCGTCAATACTGTAATAGAAACCTTCGAAGTTGAAAGGAGTCCAGGTCGGGAAGGAGTCGCCGTCTACATCTTCATCGTAGACTGTTCCGCGCAGCTCATATGTACCGGGTTCCGAAATATCCACGAAAGGTGCGAACCTGAGGGTGCTGTCATCTGCCACCTGGATCAGGATCTTGCCCATGAGTTCGATGGTGTCTCCCTCATCGAGGTTGACGTCGTCTTCATTTTCCATCTCGATCCTGGAGCTGGACACGGAGGTGATTTCCATTTCTCCGAAACTGTCCCCACTTTCGATTTCTACATAGTTGTCCGAGATCTGGAAGATCCCTTCTATGAATACGGCGGATGTTTCCTGTCCGGCAAAAACGGTCCCTACATGGGCAATGATTATGGGTACGTCATCCGCATCCCCGAGGTCGGCTTCATAAACGTAATCGTCATTGGAGGCAAGGAAGTCATCATCCACGACATCTCCGTCCTTTTCGAGCTGGATCCAGACAGTGTCCCCGTTAACATCGACTTCCACAATGTTCAGGGCATATCCGTCTTCAAGGATAAAGGAAGAACCGGAATAAGCGGATTCTTTGTCGTCAGTGTCTGTGAGCACTTTGGCAAGCACGCCTTCCTTGATCAGGCTGATATCATCATCAACAGGGGTGCTGTTCTCCGTATACCCTGCAAAGTACTTCTCTGCCATGAAACCGATTACCTGGTAAGATCCCCAGTCATTGTATTCAAAGTCGGTTTCCATAGGCTCTGTGGAGTATTCGATATTTCCTTCGTCTATGTTTCTAGCTATATCTGTGATGGTCAACTCTTCCGAGAACTCTCCGTCATCAAGGTCATAGAAGAATCCGGAGTAACTCAGGGCATCCCAGGTGTAGGTGGTGGAAAGGCCCAGATCTTCATCCCAGATCCTGTTGCCTGATTCGTAGCCCTTGGGTACGACTTCAAGGGTCCAGATCTTTTCGACAGGATCCGATCCTGTTAAAGTGGCTTCTGCTGTTATTTCAAAAGTTCCGGTATTCGTTCCGGCTCCGAATACAAATGAAGAGAAGTCTATGTCCGACTCAGCGTCTTTTTCCGTAGCGTCATTAACGAACCATTCGATAGTACAGTTCTGGTTGGTCGTGATGTTAAATTCAAATGTAGTGTTGGAGTTGCTTGCTGTTATCGTTTCTTTCATGTCGTCCCATTCAGGGTTGAAATCTTCGATAGACAGGCCTATGCCCTTAATTTCCCATGTTTCAGGGCTGGCATTTGCATTCCCTTCGACAACGGCTTTAATGGTGCGCTGAATAGTGTCTGATACAGTATATATGTAGGAAGAGAATGTGCTAGTGGAAGAACTTGGACTCTTTTCTACGTCATCAACAAACCATTTGACGGTTCCTGATTCATTTAATGTAACTGTGAACTCCTGGTCTGTGCCAATGTCCACTTCAATATCTTTGTTTGAAGGCGTAGAGCTCTCTATAACCGGAGCCGCAAATGCGGTTCCGCAGAGTAGCCCCAGCATTAGTATTGCTGCAAATGTCTTCATTTTTTTCTGGCTTTTCATACTCGAACCTTCTGAACCTTGTGTAAAAACCTTGTGTAAAAGTCGTATTTTCGGTGTATTCTGCGTAAACTTCGGTGTAAACTTCAATGTCAATTTAGTCGGGTTTCGTTTTACTTCGATTGATAATTTATAGGTTTTATCAGTAAATTGATCGTAGTTTTGTCTTTATAATCCTGAATTTTGTATTATTTCAGTTTAATGTTAATTTTACGGGGGTGGGCTGATCAACTGCTTTCGGCTTTTAGCTGCTGGTACCCGCGGCGTTCCACTGGAACTGTGCGGCCGTCGGGACGTTCAAGCCAAATACCCTCGTCGTATTTCGTGCATTCACCTATGATGCTTAACTTACATATATTTTGTACTTTTTTAAGCCGTTCGGGGGTGATTGTAAAAAGGAGTTCGAAGTCACCACCTGTGTAAAGGGCAAGTTCCAGCAGTTTTTCAGGGTTGTTTTTGTGGGCTGAAGCAAAGTCCCGGACTTCTGGAAGGATGGGAAGGGTATTTTCCCGGATTTTGAAACCCACATGGCTGGCTTTTGCAAGGTCGTGGAGGGACATGGCAAGGCCGTCACTTGTGTCCATCATGGAAGTGACAGAGCCGGAAGCTGCCAGTTTCCGGGCTTCTTTCGTGCGGGGTACGGGTTCAAGCAGGCTTTTGATGAGGGGTTTATCAGCCTCTTCAACACCCCTTTGTTTCGACTGGAGAATCTCAAGCCCTGCTCCGGCTGAACCGGCATATCCGGTGACGCAGACAAGGTCTCCGGGCTTTGCTCCGCTTCTTTTCAGGACCCGGCTCTTTTTCATCCTGCCCAGGACTGTGCCTGTGATGGTCAGCTCTTCGTGGGTATCCATGTCTCCGCCGATAACGGTAGTTTCGCAAAATTCGGCGCAGGCCCGGATGCCTTTCGCAAGCTCTTCAACGAAGCTTATTTCGGTATCTGCAGGCATTCCGATTGCCGTCAGGATTCCCAGGGGTTTTCCACCCATGGCTGCAATGTCGCTGAAGTTTACGGCTGCGGACATCCAGCCCATCTGCCAGGGGCTCATCCCGTCGGGGAAATCCGTTGTCCTGTGGAGCATATCGGTGCTGATGACCAGGCAGTCTTCCCCGCCCAGGTCAAGGACGGCGCAGTCATCGCTCCCTGCCCCTTCAAGGACCTCTTTTCCTGCAGGGGATTTGAAAATTTCAGTCAGGCGGGCAATAAGGGCGCGTTCCCCGATCGAAGAGACTTTTTCTGAGTTCATGGTAACGGAGTTTTTAAGAAATGTGATTTCGGTTGCTGTGAACTTCGATTGTTTTGTAGTTTCGATTGCTGTATGCTTGACTGGAACATGAAGCAAGCGGGGGGTAATGTGCTGTTTAAGGATGTTTTTACGGATGTTAGAGATGTATAATACATTCTTCACTAAAAGCTAAAATTGACTGAGTTTCTATTGGACTGAGTTTCTATGGTTTATGTATCTTTTGTAACTTTTGGGGTTACACGAAAAATTCTATGGAAATTTCAGTCACTACCGTTTATCGGTTGAGCATGTATAAGACTTTTGTAAACTTCAAATCGGTTTGAACCTTAATGCTCGTTGCCTAAAAACGTTACCTAAAAACGTTACCTAAAAAAGTGGAAGGAAATCTTCGAAATAGATAGTTGTTTTGTAATCTCAAATAATGGGTTCTGGACGAAAATAAGTTCGTCCTGAATTATTCAGTTGATATTCTTGGGCAAAATGGGAAATAATGGCTGGGTCTGAATTTGTAATTGTGCCCCATGTATCCGGAATCAGTTATATCGCGTCGTTCTTGTCCACGGGCGACGAAGGAGCCCGGCTTTTCCAATATAAAAAATGAGAAAACAGAAGAGAAGAATACAAAAGACAAGGTCAGTCTCAAAAATTAATAATCAAAACAAAATAGAAAACGATACAAGCTGCAAATATTCTTTCCAATATTCCCTTTCTATTTCTTTTTTGTGAGGGCCGCCAGGCAAGCTGGCGGAGGCGACCATTGACATCTAATTGAAAAACCGTTTCAGGGTTCAAGCATAGTCCTGAACGTAAATATTTACACTTACTTAAAACCACGGAAGACACGGAAAGCACGGAAGGGTCGTGCCCCTATTTTCTTTATTCCGTGTTTTCCGTGCTTTCTGTGGTTAAATTCTCACTTGAGATTTATGAAAGAATTTGGGTTATTGACTATAAATTATTTTCAAGAACATGCGAACATTCCCCTACTTATAAAATCAAGGAATATGTATAAATTTTAGGTCACTGGAGATACATCAACCGGCTAATGAGGAAGAATCAAAAATGAGTTCTGGGAAAAAAATGGGTTCTGGACTAAAAAGGAAATCCGGAAATTGAAATCCTCATTTAGGAGGATTAAACTTCCTCTTCTCCTTCTTCCGTTGTCCTGATTCTTACATTTTCCAGGAACTGTTTAGCTACTTTTCCGAGTTCGAGCATTTCTTCCCTGTCCAGGAAGGGAATTTCCCGGAGGCTTTCCTGCATGCTGTGTTCGCAAACGCCCTGCTGGAGCACGTAGCTGACTTCCTGGGTTTTAACATTTTCCGAAATCCAGGAAGCTATCCGGGCTACTTCTTCTTTGCTTCCGATGAAGTCCCGGATAAGGGTTGTCCGGAGTTCAAGTTCGGAAGTGCCGGAATCTGCGACCTTGATTGTTCTTGAAACTGCTGCTGCAATTTCTTCCGGGCTTTTCCTGACAGCTTCGTATTCTCCAAAGCCCACGACTTTCCCGTAAAGTCCGGGATCGTTCGGGGGGGCTTTTACATCAATGAAGAACTTGTCGACCAGGCCTTTTTCGACCAGTTCGGCAGCCCTTTCCGGGTAATAACCGTTTGTGTGGATGCCCACAAAAAGCCCGAGTTCTTTTGCAAACCCTGCCAGGGGCACTATTGCTGCCTGCATCAGGGGCTCTCCTCCTGAAAATACGGCAGCGCTCACGAAAGGCCTGGATTTTTTGATCTGCTCCTGCACGAAAGCCAGTTCTTTCATGTCCGGCTCTTCGAGATAGGAGTGGTTCTGGCAGTAGGGGCAGCGAAGGGGGCAGCCCCGGAAAAACACCGTAACAACAACTTTTCCGGTCCAGTCCATGGTAGAAATGGAGACGGTTCCTCCGTAGTTTACTTTCATGAAAGTTACCTTTCCCATTTTTTAAACATAAAAAAGAAGGGGGCTAAAGAAAAGGGGTTAAAGAAACCTCACCTGAGGTTCCTTGTCCCATAGCGCTTCCTGTCCAGGAGTTCCTGCTGTTTTCCTTTGTTCCAGCCGTCAACGGGCTGGAGGTAGCCTGTGATCCTTGAGAGGTGTTCCACATTCTCCGAGCCGCACTTCGGGCATTTGTCAAGAAGGCCTGAAGCTACGTAGCCGCCGTCAGTACAGACCGTCATGTCCCGTGTGAAGGCGAAGTAGCCGGTCTGGGTGTTCTTTGCTATGTGCATGGCAAGTTCCTGCAGCCCGTCAGGGTCAGGGTTTCCTTCCCCAAGCCAGATATGCATGATATTTCCGCCGTCCACAACCGGGAAGAAGGTGTGTTCGTAGTTGATCCGGTCCACCAGGGAAACGTCGGCTCCCGGGGGTACGTGGGTCCCGTTAGTATAGTAGATGGGAAGGTCGTGGGTCTCGTTAATTTCCCTCATTGCGGCGTTCAGGTCTCCCTTGATGGTGAGCTCGGCTTTGTCTGCGTACTCCTTGTGGAGCATGTCAGAAACCGCAAAGCGCTGGGCCGTGGTTTCCGCAGGGGTCCTTGCAAGGGCGATTTCCATGCCTGTTTCTTCCGAGAGTTTCTGGGCATGCATTTTCATCTCGAACATCGCCCTGATGGCAAGCTTGTACGCGGCCGGGGACTCGTGCATCTGGTAGCCGGTGTGGTACTGGACCATCTCGTTTATCCCGACAACCCCGATTGTGTAGACCAGGCTGTCGAAGTCCACTGCCATAGCGCCCTTTTCTCCGGTGTTCGGGTCTTTGGGGCGCTGGGAAGCGAAGGGAATCCTGTTCATTTTTATGAGGTTGTTCATCCATCTCCGCTTGATCTTGAAGACCTCGACGGATTTATTCATCAGAGATTTCAGTTCATTGAAGAGCTTTTCATCGTCCTGCTCGGCTTTGTAAGATGCCCTGGGGCAGTTAAGGCTCATTACCATCCAGGAACCCATGGAAAAGTGCTTTCCTTCCTTGAAATATAGCTTTTCACTAAATTCGGCGTCATCGGTGGGATTTGCGGAAAACTGGTAGGCACAGCACTGGTAACATGAAATGCCTTCTCCTGCTCCCCTGTATTCCGGAAGCTGGTTGTCAAAGTATGGGGTCCCGAACTTGGCAGCCAGTTCGAAGGTCATCCTGTAAAGTTCTTTATATGTTGGAAGATCGGGATGCTCACTGTTGAATTTCTCATTTTCTTCCATGAAGTCCGGTTCAAGGGAGATTTCGGGTTTCGGAAAGCTGAAAGGCTTGCCCCAGGCATCTCCTTCGAGCATAACGTCCATTAAGGCCTTGAAACCGAGGCGCACTTCCTTTTCGAACTCTCCGTAGGTCCGAAGGGGTGCCTGTTCCCCATCCCATACCTTGCCCATAGCAACGATCGGCTTGTCTTTCCAGAGTTTAGGAACGCCGGGGGACAGCTGTACGGAGGAAAATACGGTCTGTCCTCCCCGGGCGCACATCATCTGCATCATCTCATAGACGAACATCTGCATGAGCTGCTTGATTTCTTTATAGGACCTGTCCTCAAGGTAGGGAGCCAGGAATGTCAGGAAGTTGTAGAACCCCTGTCCGCCTGCAAAGTTTGTCTGGGCCGAGCCCATGGCTTTTACCGCGTGGAGGAAAGCCACTTCGGCGTTTTTCGCGGGTTTTGCCACACTTGACTGGGTCCCGACCCCGTCGGGCATGAGCCCGTAGTAGAAGAAATAGCGCAGGTCCCAGTCCTGGCAAAATGGCCTTGTCCCCATGTATTCAAGGTCGTGGATATGGAAGTCCCCGTTCAGGTGCAGGTCGGCAAGCTCCTTTGGCATGAGCAGGAGGTTCTGCTCCTTGGACATCTTGTCGGCTTTCTTTTTGTGGGAGGTTTCGGCGTTGTTGAGCTGGTTTGCGTTGTCGTTTGCCTCAAAGCCGTATCCCGTATCAATTTCGTATGCATCATAGACCGAGGCCCCGACCCTGGTCATGATATTCCTCCACTCCACGTGTCCCCTCTCAAGGAGAATGGTGTTCACTATTTCCCGGATCAGGGGACCTGAGAGAAACTTCGCGTTCATCCTGCGGATGATTCTTTCAGCTTCCTTTGCGATATCGACAGCTTCTTCTTTCGCGATCGCGGGTTTGTTGTAAAAGACCTCGCTGAGTTTTGTTTCTTTCAGTAGCTGGTTCACAATGATGTTCCGGTCCCAGTTGACTATAAAGCCGTCTGTTGTCCTTACTTTCGGGAGTGGGGAAAGGGACAGCCCGTCCAGCGTCTTTTGCACGGGCTGGTTGTCGGAGAGCTGGTCATCGGATAAGAGAATATCGCCTGTCATCTTGCTCATCTTCACTTGCTGTTTTCAGGGATTTTTAAAGGATTCCCTGGAATTTTTCCGGATTCACTTCATCACCGTTGAAAAGTTCCTCATGGGTTAAGAAGGCGTCATCGACCTGTAAAACTGGTGCTGTTATTGTAAATACCCCGTTGAAGCGCAGTTCGGTAAGGGCTTCGGGGGTTGACATATCCGCGACTTCGAAGTCCACTGAATTTGTTTCCAAAAATTGTTTTAACTTGTTGCACTTCGGGCAGCGTTCTGTTGTGTAGACTACTATTTTTGACATGCTTCCTGACCCTCTCTATATTTCTATTTATTATGTCTTTTTATACATAGTATATTTATTTTTAGTGTGTGGGGGGTGAGCGTCCGGATGCAAAGTGCATCGCAGTAACAAAACAAAGCCCCACACGGGCTGCCGTTCCTGAGCTTACTCCCAAGGTATAGCCTGCAAATTTCCGTGCCCTCAATACAGGGACAGGGAGAGCAATTTCAGGAGGGTGACCCCTTTTGATCGCGTTTTTCTCGTTTTCTGGAATGGATATTCTCGGTTTTTCGCGTAGATATTCTAAATGCCTTCGCACTTAATAATGCTTTTTCATTCCAGTTCTGTATACAACTAAGGTTAGTTTATTACCACATCTGGTAACAAATTAGGTGAACTATGTTTTTCAGAAATTTTAACTTTACTTTTTAGATTTTCACTGTACTTTTGCTGACTCTTCAGTTGTCAGTTTTTGACTTATCAGTTTTTGACTTATCAGTTTTTGACTTATCAGTTTTTGACTTATCAGTTTTTCCACAATCTCGTTATTTCCTATAATATTCTGCCGTTTTATTCAGGCTTTCCGGGTTTCGGGTTTCTGGACCTTTTTACTTCTTCAACTTTTCGCCTCTTCTTCTCCGGAGAGGGGCATTAAACTTTTAAAAAAAAGTAATTACAAAAAAATGTTATATCATTTGTCTGTTATACCCTCTGTCAAGTGTAAAAAGAGGTGTCATCCCATAGAAAAATTACTGCCTTCCGGCTGCAAACCCCTGGACGAACTCCTTGGAGGAGGTTTTGAAAAAGGAATCCTGACCCAGATTTTCGGGATTGCAGGGAGCGGAAAAACGAACATCTGCATCCAGCTTGCCGTGGAATGTGTAAAACAGGGGCAAAAGGTCGTTTTCATCGATACCGAAGGGCTTTCTCCCTCCCGTTTCAAGCAGATTGCCGGGGAAAATGCAAAGGAAATCGCAAAGAAAATCATCATCTACGAGCCCCTGAATTTTGAAGAGCAGTATGCGGCAGTAAGGGAGGTGGAAAAGATAGCCGGTGAGAACATAGGGCTTGTTGTCCTGGACTCTTCCACGGCTTACTACAGGTTCGAACTTGAGGATGACGAAAGGAGCTTGAAAAGCCGCAGGGAACTGGCAAACCAGATCGGTTTCCTCCACGCCCTGGCCCGGAAATACGGCTTTGCCGTGGTCATAACCAACCAGGTCTATTCCGACATAAGCGCCGGTGGAGTGCGCCCCCTGGGAGGCACTTCAATGGAACATATCTCAAAGACCATCCTCCAGCTCGAACGCATCGGAGATGGGAAAAGGCGCGCCATCCTCTTCAAACACCGTTCCCGCCCCGAAGGCTCCAACTGTGAGTTCACGATTACCGCAGAAGGGCTCCGTTAACAGGGTTTTTTGTGAAAATGAAAAATTAGTGCTGCACGAAATCCGTAAATCCGTGAAAGGTTCAAAAAAGTTTAAATTTCCCGGAAACTCCCGGGATTTCCGGCTTTAAAAGCCGTTTTTAATAGCTTATTTTTCTCAGGTTTTTTCTCCCCTTTTTTGCTATCTTCTTAGCGTTCCCTGCTTCCGGCTATGAATTCTTCGGTCCGGCTATAGGCTTCGCCGTCCGGGTACTGGATTGCGGGGTGTTTCATGAAGTAGGAGGACGGAGAATAAAGCACGCCGCCGATCCCGCGGTCCAGGGCAAGTTTGCAGCAGCGTATGGCGTCGATGACCACACCTCCGGAGTTCGGAGAGTCTTCAACCGAGAGGCGGAGTTCCAGGTTCATGGGCACGTCCCCGAAGAGCTTTCCTTCCATCCTGAGGAAGCAGACTTTGTTGTCTTTCTGCCAGGGCACGTAGTCGCTGGGCCCGATGTGGATGTTTTCGTCTTCGAGTTTGTGGGAGAGCACGGACTGGACTGCCTCGGTTTTCGATTCCCTTTTGGAAGCCAGGCGTTCATGGTTAAGCATGTTAAGGAAGTCGGTGTTTCCTCCCGTGTTCAGCTGGTATGTCCGCTCGAGTTTTACCCCGCGCTTTTCGAAGAGGTCTGCCAGGATCCTGTGGGTAATGGTTGCCCCGAGCTGGGCTTTGATATCGTCTCCGATGATAGGCAAGTTCTTTTCTTCAAAACGCTTTGCCCAGACCTCGTCACTTGCGATGAA
>Ga0272442_10008607_pt1 | contig 12893 bp, 13 predicted proteins | sample SSMForm2O_FD_200262 | JGI IMG/M metagenome (GOLD analysis project Ga0272442, IMG submission 200262) | Marine sediment archaeal communities from Little Sippewissett salt marsh, Falmouth, MA, United States - SSM-Form-2O | ecosystem: Environmental > Aquatic > Marine > Wetlands > Sediment ... | reverse complement strand
ACCGCCAATAATCACTATCTCCACTAGCTTATCATAGTCAGCACCAGAAATACCTGTTATGGTGACACTTACGGAGATTTCTTCCTGTGGCGGGAAAGAAGTTCTCGATGATGTAGCTGAATATTTCGCGCTATCAGCTTGCACCTCGGCGATAACCTTTCCAAATGCCACCGCAATTTCCTCGTTTTCTAATCGGATCTGAATAGATATTTCCCCATTAGATGGTTGAGCGGAAATGCTCCTTATACTTATAGTTGGTGTTAACGTTCCGTATCCCGAGCAATGCTCGCATGCTCCCCCTTCCTCTACTGGTACTTTACCCGTGCCACCGCAGACGGGGCAAGGGATTTCTCCCCTTCCGTTGCATGTTGGGCATAGCGCCATCGTTAGCGCCACGCTAAAGGCTGAACAAACAAGGACCGCAATGAATGTAACTATTAGTAATTTACTCTTCATGAGTCCTCATCTCCACTGAGACCTATTGAATGAAGTTGTTTTGGTTGCATATATATCGACCTCAAACGCTGAGCCTTCTCCAATCTCTTTAATCCACGAAAACATTATCTACTCTTTCTTGACTTAAAAAACTTCGTAAAAAAACGCCTTGATCAACTGCCTGTGATGGAAATAATCAAGGAAAACTAAGCTTTGCCGCTCTTAAATTGATACGCTTACTTGGAACTCAAGAAGCAGAAGGATGGTTGCTTATCTGCAAACTCTGAAAGAGTCTTCTTCGCTGCTAAAGGTGAGGCTTTTCTTAGTAGAAGAGTCTTTGGCTTTCCTTTTCTTGTTCTGCCTCGACGTTGTTGCTTATCTCTTCCTCGTTGTCAAGTGCCATTACTCTAATAGTGTCCTCATCTTTTTGCTGTTCCTCTTCAGAAGCATCTCCTGTCTCTTTCATGGCTTCTTGTCTCTCAGCATTTTCGCTTGTAGTCGTGTCTTCTTTTTTGAGGGCGTCAATTGTTAACAACTTCTCCAATCGCGTTTCCAACGAGCCAATTTTAGACTTCAGCTGACTTATTGTCTCTTTTTTTACGGCGTTTTCGTTCCTTAACTCCTGAATCGCTACTTTCTCGTCAAGTATTTTCCAGCGTATCTCTAGTTGTTTTAGTTCTTCATCTAAACCATGTGATTCTTCTTCTAGGCGCGTTTTTTCATTTTGTAATTGTTCAATTTCACTGAGTACACTCATTTTACATCACTGAGCATAAACGTAACAATTGCAAGATAATTTGTTTATGAAACGAGAATATGTATTTAGTGTTCAACGGCTGATAATAGTGTGCTTGTGCTGATTTTGCGGTGTTTTTTTTCGAAATATCAGTGCTTCACGTGGAGGATGAACGTGTTTCGGTGGGGGTGCGGTGAGTTTGGAAAAGGGATTTGATGCGTTTTCGTGTTAGTTGATGTGTGGGCGTATTGTGTTGGTTGTTTTATCGTGAAATTTTGGGTTGTTGGTTTTGTTGTGACTGTGGTGTTCGCCGCGAGTATGTCCAATCGTGTATATTAATACACAAGATTTTTATGTTTAGAATCCGAATTTAGAAAGAGCATATGCGAGGCAAAAATATGGGAACAGTTCTCGTAGTAGACGATGCCAAATTCATGAGAGCCGTACTCACAAAAATAATTGTACAATCAGGTCACGAAGTAATCGCAGAAGCCTCCAACGGCGACGAAGCCATACAACAGTTCCAACAAGCAAAACCCGATCTAGTGCTCATGGACATAGTTATGCCACCCGGAACAAAGGCAAGAGACGGAATCGAAGCTCTCAAACAAATAGTGCTATCGAATCCAACAGCAAAAATCGTGATGGTCAGTTCTTATGGTCAACAAGCACTAATAGCTGAAGCACTCAAAGCAGGCGCTAAAGACTTCATTGTGAAACCATTCCAACCTCAAAAAGTGATGGAAGCGCTTGCCAAGTATTGCTGAGGAGCCGCCATTGCCAACTAACCTGTTAGATTCCCAAGACGTAAGAGTAGAAAAGCCGATTTCCCTAGTCAACATCATGGAACTGGAAAGACTGAGCGCACGACTCAACTCACGCGCACAAATCGCAACCGAATGCATAACATACCCTCAAGCGAACCCAAACATCAAAGAGGTGCGGGTAGCCATGGCGGAGATGAAAGTCGAAAGCAAACCAATAGAGTTAGTTACAAGCGTTGGATCATGTGTAGCCATTTGCCTATACGATTCAACGAGTAAGTGTGGGGGGTTAGCTCATATTATGCTTCCGAACTCCGCCATCGCACCTCAAGATTTTCCTCCATGCAAATTTGCTGACACTGCTATCCCCGCTTTAGCAAAAGCTGTGCGAGAAATCAACGGAAAAGAAACGCGGCTCTCTGCCAAAATAGCAGGTGGCGCCAACATATTCAAGTTTGAGAACAATACTGGTCCGCACATTGGCGCAAAAAACGTCGACGCTGTCAAGACGGCGTTGAACGCTAGCAGAATCAGGTTGGTTGCTGAGGATGTTGGAGGTTCGTATGGACGTAGAATTACCTTCAACATTGGGAGCGGAGTTGTAGCTATTCGACTGTCCAACGGAGAGATTAAGCAACTATGAGAAAGAAAATCAATAACTCATCAAATACAGCTGCAAATAAGACGGATTTAGGGATATTTTTGGAGCTTGGCAGCATCGGAGCAGGGCATGCTGCAACTTCCTTGTCGGAGATTCTTCAGCAACCAGTAACGATAGATATACCGCGAATCGGCACTATCCCACCTAATATGTTGCCTAAGTTCTATCACAGTCACAATATGCCCGCAACTGCAGTTTACATACACCTTGTGGGAAAATTAGAGTGCCACTTTCTATTCATTTTCGAAATGCCTGAATTAAAAGAAATTACCGCCATGATGACAAGAAGTATCACCCAGAAAGAATGCGAATCTTCTATGGAGTCATCTGCAATAGAAGAGCTTGGCAATATTCTAATAGGGTCATTTCTAACAGCGATTTCTAATTTCACAGGAATCAGCCTTATTTCAACACCGCCTCTACTCATAGGCGCTCCCTTTGACTCTATAATTAACGATTTTGTGGTGAAATTATCCGCAGACTCTGGTGAAGCATTAGTTTTTGATACCTGCTTTAAACGTGCAGGCGGTTATTATGCACCTGCGCAACTCATGATATTTCCAAGCCCTGAACTGCGAGAATTACTGATACGCAAATCTAACGAAATCGTCAAAGTTGGAAAAAGCGACAATGTTGAACTAATCTGCGCTGAAAACTTATCACCCAAAGCTGACGGCATTGCAAAACTGCAGGAAACAAAGTAGCTGGTGAACGATGATGAGCGAAAGACCAGCAACCTCAAAAACCGTGAACTCAAGAGAAAACTTTACTGATCTTGACATACTTCTTGAAATTGGGAGTATGGGCGCCGGGCATGCGACCACAACCCTCTCACAGGTTCTGGGTGAACCTATAAAAATTGAAGTGCCAAGAGTACACATTGCGCCGCCTCATCTTGTTCCGAGAATTTATAAGAAACATGATACGATTGTCGCGGCTGTTTTCCTGAGGCTAAGGGGCATTGCAGATTGTGACCTTATGCTGATTTTCGAGGAAGAAGAATCCAAGAAGATCGCTGAGTTAATGATTAACTCTGTAGAAAGCGGTGAAGTCACCTCAGAAATGGAGATGTCCGCGATAGAAGAAATGGGGTCTATCGTGCTGTGTTCCTTCCTCAATGCCATGGCAGATTTTACGCTGACTAAGCTTGTTTCGCCCCCGCCGCAACTAATTATCGATTCCTTTGACGCTATCATGGATAGCCTTCTAATTAAACAGGCACTGTGCTCGGAAGTTGCAGTAATTTTTGATACCCGCTTCAAACGTTGCAACAGCTCAACAGACGGTTTCCTCATAACTTTTCCCAGTTATGGGCTTCAGAGAATACTTGCCAAAAAAGGAAAAGAGTGGCTGGAAAATGAACGTTCCGTTAAAAAAGACATGCTGCTCGGCTTTGATGAGGTGAATTTAGGAAGCGTAAAGGCACGAATGTGAGAAAAATGGATAGCACACAAGTTAAGCAAAACATGGGGAAATCGGGTGAGGTGATGCCAGTTAAAGAATTCCTTGAAAATGTAGCTTACCAAAAACTGAAAAAGTTGCTACATGAAACAGTTGAGCTTGACTGTAATGGTTACCGCGACGAGTATCTCAAAAGGCGATTTGCAGTTCGATTAACTGCGACGGGCACCAACACTTACAGCCGTTATGTAAGGTATCTGAAGAAAAACCCTGCCGAGTTCAATCTTGTTCTTAGCAATCTGGTAATTAACTACACTACATTTTTCAGAGACAGCGATGTGTACTTTTACCTTGAAAAAGTAATTCTCCCCAGACTTTTCAAGTCTAATAAAGTTAGAATCTGGAGCGCAGGATGCGCGACAGGTGAAGAGCCTTACTCATTGGCTATTTTGGTTCACAAATTGCTTGGCAAGACGCTGTCAAATTATCAGGTCAGGATTTTCGCCTCAGACCTTGACGAGGATGCTCTGGCTAAAGCTGTAAAGGGTGAGTATCACAGAAAACAGCTGAATGGTCTTGAAGACTCGTTAATTGACAAGTATTTTTCGAACAACGGCGAGTCGTACCAAGTGAGGGATTTCGTTAAGCAGCTGGTTCGTTTTGAAAAACATGATTTGATGAAGCCTTCCGTGCGTAAGGGCTTTGACCTGATACTGTGCAGGAATGTTATGATATTTTTCTCAAGGGAAAGCCAACAGCAAATTCACATGCATTTTTACAACGCGCTACGCGACGGGGGATATCTTGTAATTGGGAAATCTGAGATATTAAGCGGTGAGCCAAGTAAGAAATTTTTGTGTTCTGATGTTAATTGTCGAGTTTACCAAAAGTCACTTGTAGACGACTGTTGCAGGCCGTCGTGTGATTTGCGTGTAGCGAAAGCAGACACACTTAGTCTAAATAATACAGCTGGAGGACAATGGTTAGTTGTACAGTAAACTTGGGCAGATCTGTAAGAGTAGTATAGGCTCTAAAAAGCGAGGTGAGTGGTCGATTGCAAGTGGATAGTAACCAGTATAGAGAATTATTCATCGAAGAGGCAAGAGAACACGTTGGCGCACTTACAAAATCATTGTTGGCTCTGGAGAAAGAGCATCAAAACATGGAAGTCGTCAACATGCTTTTCAGGTCAGCTCACACTCTTAAAGGTTCTTCGGGGCTGATGGGTTACAATGACCTCCAAGAGCTCACCCATGCAATGGAGGACATTTTTGATGACATGCGGAAGGGCGAAAAGCCTTCAAGCGATCTAATCAGTGCTCTTCTTGAATGTGTAGATGCGCTCTCGTCGAAATTAGAGAACATACAAAACATGGTTGAAGAAGAAATTGATGTCGCAAGTTTAACACAGAAGCTTCAGGAAGCATCTATGCTATCCCTGCTTGACGAAGAGACAGAAACAAAGGTTCTGCCCATAGAAACTGTGGAAGCCACCGCTATAGAACTCGATGAAACTGAAAAAGAAGCAATAGTAAAGGCTGAAAGCTGTGGTGAACATTGCTATTTCGTAGATCTGAAGTTTAGCAGCGACTGTGCTTTCAAAAGTGTTAGATCAATCTTGGTTCTAAGCAAGATTTCAGAGTTGGCAGAAATAATTAAGACACAGCCCGACCAAACAGAACTTGAAGCCTTTAAAGAGGAAAAGCTTGAATTCGGATTAAAAATAGCAATTACAAGCAAATTTGAAGCAGAGGAAATCGAAAAATGCGTCCGTCAAGTCTGCGAGATAGAAGACGTGCGCGTCGTTCACTTCGAACCTGCTGCACCACAGGAAACAAAGGTCGAAACAGTCGTTGAAAAAGAACCAGTAGTTGAAGCCGAAGAAGTTGAAGCAGGCGCTGAACCAGAAGTCAAGTCTTATGTTATAAGTTCAGCAGAGAGCCTTCAGGAGACGTCTCAGGTGTCTTTGCTTGAAGCGCCAGAAGAGGCAGAGCTTTTGCCCGCGGAGACTGTTGAAAGTACCGCCGTGGAAATTGAGGAAGCTCCCGTGGAGCCTTGTGTTGATGAGTCGAGTGGTCCTGTGACTGAAGCGACAAGGCTGTTTGCTGAAGTGCGGGCTGCTCAGACTGTCCGGGTGAAATTTGAGCAGCTTGACAAAATAATGAATTTGGTTGGCGAGCTAGTTATAAACAAGATTGCTTTGCTTCAAGTGACTTCGGATAATAGAGGTGGAGAGATAAAACGTATTGCTGGAAATATTGACCGTCTCACATCTGACCTTCATGACCTTGTGATGCAGGTGCGGATGGTTCCAGCGAGTCAAATCTTTGATAGGTTTCCGCGGTTGGTGAGGGATCTTTCACTGCAGCAGAATAAGGAAATTGACCTTGTGATGGAAGGGAGAGATATTGAAATTGACCGTACGGTGTTAGATGAGATTGGAGAGCCGCTGATACATCTGCTCAGAAACAGCATTGACCATGGGATAGAAACGCCTGATGAAAGAAGGAAGGCTGGCAAGAATCCTGTGGGGAAGATACGGTTGTCAGCGCAGCGAAGTGGTGACAACGTTATTATTGAAGTTGCAGATGACGGTGCTGGACTTGACCCTGAGCGGCTCAGGGCGTCTGCGGTTCAAAAGGGGTTTGCGAGCGAAGGTGAAGCTGAGACGATGAGTCGGAACGAGTTGGTAAGCATGATTTTCCTGCCTGGTTTTTCAACAAGCAAGGAAGTCACTGAAACCAGCGGCAGGGGCATTGGAATGGATGTTGTGAAGACAAAAGTCGCGGCTCTCGGTGGAACTGTTCAATTTGAAACAAGGTTGGGTAGAGGAACGAAGACCAGCATTAAGGTGCCGCTTACCTTGGCAATTATTAAGGCGATACTCGTGCAGGATTCAGGGCAAACTTTCACGATACCTACGAGTCAAGTCTCAGAAATTGTCAAAGCAAATAGAAGCGACATAAAAGTGCTGGGGAGAACAGACGCTATAGTTGTCAGAGGTAAAGTCGTTCCAGTTGTTCATTTGCATAAGCTGCTTGGGCTTGAAGGATCGAACGAGGAGGAGTTTGAGCTTTTGATAACGCACCTAGGCGATGAAAAGACAAAGCTCGGTTTGGTGGTGGATTCTGTTTTGAGACAGCAGGACATCTTGGTGAAGCCTGTCAGCGAGACCTTGAAGGGTGTCAAAGGCATAAGTGGCGCCACAATCTTAGGTGACGGTCAAGTAGTCTTAGTCTTAGATGTGGGGCAGTTCATCAACAAAGCGCGTAAGAACGCTTGAAACCCGTGTTTTTTCGGCTCTTCTTAAGCCCCTGTTTTTTGCCGCGTGGGTGAATGGTTAGTTCGAATATGAAATATTACGTTAATGGAAGAGTGCTTAATTGCTGTTCTTCTGTTTGCATGTCAGCAAGGAAGCTGACTGCCCGTGGGAGAAAACAGCCAAGTCAAATCGGAAAACGCGCGGAATGTTATCCTAAGTTATCAGGACACTGTTTACTACGTTAACAAGGTAAACGTTCAATTCCAAGAAGGCGCGGATATGCATAAGGCTGTTTTCCACGCGAGAAAAGCCAAAGATACGCGTTTTCAAGACCTCGAGGTTAAAATCAGCCAAGCAGCTTACAACATGCTAATTGAATATGCGAAACTTGACAACTTCGATTTAATACTGGTGCTGCGCATCGACGGCAACGAATCAAAATGGTGCCTCATGAGCGAAGAATGGCTAAAAAAACGAGTCGGCGAAAACGGTAAAGTATGCTACATAGTTTAATTTCAACAGAATCCTCTGTTGCTTTTGGTACTGTCAGAAAAAGTACCTTCAAAATTAAGACGCATACTTTCTCAACCAGCATATTTGGAGCCTATTAGGATCCTATTAGTGGTTCATTGCAGAAACCTATAGGGGGTAGGTCCGTATTGACGCTTTTCAACGCCATTAGCATGTTGAAAAAATACTCTGCCCAGTACTGTGGTTCCTTTAAATAAAGGGGGCTATAGTCTCTCTGAGCATAATCGCTTCAGGCTTTTCTATAATTAGTGTTCAAAATCCGTGATACGAATCTGGGATATGTACCGCAGTTTCATAATAATCAAATAAGCGTTTTTGGAATACGCAATAGCTGAAAAAGGCTGACAGGTGTCCCAATGGCAAGCATAGACAATCAAGTTGCAAGCGAAGAATTTAAGATGTTGACTTTCTCCCTTGACAACGTATTTTATGGTGTAGACGTGAATCAAGTTCAGGAAGTCAAAAATTTTGAGGGAGCAACGCCTGTTCCCTGCGCTCCACCTTACGTCAAGGGAGTAACAAACCTTCGCGGCGAAGTGGTCCCAGTGATAGATCTGCGGAAGCGCATTGGACTCAGCGACAGAAAGGACAATGGTGCTGGTATCATGGTTGTAATTCACGACAAGCATCTCATAGGCGTAATCGTCGACTCAGTCATAGAAGTTCTCACACTTCAAAAAAAAGACATAGAAACAGGACCAGAAAGCCTGCTTACTGGTCGTTCAGATGGAGTGATAGGTATAGCCAAACACGACAAAGACCTCATAGTTCTATTGGATATAATCAAAGTCTTATCAACTGATAATCTGGGCAACATGAAAGAAAACATACAAGGATTCCAAATTCAAGTACAGAATGCAAATGAATAGCTGCCAATTCAAATTTTAAGGCTAAACTTTAATTCTTTGGATATCTCGGGTTAGATATAGAAGTGATGGAGATTGAAGGGCCAAATCAAAATTCTTGTCGTTGACGACTCGCTACTTATGCAGAAAATTCTTGTTGACCTATTGCAATCAGACTCCCAAATCTCCGTAATAGGAACGGCTCGAGACGGCAAAGAAGCTCTTTCAAAAATCGCAAACTTGCATCCAGACGTTGTGACGCTTGACATCGAAATGCCGCGAATGAACGGATTAACCACCGTCAGAAAAATCATGGAAACAAACCCTCTGCCAGTCGTCATGATCAGCGCCTTAGCCCAAAGAGAAGCCCAGCTAACGTTAAAAGCGTTAGAGTTCGGAGCAGTTGACTACGTCCCCAAACCTTCAGGACCAATCTCACTTAACATGAACACCGTGAAAAACGAGCTCATATCAAAAGTCAAAACAGCCGCATCCGCAAACATAAGACAAGTCAAACCCCTAACAGCAGAAGCAGTCTCACCACCTAAAGCACAAAGCAGCGGCAGAATCATATCCATAGCTGCCTCAACGGGAGGACCAGCTGCAGTAGCTTACGTCCTTAGAAACATCCCAGAAAACACGCCTCCAATATTGGTTGTGCAACACATGCAAAAAGGCATGACAAAACTCTTCGCTGAAGGGCTAAACCAAGAATGCAAAATCAAAGTGAAGGAGGCAGAAGAGGGCGATGTTGTTCAAGAAGGTCTTGCGCTTATTGCACCAGGAGGTTTTCACATGGTAGTGACAAAAAGCGGCAAGATCAACCTCGCGACGGATCCACCAGTGAATTACGTTCGTCCCTCAGCAGATGTCCTGATGAAATCAGTTGCTAAGACCTATTCAGCTAAGAATATTGGGGTAATTCTGACGGGTATGGGTGTGGACGGTGCTAAAGGAATTGAAACTATCAAAAAGAAGGGGGGAGTGACAATTGCTCAAGATAAAAAAACCTGCGCCGTGTTTGGGATGCCCTATGCTGCTATTAAGACAGGGTGTGTTGATTTCGTTACTCCTCTCGAATCCATTCCAAAGGAAATTATGAATGCTTGTAACGACTAAATACTTTTAGTGGTTTAGCGCCGGAATTATACCGTGGATTGTGTAGTTAACCGTTTGCTGTTTAGGTCGAAATCTGACCTGAATTTTGATTTTGAATACGCGTTAGCAATAATCATTCATCTTAATTATGCATACTTCATAATCTACATATAAGTAAAACACAGAATTGAAAGAGATTCGAAACAGGAGTAAACAAAAAATGACTAATGCCTCTCAAGAGAAACATAATTCTGAACTAGAAAAGCAGCAGTTAAAACTCCTCGAAAAAGAGAATGCTCATCTTCTCAACGAGAACGCAGAACTGAAAACAGAAATTATTTCACTTCACAAGGACACCGTTGAGGGATGGGATGCAATGTATAACAGTATGGACTTTCTTATACAGAGCGCGGCAAAAGCGGCGGACTTTGCCCTCACCGTAGAAAAGTCCGCTATCAAAGTTGCTGAGCTAACCATAGGTGCTTCTAATACAGTTAACAAAGTAGCTGTCACGGCAAAAGACATGGGTAAGGTAGCTAACAAATTGGCAGCCAGCGCGGATGGTGCTACTAAATCAGTTATGCAAGTTGCTGAAATGGGCAAACACGCATCGAACGTGTCAAATCAAATGGCTACAGGTATGCAGCAGGTCAGTGCAGCTTCACAGCAGGTGTCGTCAGGAGCGCAAAAACTTGCTGACCTCTCACAACACGCCGCAAGAAATACTGAGTCTCTTAAACATGTCATGGATGCAGCAGCCGATGTCGCACGAGAAGCGTCAACCGCTACCGACGCGGTAGTAAAGAAATCAAAAGACAGTAACGAGAAAGCCGAGAGAGGGCTTTTTGCAATCGAAACTATACAGAAAAATATAGCGCAAGTGTCAGACGCCGTATCGTCAATGGTCAACTCGATAGACCAAGTAGGACAAATGACCAATTCCATTTCTGACATAGCTGGTCAGACAAACATGCTTGCTTTAAACGCAGCTATCGAAGCAGCTAGAGCTGGAGAAGCAGGCAGAGGGTTCGCAGTGGTCGCTGATGCGGTCAAGGGCTTAGCTGGTCAATCAAAAGTTGCCGCGGGTTCAGCTATAACTCTTGTAAAAAGCATAAAAGACGCGGGTACACAAACCAGCGCAATTACCCAGCAGTCTCAAAGTGGAGCCGCGGAAGGCGCTAAAGTAGTTCTGGGTGCAATCAAGGAAGTAGAGGGAATAGCCAGAATACTGGAAGAAATGAGTATTAAAGTCGGCAAACTTACAAACAGCGTTGAACGAGGACTCGATGCATTGAATGCTGTGGTACGGTCAATTGAAGAGGTTGCTAGTATCGCCGAAGAAAGTTCGTCAGTTTCTGAAGAGACATCTTCAGCTGTTGAGGAGCAGACGGCTTCTTCAGGAGAGATGGCGGATGTCGCGAAGACTGTTTCAGAAACCGCGGAAAACGTAGCAAAAACAACGCGGATGGTTGTCACCGACGCGGAAAGCGTTGCCGTACTCGCTTCGGGCGTCTTGGATGATGCGGCAAATGTTGAGACTGCAACAAAAGACATAATAAGCGAAGCAGATAGAGTGGGAAAAACAGCCGAATCAGTTGTTTCTGAAGCCACAGAGATTGCTGGAATCGCAGAAAAACTGCAAAATGACCTCCAAAAACTTATTGAAAGACGCACCCAAATGCTGAATGACTTTCTTGAAAAGAAAGGCGTATAAGGCAGGTCTGAGTAGGCCCATCCTTCTCCGTGAGCCTTCCTTGTATTTTGAAGTAGCGTATGTATGCGTTATGGATTTGTTTAGAGCTGTCTTCGCATTGAAACGAGTCGGTTGTTGAGTTTAGTTTTGGAATATTATTGTTGTCGAAATAAAGTATTATGTATTCATGTTAGAAGGTTTCTTTGTAGGCTGCTTATTAGCGTAGAGTTAGGTTTGAAAGATGCAGGTAAATGATGCCCGCTGTCCCAGCAGTGTGGGTGAGCGTAAGGAGAAGGTTGAGGCTGCTTTGGCTAGGCTTAAGTCTTTGAAATTACAAGTTTCTGAGCTAAGGGCGCAATGTGAAGCATTGAAGAAGCTGGAATCAGAAAAACAAGAAGGTTTGATGTGTAACGAGTGTGGGAAGCTAATAGAGCAGGGTCAGGAAGTCACGCTTAAGGATTCTTTTGGAAAGGTGAAGGGTTGCTATCATAAAGACTGTTTTAAGGCGATTTGGCTTTCTCAGGATTGGAGATTCGATTATTCTTCTCCTGGTTTCCTTAGGATGGCTGGAAAGGATCAGTAGGTTTCGTTTTAGCTGGTTTCTTTTTTGGTTTGGCTTGTTTGTTTCTTTTTTTCTTAAAGGCAACCTGAAATCAGTATTCGTAAATCGTAATATTTAAGTTATGCGCTGCATATCTCAGTAAAAGTAAAAACTGGAGGGAAAAAAGCAGTATGCCCGAATATTTAGTCCTGATGAAATTGAACCCAGGAAAAATAGTTGACACCCTAGGCGACATAAGAAAACTAGAAGAGAAACCTGTTTCCGGTGTAGACCTCTGTTACAGCATGAACATCTTCGGAGCTTGGGACGTAGGCATTTGGATCAACGCTGAAAACAGCTCAGAAGTGCTAGAATTTGTTCAGAAAAAAGTAAAAAACCTTCACGGAGTCACCGACGTATACACAGTGCCCACATTCCCACACGGAAACGGTACCAAAAGCGCAAAACAAACAGAAGAACAAAAGACCCCCGTAGGAACTTAGCGGAAAACCACCCACAGGGTTCAATGACTTTCGAAAAACCACAACCATTTCCAACATCTTCGTTTCTTAAACTCGTTAGAATAGCCTCTGCTTACCAAAGAGGCGCCTTGCAGGTAAGTAACACAGCAACTAAAGAGGCACCATAAATTTTGGAACCCAATGTGGAGCGCTGATTCACAAGAGTTAAGTTAAATCAGGAAAAAACAAAGTAAGCGACAAGTGAAATCTATGGCAGACATTGAAATCTTGCCACAGAAAATAGTGGACACGAGGACTATTATTCTAAAATCTAAACTTGGCTCAAACAGCGTGAAGCTTCGAGGAGAAAAATTAAAGACAAGTTTTTTCGCTAGATTCGGCTTCCTAAAGCCTAAACCCCGAGACATATTACTTATCTCTTTCAACAAATACTACGAACCCTAC